>ERZ1740072.500-NODE-500-length-15745-cov-4.596240_pt1 | contig 15745 bp, 19 predicted proteins | sample MGYA00581733_ERZ1740072 | MGnify/ENA primary metagenome ERZ1740072 (study PRJEB43018, sample SAMN04849741) | marine metagenome | isolation source: floating plastic debris | place: Pacific Ocean | collected 2008-08-30 | study: EMG produced TPA metagenomics assembly...
TGGATTCTTCGGGTTCAAGATCAGGTGTGGGCACAAAATTGTTTGTGATCTCCGTTGGCGGCGTGCCCGGAGGGCCCAAGGTGATGGTCCCAAACGGAAAGTGCACGCCGTCATTGTAGAGTTCGGTCAAAGTCGGTGCACGATATGCGCGCGCGACATTACCAAACACCTGCCAGTTGTCATTCGGGCGGAAACTGAAACCAATGCGCGGCGAAAAGAATGAATCCTCTACATCCGCCAGCGCCGGGTCATCCACATCGCGGTCGTAATTGTCGAACCGCGCCCCTGCGATGATGTCCAGCCGGCTTGTCACGCCAAAGGTTGCCTCAGCAAACACACCGTAGGTCGTCGCCTTTGCATCCGGGAATTGCAGCCGATCACCTCCGCTGCGTGTGCCAGACTGCGTGTCCTGGAACGCCTCAAACCCATAAACCAGATCCACCGGCACCCCTATGTCGAACCGGGACCGGTTCACGACTTCGACGCCGACTGTGTCATATTCAGTGAAATCAGGCCGCCCGTCGCGAATACGGTCATCCTTGATATCCAGCGTGTTGCCATAAAGCAGGACCGACAGGTCCAACAGATCGGACCCTTCAGGGTTCAAGTCCCATGACAGCCGATAGGTAAAGATTTCGGATTCCCGGTCTGAATCATTGCCAGTGTCCGGGTCCAGATCAGCCGTGGTGTTTGCGTTCGGTGGGATACGCCCTTCATCCTCGAAATAGGACAGGCTCAGTTCGAACCGCTGATCATCGGTCGGTTCAAATCCAAATTTCAGCAGACTGTTGAACGTATCCACCTCAGAACGCAAAATATCATCGCCATTCCCGTCAACCTGATCCTCATTGGCATCTCGGCCCCCGATGAACGCCAGAACATCAAAGGCGCCATAATCGCCAAACAAGGTTGCGGACGGGCCATGGATTTCACCATTATCCGTATAGCTGTATCGCAGTCGCGCACCAGTCGTCTGGCCCGGTTTCAACAGGTCGGCCGCATCTTTGGTTTCAAACGAGATCACACCGCCAATGGCGCCTGATCCAAACAGGGTTGACCCCCCTCCCCTGACCACTTCGACCCGCTGCACAATGTCAGGGTCAAAGAAAAAGCGACCACTATGGGCTCGGTTAAAGTTCAGGCGTCCCCCGTCTAGACGCAGGACAACCTGTTCGTCCTGAAAACCGCGGATGTTGGGTTCTTGGGCCACGCCACGCGGCCCCCCTTCGATCTGGATGCCGGGCACGTCCCCGATCAGTTCTTCAAAGGTTTCGGCCTGGCGCTCTTCGAGCTGTTCACCCTCGATGACGCTGCCTGCGACTGGCGTATCCAGTATGTCGCGATCATCGCGCAACGCACTGCCCAGAATCAACGGCGGCAATTCCACCGGCTCCTCTTGCGCCATAGCCGTATTTGCCAAAAAAGCCCCAAGGGCTGCGCACCCTAAAATGCAACGCTGCATGATGTGTCCCCGCACTGATATCCCGTATTTTCGCGGGGCCTGCCGGGCTTTGGGTGGGGCGCGCAATGAGGGCTTTTATAGTACCCGACAAAACAAGTAAAGATTTGCATGCCACCTGTTCAGAACTGTTGCCCTCCTGCCCTTCCAGGACGTTTGGAACCCAAAAAGTGAGATTAGCAGTGCATCTGCATAGCCCAGTAAAAGGTCTGTGCGACGCGCAGCATTTTTGCCGCGCAGCTTGAAACGGATGACCATATGACCTGACAGCGGATGGCGGTACCGAGCGCAGTCCGGCCTGTTTCCTTGAGCAAACAACTCCCCTGCCCGCCACTTGCCCGGCGGCACAGCCACGCGTGAGGTGCCCAGACATCTGTCGCCTTGGACTGCAGATCAAAGCTCGACCCTGCGCACCCACAGAGCTTTGTCGTAATGTGGCCCTTCTCAGCGCGGCGAACGGCTGTCGAGGCAAGTTCACAGCTGTGAACATCCCGTTACCAGACCGTTCGGGCAAAGGTTCACAGCTGTGAACCGTCACGCCGCGTCCTTCCGCATCAACGCCATGACCATTGGCCCACAAGAAAATTGCCCATCCGCCGCCTTGCGCGCCAAGTGCCGCAGATACCCCCCCGGGGATTGGATTTCACCAAACCGTTCAAGCATGGCAGCCACCACAACCGCCGCCTGCTCCGGCCCCATCGCTTCCATGGCATCCGACCAAGCAGACGAGGAAATACCCATCATGGGCCGCACCTGGTCCGCTGCCCTCACTAAGTCATGCCAATGTCGGATCGGTTGTGCGGAATAAACCGCGATTTCAGCGCATACCGCCAAAACGAGACCTAGGGGCATGTTTGGTAATTCTTGATCCGCCGTCTCCTCACGGGCCACGGGTTCATTTTGATCCCAAACATTTCCTTTTGCTTTTTCGAAGCAAGGTTCAAGAACAGATTGGTTTGTATTTGAATTCTGACAGTGCTGCTCATTATTGGCACCATTGATGCTTAAATTATCTGCTTCTAACACATCACGCGCATCATCGAGTGCTGACTCGAGCTTCGCATAAAGCGCTTCCAAATCCGCCTCAGACAGGTGTCGGCGCAGATCCCGTGCAGAAAGGATGGCAAGGTCTGAAAAGGCGTCCCAGAACCCGACATCAGGCCGTGTCTCAGCGCCGTAGGCGACCAGCGCGGCGAGATCCCGGCGCATCAGGCTGACGCTTTGGCGCAGTCGCTTCACGCGTTCCTGGTCGACCCGAACGATTTCCGCCAGGGCGCATATCTCGGCAAAACGAAGGGAGAGCGGAGACAGATCAAAGCCAAAGGAATCCCCCTGGCGGTTCGAATACCGTTTCCCGTTGGGGCTATCGCGGCGAATGATCAGACCGGCCTGTAGCAACCCAGCCAAATGGCGCCGCATCGTGGAACACGGCATGCCGTTCAAACGATCACAAATCGACCGGTTGGACGGGAACACAACAATCGAGGCGTCTTCGGCGCCCAAATCTGTGGCTGGGTAGAAGCTGAGGAGGGCTTGCAAGACGGTCAACTGCCGATCTGTAACGCCCAATCGAGATCCTGCGACGCCAAGTTCGCGCAACACCTCCCATTTGTCAGCACGGGGACGGGTTTCTGCGTCCTGCGCCAACTGTGCATTGGCCAATAGTCCTTTGGTCACCGTCCCGCGGAACGGTGTGATGGGAACATAAGTCATGTGTGTCATTCACGCAGGCACAAAAAATCTGTTCCTGCGAATCAATTGAGACTTGCAGGGGAGGGCGCGAAATCATACCTTGAAAGTGCTAGAAACAAGGGTCTCGTGGGGCGCCAACGCTTTGCGGGACCTTTTTTATTGCCTGTTGTGCGTGCCTCCTTTGGTTACTGCTCTTGCCTAATCTTCGCCGCGCGTTTGCCAGCGCGTGTGAAGCTCTTGAAGGACGGCGTCGGCATTGCGCTCGAGCCAGTCCGCGAAATTTCCCGCATCCACATCCAGTCGGACACCCTGCGACATACGCTTGACCGAGCCGATGCGCCGGTCGCCGGCATGTACTGTCCGGCTTTTGCCGCTGGTGCGGGACTTGGGGGTAGATCTTATCGGGATATCAGTCTCTAAATGTGCCAAAACGGCTTCGAACGCCGTTATGGACGGATCCTGGGGCAGGGGGGCTGCCGGGTCGACCACCATGTCCAGAGTGGCGTCGTTATGGACGTCATTGGCGATCGCGATCAGCTGACTGATATCGGCACCAAAGCTTTCGATGCTGCGGGCGAGCAAATCCCAGCGGGGGCGTCCGATGCCCGGTGCCGGACCGATGGCGCGCGCCAGATCGACGCTGATCACATCCACCACAGCAAGCGCCATAGAGATCGCCGACTTGGTCACTGTCAAAACTTCGGCAACATGCGATTGGGTCCCAAAACCACTGTCGACCAATGACCGGGCGAACAGCGCCTTTTCGATATAGGTCAGGTCCCGTCGTGCCATGTTTTCCGAAATCTGGGCGCGGACAGCGGCGTCATCATCCAGCGTCGCAACTAGAGCCCGCACCTTGTCGACCTTGTCCGACTGCCGGATCGCTTCGAGCCGGCGGCGGCCGTAGACCAGCAGGTAGCGTTCTGCATCATCTGGGTTCCGGCGCACAAGAATGGGCACAGTTTGGCCATTTGCCTCGATTGCATCGCGCAAATCGATAACATCGCCTGCTTCCATCCGGTCTTCTGGACGCAGGTTATCAATCATCCACGGATCCAAGTCCCATACATGATGGGCGTCCACAGCGTCGCGGGCAGAGCGCAAAGCCCGGTTCGTCGTCATCATAGAGCTGGATGGGGCAGAGGCCTGGGCCGCGGCCAGACTGTCCAGCATAGAAAGGCGTTTTTTGCGATTATCCGTCATGTGCGCCCCCAAGTGCCCTGTATCAGAGACGCAATTTCGTCGTTTACGGCATTCAGGCTTTCCATCGCGCGATCATAGGTCGAGCGGGTAAACGCAGAGCGTTCCACTTCGTAAAGGGTCTGTTTTGTCAGGCCCGCATCGGAAATAGCGGTCGACTTCAGCATGGGCGCGTTCAGCACATCATCGCCGTACATCGTGCGCAGGAAGGCCACGACACGGGTCTGCGGCGCATCTGCCGGTTCATACCGAGTAAGGAGGTAACGCATCCAGTCGTGTTTCATGTCAGCACCCGACTCTGCGATCACATCCATCAGATCGGCTGTCATGCGCAAAAACTGCGACATCGACATCACATCCAGCATTTCGGGGTGAATCGTGACCAGCACGCCGGTCGCCGCAGACAGGGCCGACATGGTGAGAAAACCCAGTTGTGGCGGGCAATCAATGACCACCACATCATAGTCGCTTTCGACCTGTGTCAGCGCCTGTTTTACGCGGAAAAAGAACAGACCAGCCTCCCCGGTGGCCAGGGCGCGGGGGGTGTCGTGTTCGAACTCCATCAGTTCGAGGTTTCCGGGGATGAGATCGAGGCCAGGGATATAGGTCTTTCGGATCACAGTGCTGATAGGGGCAGGATCGTCATAGCGGATGGCATCGTAAAGCGTTCCGCCCTCGGGCAAATCATATTCAGGTTGGACACCATGCAGGGCGGACAAAGACGCCTGAGGATCCAGATCAATGGCCAGCACCCGGTAGCCTTTGAGCGCAAGGCGCTGCGCAAGATGGGCTGCTGTCGTGGTTTTGCCCGAGCCACCCTTGAAGTTCATGACGCCGATGATTTGCATGTCATCGCCATCACGTCGTCTCGGCAAGTATTCACCGGGCCGCCGGGCTGTTGTCTCTAACATGCTGCGCAGGGACTGAATATCGGCTGCTGAGTACAAGCGCCGATTGCCTGCCGTGGTTTCCGGAACCGGCCCACGTCCGTCAAGATGCAGCTTGCGCAAATAACTGTCACCGACGCCCAGCAAAGTCGCTGCCTCACCGCTTGTGAATTTGCGCATCTCTTTAGCGGCGTCAGGGGGAAACAGGCTTTCGCGTTGTGCATGCAATTGCGTTGCCAGCCATTCAGAATGTAGCCGGATCACCGAATTGATGTCATTTTGCGTACGCGCACCGCTCATGTGCCTCGGCTCCTTTAGCCACCTACCTGCTTTTCGCGGTCACGGTTTTTACCGTTTGACCACCTTTTTCCGTGACTATTGGATGAGATGGGAGATTCGCGCAAGAGATATCTATATGTCGCGGTTGATCCGGGATAGCCCACAAGCAGCGCCCTGCGACACTTGAGCGTTTTTATCAGGTATTGCGCAGCCCCTCCAGACGTGTTTTTTTAGGTTCAACCGGGTCTCCCCAGCCACCGCAAGGCGCGCCCTTTTGCATATGCACAGGAGCATGACATGGGGAAGACGTGCGCGCGTCTGTTGGCCGCATTGGTGTCGTTGGCACCCTTGGCCGCGGCTGCCGACGAGGTGGATCTGACCGGCAAGATCGCCATCGAACTCAACACAGTGATCGAGGCCGAGGACAATTGTACCCTGACCTTTGTGGTGACCAACGGTTTTGCTGTGGATATCGGGCAGTTGGTATTTGAGGCGGTGTTGTTTGATGTCAGCGGGGCAGTGGATCGTCTGACCCTGTTCAACTTTGGCGCATTGCCCGTAGGCCGCCCCCGTGTGCGCCAGTTTGCCGTGCCGGATCTGTCCTGTAGCGGTTTGAGCCGTGTGCTGTTCAACGGTCTGCATACCTGTGCGGCTGATGGGCTGGACACCGAGGTCTGTGCCAGCGGAATGGTGCCCTCGAGCCGCGTCGCTATCGAGGTGCTGGGATGATGGATGTGGTCCTGGCGCAATTGGTGGCTGTGTTTGAACTGGGTGGCCCGGTCGTCATGGTGTTGATGGCCGAGTCCGTAGTGGCTGTGGCAGTGGTGCTTTGCAAGCTTTGGCAGATTGCAGCGGCGCATGTGGGTCGGCATGCTGCGTTGCGGACCGCTGTGGCAGCATGGGACGCCGGGGATCGCGCTGGCGCGCGGATTGCGCTGGCGCGTTCCGGCAGCTATCTGGCGCCTGTCGTCGGGGCCGCGTTTGACGGTCGGGATTGTGCACGCTTGCAGGCCATGGCCGAAGAGCGGTTTGCGCAGTTGGAGCGGGGGTTCCGGTATCTGGACTCTGTGGCGCAATTGGCGCCTCTCTTGGGTCTCTTTGGCACTGTTCTGGGCATGATCAAAGCGTTTCAGTCGTTACAGGCGGCGGGCACTCAGGTTGATCCGTCGATCCTGGCTGGTGGGATTTGGGTGGCGTTGCTGACCACTGCCGTAGGGTTGGTCGTTGCAATGCCGCCCGCGCTGGTGCTGGCCTGGTTCGAGGGTCGGATGGAGCGGGAGCGCGTGGTTGCTGACACCTTTATCCTGACGGCTGTGGCCCCGGACGATGGTGCAAAAGACCCCGCATTAGAGGCTGATATGGTGCCGACCCATGGCTAGGGCCCGCCGCGCGCGACGCCGATTGTCGATGACATCGTTGGTCGATGTTATCTTTCTGCTGCTGTTGTTTTTCATGCTGACATCGACGTTTTCGAAGTTTTCTGAGGTTGAGCTGAGTGCCGGTGGGGCAGGGCAGGCGGCGAATGTGGCGCAGGTGCCTCCGCTATTCTTGCGCATTGGTGAGGCGGCCTTGGAATTGAATGGCGAACTTGTTGCCATCGCGGGCCTGGAGGCGTCGTTACGCGACCGTGTGACGCCGGATGATGTGCAACCCGTGCTGGTCAGTTTGCGAGACGGGGTAACGTCGCAGCGGTTGACTGACTTGCTGATCGTGTTGCGCGCGGTGCCGGGACTACGTGTCACAGTCCTTGGAGGGGCGTGATGCGTGCCCGTTCCACCCGATCCAAGCGCGAGCCGACAATTGCGCTGATCAACATCGTGTTTCTGATGCTGGTATTCTTTATGGTGGCCGGGACGTTATCGCCGCCGCTGGACCGCGATCTGGCGCTGGTCAATAACTCTGAACTGGAAGGGCGACCGCCGCCTGATGCGCTGATCCTGCATGCTGACGGGCGGATGAGCTTTCGCGGCACAGACCAACCGGGGGCCGCGTTTTACGTGGACAGCCTGGACCCCGAGGCACGCGCAGAAGTGCGGGTTGTGCCCGACCGCGCCCTGCCTGCGGCAGATCTGGTCAATACGGGGCGTGAATTGCGCAATGCGGGCGCGGGCAAGGTGATCATCGTGACCGAACGAGGGTTGGAATGATTGCGGCATCACGCTGGATTGGCGGGCTGGCGCTGGCGCTGGCAACTGCCTTGCATCTGACCGGGCTGATGCGGCTGGACCTGCAGAATGACACCTTGATCGCAGGCGGGCAGGCGGGTGGAACACAGGCATCGTTGGGCGATGGGTTTGCCGATCTGGTGGAGGGGACACTGACCGCAATAGAAACGACGGACATCAGCGAACCGGTGGCTGTGGAAGACACAACTGCGGACAGGATCGAACCTGTGGATGCACCGCCTGCGCCGCCACCAACACCTACGGAACGTGCCGACCTTCGGGACAGTGGGGACCCCCTGCGCCCAACGGATCAGGTGCAATCAGAAACCACCCTGAACGTGGCAAAGCCGGCGGAACCGCTGCCGACAAGCGTCACTGCACCAGATGCGATGCCATTGCCCGTTCCCGACATCGCACAAACCGCCATGACACCCGATGCGACACTCCTCACCCCCGAAATCGAGGCAGCGTCCCAACCTGAGCGCCTGAGCGCGCTTTCGCCCGTCACGCCGACACCGCTTGCTGACGTGAGCCCAACCGAAACAGTCGCACAGCCGGACATTTTGAAGGCGCAAGAACCCGCGCAGTTGGATTTGACCCAATCACTGAGGCCAAAAGTCCGCAGCCGCGCCTTTGAAGAGCGCAACGCACCGGTTGATCCGCCAACCGCACCGGTACGCACAGCGCGGGCGGAGCCATCGCCGCAGGCCCCGGCGTCGCGCGGCAATCAGGCACAAACCAACGCACGGGCAGGGCAGGTCGACGGGTCGGCCACGGCCCCAAGCGCACAGCGCGCGACAGGGAACCAGCAATCTGCACGTGCAGGCAACGCAGCTATTTCGAACTATCCCGGGCAAGTTGTGCGCCGAATCCAACGACAGCGCCGTCCACGGGTCAACGACGCAGGATCCCCGGCGGTTGTTGTCTTTCGGGTGAGCGCAAATGGGGCACTGGGCGCTTTATCTCTGGCGCAAAGCTCTGGGTCACCCAAGCTCGACAAAGCAGCCATGCAAATGATCCGGAGCGCGGCCCCGTTTCCACCGCCTCCGCCGGGGGCTGAAACCACATTTAGAATACCAATCGCCGGAGGCTGAAATGGTCCGCTATTTTGCTCTTATGTACACTTTGTTAGCCGCTGCGTTTGTCAGTGCCGTTGTGATGTTGCCGCCTCCGCCCACAGAGCCTGTGTCGACCTGCAACGCGGTTGCTGACTATCCCGTACAACGTCTGGCTGATCGGGGGGATATCGACGCCATGGCATTTTTGGGGGAACGAATGGTCACTGAAGATTGCAATGGACAGACACACGCCCGCGGGATGCAATATCTTGAGGATGCAGCCGCAGCCGGGCATCCGGACGCCGCAACTGTTTTGATTGCGCGCCAAGCGGATGCTGCGCGTGTGTTCGCACCGGTGTCAGTCTGTGCTGCGCTGATGGGCATGATGCTGCCCGGCGTGGAGGACCCCCACCTGACGGCGGGGGCCTGTCATTAGGCTCTAACCCGCAGAAATTTCCTGAATAACAGAAAATCCTTCGAATTTGGGCGCGCCTTCGTGAAGTTTTGCGGTGCTGCCGGCGCCCTTGTGAGCCGCACGGAACGCATCGGACCGTGTCCATGCGCGAAACGTGTCTTCGCTGGTCCAGACAGTGTGCGAGGCATAGAGCCGAGTGCCGTCGTCGCCCTCGGGTCCTTTGAGCATCTGAAATTCAACAAATCCCTCCATGTCCTTGAGATGACTGTCGCGGCCCAGCCAGAGGTCTTCGAACGCCTGGGCGTTGTCACGTGAGACGGTAAAGCGGTTCATGGCGATATACATGCGCGTTTCCTTTTTGATGGGTCGTTTGTGCTGCGGGTTGCCTTTTGACTAGTGTGGCAACGCAACGAGGTGGTTGTCGAAAGCGAGCGGGTGTTTGCCCAGCAGCGTCAGTCCGGTGTTGGACAGGCTGTAAACGTGCCCCAGTCCGTCCGTCACCAGACAGGTCGGTGCAGGCGTGGGGCAGAGCCCGCACACGTCGATGGCCTGGTGTGCGCCCGTTTGCGCGCCCGTTTTGTCGAATGTCAGTGTCTCGCCACCGCGCGGGGCCGATGCGGCGAAATGGTCGCCAAAAGCACTGACGCTGCCGATATAGCCATCGAGTTTTCGAAGCGTGGCGTCGCCCATTTCCGCCGGGTGCAGTGTCGCGTTCCCGTTGTACAGAGCCACAAGCGACGGTGTATCGAACGGGTCGCCCTGCCATTGGAAACCGCAGACAACTGTTCCGTCCGCGGCCGCTGAGATGTGGCGAAGGGAGTTGTGATGTCTGTCGGTCGGCACTTCAGCGAAATCGGTCAGCATGCCGCTTTTGTCAAAGATCGCCAGATTGGGGCGCATGGTGTCGAGGTTCAGCTTGTCCCGCCCAGATGCAGGATGCGTGCGGATGCCGCCATTGGCGACAGCGAGTGTTCCGTTTGGCAGGCGCAAGATTTCATGCGGCCCGATCCCGGCAGACGTGAATTCGTCCAGCCGTTTGTAACCTGCACTGCGGTCCCAGATGCCGATGCGGCCCTGACCTGAGGCGATATCATTTTCCGGAGTAAACAGCGTTGTGCCGTCTGCCGAGCACGCTCCGCGGGTGCGTGCAGGGTTTGTGTGACGTCGCCCGTCGCGCAATTGATCACCTTGGCAAAGGTGCCGGGACGTCGTGCAATCGCGACTGCCTCGGCCACATAAGGGTGTGCGGCGGCGGCGTGACCACGGGCGGGAAGGGGGATTTGGAAGGTGATGTCGCCTTTGGCGGTCAGCCCGACCAGAACGTTTTGTCCGTTAGGGTTTTGCGCGGCACTGAGCGCGATGGGGTTGCCAACAGCCCCCCAGCCCAGAGATGGCGTAAGAGAGGCCGAGGTCAGCCCCGCAAGGAACATCCGGCGCGACGGCATCAGTCGCCGTCCAGCGCGTTGAACCCTGCCGTAATGCCGAGGGGCGTTCCGATGTCGTCAATGACGGCAACCTGCACGGCGCGCACAGCCTGTTGCAGCACCTCGACCTTGAACCGTTGCGCGGGGTCCGAAACACCTTGCAGTGCCGGGTCGTCGATGGCTTCTGCCCGGCTGCGCGCCTGTGCAAATGCAGCGCGGGTCTGGGTAAGATCAGTGTCTGTCATTGCGGTTGCAAGATGTTCGAGGGCCGCAAGTGACAGTTGGATATGACGCAAGGACAGCTCGGAGCGGCGGGCCTCGGCCCGGCGGGGCCGGGGGCGGTCAAACGTGCCAAGGGGGCGGCCAAGCCGTTGATCATGCAGGAATTCGAGGCCCGTAGAGAGCGCCGTGTAGAGCGCGCGTTGGGCTTCTTCGTCGCTTTGGAACCGGGTGTTGCCGTCTGCGCCTGCCGTGAGCATCCCTTGGGCAAACGCGGGCCAATCGCCTGCGATCCTGTCGGATTTGCTGGCAAGTCCCGTTGCAATGGCTTGCGTCAAGCGGCAGGCATAGTCCGCGTCTGGCTGAGGGTCATAAAGCAGCCGTTCGAGGGCGGTGAACCCTTGGGCCGCTGCAGAGACATCGTTGAACCCTGCGGGATCGTCGACAATTGCATCTTTGGCCGCGGTCAGCCGGGCGATGGCCTTGCCTGCGCTGTCCTTGGGGTCCGGCCAGAAGGACATTTGCAGTGTTAGCGCCTGATCCTCAAGCGGGCCGAACTGGATGTGGCTGATGTTGATCCACGCGTCATAGGCATCGTGAAAAGCGGGGCGGACAGCGTTGGCCGTGCAATCGGCTTGCGCGGCATTGGCCAGTGTCGCAGTCGTTTCAACCAGTTGGGCGTGACCCGGCAGAACATGGGTTTCCAGCGCGCGTTCCACATCGGCAAAGGCGGGCAGGGCGAGGAAGGGCAGGATCAGGGCGAGGCGCATGTCAGAGGCTTTCCAAAAAACGGATGAGGGCGGCGCGGTCGGGGGGCGGCATGTCGATCACAGACTGTTTGTGCGGCGCGGCCTCGCCCCCGTGCCACAGCACAGCCTCAAGAAGGGACCGTGCGCGTCCGTCATGCAGAAAATAGGTGTGGCCGGACACTTGTTCGGTCAGGCCGATACCCCATAGCGGCGGGGTGCGCCATTCTTGCCCGGTGGCCCGTGCTTCGGGTCGGTTGTCGGCAAGGCCGGGCCCCATGTCGTGCAACAGCATGTCCGTGTAGGGCCAGATCAGTTGAAAGCTTTGTTCAGGTTGCCCATCAAGGCGATGCGTCACGTGCTTGGGTGTGTGGCAAGCGATGCAGCCCGTTTCGTAAAAGACCTGTTTGCCGCGTAGGACCTGTGGGTCGTCGATGTCGCGCCGCGCGGGGACACCAAGATTGGAAGAGTAGAAGGACACCAGTTCCAGACCAACGTCACCGATCTCTGCATTGTCGTGGTCGGCGGTGTTTCCGTCGGGTGCTGTGCGGCATTTCACTTGCGCGGGCATGCAATCGCCAAAGCCTGCCGGGTGCAGGGTGGTCGAGATGCCGATATCACCGGCAAAGGCGCCTGCGGATTGTTCCCACACAGATGGTTTGCCCGCCTTCAGGCCGAAGCGCCCCAACATGGGCACGCCGTATTCGGTGGACATGACAATCTGGGGACGTCCTGAGATGCCGTCATCGTCCGCGTCATCGGGGTCTGCGCGCGCCAGAATGTCAGCTACCGGGATCGCATCCAGCAGGCCGAGGCCGATCATTTGCGGGGCCACGCGCGGGCTGAGCATGATGTCGGGATGCAGTGCGCCGTAGCCAAGCGTGGTCAGGTCATAGGCTGGTGTGCGCAGGGATGCGGTTTCGCCCCCTGACAACAGGATCGTCTCTTCCGTATAGGTGATCTGTATTTTCGCTTCGGCATTGATGCCCGCGACCGAAAAATCCTGTATCTGACCGCCGTAGTTCGGGTCTGGCTGGGTGGCGAGGTAATCCACAATGTCGTCTGGTGTGGGCCCACCCGGGATCGAAATCCGCATGAGCATGGACGTTGCATTGTCATCCGGCCCCTCTGGGGGGTGGCCGCGCCCATCCTTGAGGTGACAGCGCTGGCAGGACCGCGCGTTGAACAGCGGACCAAGCCCGTCAGAGGCCAAAGTGGATGACGGCGAAGACACCCAAAGTTTCTTGAACAGACCATTGCCGACTTTGAAATCCAGTTCCTTTTCAAAGCTGATGTTTCCAGAGGGCGACGAAAAAACGTTTGGCGTCTTGGTCGCACGCACAGTGGCTGCCCCTGCCGGGTTGTTTTCGAACGGTTCTGCGATCGTAAAATCGGTTGTGGGGGCCACAACCCGCTGGATCCGCTCTGCTTCGGCGTCGGTTCGCGGGATTACGGGCAGGTGTAAATCTGCAAGCTCTGCCAAAGCGTCAACTGAAAGTGACAGAAATCCGACCAGTAACGTCGCCAAGAAGGTTGTGATCTGCTTCATAACTTATAAATATACTCAGGAATAGAGTTTGGCGAGGCGATTCCTGCCCGTCCCTCAGTGAAAGACCTGCGACATGGTGCCCTTGCGCTTGGACATATCAGCCGAACCGCGGCCCGCCACTCCGACAACTCCGCAGGCATTTGCGTTTTTGAACCATTTGCGTTTCAAGGCGATGGAATGCCGCGCCAAACCACGTGCCGATCTGTTTGAGGCATGCGCGTTGTTGCAGGTGACACGCACTGCCAATCAAGAGGCGCATGCCGAAGCGTTGATGCGCTGTCTGGCGCAAGCGCTTGGCAAACAGCCTCGGCTGCATGCGCCCGGCACGGTCGAGATGAGTTTTGATGAAACGTGGCTGGTGGAGTTGGGACTGGCCTGTTCCCGGGACGATCAGGCAAGCCTGAGCTTTCTTTTGGGGTCGCGCATTCTGCCTGAACACCGTCGTTTGGTGCGCTTTCTCGTAGGTCGGATTTCAGAGTATTTTTCTCTGAATTAGAATAATTCTAAAAAAGTCTTGCATCTGCAGCTGGCCCGCCTAGATACTGTCGGACACGCCAGCCAGCCATCTGCAAGCCAGCGACCAAAACCCAAGGGAGCCCGGGATGACCCAAACAGCTGTTGCGCTGTCCACTGACGCACGCGCCGCCATTGCAGAGGCGCTAAATCAATCTGTGGCGGAAACCGCCGTCACCACGATGCTGGCGCAGAATTTTCACTGGAACGTCAAAGGCATGGCCTTTGGTCCGCTGCACGATCTATTCCAAAAGATGTATGAAGATCACTTTGTCGCGCAGGACGATCTGGCCGAACGCATCCGCGCGCTTGATGAACATGCCGAAGGAACGCTTGCGGGTATGCTGGCGCGGTCCAAGGTCAAGGAACATGATGGTCATGCATCAGACAAAGAGATGATCAAGATTATGCAGGACGCACAGGAAACGCTGGCGGCCACGCTGGCTGGTGCCGGGCAGGTGGCAGCCGAAGCAGGCGACACCCTGACAGAAGATCTGTGCATTGCCCGCGGTCAAGAGCACGAAAAGTTTGCGTGGTTCCTGCGGGCGCATCTGGCCTAACGGTCGACAGAGCAAAGGTAGCCACCTTGACCGCTCAGCCACCGATTTCGGCAGCCAGGCGGTCAGGCAGCCACCTTAAGCAGGGGTCGTCACGACCCCGGGAAGGTCAAGCCACATCTTCTACAGCGGAGAACGGCTTGGCCTTTTTCTTTTTTGTCCTTCGTCACCCATGGTTTCAGTTCAATGAGGACGCCCGCGTGAACGGTGGGTCCAGATCCATCCGGTCGACGCAGGTTGATTTGTCTTCGAATGCGCTGTCGATGCGGCAAGCGCCTATGATCATTTCATAGCTTTGCACGTCCGTCGTACTGTCCGAACAGGGTGCATTGGGCGTTTCAAACGTCGCAGAAACTTGCGCGCCAGGTGCCACATTCATGAATGACGCGCCCTTGGATCGCCCGACCTGATCCGTTCCGACGTAGTTCAAGAAGAAAGCGTTGATTTCGGTCAGCGTCTGATCGCCTTCATTGGTCAGCTGAACCGTGATTGTGCAATAGTAATCCCTTTTGCCGATTTCCGTGAGGGACAAGCGGTAGTCAGCGACTGCCGGACTGGCAAACACTGCGCTGAGCGCGATCAGGCGAAAAAACATCGTCTACTCCTTGGCGCATGGAGATCAGGCAACATCGCGCACGGCGGCGATTGGCTTGACCTTTTTCTTGAGGCATTTGCGGAGGTATTGCGGCCCCCAGTGTCGGTATTTTCCCAATCTCGACTGCTGCCCCACCAGCATTTCAACAAACGCGGTGCGGTGTTTGTCTTTCTTCAGTTCCTTGAAGAGCGACTTTTGTGCCTTGGTCATCGAGCATCCGATACAGTGGCCTTCCCGCTTGAACTTGCAAACGTCAATGCAGGGACTTGGGGTTTTGGCCATATCAAACCTCGCTGGTGCATCTCTTAGCTGGGTATTCTGTTGGAAATTGCAACGCGTGCCCCGCCAGATTTGGAGAAGACGGGGCACGCGTAGGTCACCCTTGAGTCACAGATATGCGCAGCACGTTTAGGGAACGCCGCCGCTGCGCATATAGACCATTTACTGGAACACGGCGTCAGGGTTATCGAGGCTGTCAGACCCTTCGAATTCGATCTGATCCACACCCAAAGCAACGACTGCGCGTTCAATCGACCGCGTCTGATCGACCAGCGCATTCACAGCGCCCATGATCAAAGCCTCGCCCGCCGCATTGCCGCGTTCCAGCATGGAATCGTAGGAAAAGCCGGATTCAGCCGCGATTTTCATTTCGAGCATTTCCAGAACCGCAGCGTCGAGTTTTGCCTGCAATTCCGCGTCCACACCTGCATCGGCGGCCGCGACAAGGGAGGCCAGCGATTCACCGGAAACGATCGATCCGTCAATGCGTGTATAGCTGCCCAGATAGACGTTGCGGATGCCCACGGCGTTATAGAAGTGATCGTTGTGCGTGTTGTCGGCAAAGCAGGAGTGTTCTTCCTCGGGATCGTTCAGCATCACGCCCAAACGCATCCGCTCGCCCGCCGTTTCGCCGTAGGACAGTGAGCCCATGCCGGTCAGGATCGTGCTGATCCCTGCGTTTTCGTCTGCGGTCAGTTGGGCGCGGGC
>ERZ1740072.501-NODE-501-length-15730-cov-16.151962_pt1 | contig 15730 bp, 15 predicted proteins | sample MGYA00581733_ERZ1740072 | MGnify/ENA primary metagenome ERZ1740072 (study PRJEB43018, sample SAMN04849741) | marine metagenome | isolation source: floating plastic debris | place: Pacific Ocean | collected 2008-08-30 | study: EMG produced TPA metagenomics...
ATGGGAGTACCTTTCTTCGACGGCGAATGACTTAGGAACTTTGTCGATTGACGAGTAGCACACCGCAAAATACGATGATGCCTCCTAGTAGGGAAATCAAGCTGGGAACTTCTCGCAACCATACCCACGCGATCATCATTGCTGCGACCGGAATTAAGGATAAATAGCTCCCTGCCTGTGAAGCAGGCATTTTAGACAATACGTAGGACCAGGCGATATAAGCGATCACCCCTGGAAACAGTCCCATATAGACAACGGCTAGGGTTGGACCGACAGGAGAGTGAAGAGTGGTGATTAGAGCACGAGGAGCAAAGAACAAGAGAAAAAGGGTGCCTGCCCAGATGGCGTAAGTTGTAAACTGAATAGCGGTATAGCGCTGCAACAGTGGTTTTTGGATGACTGAGTAGATGCTGATGCAGAGGGTGGCCATAAATACCAACAATGCTCCGATGGAGAACCGTAAGCTGCCCTGACTTGCGAGGGAAATAACAACAACACCCAGTACACAGAGAACAATGCCACTCCACCCGGAGAGAGTTAGTTTTTCACCATAGAAGAGCCATGCCAACAGGGCGATGATGCCAATTTCTGCCGAGATGATGAAGCTAGCCATACCGGCAGAGACCGTAAGTTCGCCAGCATTGAGAAAAACGTTGTAGAGGGTAAAGCCCGTTACTCCGCAGAGGCTAATGAGGGGCCAATCCTGTCGTCGTGGGAGCGGCATACGTGTGACTAGGGCATAGACCAGCAAGATAGCTGATGCTACAAGGTAACGTAGAACGGCCACCTCGACTGGGCTGTAGGCGTTTAAAGAAACTCGGATGGCAGGAAAGGCTGATGCCCAGAGCAGGATGGCACCGAAGAGGGCGGCCATGACTAAGGCGCTGGGTCGGTGAGCCGGTGGGCTGCTGTTAACCTGGGACGGTTGTTGACGATGGTAGACCGGTTGTAATAGCACCATGGGGCAATATATTTCTACAGCCGTAGTTTAGAGGTAATCTACCCGTGTTACTATCGATGGCTTTAATCTCGTTGTCCTAGAATTTTGGCGGTGTTCTCAAATCAGCAACGGGGTTTTGACGTTAATCTAATCAAAGCGATTATGGATAGCTTGGGTTAGGTCATCGAGAGTTGCGACCATGGGAATTTGATATCGCTGACACACTATCTCCACATTGCCCTGACGCCAGAATCCGTCAGGACAGCACACGGTAAGTTTGCCGCTGTTGGCAAAGAGGCCCAGTTCTAATAGCGTAATGGGGGATTGGGTGGAGGGTGCAAAATACATGACGATCATCGTTGCTTGTGTTTGGGCGTCTAGTTCCCATTCCACCTGAGCCTGGAACTGTGGATTTGTGATACTTTGTTTCCAAGTTGGGTCCCACCGATCGCGGCGCGGATTGAGCAACGTCAGATTTTCATCTATAAGTGATTGTGCTACTTGGGTCTGCCACTCTTCTGCTGTACCCATTTCAATAGAGCCTGCTAGAAAGACTGTGCGGCTAAAGTCAATGTTGGTTAGTGGTGTCGGTGGTTTAATGACATGAACCATACTTAGGAAGTACTCTATTCAGATTTAGGGCGGCGTGGGTGTAATTCAATTGTGTTCTGCAAAATATGCATGTCGTAGCGGCCAAAGAAGTTCTGACCCAATAAACCCTCATTACCTGTTGGGGAGATGCCCACCCTGAGACGCTCGACACGAGCACTGCCTAGGGCAATAGAGTTGACAACGCCGATAGGAGATTCTACGATACGGCCGTCTGCTATGCAAAAACGACCCATTTTTATAGGGGTAATGTTTAACAAACGACCCATGGTCTGGGTGAGGAATGTTTTTGAAGCACCTGTGTCTAGTACCATATCGAATGGGCAACCGTCATTAAAAAGTACCTCTACAACAGGAGTACCACCGCTAAAACTTTTGATCGGAACGCGAATAATATGTTCCTGTTGTTGTTTTAGTGTTCTAAGCTGGGTCTCTACATTATGGATGCTGTGTTGAACTTGTTGATGGGCTGTGAGATTTCCCTGGTTCAGGTATAGCTTTTGTGCTTGTCGATAGTCTGTCAGAGATTCTTCTAGATGCCCCTGGTCTTGGCTGGTTTCGCCTCTAGCTTGATGGTACTCTGCATTGTTAGGCTGTTTTGCTAGGGCTTGTGAGAAATCTTGAAATGCCTGCTCCAAGTTGTTGATATCTTGGAAAGCTCGACCGCGCAAATAGTAAACAGGTGCTGGATTGACGGCTTTGTTTTCGAGAAGGGTGGAAAAATCTGAGATCGCACTCTCTATATGTCCTAACAGTAGATAAACCTCTCCACGTTTAAGTTGTATAGTCGGGGCCTGACCTGCCAACTCCATAGCTTTGGCAATATCTTTAATAGCTGTATCTGCATTGTGGCAATAGGTATGGGCAAAGCTACGTTGCACTAAGGCTTCTACATTATGGGGTTCCAGCTGTAGTAGCCAATTTAGGTCCTGGATGGCTTTTCGGTAGTTACCCTGCTGCGTGGCTGCGATCGCATCATCCAAAAATCCTTTAGAGGAGATCAGGGGTTCAGTATTGGGTCGTAGGGTTTCAATTTCAGCTAAACAGGCTTGGGCATTTGTCCTGTCTTGGGCATTTAAGTACAGTCGGGTGGCTTGCTTGTAAGCCATGATTGCCTTCGATGTATCGCCGGTTTGGCGGTGCGCCTTGGCCAAGAGTCTGTGGGCTATGGCCATCTTAGGATTTAGACGTAGGGCCTGCTCGATGGCAATGATGGCGGCGGTGGGCTGTTTGAGGCTGAGCAGGGCGACAGCTTTGGTGTACCAAAGTCTGGGCTGATTGGGGTCGTTCTGGAGCAGGGTTTCTAGCGTTGCGATCGCAACCCCATAATCCCCCGCTTGCATTGCCTGCTGATAGCTCATGGTTTACCCTATCCAGTTACGAAAACAGACCAGCAATGATCTCGGCCAATACTTCTGTCATGCTAGCGGCAATCTCGCCAGTGACCTCAAAGACAACGGTGGCAAGTTCTGATAAATCTCCCATCGACTCCAGGGCCGTAGTGGTCACCTCAGCAAGGGACTCCACGACACCCCCAGCAATTTCAGGTGTGTCAGCTAAAGCTTGGGTGCTGCCTTTGGCGACATGACCAGCTGTTTGTACCATCCCCTGAGCTAAATCTGGGGCGCTAACAAGTGCTTCACCCCCCTGGATGAGAAGATCTAGACTCCCTTCAACGACGACCTGTCCTACGGTGTCACTTACCAGGTTAACTCCAGTGTAATGAGTGTCTTGAGGGGGTAGGGGGATATCAGTCTTAGACAGTGGGGATATAGGCTGTTTCCTAAAAGATTGCTTGATTTCTGAGCGTGATTGATTCCATAGAGAGGCTAATTCTGTCTGATCAAACCAGACGCCTTGACAACTGTGACAAATATCTAAGGTTAAATCCTTATGATGTTTGCGCTGTAGTGCGCTTTCACACACTAGGCAATTAATTTGATTATGCCAGCCACAGGTCTCACAGTGTTCGAGGTTTCGATCCATTAGGGTATTGCAATCCTGGCAATGAATCATCCATGTTCGAGGTTTCTGAGTAATGTGTTGACGAACCTTGGGCGATTGAATTTTTTGGGATAATTGCACTTCACCCTTATCGAACCACACACCACCACAACGGTTACAGCAATCAAGGGTTAGGAATACTTCTTGATGCTGGCGGGTGATTTTGAGTTTTTTCATCGGTAGTCCCGTGCATACGGGGCAGTCATACCGAGGTTCTGGCGTGCTAGGCATCAAGCAGACCTCGTGAGGTGTGTTTGTTGGGGAGCTGCTGAATGGCAGGGAATGCGTAGACTAACAGTCCAGAGTCTGTCATTTCGATTTCGGCCAGATCCTGTTGGCACAGAGAGGTAAGGACCTCATTAGCTACAGCAGAGTCGATGCCTAATTCGGATATAACTTCAATTTCAGTCAGTTTTCCTTGGTTTGCTTGAGCTAGCTTAAGGATTTCAAATTGTAGGGTTCTGAGTTGATTGGTTGCGCTATGGGTGAGGCGACGGTTGCGATCTCGCCGATGACTTTGCTACGAGTCCGATGCCGCCTGCTAAGGGTAAACCTACCCTTAGGCCAAAGGTGAGGGTTCTCACTGCCATGGACTGATCGCTCAGACGGCCTTGGCAAAGCCCAACATCATAAACCCAGAAAGACCTAGTAGACCGATTCCACTAAAGAGTTTATTCATTGTCAGGGGCTAAGAAACTCAAATCGCTATTCTAGCTAAGATGCTTTGGCAATTGCCAGGACCTCTAAACCAGTCGTAGCCTTTTACGGTCAGACTGTGGGAGTTAGCCAGGGTAGTTTTGTAACTTGAAGTAGGGGGCAAGACGTTTGGTAATACGCTTTTGATTATGAGCTATGGTCGGTATCAAGGTTGTAGGACGTTTGTTAATCAGTGACGGATAGTCGATGGGGATAACGGGTGTTGTGTTCAAGAAGTTGAAAATTTGCGTCAGGGTTGTTTCAGGGGATTCGCACAGGTCTTCAAACCGGATAGAGATATAGGTAGACTCTGGTAAATCGTCGATGTTGTTTACAAAGTATGATGTGGCGTCAAAGGCTTGTTGCAGTACTTTGTTGAGCCCAATGTTAAAGCGTGGAAAGTACATTAGTCGATACATCAGCCGAAAGACTGGATTTTTGAAAATCTTGTTATATTTCTTGGATACAAGTCCCGTATAGTCATTCCAGCCTGATAACACTTGGTCAATTAGCTTGAGTTTGGAGTTGATTACATTTATCGGATTACGATGGATAAATATAAATCGAGCGTTAGGGATGGCTTGGTGAATGTAGAGAAAGTAGGGATAACACCATGGATTTTTGAGGAGCAGGGGTTTCTCTAGATCAGATGTGCTCTGTACCTTGCGGCAGATTTCTAAAAACTTAGGTAGACTTTCGTCACTGATGTGTAGCTTATCTATAGTGTTTCGTAGAATGAAACCATATTCCTCAGGGAGATTGGGTGAAACGGGAACCCTATCGAATTCGCGATCGCAAATCCCCAACCGCTCAAACTCATCCTGTAATTCTTGCAGTTTCTTCTGTTCAATATTGTTGTGATAATTATGTAGAATCTCATCATACTTAATGATGTGGTATGCCTTGACCACATTAAAACATTGGGTTGAAGCCAGCGTTTGATACAACAACGTTGTTCCCGAACGATGATCGCCCAAGATGAAAATTGGTTGGATTTTAACATCCTTGAGCTGGTCTAAATATGGCTGGTCTAGAGAAATCATAGGCAAGCCCCAGAGAATATCAATATTATATATAGAGAGATGATTCTAGGAGTTAGATGCCTTTAAATCCGCCAGATTCGCTCATTTCCTTATCACTCGGTTTTTGAGAAGAACGACTTAGATTTAAACGCTGTACACCAATTTGATTTAATACGACGCCACCCAAAATGACGACACCGCCCAGGTACTGACCAAAGGTGGGTATCTCACCCAAGAGTATAAAAGCAGAGAGAATACCAATGATGGGGTTAAACGCCGTCGCAAAAGAGACTTCACTGGCAGTACTACGTTTGAGTCCGTTAAACCAAAATGTTTGACCAGCAACAACAATGATCGCAGCGTAGAACAACATCCACTGCCATAAAAAGGGTGAGCCCACATCCATAAAGTGTTCAGGTCCATAGAGAATCAGCGTCGCCCCAAAGAAAAATACTGTTCCAATAAACATTCTAAAAACACTGAAAATCCCTAACGGAATCTCTCGCAGACTAATCTTACTCACCAGATTAGCAACTGCTTTGATCACAGCAGCGATCAGGGTTAACAAGGCCCCGCGACCAACCGCCATGCCCATACTCATAGACATCATTTCAGTGCCAGGCGGCTGAATTAAAACCGTTAGGGCAACGCCGATAAATGAAACCACTGCTCCAGCCACCACCCATTTATTAACCCGGTCTCCTAGTACCCACACCGACAATGCCAACACTAGGGGTGTATCAATCTGGCTGATTAAAATCACATTGGTCACTGGCGTAATAGCGAGTGCTGTGAAAATTAGTGTGGGTACAATGGCTGCTCCCAAAATTGCCACCACCGCCATGGATAGCCAACTCTGCCATTTAATCTGTTGTAGTAACGGTTTACGCCACTCGCGGGAGTAGGTAATGGCTAGAAGGATAAGAGCGCACAAATTGCCAATGAATAGTACATTGCAAAAGGAAATAGGGTTGCGCCCATCGATTAAGTTCAGCTCACCTAACTCTGTTAGTTTTCGAGTGACGGCGTTGGCGGCTCCAAAGATAGCAATGGCGAGTAGAAGATACAGTCGCCCTGAGGGTTGAAAGCCTGATTTTGTCGTAGTTTGCATGGATAGGCTCCTGGCCCTAGCTTAGTGAGCAGTGCTACTGAATGGAAAATACGCTGTTACTGACTTGAGAAGATAGATACGTCTGTCATAAAGGTTGTGGGTCGATCTTTTGTAGCTGAGCCCATAGTTCGGATCAAAAATCCTAAAAATATTGATTCAGATGTCTCAAATATCCAAAATTGAAGCAATTTCTCTGAAATTTAGCCATTCTCACTTTAGAGGATGAGCCAATCTGAAAGCAGTGCTCGAAGCCAAGAACCTACGGATGGGACAACATCAAGGATTAGCAATGCCACAGTTTCATCATGAGGACCCTACCAAAGCCTGATTAATACAGCATATTACTTGAGATTGCTGAGTACTCAATGTGATGTCTATTCTATAGAACCTTTATTATTTGACAAGTACCCCAGCTGCAAAACATCTGTGGGTTTCTGGGGGGCGGTTACCCGTCTAATTGCTTGAAACCTCTGAGAATGGTAAAACTAGCACCCATGGGTTGTACTTGAAACATAGTTGTATCTGGGCTTTGTTTAAGTACGCCATGACGGTTCGTTAGCGTATCGGAGTTTCCCTATGTTGGTTCAGTTGTTGGGTAGGCGTTTAAGACCACTGCGTGCCCTGGGTTACTACATTGGTCTGTTTAGTCTGTGCCTTGTTTTTGCAGTGGCCTGTGGCGGTGGTGCCGATCAAGGAACGTCCACTTCTGCTGCGTCTAACGGACGGGTAACCATGGGCACAACCCTGAGTGCCCGGACCTTAGACCCCGCCGATGCCTACGAAATTTTCCCAGGTATTTTGCTTTATAACCTGGGGGATCGTCTCTATACCTATGCACCAGGAACAACGACGCTAGAACCGCAGCTGGCGACGGAGATGCCGACCATTAGTGATGATGGTTTGACCTATACAATCCCTTTGCGTGAAGGGGTGATGCTCCACGATGGTTCTGCCTTCAATGCTGAAGTGATGGCTTTTTCTATTCAGCGATTTATGGATAATGGCGGTCGTCCTGCGTTCTTGCTGTCGGAAAAAATTGATACCGTTGAGGCTACGGGGGAGTATGAGCTGACGGTCTCTCTGCAACAGCCCTTTGCTGCATTTACGTCCCTACTGACATTTTGGGGAGTTACACCTGTCCCTCCTGACACCTACACCATTGGCGAGGCCCAGTTTAAACCAGAAGAGTTTGTGGGCTCTGGCCCGTATAAGCTGGCTTCCTTTAGTAGCGATGTGATAAAGCTAGATGCTAACCCAGACTACTGGGGAGATGTGCCTGAAAATAAGGGCATTGATATTCAGATTTTTACCAGCCCAGCGAACCTCTACAACACCTTTCAGTCCGGGGGGTTAGATGTGGCATATCAAACGCTTGATCCTGATCAGATTGCGGCTCTGGAACGCGATGCGGATAGGGGTGGTTGGACTGTGATTGAGGCGGGATCAACCGTTGTTAATTACATGTCCCTCAATCAAAAGATTGCCCCGTTTGATGATCTGAATGTGCGTAAGGCCGTGGCTGCCATGATTGATCGCAATTTGCTCAATGACCGGGCTTTTCAAGGGCAGGCAGAACCGCTTTATAGCCTTATTCCTAAGAGTTTTGAGGTCCATGAGCCTGTTTTTGAGCAGGCCTATGGTGACGGTGACTATGGGAAGGCTAAGGAATTTCTTGAAGAGGCGGGTATTACTGAGGCAAATCCACTGGAGTTTGAGATTTGGTACCCTACGTCCTCAACGACGCGGAGTGTTGTTGCCAATACTCTTAAAGAAGCCATTGAGTCTAATTTGCCTGGGCTGGTAAATGTACAAGTTAGTACGGCAGAATCTGCCACCCTGTGGGAAAACGTAGAGAAGGGTATTTATCCGAGTGTGCTGGCTAACTGGTATCCGGACTATTTTGATCCTGACAATTTTGTGCAACCATTTTTGAGCTGTAATGAGGGTTCGGAAGAAACCTTGTGTGAGAAGGGTGCAACCCAGGGGAATGGCTCGTTCTATTACAGTGCCAAGACCAATGATCTACTCACCAAGCAAAGTGCGGAACTCGATGAGTCGGTTCGCAGTGATCTGTTTCAGGATTTGCAGCAGGCGATGGTAGAGGATGTGCCCTATATCCCCCTCTGGCAAAATAAGGATTACGTATTTTCTGCTTCGGGTGTCGGTGGTGTGGCCATTGAGCCAAACCAGCAATTTTTGCTATGGCAAATCAGTAAATAGATAATTGTGATCATCGTTCGTAGGAATGTTCAAGGGAACGTCTCTACGAACGGTTGATTTGGCGTTAATCAAGGGGAAAATACATGTCATCTCGGTCCAACGCATTGCGTTACTACGTGCTATCGCGATTGATGCTGGCACCGTTGATGATCTGGACTATCACTACGGTCGTGTTTTTGTTAATGCGGGCAACGCCAGGGGACCCGGTGGATGCGCTGCTGGGGCCACGGGCACCGATTGAAGCAAAGGAGGCGTTGCGATCGCAACTTGGCCTCGATAAATCCCTGTTTCTCCAATATCTGGACTACCTGGGGCATTTACTCCGATTTGACCTAGGCAGCTCCATTGCCAGCCAGGGCCAAACTGTTTGGCAAATCATCGGCGATCATTTCCCCGCTACAGTTGAACTCACCATTTGTGGGTTGGCGGTAGCAGCCATTGTTGGCATCACCGTCGGCTCCGTTGCCGCGTCTCGTCCCAACACACCGATAGATGCAGGCGGACGGCTGTTTGGCATTCTCACGTACGCCACTCCCATGTACTGGTTTGGCATGATTTTGCAGCTAGTGTTTGCGGTACAGCTGCGCTGGTTTCCCATTGGTACCCGTTTTCCCCTGGCACAAACCCCGCCCGATGGGCCTACCGGTCTCTACCTGCTAGACAGCCTGCTCCACGGCAATCTGTCCCAGTTTGGTACATCGATTTATCATCTGGCCTTACCCAGCCTGACCCTAGGAATTTTGATCAGCGGTGTGTTTGAGCGTATGGTGCGTGTCAATCTTAAACAAACGCTGCGTGCTGACTACGTCGAAGCCGCCCGTGCCCGAGGTATTCCCGAATTTCGCATCATCACCGTCCATGCCCTCAAAAATGCATTAATTCCCGTCATTACTATCCTGGGGTTAACGTTTGCATCCTTATTGGGCGGGACCGTGCTGACCGAAGTTACCTTCTCTTGGCCAGGGTTAGCCAATCGTTTTTTTGAAGCAATTTCCCAGCGGGACTACGAAGTTGTCCAGGGCTTAATGACCTTTTTTGGCACCATTGTTGCCCTGGTCAGTATTGCCATCGACATCCTCAATGCCTATGTCGATCCCAGAATTCGATACTAACCAAGCCCCGCAGCCATTTCCCGTGAGGCAAGTAGGTTTATATAGGAATGTATAATTAAAAACATTGCTTTTCGTAATATTATTTAAAGTAATGTTTTAGTGCGGATTGCTGACCAATTCAGTGATTCCCCATATAGGTTTCATTTGTTAGTAGAGACATGGCTCCATTAATAAATCATGCGGCGTTGCTGCTAGGGCGTGTTCAACGCTGGTGGATGGGTAGGACCGTAAACTCCCTCATCTTAGGGATGGTCGTTATTATTTTTGCAGCAGGTTTGGGTAATGTTCCTGCTCATATTCAGTCTGCGGGTACCCAGGCCAAGTCCCCTCAGCGGATCCAAGTGACAGCACCAGCGTTACCGTTGTCTGCCCAAGCGAGGGCTCGTTTAAACCATCGCCGACTGACAGAAGCTGCCATGACCAGCCACAATTTGACCGCAGCTCACTTTTTTGGTCGTCGTCCTGCGGCCAAACTGTCAGTAGAAAACCGTAAAGCCTCAAAGCAGGGATAGAACGTTATAGAACAGTGCTGAATTGAGTGAGGATATCCGTTGTCCTACCTGATCTAAGAGATGCCATAGACGATGCACCGCTCTAGTAGAAGTGCCATAGATCAGTATCTTGTAGATAAACGTCATCTCGAAGATCAGCAACGCTGCCCTGCGCTCAATAATGCTTTGCCCAGTTGGGACGAAACGATCTGCGTAATTTTTGCGGCTGGAGCTATGATGAGTTAGGTCTCGGCTGTGCTTCAAATGCGTCCAAATTTTAATGCTATTAGTTTGAATCATCTGCGGCAGCGTCTCTGTTGTTTGACTACAGCAAGCATGATGTTATTGTTGTCGGCTGTTCCTGTGTCTGCTCAATCACAAGACTGTGGTTTTTTGGTGGCTCCTCAGACCTACAACACCCTCGAAGGAGAGGACAAAATTGTAATTGGTCGAGTTCCAAATCGTCCCTATATTGTTCTGTTAACCCATAACCTTCAGGAGAATCTACCGACTATTCGCACCTGTATTCCCGATGCATTTCTGACCTCCTCACGATTAGGCAGCTATGTCCACATTGCATCTTTGGATAATTATCGTGAGGCTAAGGAGCTGGTAAATGATATTAATCAGGTACTAGATCTAGATGTCCGGATTATCCACTACAGAAGCCTAGGGCGATAGGGCGCAGAGCTTTCAGGATGAGTGCCGGCAAGAGCGGGAATCTCTCTCTAGGCAGGGTGTTTCGGCCAAATGGCCTGAATCCACAGGCCATTGTAATGACCAGTAGAACAGCATATATAAAGACGTGCCATGATTGATTTAGTAATCTATGCATGGGTATGTATCAAAAGGGCCTCAGAGTATGATTGGGCTAGGTTACAGAACACGATCTCGTCGTTTTAGTTTGCATCGTTTTGCGTTGCTAACCGGTCTTGTCGTGTGCATGGCAGGCATTCCTCAAGAGACCAATGCTCGCCCTCTATCGGTGCGCCTAGATCGATGGTTAGAATTACGAAACTTTAGCGGAAATGTTGACTTTTTTGAAAATGGCCGCTGGCGACAGGCTCAAGTAGGTCAACGGCTGGATGCGGTGGGCGAGGGTGTACGCACAGGCTCGGCTTCCTTGGCGCGCCTTGCCGTTGATACTGAAGTTGGATTTGTCAGCGTCTCTGAGAATACGTCGCTGACGATAACGCAGTTCCACTCAACGCCACGTAATGGCAAGGTTACTGAACTGAATGTCACCCGTGGTCAAGCCAGGGTATTTGTGAGGCCATTTACCAATCCAGACTCTCGTTTAGAGATTCGAACACCGGCTGGGGTCAATGGCGTACGGGGGACGAATTTTGGTATCGCAATTCAGCCCAGCGGTCGTTCATCCCTGGTTGTTGAGGAAGGTCGTGTGGTATCTGAGGCTCAAGGCCAGTCAGTGCCAGTAAATGCCGGCTTTCAAAACTTTACGGTTCCCGGAGAACCTCCCTCACCCCCAGTGCCAATTACTGAAGATCCAAACTTAAATCTTGTGAGATTGGAACGTCAGCGTCGTCAGGGAGAATCAATTGTTGTTTTAGAGGGCAATACGTTCCCAGTTAATCTATTGGTGATCGATGATGATACTCAGGAGATCGACCGCGACGGTAACTTCGCATTAGAATTGCCGCTGCCTGAGAATCGAAGTATTGACGTGACAGTTGTTACTCCCCTTGGCACAATGCAGGTCTATGAGTTGGTTGTTCCCTAATTGGCGTAAGCGTTTACAGCAATGTGAGCCGTTACTTCCAGGACTATTTGTTAGTGGGTTTATTGTATCGTTGTCCTATTTGGGACTCATCAAGCCGCTTGAGAATATCTCTACCGATGTGCTGACTCGGTTTCGGGGAGAGCGAGCCTGGAATGATGAACTGATTTTAATTGGTATTGATAATCGTACGTTTGATAAATTAGGGCGATATCCGCTACCTCGCTCCTATTATGTGGATTTACTCAAGTTTTTGACTGAGAGTGAGAATCGGATTGTTGTTTTCGATGTTCTCATGCCGGAACCAACCGATGATGACCCTGCCCTAGCTGATGCCATGGCTATCCATGGTGGTGTCGTTTTAGCGGAAACAATCGCGGAAGAAGGGCAAATACTGCAGGCTAATCCATTGCTTTATGCGAATGCGATCGCAAGTGGCCATATTGATGACTACAGTGACGATTTTGACGGTGTTACTCGGCGTCATAAAATTTATATCAACAACAGTCGCTCTTTAGCGGGGGCAGCTGCCGAAGCCTATAACCTGACAACTGATATTCTCACCATTCCTCCTGTAAAAAGAGGAGAGCTGCTGCTGAACTGGCCTGGCCGTGTTACGGAGCTGCCCTTTAGAAGTTTAATCGATGTTTTAGAGGGAAAAATCTCCCCAACTGACTTCAATAATAAAATCGTTATTGTGGGAGATACAGCGACAGGGCTCGATCGTTGGATTCGTACACCGTTTGATAAAGACACACCTGTTGAAGGGATTTATGTCTATGCGGCGGCCTTGCACAACTTGCTAGAACAAAACTGGCTCAGATATATCAATCAGCATTTGGTCGTCGCTGGCCTGCTTGTGCTTGGTCCCATTCTTAGCTGGAGACTACAGGGGCGCTCTTTTCTCAACCAGATGGCCATCTGGATTATCGGTACCGCTAGCTGGTTGATGATTTGTTGGGGGGCAATCTATCAAAACTATGCGCTACCCGTGGCCGCCCCCATCTTAGTGCTCAGTCTGACTGAAAGCTTTATTGTCTTTACCGATCGTTTACGCAGTGGCGCCATACTGCAGGCTCGAAATGAATTTTTAGGCACCATGAGCCATGAGTTACGCACTCCGCTCAATGCCATTATTGGCGTATCGGAGATGATGCAAGAGACCCATCTCGATCCTAGACAGCGAGAGTTTAGTGAGACTATCCATAATAGCAGCCAAGCCCTGCTGGCATTGATTAATGACGTGCTTGATTTTTCTAAAATTGAGTCGGGGCGGCTGGTGCTTGAAGAACATCCGGTAAATCTACGTAACTCTGTTGAAGAGAGTTTAGACATTGTTGCTACCCGTGCTACAACAAAGTCCCTAGATCTGGTCTACATGATAGATCCCAGTACACCACCGGTGATTATTAGCGATCCTATTCGGCTGCGACAGATTTTACTTAATCTGCTGAGCAATGCTGTGAAATTTACCGATCAAGGTGAGGTGGCGTTAGTGGTGCAGATTGCCCCCAGTGATGATTTGGGGGCCCCGATAACACGCTGGACCCATCCCTCTGAGCAGTCCGTACTATTGCTGTTTGCTGTTCGAGATACGGGCATTGGAATTCCAGCCGATCGAATGGCTCAAATTTTTGAACCGTTTCGTCAGGCGACTAGCTCCACGACGCGTAAATATGGGGGCACAGGTCTAGGGTTGACCATCAGTAAGCGCTTAGCAGAAACCATGGGTGGTTGTTTGTGGGTCGAAAGTGAGCTGGGTCAAGGCAGCACGTTTTTCTTTACGATGCGGGCTCAGATTGATCCCATTACTACCCAACCAGAACGACCTGAAGCTTTGGCTAGCTGGACAAATCACCGCATATTAGTGATTGATAAAAACAGCACGCGCCGCACAAGTTTGGGATGGCAGTTAGAGGCGCTAGATATTGAGTTGGTGTTTAGCCGCAGCGTTGCTGAAGCGCTGTTGTTGGTACAACAGGGTCAACAGTTTGATGGCGTCATTTTAGATGCGGCGATTACTAAAATCGATAGTGTGAGTGCCATTGAATCGTTACGGCAGGCTATGGGTAAATCAACCATGCCTCTGATTGTTCTTGCAGACCTCAATGAAAATCTAAGTCAGTCTGAGCGAGCTGATATGGTGATTGTTTGGAAGCCGGTTAAGCAGGCTGCTCTCTATCGAGCTTTGATGCATATCCATCCAAACCCCGTGGCAGTCGATTCCCAAGCTCCATTGGATAATATGAATGTTGTTGACCCTTTGGCGGTTAGTTTAAAAGTGCTCATTGCTGACGATAATCCGGTGAACCAACGAGTGGCCCAGCATATGCTGCATTTACTGGGGCATGTGTCTGATACGGTGGCAACTGGTGTAGAAGCCCTCGCAGCTGTTGAGAAAGGCGGCTATGATGTGGTGCTAATGGATATGCGAATGCCGAATATGAGTGGAGTAGAAGCGACTCGCCGTATTCGGCAGCTGGGCCAAAACATTTCTCAACCTTGGATTATTGCCATGACGGCTAATGCTAGCTCAGAGGATCGAGCTCGTTGTTTAAAGGTGGGTATGAACGACTACTTAAGTAAACCTATTCGTCGCGATAGTCTCTCGCAAACGCTTATGAACATTGATAAGTCATCGGTATCTCTGACTTGATTGCATGGGGCTAGCCCCTACTCGTCTAGATGGGCTATGAATTTACCAGCTGACTGGAGCGCTGCTTGATTTTGTGCTGCGCCACTAAAGACTCGGCCTCAGCCATGGAGCGTATCCGTAACATTTGATGAAATACGTTGAACTGATACACCATGGCATTATCGACATCGAGTGCCGTCAGCCAGCCACTTTTAGGATGATAGGCTCCGGTGTCTATATCAAGCCAGCCTGGCCCTTTGGCAATTTCTCCAGGATCAATACCGGGTAGGGTGAAGGTGATGGTGTGGCCAGTGATAATCACCTTGTCAGAAAAATAAGGTTTGGTATGGCTGTGGAAACTATCACGGATCCAGCAGTATTCATGACTGGTTTGCTCGGCAAGGGTGTGTTGGGGGTTTAGCCCGGCATGAACCAGCCAAATATCTCCGAGATCAAGGTAAAAGGGTAAGTCTTTGATCCAGTGGAGATGCTCAAACAGTTCGTCAACGCTTGTATAGCTCGATAGGGTAGATTGTCCGCCGCTATAAAGCCATCCTTGGAAAGCAGGCATATGGGCCTCACCGTTTGGGAAAGCCTCCAGCAGCAGCTGCTCATGATTGCCCATTACACACTGATGACCGTTTTGACGCACATACTCAACCACCTGGCGGCTTTGGGGACCCCGGTCAATCAGATCACCGACAAAATAGACCTGATCTTCATGACCTGGATCCACCGCTTCAAGTAGTCGCATTAAACCGTCATAATGGCCGTGAATATCACCAATAAAAATGCGACGGGTCATAACAGTGTTGGGTGTAAATAAAATGTCTATTGAGCTAGGGTCGATGGAGAGGATGGGCAAAGCATAAAACGTTGCTATTGCACGATTACCAGAATGTATCTGAGCCTAGTATGCCTTTGCTATAGCTATAGACAACAGGTTCATTGATGGGATTTTCCAAGGCTTTAAGTAAGGTTTACAGCAACAACAGATGTTGATAAAAATTAGTCTGGTGATTGCCTCTAGAATGTTCTAAACTACAGATATAAATTTTGAACATACGGACAGTATCAGCCAAAAATAGCGGCTATTCAGTGTTGTCCCTAATAGGCTATCTTAGCTATTTTTCTTGATTTTCATCAACTAAC
>ERZ1740072.502-NODE-502-length-15722-cov-4.408502_pt1 | contig 15722 bp, 11 predicted proteins | sample MGYA00581733_ERZ1740072 | MGnify/ENA primary metagenome ERZ1740072 (study PRJEB43018, sample SAMN04849741) | marine metagenome | isolation source: floating plastic debris | place: Pacific Ocean | collected 2008-08-30 | study: EMG produced TPA metagenomics assembly...
AACAATGGCGGAGAGTTGAGAAACCGGAAGGGGTGCTTGGTCGGTTCAACGGGTTTCTCCGTCAGGTCGGCTGGTCGTATAAACCGATAGATTGATGTTGCACCCAATGTCAGCCTCGACGCCGACAGCAGACTCCAACTCGGGTCAGTAGGAGACGTTGCCAATTACGTAAAACTTTGCTTGTGATTCACCGGACTGGAGCTTCTAGATGGACATTGAGCAAATATTGCTGGCGGCTTTGTTGGGCGGAATATTTGCTGGAGCTGGCGGGGGACTGGGTGCGTTCATGGCTGGTTTTTTGCCAAGCAGTTATCGAAACGTAGTTATTGGGGGTATGGCTGCAGGCGGATTAGCGTTGTCGCAAATTGCCGTTGATGCGCTGAAATCACGTTCACTCGGAAATGAGATTCACGCTGAGCTACAACAAAGCCGAATGTTCGTCATAATCGAAGAAGAGTTTCCGGAGGAATATGCGGGATTTGTCCGGGAGATATCACAATCAAAAAGTGACGACAGTGCTTTCAAGTTGGGGAACCGGTTCACAACAAATCTTCGCAAAACTCACGCTGAATACCTCAAATCAGCCTCTAGTTCGAAGCTGCTCGATTTTATTGAGGCTGACCGGCGTTTAGCGAACGCTATTCGTGAGCGTGACGGAGATGAAATGTGCAGCGCTTTTCTATTGGCCGGTCCTGGTTCACTTCCAAATGGATTAACGCCTTACGCGGTTGAAGCCGAATTGAGCGTTGAAGCTCTTTTTCTGGCCATCTCCGACGGTCGAGACATAGACAATCCGCGTTCATCACCGTCCGAAGCGGAATGGGTTGAGCTTTTGGAGCAGTGGCAATCTGAGGGCGCAACCGAAGATATGGTTGCAGCGCTGGCAAATCCTGAATCGGCTGGAGCTAATCTCTGCGGTGCATATTTATCGTTCCTTACTTTACTCATTTCGTACGAGGCGATTGAAGCGGATGCCATTAGAGCGGAGCATATGTTTCAAAAAGCAATCTTAAATTGATCGTCTCCTGACTGCCGCTTTTACGCCGGAAGCAGTCATTAGCTTAGCGGCTTAAGACGCCCTCAAGTGGCCATTCAATTATTGGGGCTTAGGTCGATCCGAAATGCATTGAAGGTAGATATGGCTCACCGAAAACGGCGAGGCTGACACCGATCGAAATTCCAATCCATGCCCACAACAAATACATCCATCCTGGTCGCACTTTCGATATGGCGGAGAAGAGCATCCCGCCCAGAACGACCAAAACGGCTAAGTGCACTGTCCAAACACCAATACCCAGTGCTTCGCCGATACGGTACTCATCGTTTGGATTTGCAAGCAGACTTACTCCTGCTGCGAGACTTCTCTGTGCAGTCATGGCGACAAGTAAGTTGAACCCCATGACCGAGTTTCGGGACATGACACCCCAAAGACCGACAGCGGCAAGAGCTATTGTCATCAAGGGTCCTGCAAGGTCGATCAATATGCGGTCAAAGGTGGGTGGATTGGTCAGCACACTTACGCTGTTAATTCTAATGATCGCTTCATGCCCAAGCGATAACGCCGCGAGCAAATGAGCAAGCTCATGCAGAATAAACCCAAATATGCTGAAGCCGATGAGTTGTGCGATATGTTTCAATACTTTTTCCTACTCAGATTTCAAAAATCCGATCTGAAAGAACGCACACAACTTGGATAGATGATTGAGGGGCCATTGCAATGGGCGCCCGCTCTTACCCTTAAATCTTTTACTGTACCGCCAACTCTCTCGACGAGCGGTTTAATATCGCCCCATAACAGCCTCTGAGCCTAAGACCGTTGTTGCTCTAATTGGGAGTCGCAGTTTCAGCGCTTCAAAGGTCCAACGTTGCGATCTTCTAAGTGGATGATAAAATGCAGACACGCCGTTGGAGAAATACGATGCCCGATCTACGCGTAGCCGCGGCATTTAGCTTAATGGCCTCAGCTTGTGCATCCGGTCCGCAAATTGGTGATGAGGCACCGCGATTTACTTGTGGCTCAGACGGTTCTGGTTGGATGCTGAGCGAAGCTCCCGACAACGCGGATGAATACCGGCGGTTGGCGGCGGAGAACCCTCCGTTCAGAACTAATAAAATATCTGAGGACGAGTGGGGACACCATGACCGCGAGACTTGGATGGCCAAGCCATCTGGAGAAGTGATTTTATGTTTGGCAGATGGCGTTCCGTGGGAGGCTTGGGCCACAAGTTTTTGGCATTTCGGAGCACCTGAAAAAGAATCGGGTCGGTTAACAGTTGCGGATCAAGGTGCAACGATCATTGTCGGCTAATCCAATGGCCTAAACGCGCCCCACCTAACGCTCTACCGCTGCTCAGCGCTTTCAATCAATTTGATGAACGATCTGCGCGCCCATCCAATCGCTTTCCCAGTGCGATGCAATCCTGGTCGCCATAACCTTGCTTCTCATAAAATCGCACAGCGGTGCTATTCTCTTTTCTGACGAGAAGGTTCACTTTCCAAACACCCCGACCCCGGAGCCAGTCTTCCGCAGCCTCCATCAGCAGCTCGCCAAAACCCTTACCTTGATGATCGGGCGATATTGAAACGTAATAAACCGTTCCTCTGTGTCCATCATGGCCGACGAGTGTGGACCCTATGATACGATGGTTCGACTCAAGGACGAGGACCGTTGACGACGGACCGTGAAGCGCAAAGTCAAAGTCGTCTTCTGGTGAATTCCAGGGTCGCGTCAGACCGCACGCGTCCCAGAGCGTGATCACGTTGCGTTTGTCTGTTCCGGTGGCTGTTCTGACTTGCATTGCGATAAGCTAGCTTAGACCGATAATTTCAGGAAGCTTAGCGGTTTAAATTCGCGCCATATAATCGCCTGACTTTGTGTCCGCCGCGAACCAGCAAACAGCGCGCCCAATTTGTCATGCCGCAACAAAAAAGCCCCGCCACCAGGGCGAGGCTTTTTCTGTTCAATCGGATTTTTGATCAGGTATTTTCCTTGATCCATTCCGTGATTTTCTGTTTCGACATCGCGCCAGGATGCGTGGCGGTGACTTTGCCTTCCTTGAAAATCATCAGGGTCGGCAAGCCGCGAATGCCATATTTCGACGCAGCCATCGGATTGTCATCGACATTGATCTTGGCGACTTTGATATCGCCGCTCATCTCGTCAGCAACGGCATCCAGATGCGGGGCCATGGCTTTACATGGGCCACACCATTCGGCCCAGAAATCGACAACGACGGGCGTATCGCTCGCGACGGCGTCATCAAATGTGTCATCGGTAATATGCTCTGCAGCCATAATGACCTCCTCTAATCTTGTTGACGCGGCATAAGATAGGGACTCTTGGCGCCCGTCAAACCCTGCTTTCAACACGGTTTAGTGATTCTGACATCTCATCACCGCCGAGTTCGATCAAACGAGGGCCATCCGTATACAGTAAGGCGCATCTCACGGGGCGTTCGGGATAAAGGGTTTGCAGCACGGCGCGATAGGCCGCCATTTGCACCCAATAGGCGTTTTCACCCCTTTCGGCGCTGACCGGGGCCGGGCGATCGGTCTTGTAATCAATGATCAGGACCTGATCCGGCTGGATGATCAACCGGTCGACGCGGCCATTGACCAATTGTCCGCCGGGCAGTGTGCCGACAATGGCCGCTTCGCTGCGTCCCCCCGGCGCGAAGACGTGATGAAAATCCGGGTGATCCAGGGTCCGCAATGTGACGGTTTGCATCTCCGCCCGCTCCGCTGCGGTCAGATTGGGCGCCCGGGACAGGAAACGCTGTGCCATGCTGTCCCGTTCTGTCGGCGGCACGTCCGGCAGGGTCTGGAGCAGGCCGTGAATCAGTCGTCCCCGCTTCAGCGCCGCGCTGCGGTCGGGCCCGAACGGCGCGATGACTGCAGACCGGTCTTCTGTCAGGCGTGAGGGGGCCGCAAGGCGCATGGGCGGGGCGGGGAGACGGGCGGGCTGCACCAACCAATCTGGCGCAGCATTTGGGGGGCGCGTCTCATCCGTCGGGCGGGCGGCCGTCTCGGGCATAGCGCCATAATCAAGGATCGCCTCTGGTGGCTCATCTATAATCTCTTCGCCACGCACGGCGCGCATGGCCAGCAGGCACCAGCGATACCAGGATGATTTCGCATAGCCGCTGGTCCGGTTGCCGACCCCGGCGCCGGCAATGATCAATCGATCGGACGCGCGGGTCAGCGCGACATAGAGCAAGCGACGCGACTCGCGCTCTGCCGCGGCATTGGCAGCGTCGCGCAAATCGGCTGTCACCGCGGCATCTGTGCGCGACGATGGGCTGAACAGCGGCGTTCCGTCCGGTGTAAAGAACAGCGAGTCGCTGACCGGCTTGGTGGCGCTCGTCGTGTCCGGCAGGATCACGACCGGGGCCTGAAGCCCCTTGGCGCCGTGTACGGTCATCACCCGCACAGAATCGTCCGGTTCGCCGAGTTCGCGTTTCAGCACCGTGTCCTGACCTTCGACCCTGGCGAGGTAGGCCTGCAAGCTTTTCGCCTCACTCATATCATGGCTGAGCGCGCCTGAGACCAGCGCCTGGACTGGATCCCGGACCGGTTCGCCGAGGCGTTGGATCAGGCGGTCCCAGCCACTGATCCCGGTCGAGTCGCGTTGGGTTAGCGCGCGAGTCAGGAATTCGAATGCCGGGTCATCGGCATGTGCGATCAGGTCCTGACAAAACACTTTTGCGGCTTGAAAAGTCGCTTCTTCTGAGTCTTGCAGGCGTTGCCAGAGCGTGACGCCGTCCGGGCGATTATGGGCGAGCTTGAACAGATGATGATCATCCTCGACCAGGCCGCAAAATGGGCCGCGCAGGATTTCGGCGAGCGTGAGATCATCGCCTGGCTGCAGGACAAACCGAATGAGGTTCAGACAATCCTGCACGCCGAGATTGTCGAGCAGACGCAAACGGTCCGCTCCGGCCACCGGCACGCCTGCCTGTTTCAGGCTGGCAATCAGGGATTCGAACAATTCATTGCGGCTGCGGACCAGGATTAGAATATCTTCCGGGCGGACGGGTGCGCGGGCCCATCCGTCTTTGTCTTCGCGCCAGACCGTCTCGCCCTGGTCGAGCATGCGCTTGACGGTACCGGCAATATTGCGCGCCAGCCGCCGCCGCGGCGCATCTGCCGGGACATGATCCGTGGGGGCGAACCAGGCCGACTCCTCGCCTTCTGTTCCGGTTGGTAGCTCCAAAGGCCAAAGCTCGACCCGTCCGGCCTGGTTGGACCGCCGCGGCGCGTGCGGGCGCAAATCCGCATCGGGCGGCGGCAAGGGATCCGTGGCGGCATCGGCCAGCGGCACATGGGCGCGAACGTGATCGACAAAACGCAGAACCTCTGGCGTCGAGCGGAATGACATGGCCATTTCAGGCAGATTGACATTGCGGTCCTCGGCCGCAGCGACCACTTCCTCGCGCAGCAAGAATGCGTTTCGCTCAGCTTCAAATTCCTGCTGATCTGCGCCCTGGAACGAATAGATGGACTGTTTGGAATCTCCGACAACGAATTGCGTGCGTGGCTCTGCGGCGCGGTCGCGGCCAAGCCCCGACTGGAACTCCTCGACCAGCGCATTGATCAGGGCCCATTGACCCGGGCTGGTATCCTGGGCTTCGTCGAGCAGCAAGTGGCTCAACCCGCCATCCAGCTTGTAAAGCACCCATGCCGCTGCGCTCGATTGGGTCAGCAGGGTACGGGTGCGGCCGATCAAATCATCGAAATCCAGGGCGCCGCGCAAGCGTTTCTCTTCGGCATAGGCGTCGACCACAGGCAAGCCAATCTGCATCAGGGCGATGCTGCGCTCTGCCAGTGCCGCCGCTTTCAAGGCGGCCTGCACGGCTTTCATCCGGGTGATCTCTCGCCCTTCAGGGTCGCCCTTTTTGAGGTTGCGGGAAAACAAATCGGCAATGAAGGGTCCTACTTTGGCCGTATACGGATTACTTCCGGACGGAAAATCCCATTTCGATCCGGCAATGGCGGTCATGTAGAGCTGATATCGGGTGGCAACCTCCTCGGTCGATAACAGGTTATTCAGTGCACTGAGGAGCTTTAAATCGGCCTTTCCTGGCTTGTCCAATTGCGTAAGCTCAGCGATCGCGACGTGTAGATCTTTCACGGGCAGGGTATCAATCATGGCGTCTTTTAGAATTTCATCCGTAGACTGATGACCAGCTCTGCAAGCCTGCTGAATACGATCTTTGCGTTCTTTTTCGGAACCCGCCTGTGCTTTAAAGGATTGAAGCGTTTGGCGCTGAAATTTCAGGGCATCCAGAGCAGTCGCAATGCCCATGCCGCCGCTTGCCTCCGCCAGAACGGCCATGGCGTCCGGTTGATTGATGGCGGCCTGTTCAAGCTGCGTTGCGAGGACGGCGCGCCACAGATTATTCGCCTCGTCTTCCTCAATAGCGGTAAAGCCGGGTGAGACCCCGGCTTCAAGCGGAGCCCGGCGCAGGGTTCGGACACAGAAGGCGTGAATGGTCTCGATGCGCAGCCCACCTGGCGTTTCCAGAGCGCGCGCGAACAGGCGGCGCGCTTCGCTAAAATCCTCATCGCGATAGGCACCAGGATCGCGGCCCTCAAGCTGTGCCAGCGAGGCGCGGAGGCTTTCGTCGCTCGCCACAGCCCAATCGCCGAGGCGCGCATATAGCCGGGGCAACGTCTCGTTTGCCGCCGCCTTGGTATAGGTGATGCAAAGGATGGAATCCGGCAGCGGCCGGCCATCCGGACGGCGGAGCAAGAGCCGTGCGACCCGATCGATCAGCACCTTGGTCTTGCCGGACCCGGCATTGGCCTCGACCCAGGCCGATTGAGTTGGATCCGCGGCTTGCGCCTGCGCCCGTTTGGCCGCTTCGAACGCTTCAGACGGCGGCGATTGAACGCGCTCAATCAAAGGTCTGGCTCCCGGTCCATTCATCGCGACGGGCGAGCCGTGTGAAATCGCTTTCATACTGGACCCGCTCGGGGCGCGGGGCGCTCAGATAGGGATGATCGGGATTGGCAAAGGCGGTCAGCAAGTCGACCAGTCCGGCTTCGGCCTCGGCGATCAGATCTGCGATCGGCATGGCGTCGAGCTTCGCGCGCGGCGCCGCGGCGCCGAGTTCCTGTACATCAAACTGCGTGCCGAACCGCAAATAGGTCAGCGCCTCGACGCGCGCGCGTCCGAGGTCGGCATATCCGCCCTCCCGTGCGATCAGGCCTTGCAGCGGCATTTGCGGGCTCAGCCCGGCGCGGACTTGTTTCTCGGTCGGCGGCTTGCCTGTTTTGAAATCGAGAATGGCGAGGCTGCCATCCGTGCGGCGCTCGATCCGATCCGCCGTCCCGGACAAGGTGAAGGAGCGCCCGCCAATGTCGAACACCAGCGTTCCTCTGATTTCCGTGATCGGAACACCGTCGAGGACGTGCGCATTGTCCTGCCGCCACAGAAGATAGTCTTCACAAACGCTGCGGCGCCGGTCGCGTAAGGCGATCAGATCGATATCGAGCTCCCCGCCGGCGCGTAATTCGGCTTCCAGCAAGGTCAGTAAGGCGTCGGCATCACCGTCTGGTGTCTCATGCTCAAACCGTTCCAGCGCCTTGTGCACGGCGGTCCCGCGCACCCGCACATCGGCCGGCAGATTGAGTGGATCCAGGGGCCGCAGGCCGAGCACCGACTCGCAATAGATCGCATACGGATCGCGGACCAATTGTTCGATCCGTGTAACCGACAGGCGATCCGGACGTTTGTCGACCGGCGGTCGGGGGTGCGGCTCGGCGGTAAATCCGTCCGCCAGCGGCGGCGCTTCTTCGAGCCGGGCGAGCCAGTCGAATGGATTGCGCTCTGGATCCGGGCCCAGTGCCCGCGCGGCATCAGCGCCGAGCGCGCCGCGCGTCAGCGTTTTCAACCGCCAGAGCCAGCGCGACGCCACGGCGGGTTTGTCCTCGCGGCGTTGGCTGTTGAGCAGGATCACATCCGGCGCCGCCGCCAATTGTGCGAAATCATGCGCCGACAGACCAATGCGTTCATCCGGGTCAGACAGTCCGATATGTTTGCGGAACAAGCGCGGCAGGAAAGCATCTGCAGCGGGTTGTGCGGGCCAGACCTCTTCATTCAAGCCCGCCAGAATGATCCGGTCGGCCGTCTGTAATCGCGCTTCGAGTGGCCCCCAGATGACCAGGCGCGGATGGATGGCGCCCGTCGATACGGTCTTGAGCCGCATTTCGCCTTCGAGCAGTTCATTCCAGAGGGCCGGGACCTGCGCCCCGAGCGGCGCTGTAATATCGGTCAGGTCACGGAATTGTGTGTACAGCGCGCTCCCACCAGCTCCTGCTCTGGGCTGCGGTGCATTTGCCAGTGCCGAGGCGAGATCCGTGAGCTGACGATACCAGTCGCCGCCGGACAGCGCCTGGTCGGGATCGACCGGAGCAGATTCAAGGATGCCGGACAATTGGTCGATCAAATCAATGACAGCCGCTTTGTCTTGCGCAGAAATTTTGCGGCGATGCGAGGCTTCTTCGATTGGCTTGTGAATGTGCGCCACGAGTGCGTCCCAGCTTTGCCAGGCGCGGGGCCCACGCAGGAAATCCTTGTCGAGACACTCAACCGTTTCTTTTTGGAACTTACTATCTGTATGCTGTAAGACCGCCATTAAGGCGACGGGATGTGACGGATCCAACATCCATTCGGCGACCAGCAAGATAAGGCTGCCCGGATTGGTCTGGCTGAGCGGCCAGCCGGCCGATGGCGAAACATCAATCTGCCAGCGTTTCAACATCGCACTGACATGGCGGGCAAGACCGGCATCCGGCGTCACCAGGGCTGCGGTCTGGCCGTCCTTTTCGAGGGTTTCGCGCATCAGCATCGCCGTCAGCAAGGCTTCCTGCGTGTCATCCGCGGCGTCAAGCACGGTCAGTCCATCAACCGCATTGCGGACGAAAGCGGCTGAATCTGCATCCGGACTGATTCTGGCCAGATTGGCCGTCCAGTCCGCGGTGCTTTGCGCCGGGGCGAGGGCCTGATGAATCAGGCGTTGGCGCGCTACCCGAAGATCTGACTCTGTGAGGCCTGGCCAAGGCGCGACCTGATCTGGCTTCAGTCCCAAGGCCTTCAGCGTTCGCGCCAGAGTGAATTGCGGATGCGAGGGTGTTTCGGACACGTGTTCCAATGTCCGGGCGTCCAGATCTGTGTCGAGCCCGGGCAGGACAATCAGACCGTTGGGCATCGCCATCGCGGCCTGCATCAACAGTCGGCTGGCCGGAGTCGCGCCGGTTGAGCCGGCAATGATGACGGGCGCATCCGGCGGCGCGGTCTGCCAATGCGCCGCCATGGCCCGGGCGGCTTCGAGGCGGCGGGCATAGGGGTCCATCTGCATCGTGTTCTGCAAATAGGCGGGCCATTGGCGCGTGATGATGTCGAGGAATTCCAGTGATTGCTGCCAGTGCCGGGCGAGCTGCGCATTCGGAACCATTTGGTCCAGCGCGCCCCAGTCTATCTCGCCAGACAAGGCGGCCTGGTCGAGCAGACGGGCCAATTCGCGGGCAGCGGCAAGGCTCGCAACCGCGGACATGTGGCGACCTGTATGTTCGAAATAGCGCATCACCAATTGGGTCAGTTCCCCGATCCGCGCGGCGGGTGAAATTACTGGGGGCAAGTCCGCAAGGGCCGCCTCTGCGCTGGGCGGGGGTTCGTCGGTTTCGAGATCACCAAGCGCGCGTATATTGGGGAGCAGGCAAGCCGTACCGCCCGCAGCCTGATGCAGGGCAAAGCCGAGCGCCCGTTCCGATCGCCGGTTCGGGACATAGATCAGAGCATCTGCGAGCGCTTCCGGATGATCCTTCAGGCCGGTTTCCTCAGCCAGGGTCCGGGTCAGTTCCGCCAGGAAATTGGCACCGGCAGGGATGGAATAGACCTTGGGTCCGCTTGGGTCGAAAAGACCATTCATGCGCCGTGGCACCTGAGCCAGAATTCGGCATCCTTAAGGGCCTCCGGATCACCGACGTGCAGCCAGAACCGGTCCAGCTTGTGCCCGAACATCCGGCCTTTGGGCAGTAGCTCATTCCAGATGCGATTGGCGGAGAAGGGCTCAACCGGCGCGGAATCATAGAGTTGCGGTTTGAGAATGCGCAGGCCGGCATAGGCCCACGGCGCGGCCGCCGCATCGCCGCGGCGCGTCAGCTGGCCGTCTTCGTCGCAAAAGAAGTCACCGGGCCCGGGAAATCCGAGGCAGCGTTTCGTATCGGCCAGCAACAAAAGCTCATCCATGCGTTCCAAATCGAAACTTGCTGCCAGGTCCCGGATCGGTCCTGGTCCAGCGGGTTCCCAAAAGGCATCCGTATTGACCACCAGAATCGGATCATCGCCCAGCAAAGGGCGCGCCTTGGCCAGGCCGCCGCCGGTTTCCAGCACTTGCTCGCGCTCATCAGAGATGATGATTTGCAAATCCTGGCGATCCTGCAAATGGGTTTCGACCAGATCGGCATACCAATGGACATTGACGACCACTTGTTTGACTCCGGCCAGGACCAGATTGTCGAGCAGACGATCAATCATGCTGCGCCCCGCCACGTCGATCAGGGGTTTGGCGGTGGCGTCGGTCAGGGGCCGCATGCGCGTGCCGAGCCCAGCGGCCAGCACCATGGCGGTATGGGGCATTTCAATCATCGTCCGGCCTCCAGAATGAAGGGTGCTGTGTCGGCGATAAAGCCGCGCATTTCGGCCGCCGCCGGGTGGCTCAGATTTCGCGCCAGCATTACCAATTGCCGCGGCATGAAATCCTTGTAGCGCGGTTTGCCATCGCGCTCGATCAGGCGGGCAAACACGCCAGCAATGCGTAAGGCGTTTAAGGTTCCGATCACGGCCAGGCGTTCCTGAAAGGAGGATTCATCCTTGCCGGACGCGTCAAGATAGGCGTGGATTGCGGAGGTCACCGCTTCGTCAGATACGGGCCGCCGCGCATCCTGGGTCAGCATGGCCATGTCCCAGGCATCCCAGCCGAGCACCGCATCCTGAAAGTCGAGCAGGCCAATCCGGCCTTCGGGCAGCCAGAGCAGGTTTTCGGCATGATAATCCCGCAATGTGAACTCGCGCGGAAAGGCCATGGCCTGGGCGATCAATGCGTCGCGCGCCTGTAGCCATTGCGCGCGGTCCGCGGGCGTCATTTGCGCCCGCGCGTCATAGACATGATACCAGTCCGCAAACAGGTCGGCATTGGCGCCCAGGGCGACGGCGTCAAACTCCTGGATCGGCCAGCGCTCGGGACCCATGATCAATGTGTCCGGTTTGGGATGGCGATGCAGAGCGGCGAGATCCTGCGCCGCTTGCTGATACAGAGGCACTTCCTCCATGCCGTGTTCGATCAGGCGGGCGAATTCGCGCTGATGCCCAAAATCTTCCAGGATGGCGCGGCCTGCGGCGCTGTCATGCGCATGTACGTGCGGCGGGCGCAGGCCGGCCGTGCGCAGATGATCGGCAATCAGGACGAATGCATCGACCCGGCTGGAGGCGAGGCGCGTAACCGCATTCCAGCCACTTTGGATGCGGTCTTCCGGGCTCATCTCCGGCGTACAGGGATCACCCTCGACCGGCGGTGCATCCATCAGGATGGCGGTGGCGCCATTGGGGCGTGTCAGGCGCGCATAACGGCGGGTCGAGGCGTCCTGATCAAACCATTGAATATCCACATTGCCCCACCCTGCCCCGGTCAGGAAGGCCGCGATCTGGTCGATGCGTTGTGTATCAGAACTCATGCAGACGTGTTTGCCAGTCTTCGCCGCAAGGTTCCAGTCGGGCGACGCGGATATCCCCAATCATTTCCAGGCTCAGATCAAGGCGCCAGGCCGGCAAATGCCCGCCCGCGCGGTCGGGCCATTCCATCAGAGCCAGCCCGATGTGTGTCTCATCCCAGCCCAGTTCGAACACATCTTGCGGGTCATCGAGCCGGTACAGATCGAAATGAAAGATCGGGAAATCCGGTCCGTCATAGGTCTGAACCAGCGTATAGGTCGGGCTTGGTACCTCGGTCGCCTGCCCCATCAGGCTGGAAATCAGCGCCCGGGCAAAGGTGGTTTTCCCGGCGCCCAGTCCGCCCTGCAAGGCGATGACATCGCCTGCCCGGACGATCGGCGCCAGGCGCGCGGCCAGCCGGGTCGTTGCGGCGAGGTCTGGCAGCTCAAAGCGCATCAAGACTGGCCTCGATGGCGGCCACCAGTTCCGTGGTCGGCTCACATCCGACGGACAGGCGGACAAAGCCATCCGGCACATCATCGCCCCAGCGGGCGCGGCGCTCCGCGCTGGTATGCACACCGCCAAAACTGGTTGATGCGGATATGGCGGGACAGTCATTGATAAAGGCTTCTGCTGTCGGCTCATCCGCAAAGGTCAGACCGATGACAAAGCCGACGCCGGGATATTTCACCGCCTCGATCGCGGCATGCGTTTCAACCCGGTCGAGAATGGCGACCGCATTCGTACACATGCGCTCCAGCCGCATATCGAGCGTCATCAGGCCGCGATGCAGCAGGAAGGCCGCGAACGGGTCCGGAATACTGCCCGAGACTTTGCGCCACTTGGCGATTTTGGCGAAAATCGCCGTGTCTCGTGTCGCCACATGCCCAAACAGACAGTCGGAATGGCCCGCCATCGCCTTGGTATCGGAGCTGACGACAATATCTGCCCCGAGGTCGAGCGGTCTCTGCAAGAGCGGGGTCAGGGTCGTATTGTCGACGACAATTTTCGCGCCCGTGGCCTTCGCGTTCTCGGCAATGGATCGCACGCTACACAGGTCCAGGCCCGGATTGGACGGCGTTTCGCACCAGACCACGGCATAAGGCGACAGATCTGTGGTGGCGAAGGCTTTGGTCGGAATGGCGTCAAATTGGATATCATGCGCGGCGAGGATCTCTTCCAGCATGACGCGGGTCACATAATATCCGTCGGATGGCACCAGAATGCGATCGCCAGCCTTTGCGGTCACCATCAGAGCCGCCGTTATCGCCGCCATGCCGGATGGAAAGGCGACGACAGAGGCCTCCTCAAGCGCCGCAATCGCAGCTTCTGCGGCTTCGACCGTCGGGTTGATGTCGCGGCCATAGGTGTAGGGCGTATTCGGGGTGCCAGCGAGCGCGTATTTGGCGGTCGTTACGATCGGGGGACTGATCGGTTCACCGTTTTCCAGCGAACCTGACCTAGCGTGAAGCATCGCAATGATGCGTTTGGCGTTTTCTTTCTCCATTCCGGGCTTGTGGCACAGAGTTTAAGAGGCGAAAAGAACCGGAAATATTGCCGCAGCGTCGCGGCTTGCTAAAAAGTGACGCATGCGTCATGAAACTGACAAATCGGGAGGGCAGAGATCGTGGATCTCTCTAATGCTGAACGCGTGGTGATCATTGGTGGCGGACAGGCTGCGGCGCAGGCCTGCGCCTCCCTCAGACAATTCGGGTTTGAAGGCGCGATCACGCTGATTGGCGATGAAGCCGCCCTGCCCTATCAGCGCCCGCCCCTCTCCAAGGCCTATATGAAAGGCGAACTTGCGGAAGAACGGCTCTATTTCAAACCCGCCGCCTGGTATGAAGATCAGAATATCGACACGGTCCTGTCCGTTCGTGCGACGGGGATTGATCGCAGTGCCCGAACGGTCTCGCTCGAACACGGTGGGTCGGTCGAGTATGATGCCTTGATCATCACCACCGGATCACGCCCGCGGGCCCTGCCGGTCGAAGGGGCCGACCTGGACGGCGTGTTTGACCTGCGCGATCTTGCAGATGTCGAACGCATACGTCCACGCATGATTGAAGGGCAGAAGCTGGTCATTGTCGGCGCCGGCTATATTGGCCTGGAAGCGGCCGCCGTGGCGCGTCAGCTCGGACTCGACGTGACGGTTCTGGAAATGGAAGACCGCGTCCTTGCCCGCGTCACCAGCCCGATCATGAGCGCATTCTTTGAAACCGAGCACACCCGCCAGGGCGCGACCATCAAAACCGGAGCGCGCCTGGCGTCCTTACACGGCGCAGACGGCAAGGTCACCACCGCCCGCCTCGCAGATGGCAGCGAGCTGGCGGCAGACATTGTCCTGGTCGGCATCGGCATCTTGCCAAATGTCGAACTGGCTGAGGATGCGGGCATCGCCTGTTCGAATGGCATTCTGACCGATCGCGACGCACGTACGAATGACCCGCATGTCTTCGCCGCTGGCGATTGCGCGGCGCGGCCGCTGGTTCATTATGGGCGCCAGGGCCGGCTGGAAAGCGTTCACAATGCGATTGAGCAGGGCAAGCTTGCCGCCGCTGCGATTATGGGCAAACCCCGCCCGCCAGAGGATTGTCCGTGGTTCTGGTCGGATCAATATGACCTGAAACTGCAAATTGCCGGCCTGAGCCAGGATTATGATGAAACGGTTCTGCGCGGCGATCCGGAGAGCCGCAAGTTCGCTGTCTTCTATTTGCAAAATGGCAAGCTGATTGCCGTAGATGCGGTGAACAGCCCACCGGAATTCCTGGCATCCAAGAGATTGATTATGACCGGCGCGCGACTTGCACCGGAAACATTAAGCGATACATCCCAATCTATGAAAGAAATCGCGGCAAGCGCGGTATAAGGAGACAGCAGAGTAATGGCGAAGATTATTTACGTCGATCATGAAGGCACAGAGCGCGCGATTGAAGCGGCCAATGGCGAAAGCGTCATGGAAGCGGCGATTAAAAACTCCATTCCCGGCATTGATGCCGATTGCGGCGGCGCCTGCGCTTGTGCCACCTGCCATGTCTATGTCTATGAAGCCTTTCTGGATAAAACCGGGGCTGCCGTGGTTATGGAGCTATCCATGCTGGACTTCGCAGAGATTGTGAAACCCAATTCCCGTCTGTCCTGCCAAATCAGTGTCAGTGATGATCTGGACGGTTTGAAAGTGATCACGCCGGAAAGCCAGCACTAAGGCGCTGCGCCATCTATCAAACAACGCTCCCGGCCTAATACCGGGGGCGTTTTTATATGCGCTGACGTGGCGTGAGACCTTGGGCTGTGGCGTGGACTGAGTATTTGCAGGCCAAGATCTATTCCTCCCAGGGGTGCAAAATGACCAGCTATACCGAACTGCTCGCCGGCCTGACGCGGAACAGCGACCACACGATTGATGCGCATATTCCAGAGTCCTGGATGCAAGGCCGGACAACGTATGGCGGCTTGACGGCGGCGCTCTCATTTCAGGGCGCGCTCGACCTGGTGGGGGATATTCCCATCCGGTCTGCCCAGGTGGCGTTTGTGGGTCCTGTCGGGGGCGACGTAACTATTCGACCGACTTTGCTGCGGCGCGGCAAGAATACCGCCTTTGTCAGCGTCGATATTACCTCTGAAACAGGAGTCGCCGCGCAATCGATCTTTGCCTTTGGTTTGGCCCGCGAGAGCAGCCTGCATTTTGACGATATGCCGATGCCGGCAGCGCGAACGCCGGAGGAGATAGACTCCTTTTTTGCATCCGGCATGCCGCGTCCCGGCTTCACACAAAATTTCGACATGTTGCTGGCCACGGGCGGTCGACCGATTTCCGGCTCGGACGAAACGTCGATCGGCCTGTGGATGCGCCATCTGGATCCGGACACGCCGCAGGATGCAACCGCGATCCTGGCGATTGGCGATGCTCCGCCACCTGCCGCCATGTCCATGATCAAGACACCCGCTCCGATCAGCTCCCTGACCTGGATGGCCGAGTTTGTCACCGACGCTATTCGCCCAACCCCTG
>ERZ1740072.503-NODE-503-length-15698-cov-8.505721_pt1 | contig 15698 bp, 13 predicted proteins | sample MGYA00581733_ERZ1740072 | MGnify/ENA primary metagenome ERZ1740072 (study PRJEB43018, sample SAMN04849741) | marine metagenome | isolation source: floating plastic debris | place: Pacific Ocean | collected 2008-08-30 | study: EMG produced TPA metagenomics assembly...
AAATGTCCCAGTCATCAGTACCACTGTCCTAACACTGGTAGCTGTAACCCAGTGTAAGGCGTGGAGGTAGAAGGTCAGGGCTAGAGCGACCGGTGACAGCTTCTTCTATGGAACTGTAATATACACGAGGGTTCTTTTATCTGCATGCACGATGTTTTTGTGCATGGAAGACCACCAATATTAAGGGTCCTGTTCAGATGAGACTACGTGATCAGCCAAAGCCTTGTTGACATCTGGCCGATTGGGATGCGAATTTCAACCCAAAATTGGCTGAACCAGTGGCAGACAAGCTTAACACATTACCAAACTGACTTCATATTATGTATGACCCTCAAGATGAAAATAAGCGTATACTGAAACTGATTTTTGGCACCTTGCTCAAAAAAGTCGAGGTTACAGTTTTGAATATTAGCAGATTTCGATTATGAATATTTATATACGCAATTGCAAGATTTGCAAAAATGTAATAAAATCCAGGATTTAATTTCAACGGATTGTGTCACTATCAAAAAAATGATGGCATTTGAATTCCTAAGCTCTCTTCATGTAGGGTAAAATATCTGCTGTGATTTGCAATCATATGCAATGAGGGATCTCTACACCATAATCTTTGACTGTTGTCATACGGCCATTCCAAATTAATCCCGTGGTTTGACATGGGGAAGGGGGGCACAGCTTCTTATGCTTTTACGTTTTAGCATCTGCTTTATTTTTTATCCACCTAAAATCACGTACAGGGGTAACATGGATACATTTTAATACAGGGTTATACATGACAAGTGGTGAGAGATTTTATTTTCGAAGACTTTGACCATGAGCGAGTTGATACAGGTTAAATTGGTGAGATATTTGTTTACTGCAGAGAAAAAATCTGACAAGCTGATTGTCATCAAGCAATTGTATTTCAAACACAACAATCCCCTTTTGCTCGCTTCTGCGTAGAACAGTGAAGTTATTCAAAAATTCCTCATAATTTTGCAAAACCAACAACTTCAGTGCAAAGGAAAAACACTGGCAGCCACGATCCAAGGCACATTTAGAAATGTCGAAAAGAAACAAACATAGTGGAAACAGAATACACAAAATAAAATTTTGAAAAAATCAAGAGTTCCAGTGGTAAATTTTTTAAAATAAATAAATAAGTGCAGCAGAGATCTGATCTCATCCTGAAATAATATCTGCATGGAGAGAATTAAAAGAAAAATCAGTTAAAATATGATTGATGATAATGTACGGTTGACAAAACACTTCCATACATCTTGCATGATCCACATGGCAATTTATCTTCCAAGACTAGCTTATATCAGTTTTTAGTCCTATTTTTGGAGGGTTGCTTACCTATCTAGATATAAAAATAGTTTTGAAAACTGCACAACTTGAAATAATTGAAAATAATTCAACAAAATCAAAGAAAGATTTTTTGTCTGGCCAATCAAAAGTACTGGCACAAATGAAATAAAATCATCATAACAATAATGCAATGCACTGGCATCATGTGCGTACATTTGGACAAAAAATCGGTCTAAAATTAGAAGAAAAATTTGAATAATTCAGTCTGATTCATCTAGTGGTTTGTTCTGTCCACCTGCCTCTAGTTGCTTGAGGACTAGCCGTTTATAAACACCGTTTATATTAACCAGCTCATCATGAGTACCTTGTTCTGCTATCACACCTTTATCTATGACCACAACCTGGTAGGAAAAAGATAAAATAATAGCAAAAGAGCTATATACTGAGAGCTACATACTGAGAGCAATACAGGCTGCTAAAGAATATTGCATGTACTTTGTGACCAAAAAATACAGTCATAAAGACGCCTTTGACATATGGATATGTTTATGTTATTGAATAAGTTTCCAAATGTCTTCTATGCCAAGCGCCGTCACATTATTCCGGATAGGCAGCATAACATAAATCAATATTACATATTTCATTGTAAGTCATTTTGATACTAAAATTTGAACCATAGGCATGAGCAAAATATGAAATATGCAATACCTCAAAATATTTAAACCGTAAATCTACCTACAAACATCCAACCAATCACAGAATAACACTCATATTTACCTGGTCAGCATCGCGAACAGTTGATAATCTGTGTGCAATAATTAACACTGTTCTTCCCTTCATGGCTCTATCTATAGCTTCTTGTACTAACTGCTCACTTTCAGCATCGAGGGCACTTGTAGCCTAAAATAAACAAATAAAATAGATCAACATACATCACTCCACAACCGAAGTGTAGGCTACAGGCAGCCACTGTTAAAGAAATTCCAGCACAAGATTACTTTCCCTATTTCGCTAACTGCAAATTTGCTCAAGTCCTATTCTATCATGTTTATTGCCTGTAGATTTGTTTAAAAAAATCAGTGATAGTTCATAAAAATAATTATGAATCAAGTTCACAAGCCAAAACTCACTAATATTTATAAATGAGAATATGTGAACTTGACCTTTCAGAGCAAATTTGTGCATATTTTTGTCCAGTGGGCATAATTAGACCTCCTCCTTCAAATATTTGGGGGTAAAATACGCAGAGTAAGACTTTGAGATCTTTAGACACAGCATCCTATTCCTTTTTCGCGTACATGCAGAAATACTAAGCCATTGAAAGTAACAGGATACAGACCAAATTGCAAAGCTTATTGTCAATTGAACCTCCTTGTATGACCCTATTGCCCAAACTATTGCACTGTCTTGGAAATACAAAAAAAACAACAGATTTTTTTATGATCAATGACATAGGGAAATTTGAGTTGATTACATACCTCATCTAATAAGAGAATAGCAGGATTTGTGATAAGACTTCTAGCTATAGCCACTCTTTGTTTTTGGCCACCTGAAAGGCGGACACCCCTTTCACCAACTAATGTTTCATATCCATCTGGGAACTGCTCTATAAAACTGTGTGCATTCGACTGCTTAGCTGCTTCAATAATCTGTAAAAACATGAGGTCTTGATTGATAGTTGAACTTAAATTTTTGTATTATTCCAAGTACATATTTATATATACATGTATACATTTATATCTATGTCTATGGTCGACTCTAGACTCCTACACTTATTTCAAGTAATGTACATGTATACCTCTGAAATTTGAACACAAACCAGTGGATTGGAATTATTTGCAAACCAATAAAATATTAATAAATAATTTGCAAATAACATGCATACTATTATACATTTGATACTGACACTTGCTAGAGCGTGTTTTGATGTAAAAAGGAGATTTGTGCCCAGGGCAGTTCTCCAGATAATTTTATAAGTTTCTTTTATGGAAGTTTTTTTGTAAGGGGTGAAGGTCGGAGCTATAAGCTTAACTCTAATGAGTATCCGTTTTTACCTGTTCCATTGTGGCATTAGTACCATAAGCGATATTATCCTTTATTGAGCAGGCAAACAATGTAGGTTCCTGGCTGACTAAAGATATCTTTGTTCTGAACCACAGAGGGTCTAGACAACGAACATTCATCCCACCTAAAAATCAGGATTAATCATAATGTGAAGTGTTAACATTATTAACACCCCTTGTTATAACACAAAGATTAATTCTGTATAATTAAGCAAAAGTATGTCTGGATGGCCCAGGAATGATAAGTACTTCATCTGATTACGCCATACCGGGGCCAACTATGTCATGCAAAAACTATGATCCGTATGTGCATGGAAAATACCCATGTAAATGAAAGTGCAGTCATGAGAAAAGTTCAGAAAATTGTTATTTAGGACCTGAGAGGACTCAAAAGTAATACACATTATTTCTCCAACTAACCCCCAAAATTAAAATATTGACGTAATTCCACCACCAATCGAGAACTGGCCAATGAGATCAATAGCACATGGCATAGAACCGTTTCACACGCTCTGAGATATATCCAGGGTACTTACTCAGTTTGATTTCACCAGCATTACAATCATAGAATCTCTCTATCAATGATACGATTGTGGACTTGCCTCCACCAGATGGGCCGACCAAGGCCACTACTTTTCCAGGCTCAATGTGTAAAGAAACACCCTAAAATTAACAAATCATGACAATGACCTATAACAATGAAGGTCATCTGTACCGAGGTACATGTATAAATGTACAACAAATAAAACTGTTATACCAAGTCTCTTTAGAGAACACCAAATTTGAAAAAATAGCTGAATATTTTGTTATTCTTGTACTTTTTCCCTGATCATGATATCCTGCATATCTGACTAATATGTAGCAGAAATATCCGGTCTATCAATTTCTTCCCATACTTTCACTCATGGAAGTATAAGCCATTATCTTTTTTTTTCTAAACCTTTTACAACATTACATTATTTTTGTATAATAATGTTAAGGATAAGTACATTTCATATGAGAAAAGGCATGGCAATGTTCTTTTCGCAATTAGCCAAGTTTTTGCTGCATAACATTTTTTGGGAGTGTGAATTATCATTACTGTATCATGAACAAAGAATCAAACAGGATGCATTGTATGTATCCTGCATCTATACTGGGCTCATTTTAAAGTAAAAAAAAGCTAGACATACAAGTGAGAGCAACATTAGGGATAATAAATTTTATTTTGCATAGCATTGTGCTTGAGCTTTTTGAAACAAAGAGTAGACCATAAAATAATGTAACATATTGTGAACATACCTTCAGCACTTCATAGTCAGGTCTTGAGGGATAAGTAAAATGCACATCGTCAAAGTCAATGACTACAAAATAAAGAGTATTTTCTTATAAAATTTCAAATAAACGTAACTTGAAAAAAAACTATAAAAAACCTAAAAAATTATAAACTTATATTGTTACATATATTTATGAGAATTTTCACTGTAGTGCTTGTCTTAAAGTAAAAAATATTAAGCAAGTATAACCATGAGATTCTAGATAAAAAATGTAAATAAAATACTGACAGATATTTTGTTTCAAAGTATATTCCCAGTGCTTGCGCTACAGGGGTATACGGAAAGGGTACTTTAATGCAGTGTCCCACTATGGTAGTTGCAAATACAATTCATAAAAATGTAATATGACTGAAAATATGTTTGCAGCACCATTAGCTCAATATGACACAGTATTTCACATATATTCTTTGTTGTCGAGCACAATGAATAAATTACTCCATAATCTCGTACCAGGAGAGAATTGTTTTGGTTCTGCTGCACAGGCTGGATCCACCACTATTTTAGGCTCTTTATCAAGCAGCTCAAACATCCTCTCAGAAGCTCCGACAGCCTGAATCAAACACAAACACAATTATAATTGAATATTGATAAATGTGGTATTATGCGAGCCTTTTTCATCTGAATTGTGGTTTGAGGTTGGTCATAAATCGGTCACTAATTTTTCAATTCTGTCTACATCTAATTTATCAGAAGCTGCAGATACAGATTGTGATGGAAAGTAGTGATGAAACACCGAAAACCTTTTGGTTATGACCCACTCACCAGGAAATAACAGATTAGAAGAAACAAATACAGGTGGTTAAAATGTGTTAATTTATGCAATATGCAAGCTTGTACAAAGAGTATTCTAATTTAGGGTCTGCTAATGCTAATAAGGCCACCCATAATCCTCCGCTAATGACAAGCATTACTCAACATCTACCATGATATGTTAATGGGCAAAAAAACTGTGTGTCTGCGCATGTAGCATTATGTTCATGGGGGGGATCATACTCCTAATCCATTATGTTTTCTTTTCTCTACTCAAAAAAAAGCAAAAAAACAACAGGATTTATAAAAATCCCGAGTCCCAAACATACCGGGTATGGGTCAAAATCAAGAGGCATAAGAAATGCCAGATAATACTTCGATTCGAGCACACTGATGCTGAGAAGGTATTAAAAAAAACAAACCTGCATAAACTCTCCATAGAGGCTAGAGATTATAGCCAGGCACCCAGCGATCTGTACTGTGTATACTAGAAATGAGGTAAGAGTACCAACAGACAACTCCTTCTCAAACACCAGCTTACCACCGTACCACATAGCCATACAGATCGCTCCAAACGCCGCTATACTCACCCAACCATTGAACAATCCTGCAACACAACCAATCACACAGTTATAAATGTATGCGTGGTAGGATACTGTGCCCTCACTCTTGCAGAAATAGATTTTGCACACGGAAACACCTCTAATCTGGATTAAATCTTCACCCAAGGTGGGGTTGGATTAGGGTTTTATGGAACCAACCAGCAAAACAGATCACACTTCACATTGGGGAGGCATAGCGCCAATTTGTCTCCGATAGCAGATTTCTCAGACGTTGAGAGGGAGATTTCAAGATATGAGTCCAAAGTGTTAATGAATGGTATGAAGATTAACAATGATTAATAATTGTGGATAATAATTCACAATATTCTACCAGGTTTAGCAATAATCAGATCAGCTATGACAGCGGCGAAATTAAGCCATGAAAAATGGCTTGCATAATCTAACCACATGTGGCTATCCGCATAAATTTTTCTGCATTATGTTACAGTAGAAAGTGAAAGTAATATATGCAAATTTTGGTTATTTGAACCTGTCCAGACATTATTATGTGTATTTATGGTTCTGCATGTACACGGATTCTTAGTTTAGAGTTTAAACCAACCACAAATCACTGCTAATACAAAATGGTAAATGCAGTTGGCAGTTACTGATCAAACACTAATTATTTTAAAACCAACAAAAAACCCACTGAGGCTTGTTAAGCAGATTTTCATTCGTGTCAGTGTATATTGACTGATTGCATTTTCTAAACACAAACATACAGACTCCACATTAAGACCAGGCATGACCAGAAAAAATAATCTAGAAAATGTTGCTGTACCTGTGCCAAATGCAAGTCGTTTGGCGATACTATAACTCTTCATGATCTCGCCGTTGTAGTCATCTATCACCTTTTTCTCACCATTGAAAGCTCGCACTGTCCTAATACTGGATATGCACTCTTCAGCAACGGTACCCGCATCAGCGAGCTTGTCCTGGAAACTCTTCCGCAGCTTTTTCATAAAATTACCTGATTCAAAATTAAAAAAGCAATTACAATCTATATCTCCATCCATAGGTTATGCAGATGCCTAGCAAGGTTACCTACGCACTTTACTTCCATAGGGGGACCATGTGAACAGGAGCTAATTGAGTGATTTGTCTAATGAGGGATTAATGCCACATTGGAAAGTTAATTATACCATAATTGATCATAACTGTCTGAGATGCAAATATGAGAGAACTTGTGCAGAGAACTTGTGAATACATGTCTACAGTAAATTTATGGTGTAATAAAGTATGAGATGTCATTCATAAATTGCGCACCTGTAATCACATCCATTCACATTAATAATAATAATGAACATGAGTGACTTCACAAAAGTAATGATTTCAAGTTTTTTACACCTAAACCTTCATCATAAATCTTAGCAGTAAATTTACTACTGCTAAGAACCACCAAGACTGCGGAGTTATTGAAAAGGGGATTGTACTCTATGAGCATGTGCTTTACTATTATATAACTTACATTTACATCTTAGCAATTTTTCTCCTTTTACAAAAAAGGTGCTTGGGGGAATTACCTCATTCATAAGACTTAAGTAAATTGGTAACTGATATGGATCCATGAAAAACACCCTTACAACTTCTTTAGAGGGTTCCTTTGTTTTTTCTTTCATTTTTGCTTCACACTTTAAACCATCTTGCAATACCATTCTGCAGGATTATCCAACCACATGTTGTATAAGATTACATGGGGATTACCAAAATCAACACCAAGTATTTCTTTCCAAACAAACAAGCAAAAACTGAAAATTTTCTTTATTTTTGATTGCCTGAATCCTTGTTCAAATAATTAAACAAACAGATATTGGTCACTGAGGAATTGATCATGATTATTGCATTGTCACAACTGGTTAATTTATTCTGAAACAAAGAAGTTATCCACTTATGAGGCAGATGATTTTTGCTAAAAATAGATTATTAATCCTTCATGTGAATATGAAAGTTAGCATCTGTCTGGTGGTGGACAGAAAATAATTTGAAATTTCGAACTCATTCCAAGTTTCGGTAATTTTGGCATGGCAAGTCTAAGACACCTGGAGATTGACATAAACTCTAGATTTTCCATGACACAACAAACCAATGAGAATCTAAGATTGTTTGGCAACATTTACCGCAAAAAGATCACAAATTCTAGTAAGAGACAGGATGTACCCGTTCCAGAATAACTACGGATTATCACCTGTTTTACATCCTGACCCGATTTTTTCTAACATAAAATTGTGACATAATCCCCAACCAAAAAAATTGACCGCTTGTCCAGATAATCTGGCCCAATCGAAAAAAAAACTACACGTTTTCCTCATATCACCTTGTAACAGTCACAGAATATACTATCGTCACCGATCGTTTTATCAAGCGCACAGCCTGACGTCTAATCATGACTATAGTCAGGTGGCTGTGTACTTGGTTTACTCACTCACCATATTGGACAGCGCTGAGTGATATTATGGGTACTATAGCTAACAGAATTCCAGTTAGAGCAGGATTCAATATAAACATCACCGTCAGAGAGCCACAGATCAGAATCAGATTCCGCATCAACATGGAGATATTCACCTGAAATAATGCAAAACTTGACGGTTAGTTGTTTCTCTCATTAGTTTATATATAAAACATTATAAAGAGTTATCTTCTTCCTGATATTTTATTCACACAGGTTTTCATTACATCCTGTCAATTGATATTTCATGCAGTACAAACCCATGATTTCAAACTTTCCATGGTCGTTTCCTTAGGTAAAGCCAAATTAATAAATTAAATATTCAATTTAATTAATTAATTATTTCTTATTGTTTCCTAGCTCTTACCGTTATGGCACTTTGTATGACTTGAGTATCTGATGATAATCTGTTAGTGAGCTCACCAGTTCTACAAAACAGGAGATGACAGTGAATTGAAAAACAATGAAAATAGCATTGCATAAACCAAAATAGGAAATTGACATAGTTACAATGTATCTGACCCATATAATGAACACATTATTATAGGCATTATTAGCAGTATTATGCTGAAAAATTTACAGAATTGAATGTTTTATATTAAACCTATAAGCGGTCAGTTTTTCTACAGCCAGGCAAATCCACACATCCTAACAGTGGCCCAAGGAGTTGCCCCTTGAGTGGTTGTTAAATTTTAGGACAAATTAGCAACCATTTAAGGTGACAACTGCTTGGGTCCTATGACGGGTTATAATATTGACTGTGTAGAATTAAAACAACAGTAGATGCAAGCAAAGTTATATAGCAATTCTTAGCCTTACCTGGTAACATCGAAGAACTCGACATCTTGTTTGATCATGGCACTAAATAAAACAACCCTGAGTCGTGCTACAAGCTTCTGTCCAGCCAGCTCAAAAAGCCACGCTCTGAAGAACCCTGCTATGCCATACAGGCAGTATATAGCAAAGAGTATTATAATCGTCCGATTAAGATCCTCTAAAAAGAATTATGATATTTCTTATAGAAAAAGATTCAGTTTGTGAAAGGTTGTAAACAAGTTATCCAAAGTAATGTGAAACTGCAAGCATAACATTACCAGTGCCTTTCATTTCATTGAGTTGATATTATGCACATTATAGTAAGAAATGAGGGGAGATTGGAGACATACCCATAGATTTTTGCGCAGCATCAACCACTTGTCCAAAGAAATAAGGAGCGATGATGGAAGCTCCACTAGTCAACAGCAAGCAAAATGTACCAGCTAATATCATCGGTAATTCCTGTAAATAATGCACAGAAAACAGTTATGGCCCATCCACAGTAATGTTGTTCTATAGCCAATATAATGAAACTAGAGGAAACTAGAAATAATTGTTCATAGATTGATAATTGCTCAATATTTTGATAATTGAAAAGATTTAACTGGTATCGGGTTGCTTCGGAAATAAGTCTGAGAAACTTACCGGTTTCGCAATTTTAATCAGTCTTCCGAGAGACGCTTTTTTCTGGATTGGCTGCCCTTCATAATCCACTTCTATTCCCTTCTCGTTCATGATGTGTTTTATGGCTCTTTGCTTCAGGGTTTTAAGTTGGGCAGTAAAGATGCCAGTTAATATGAGCTCCACAAAAGCGAATGACACAGCAGCAATGGTACAGGCGTAGTACTCTGATGGTAGATCCTGATTGTGATTCTTAAAAAAGTCAACCAGGATCAAGGCACCCTGCAATAAAATGACACAATTATTATGTATGAATCAGAGCATCACCTATTGTTATGAGGATAGGTCAGCGATTGCAATAAAAATTAAACAGCTCAAATGTGCCAGTAACTTGAGACTATGTCGGATGAACCATTGCGCACAATGAATAAAAAAAGACAATAATGGTATACAATATCAAGCAGCTAAAAAATCGTTTTTACTACCGTCCGTTAGTAACAATGTTCTTTCACATGATTTATAAAAAGGAGACGAACCTTAATTCACAGATAATGAATGGGAATTGTATAAAATTATTGGCGGAGTGTAACTTCAATAGTCTAGATGCCTGCCCGCCTATATTATTCCTGCTGGTTGTGGGGCCTTTTGCTGTTAGTGAATTTGGGTATGTTAGAGCATACCATTATATATGAAATTGCAAGCTCAAGTGCCATTCATTTATAATCCTGACAAATCATATTGGAGCTCTGCAGCTATTGGTTGATTGATTTTGGACTTAGCCAGGCAAACCCTTGTTACTGGAAGCTTTATGTTCCGTTTGTCAGTTGCTGATGAGCATGTATGTGGTGGTAAAGCAAAGTGCAGTACGCAATTGTGATATCCCAATTTGCTAACATTGTATTTGTCATTAAAATCGAACGTAAACAGAAAAAGATTTTGCCCGCTTATTTTAGACAAAAAACTACTCCCCCAGAAACCATTGGCATACTAAAGATTTGATTATTCCAAATTCAGATACTGCAGCATCCAAGAAGGAACCATTACAACAAGGATATACTTGACACTCTACACCTAGCGTAGCATGTGGGTGTCACAGACAGAGATAATAACCGGAAAAGTGAACAGACAACAAACAGGAATTGGTACGGTTTGACGACAAATCAGTGCCAGCAGGCATATCACTTGACACTTCCAATCAAATCCCCATGCAATGACAAGCAGACGCTGGGCAGTCCTGGACATTGAATAATGATGACAAATACCATCCTTAATGTGACTGTAAAATCTCCTGTTATGACCAAAATACATGCCCCCTTGAAAAACAACATCGTTCCCATCAAAACTTGGGGTCTTGAAGTGGGTTTTTGGTTCGCGGTTTTCAGTTGATGGGTTTGAGGCCTGTGGTGTGGGGCCTTCTGGGTTTGACGGGGTCAGGGCTATTTATATAGACATAGAAAAATAACCCTGGAAATAAAAAATGGTGTATCCCAAACACCAGAGACACCTTGACTGACACTTTGCAATCAATTTAATTACTTATTTCTTAAAATATTTTGAAGTTTTATATTGGTATTGTGATAATCAGTGTGTAATTGTAGTTTTATTTTATCCATTTAATAATATTTTCATCATCAACAAATATTATCATATCATCAAGTCTTATTTCCACCCCTTGGTATACCAACATGTTGAAAGAACCTGACACTTACACATGACAAATTGCCTTTGTGACAGTCTAACTTCACACCATCATTTTCACTCATCCTAAAATGCTTTCGTGGCCTACTGTGTTTTCTCTTAGGAATTGTTCTCCTTTGCTTCTCGTAAATTTTCATAAAACAACGGCAGATTTCACATCTGTGCGTCAGCAGCAAAACCCAGTATTTTATACTAGGAATTGGTTTTGTGAGTGATGATGTCATCCCTCTTTGTTTTCCAAGGCTAGGGCTTTTCTGTGACAAAGAAATCGTGAGTTTCTCTAATTGATGATAGTATGATGTAATATAAAATAACAACTAATCTCTCCCTTCGCTCGTGACACAATCTGGTTCACCTATATTAATTAATCTCAATCAAACCGCAATATTCTAATACCCTATCTTATAGTATTTATAACTTCCTGGCAGTTAACAAAACAAAAGATGTAACTTTACTATCAGCTGCGTCCAACCCATCAGAACATGGTGAATGAGATGGAAAACCACATCAATAACCACAAAATAGTAACACCCAGTTGTCATAGTAAGTGGTTGTAGTGTTATCTTCAGGGTTTCACATTATCATATACATACATGATTATGTAACATATCCTTGAATCTGGTTTATACATTTTTTATGCTGATATATTTTACAAGTTTTTTCGAGAACACATTGCACACAGCCCAAAATGTCGTGATCCTAATTTTCAAACATACAAAACACAAATTATTGCAGGAGCTAGAAAATAGCATAACAAGCTAGAAAAATATTTCAAAATAATATTTCTTTCTCATTCAAAAAATTTAAGACCAATCATGAAAATTACCTTCTTTTTCAAATGAAGACCCTAAATGAACACTTTAATGCCTTTGAGATCCATAACATGACACCTCATTAGTGATTTGAAATATTTAACAAAACTCTGTGCAGAGTGTCCCCTTTTATTAAATTACTTACTTGTGTCAATGTAAGGCAAGACATATAATGAAAGGATCACTCCTGTACCGCCATAATGAAAATAAATACTTATTTCATATGGGGTTATCTGCTCATTGATGTTGAGAAGAAAATCCTTTAAATGACTTAAAAATTGCTGCTGATTTGTAGCATTAATTCAATCGTTCATGGATTAATTGATAGAATTTCAACCAAAATGTTTACATTGTCGCTTACATCGAGAATTTTTCAAATATTTATACAAAGACCTCATATCGGCATTTTTATTAACCTGTTTTGACACTCAAGTTCGGGCTCCCAAATATCAACTTTGTTTGGAAGTCGAGATATAGCCTACCTAGATCTAGTTATCTAAAAGGTGAATATGAGAAAAAAAACTTTATAACCTCACCTTGACGATAGCAAATATAAAAGAGCCAGCGCACACCACGAGAGCCAATACCATCAGACCATGTCCAGGGACAGCATTAGCTACGAGACGCTTCAGACCACGCTGTTCACTTTTGTACATAGTAGTAAATACTATCAGCCATCTCAGGACAGATATAACAGCAACATCGAACATGGAGGATGTCAACTTAAAGTCCGTAACACTCTTTTCCATCTGCTTTGGTGAGCCACCTGAAAATAAGGCAGAATCATGGGCATGCACACTGTTTTGCAGCAAAATAATTTTGGAAAAAGTGGTTTGAAAAGTTTTGCCACAGGGGTATGAAAATATATGATGTGATAATGCCTATGGGTTTTGCCATGTATCACGCTTTCAGCAGGAGAAAATACGCACAAAGACAATACCCTAATGATGAGGCTTATAATGATTATGGGTAATTAGAAAAAAGTGCAAAACGGGATCAAATTACAAAAAAAAATTAAAAAATGACATTGAACAAGGTCAAAGCAATATTCTAACCATGCGATGCAGGATCATTATGATTCAGATGGGATGGAAAAGTTGGATGATGGAAAGTTTGCTAAGCCTCTTAGTGCACTGAAAGAACATTGCGCAAGTTGATCATGACAAGGTTGTGGCAGTGTGCTTCAATGCTGGTATTGACAGCTTATTAATTGCTCATTGTTTTTCTGCTAATCTCATAGCATTGCACAACAAGATGCTGTTGGGTCTAGTTAGATGGGATGGAAACAATATACATGTATAATGTGTGCATGCTGGTATAAAAAATAGTTTGGAGGCATAAAGGTATATTACCTTCACATGTGAAAGTGACAAGTGATTCAAATATCAAACAATTTTGATCTTAATTAAGTCTTTGTTTGGTTTCTTCTACAGGTTGGCAGATTAGCACCTTGGAACATGAGGGTGGGGCCGTGTATACGGGTTGAGTAAGGGTAGTTTGAATGAACAGGTTTCAGATTATTTCAACAACTTTCCCAGCTACAATCTTCTTGAATTTAAGGTGATTTATCTTCTTTTTTGGCTTTCAGATATGTTGTAGGACATTGTCAGGGCTAACAATTTTCAGGGTTTGCTGATTCCAGCGGATTACCGTTGTGTCATAGAACTCATTTTTGATGGATGGAATAAATTTGAATTACCTACAAAAAATGAAATTAATTCACTTGTATGCCAGTTGCAATGTTCTGCCAGCACAATATTTTAACCTCCACATAAATTGGCTAAATACATGTACATATAGGCCTACATCAAAGTGGGTTAATAATACCTGCCTCAACGGGCCTTACTTGGACAATGTTCCACTTCGCATAACATAGTAATTATCAACTTCTACCACACAAATGCATCAGTGGTTTTTTACCACATAACATTACACACACCTGTCAGCCAGAGAGCGTTAGTGACAATGACATCTGTCAGCAGTAGTAAGTGCAGGATTGTGAACAGTCTCCATCTAGGCAGTGTATAGAATACAGTACAACCCCTAAACCATTCCTGATTCTCAGGGGCATTAGATTCATTGTCAGTCTCTACCAAGCGCTGCTCCTCATCTGTCAGAGAAACCCGCTGTACCGATCCACTTGATGCCATCAGCGAATGCTTTTGTGCAAACAGTCTACAGGAAAACGCATTCATGAATTGGCATCACAGATGAATGTCACATAAGAAAAAGCCATTGTATGGCATGGAATGCTGCAAACATAATAATCATAATCTTATCTTACCCACATTGCTACCTTTAAGCAGACTATACTTTTCTGCCCAGTCCACAGAAGGCTGACACTCATTTACAACTTCACTATTTAACAAGAGTCATGACCATTGCGAGATTTTCTTCATTACATAAAATGGCCTAAAATACATACACAATGAAGGTTATTTGTCCCTATTTACGTTTATAATTCGCCCCCATCTAACTATTTATGTAGACCTACATACCGGAACCGGAACTAGTCTATAGCAGCTTCTCCTTCCTTCTATACACAGCAGGAGCAAACTGTTCGCTGATGACAACCTGTAAGCATGTGTATGTAGACATTATCATATCATTATAAATTAAATCAATAGTGATTAACAACAGTGATTATGATTTTCACTCTGTAAAATACACTGTCATTGTCATGTCATCATTAGTCATCAGTCAACACTCATGGGATGCTGAGGCTGGCACATACCAGATATACTATTGAAAGCAAACAAATCGGTACCGCGGAACAGAGGTGGCGTCACAAAAATCACAATATTTGGCGTTTGGTTTAACGCAGCGTTACAAAATATCACATCATGTTGCATAAGTTTCTTAGCTTACTAAAAAATGTCGCAACTAGAACTTGAAACAAAAATTTCAAAAGCTGCCGACATGCCGAATGATCATTTTTTATTCACCGGCAGCGTGATCGTTGGGTCATTTTTGCTCGGGGGTAACGAAATACTGAGTAATTAAATATTATGAGGCAACAATACTCCTGCATTTGTTGTAACGCATGGGTGGGTCTTCAACTTGCAATAACAGAGCTACCATGCCATCACCTTTCGATCTGCAGAGGAAATAGTGTTGGTCCTTTAGCCTGCTTCCCAACAGTCATTGAATACTAGGCCTACAGCATCATTAACTCATTCTATTGATGGCCATTCATAGCGAAGCTACTGTGACCTACTGTAGGCTACATGTATCTGTCATGAAAAGCCTACACATTACCCAGCCATATCCACAAATGGATGACA
>ERZ1740072.504-NODE-504-length-15677-cov-5.970234_pt1 | contig 15677 bp, 11 predicted proteins | sample MGYA00581733_ERZ1740072 | MGnify/ENA primary metagenome ERZ1740072 (study PRJEB43018, sample SAMN04849741) | marine metagenome | isolation source: floating plastic debris | place: Pacific Ocean | collected 2008-08-30 | study: EMG produced TPA metagenomics assembly...
CCCAGTTGCCCTGGCCGTCGGCCCATGTCACGCCGCCGTCGATGTCGCCGTTGTTCACAGCAACGATTGTCTGCTCGTGGCCGCCTGTGAATTTGACTTCGCCAAAGTAGTCACCGGAGTCCATTGTAACGCCGTCTTTGTACTGCGGGATCTCGATGGAAGGGATCAGGTAGCCAGATGTAGAATTCGGATCGCCAAAGCCAAAGACTTTGCCTTCCATGGCGTCGATGCTGTCGATGCCGGAGTCTTTGCGGGCAAAGCCAATGGAGTGGTAACCGATGGAACCATCAAGGTTCACTTTGACCAGCACAGGCTCAACCGCATCGGGGTTCTGAAGATAAGTCGCCGCATAAGACGAAGCGCCCAGCCACGCCATGTCCAGCGTGCCGCCAACAAGGCCTTGGATCACACCGGCATAATCCGCAGGGGCGAAAAGTTTGACGTCCACGCCCAGCGCTTCGGCGGTGTAATCCTGAAGGCAGCCATAGGCTGTCAAACGGTCCTGTGCGTTTTCACCGCCAAGGATGCCGATGCGGAATTCGCTGATTTCTTCCGCGAAAGCGGCGCTGCTCAGCGCGGTTGTTGCAGCCAATGCCAATGCAAGTGTCTTCTTCATGGGATAAGTCTCCATAGGTTCAGTTTTGGTGGGTTGGTTTTGAGGGGCTCAGATATACGCCTCAGCCTCGCGCACTTCCGGGCGGTCGAGGGTGCTGATCTCGGTCGATGTGGCGGCCTCGGAAAAATCCGCGCCCGCGCCGTAGATGTCGCGCGCAACGCCGGTGGTCAGCTGCTCGGGCGTGCCATCAAATACGATCCGCCCATCGCGCATCCCGATCACCCGGTCACAATAGCGCCGCGCAGTATCGAGCGTGTGGAGGTTGCAAATGACCGTACGCCCGTCCTCGTCGTGAATACGGCGCAAGGCCTCCATCACGATCTGGGCGTTCATCGGGTCAAGGCTGGCGATCGGTTCGTCCGCAAGGATAATGTCCGGGTCCTGCATTAGTGCGCGCGCAATGGCGACCCGCTGCTGCTGACCACCTGACAAGGCTTCGGCCCGCTTGGGGGCCTGTTCGGCGATGCCCAGACGGTCAAGGATTTCGATGGCGCGGTGGATGTCTTCCTGCGGATAAAGGTTAAACATTGTCGCGATGGTCGAGCGGCGATTGAGCGTGCCATGCAGTACGTTGCTCACCACGTCCATGCGGGGCACAAGGTTGAACTGTTGGAAAATCATCGCGCAGCGCGATTGCCATTCCCGACGCGCAGCACCTTTCAGGTGCGTAACATCCTCACCCTTGTAAGTGATCGCGCCTTCGGAGGCTTCAGCCAGCCGGTTCATCATCCTGAGAAGCGTCGACTTGCCCGCACCAGAGCGGCCAATGATGCCGATCATCGCCGGTTTGTCCGCGACAAAGCTTGCGCGGTCTACGGCCGTCTTGTCGCCAAAACGCTTGGTCAGCTGCTCGATTGCCAGCATGTCATACCCCCGGTTCCTGCTGCCGGGGCTAAGGCCTCTGCATGTAGCGGATGTGACGGTTTTGAAACGGAACCGTTAGGGTTTCGCTAATGTTTTGGTTATGGTTGGGGATATCCTAAATCGCAATATGGCGCCCGATGGCGCCGCTTTTCGATATGGTGTTAAGAGGTTCGGATCAGACCTTGCCCTTCCATGGGATCAGCCAATTCTCCAGTGCGCGCATGCCCACTTCGATGGCAAACCCGATCACCCCGATGATGATGATCCCGACAATGATGATGTCCGTCAGCTGGAACTTCGACGCCGTCACAATCATCTTGCCAAGGCCCACGTTCGCCGCGACGAGTTCCGCCGCAACAACCGTGCCCCAACAGACCCCCATCGCAACCCGCGCACCCGTAAAGATGTCCGGCAGGGAGTTGGGAACAATGACCTTCGACAGGATTTGCCACTTGGACGCACCCAGTGAATAGGCCGCATGCACCTTGGAAATGGCCACGCCCGACACCCCGGATCGCGCCGCAATGATCATGATCCAAAGGGCAGCAAGGAACAGAAGCACAACCTTACCGTTCTCACCAATCCCGAACCAGATAATGATCAGCGGGATCAAAGCCAAAGGCGGGATTGGACGCATGAATTCGACAATCGGGTCAAACCACCCGCGCGCCCAGCCTGTCAGGCCCATCGCATAGCCAATCGGCACCCCGACAAGCGCACCCAGAACAAACCCCAAAACCACCCGCTTCAGCGAAAACCAGGTATGCTGCAACAGGGTATAGCCCTGATAGCCCTCCTGATTCAGCCGGATAAACCGCTGGAACACCACCTCAGGGGCCGGCAGATAAAGCCGCGCCATGCGCAACCCCACCGCAGGTTCGAAGGTTGGCGTGCCCTTGTCCGTCAATCCAACAGTTCCCTCATCTATGTTGATCTTTTGACCTGCAGAAATGGGTTGGCCGTTGATCGCAACAACCGTCGAACCATCGCTCTTGGACACCTCGTCATTTGACCAGACGTTGATCACCTTGAACGAATAGCGCGCCACCGTCAGAGAGTCGTTCTTGGCAAACCCGTCGCCAGGTTCCACCTCGGGCGCATCAGGTTCACGGCCCGGATTGCCCTCGGCATCCAGCGTCTGCTGAATGTCTTCACGATAAACGCGCACAGAAACGGTGGCATCGTCCGTCGTTCCATCCTCAAGCTGCGCCGTATAGGTAAATGTCATATCGCCCGAGAACGGTCCGGGAAACTTGGGCAGTGGAATGGCCGAATTGGTGAACGCCACCCACAACCAGAATACCGTAATCACCGATATAACAGACGCGACCCGGTTTGCGGTAATCGCGCTTTCGTCACCAAAGGTGACGGTCTTGAGTTTGTTGAAACCCTTCTTCTCAAACGCGCTCTTAAAGATGATGCGCGCCAGAAAGAACGATCCAAAGAAAGCGCCCACATAGAGCGCAAGAACAAGTATCCCGGTCATGCGCTTTCCTCCGTGCGGCCCATAATCTCTTCTTCCATGTTCCAGATCATTTCGAGGATCTCTTCACGCGTCGGCGCGTATTTGGGATCCTTTTTGACTTCGCGCAGATCGTTGCCCACGCCCATGTCGGCAAAGGGCAAACGATATTCCTTGTGAACGCGCCCGGGGCGCGGAGCCATCACAAGCAACCGCTCGCCGAGCAGCAACGCCTCTTCGACCGAGTGGGTGATCAGAATGATCGTCTTGCCAGTGTCTTTCCACAAATCCAGAACAAGGCTCTGCATTTTCTCGCGGGTCAGCGCATCCAGCGCGCCCAGCGGTTCGTCCATCAGGATAACGTCCGGGTCATTTGCCAGACAGCGGGCCAAGGCCACACGCTGCTGCATACCGCCAGACAGCTCGTAAACGGCCTTTTCCTTGAAATCCTGCAACCCGACAACATCAAGCAGGTGTTCCACGTTCTCTTTGCTTTCAGCGCGGCTCATACCCTTCATGTCCGGGCCAAAGCTCACGTTGTCGCGCACGCTCATCCACTCAAACAGAGCACCCTGCTGGAACACCATACCACGTTCCGGGCCGGGCCCAATCTTCACCTCGTCATTTAGCGTGATCTGCCCTTCGGTCGGCGCCAGAAAACCCGCTACAATGTTCAGTAGTGTTGTCTTGCCGCAGCCCGAAGGTCCCAGCACGCTCATCAGTTCGCCGGACTTGATGTCCAGAGAAACATTTTTCAACGCCTGAACGTGCCCGCCATTCGGCAGGTCGAACCGCATCGAAACGTCATTGATCAAAAGCCCACTCACGGGTGTTCCCCTCTTGCCAGGTTGATTTGCCGTGCGTGTCGCTGCGGCGCACTTTAAATGAAGAACGGGCGCCCGATGGGCGCCCGCTCGTAGTTTCAGGTTATTGGCTCAGTGGCCCGATGTTGACGTTGTCGTCATACGAAGCTTTTGCCGCGTCGATCGACCCGGACGCAACGAAGACGTCCGCAACACCTTTCATGTGCGCAACCGCGGCGCCTTCGAGCCATGCTTCAGACAGCTGCTCTTCGACGGTGGGGAAAACGAAGCCGGCCAGTGTGGCCTTGGCGTCGTCTTCGGACATACCGGCGTCTTCCGCGATCACGGGCAGCATCTTGCCGTGATTGGCTTCGTCTGCCCACATTGCGTTGGCTTCAGCCGTCACAGCAAGGAACGCCGCAACTGTGTCCGAATTTTCGGCGACATAGCCGGTGGGTGCAGAAGTGACGTCAAAGGTCAGAATGCCCAGTTCGGTCTTTTCCGCGCCGGTCAGCAGGACGTTGCCGCTGCCCATCATGCGACGCAGGGCGCCGCCCCAACCGCAGGCCATGTCGACAGAACCCTGGCTCAGCGCAGCTTCGCCTTCTGCAGGCGCCATGTCGACCACGTCAAGGCCACCAACGTCGATGCCGAAATGGTCCATCTGACGCAGGAAACCATAGTGCGCAGCGGTGCCCAGTGGCACGGCGACTTTCTTGCCAGCCAGTTCGCCAGCGCTGGAGCCGTCGATTTCAAGATCGGCGCGCACAACGCAGTTGTCATTGTCGGCATAGGACACGGCCACGTCTACGACCTGAAGGTCCTGACCAGCAGATGTCGCAACAACGAAGGGTGGCACACCCTGAGAAACCGACATCTGAACGTCACCGGACGCCATTGCCGCAGACATCGCAGTCCCTGTGTCAAAGCTGACCCAGTTGACTTTGGTACCCATGGCTTCTTCGTACATGCCAGTCTCTTTGGCGAACTGGAACGGCATTGGCCACTCCAGGAAGTACCCGACAGTGATTTCGGCGGTCGCGCTCTGCGCACCGGCCAGCATTGCAGTGGCTGCAACAGCACCCAACAGCTTGGATTTGAAGGTCATATGTTAAACTCCCGTGTTTCATGCAGCCCTGTGGCGGCATGTTGGATAAGGTTTCGGGCGGTATCTCCGCCTCTGGTCGCACGCAAAGACTTACGGCGCTGGCATGATCCGAGCCGATAATGCTCGGAGGATCAATGTTTATTGCAAGAAACTGTTACAATGCGGATGCAGCAATCTGCACCTTTGGAAATTCGAAAATCGTGGCATCTGCCTGAAAATAAGGCGAATTGCACTGCCCTACCACAAAACAGTCACCCACGTGGCGCAGAACTGGCTTTATTTACGCCCTTAAACTGGCCCTATTGCTATGACTAGATTCTCAGCGATTATCATCACACGCTTGGGTCGATCTGCCTTTGAAACAATGGCCCCGCGTCTCATCGAAAGGTTTTTGAGCTCATGGACGGCACGTTCAACGAAAACGATATCAGCCGTGTGATCGAAGCGGATCGCGCGAATGTTTGGCACCATCTGATCCAGCACCAGCCGTTCTTTAGCGGCGCGGACCCCAAGATCATCGTCGAGGGCAAAGGGATCAAGGTCTGGGACCAAAAGGGAATCGAGCACATCGACGCCGTCTCTGGTGGGGTGTGGACGGTCAATGTCGGCTACGGGCGGGAGACCATCGGTGACGCGGTACGTGACGCGATTGTCAAAATGAATTTCTTCGGCGGCACGGTGGGCTCGGTCCCCGGCGCGCTCTTTGCCGAAAAGCTTCTGACCAAGATGCCCGGCCTCGACCGCGTCTACTATTGCAACTCTGGCTCAGAGGCGAACGAGAAAGCCTTCAAAATGGTCCGCCAGATCGCGCACAAGCGGTACGGCGGCAAAAAGCACAAGATCCTCTACCGCGATCGCGACTACCATGGCACCACAATCGCTTGCCTAAGTGCGGGCGGTCAGGACGAACGCAACGCACAGTACGGGCCCTACACACCGGGTTTCGTGCGTGTCCCCCATTGCCTTGAGTACCGCAAGCACGAACAGGACGGCGCGCCCGAACAGAACTACGGCGAATGGGCAGCTGACCAGATCGAAGCGGTCATCCTGCGCGAAGGCCCCGACACCGTTGGTGCCCTGTGCCTCGAACCCGTCACCGCAGGCGGCGGCGTCATTGAGGCTCCCGATGGCTATTGGCCCCGTGTTCAGGAGATCTGCAAAAAGTACGACATCCTGCTGCATATCGACGAGGTTGTCTGTGGCGTTGGCCGCACCGGCGAATGGTTCGGCTACCAGCACTACGGGATCAAGCCCGACTTCGTGACCATGGCCAAAGGCGTCGCCTCTGGCTACGCGGCCATCGCGTGCATGGTCACCACGAACGAAGTGTTTGACATGTTCAAGGACGACACCTCGGACCACCTCAACTACTTCCGCGATATCTCGACCTTCGGGGGTTGCACCGCAGGCCCGGCGGCCGCCATCGAAAACATGCGGATCATCGAGGACGAAAACCTGCTGGGCAACACAGTGGCCATGGGCGACTACATGCTCGACCAGTTGAGCGCGCTCAAGGACAAGCACAAAGTGGTCGGCGACGTGCGCGGCAAGGGCCTGTTCCTTGGTGCCGAACTGGTGGCCGACCGCGACACACGCGAACCGGCCGAAGAGGCCAAGGTGCAGGCGGTCGTCAAACACTGCATGGGGCAAGCGGTGATCATCGGGGCCACCAACCGGTCCCTGCCTGGGCGGAACAATACGCTCTGCTTCTCGCCCGCATTGATCGCAACAAAAGACAACATCGATCATATCGTCGGGGCGGTGGATACGGCCCTGACGGACGTGTTTGGGTAAGAGTCCAGCCGTCAGCACACCGAAAATCACGCCGTCAGAGAGCGCAGTCATACCCTGCGCGCTCTGACGGTGCGTGATGCAGTTGTACCACTTTCGAACAACTTTCGCCTTTCCGGCGCCACCATCTGTTGAGAAAGACACCAGAGTCTTTCAAATCTGACACAGAGGAGGCCCACGAACATGCGTCTGATATCGACCCTTGGATCCTTGCTTCTGATTTATGCGACTGGTGCCGCAGCGGATGGTTTTACATCGCTCAACGCAAAGGCGAGGTTCAACGCCGCTGACGTGGACCGCAATGGATTGGACTCGACCTTCGACAACGACGTCCAATCGTCTGCCCACGGTGTCTATGAACTCGGCGCATGGACCATCTTCGGCGGGCTCGAAACACAGCGCTCTGATTTTACCGCCAATGGCGGCGACGCAGACGACAAATACAAAAACATCTACATCGACCTCGGCGCAGAACACAGCTTCGGCGCATTCGGCCTTGGCGGACAACTCGGCTATATCAGCTTTGAAAACGATGCCCTCGACATCGATTCATCGGTCAGCTTTGCCTCTGCCTACGCACAGTACGAGATGGCCGGTCTGGTGGCCGGCGCGGGCTTGTTTTACAGCGACTCACGCGATGAAAGCGCAACAGACGATGACGAAACGGGCTTCCTTGCCTTCGTCTCAAACGATTTTGGCAACGGCCTGACCGTTGGGGCACAAGTCACCGCACAGAACGAAACCGAACTTGTGGAACTCTACGCGGACTACTTTTTCAAGCGCGGCGACGTCAGCTTTTCTCTGATCAACACCAGCGCCGAATTCTCAACGGTCCAGTTCGTCTCGCTGGAAGGCCGCTATAAAATCTACAAACAGTTCAACGCGACCGGCGGAATTCTCAACTCTGACGACCCGTCCGGGGACAGCACAACCGAGGTTTCCACAGGCATCGAATACGTCTTTGGCGACGGCGCTGCCGTTCGGATCGAGTATGTCGAATATGGCGCGTTCAACGGGTTTTCAGGCAAAGGCATCAGCTTTGGCCTGACTTACGAAATCGGCAAAAAGCGCAAATCGGGGTACCAACCGATAGGCAAGACCTTTGCGGACAAGAATTCAGCCGTCTTTTTTGTGTTCTAGGCAAGGCCGCCGCTGGACTCGCCGCGGGGACATGCAACTGCGCCGGCCTTAATCTTCCCAATGTGTTCGACATCAAAAGACCGAGACCAAAGACAACTTCGACCATGTAGGGTAGTGAATAATACGCTGAACAACGTATTCTGGAAAATGCCGAAAGCGTGCGATACGCCCCGCTTACCGTTCAAACAGTACTTCCGAATAGCTCATCATTTTCAGCATAGGGTTGATGCGGGCGATGGTTGCCAACTCTTCACAGGTCGCTCGCGCGCTCGACTGAACCAGCCAAGCAGTCGCGAAGTCAAAAAAGTACAATCCGGTTTCCAAGGCGGTGCCGTTCCAGTCCTCTGGTAAATCGATGCCGTCCGGCATGATTAAAATGCCTGGCCAGATCGGCATCACATCCGCATTGACGATCATGTTACCGTGGCCGGATCTCGTCAGAGGAATACTTCGGTGATAGATTGAAGTTTCTACGCGCAACTCACAGTCAGGGCAATTTAGATTAGCGACGTAGGAACCTGCAAAAACGAGCTGATGTTGCGGATTCCGAAGATGTGTTGGTTTATCGACGAGAACGTTGTTCAGATGTACTTCCGTCTCAGTAAATGGTTGATCGATTTTGTCGAGCACTTGGATAGCGCCTAGGGAAACGCCACTATTGCTGTCTTGCGTCAGCAGTTTCAGAGCGTCGATCACCCGATTGCCAAGTGACGCACTTTGCGTCAGCTCTTCAATGGCACCCAATGTTGCTTCACTGGGTTGAGAGTTGAGTTCGTGTTCGAGTTGCAAGCCAACACCGCAGGACAATTGTGTGCCCGAATGCGCTACAATTGGTGATGTGATCCCCGGCCAACCAAATGATCGTAGCCACTCACCCAAAGGAAGCGTCTCTACGCTCGCCAGCATCTGCTCACGCAACTGATTGACGAGGTTCAATGTCATGATCTCGTTCTGCATCGCCGCCGCTTCTGTCTGCTCGCGCAGCCGTTCCGTCTGGGCCTCCATCAGCGCGGTCTGTGCGCTCATCAACTCGGTCTGCTCGCCAATCCGCTCGGTCTGCACCCTGAGCGTCCGCGTCTGCTCAAACAGCAACACCGTGCCCACAAAAGCGCCAAAGGCCAGCAGTAATCCCAGTGCCGACCCGATCACCCAGCGGTAAAAGCTCGACCAGGCGTACCAGCCCACCCCGCCCTGCACCAAGGCGCGAGCATGGGTTGCGGCCTTGTCCCGGTCCCCTTCGCTGGCGGCAGCCACGGCGCTGACCAGCGACCCGGCGACATCCTCCAGCGCCACCTCACTGCGCCCCAACACCCGGCGTAGAATCGCATCGCGAAAAAACAACGCAACCACCAGCAAGACGACCAGCACGGAAACACCCGCAAACAAGACAACAGCCATTTGCCGCAACCGCTCTTCCGCCACGCCCATGATGCCAAGTGCTACCGGCACCACCAAAAGGGCGGCGGCAAAGAAACCGATCCAGAATGACAGGTGCTTTCCCATGACATCATGTTGCGACGATTCAATCTAACCGGGCAAGCGTGGCGTATGCGGTCGCGGGTTTCAGCCGACGTCATAGCCGGCCCTCCCGCTCTGCCTTCATCTCGTCCAGCACACGCTGCACCTCCAGATGCATGCGCGGCACTGTGTTGTCGTCGGGGTATCCCTGGATGTGTCCGGCCAACAGCGCGGTCCAGTAGATTCGCAGGACCCGGTTGATCCGCTTTTGATATCCCGGCCCCAGCTTGCGAAACCAGCGCACCATGTCCGCATCCATGCGCAAGGTGATGCGGGTCTGATGCCTGTCTATCGGATCTCCATGATCAAGGCCCGTCCAGTTGTCCGGCAGGCTTTTGTCCAACCACTCGGCCGTCAGGTCTTCTTGCAGGCGTTCCAGCTCGTACATCATATCCAGCTTGTGGCCGGTGCGGATGGAATAGGTCATGGGGCGGTTGTCCTTGCGCTGTTATGTGCGCTGCAAGACTGTGGCAATCCGCGTTAACAGGCAGTCATATGACAGAACGGTGCACGGTCTGTGCACGTGCTGTGCACGCTTTGTGTACCGCGTTTTGCGGAAAGCGGTTTACCATTTGTGCAATTAATGATACTCAAACTTTCATAAATGAATGATTACGCAGCCGATGAAGGTGCGACATATGGCGCAACCTGTTCCTATTGATTCAGAAATAATACCAGATTGAATATCCCTTAAGGCCAGTTTATACTCCCCTATGGCCCTTCCCATCGAAACCTTCTTTCTCTCCGCCAACCATCAGGGCACCCTGCAAAGCCAGGTGCAGCAGATGATTGCACACGGCATTCTGTCGGGCCGGTTCGGCTGCGGGGAAAAGCTGCCGTCTACCCGCAAACTGGCCACCCATTTGGGGATCAGCCGCATTACCGTCACGCTGGCCTATACTGAACTCGTGGCGTCCGATTACCTCACCGCGCGCGGGCGGTCAGGGTATTACGTGTCCGAAAACGCGCCGGTTCCGCCGGTCTATCAGCCCCAGCCCCAGGGGTCGGAATCGGTGGACTGGGGCCGCGCCATCGGGCAACGGTTTTCAGGCGGGCAGATCCTGACTAAGCCGAAAGACTGGGCGCAGTTTCGCTATCCTTTCATTTATGGGCAAACCGACCCGCAATTGTTTGATCACGCCAACTGGCGCCAATGCGCGCTGCAGGCGCTTGGGCAGCGGGATTTCCTGGCGCTGACCGAAGATTATTTTGACCGTGACGATCCCCAACTAATCGAGTTCATCCAGCGCAACAGCCTGCCCCGGCGCGGCATTGCTGCAAACGCCGACCAGATCCTGATCACAATGGGTGCGCAAAACGCGCTGTGGCTCACCGCGCAGGTGTTGTTGACCCAGCGGCGCACGGCGGCGTTCGAGGATCCCTGCTATCCCGCACTGCGTGAAATTCTGACGCAATCCCGGTGCCATATGGCCCCCGTTCGCGTCGATCACAAAGGATTGCCACCCGATGCGATCCCACCTCAGACCGATGCAATCTTCACCACACCCAGCCATCAGTGCCCGACCACGACAACAATGCCGATGGAGCGCAGGCAGGCCCTGCTGGACCGTGCCCGCGACCTTGATGCGCTGATTATTGAGGACGATTACGAATTCGAGATGTCCTTTCTCGCGCCCCCCTCTCCGGCGCTCAAATCCATGGATACGGACGGGCGGGTGATCTATGTGGGCAGCTTCTCAAAGTCGCTGTTTCCGGGTCTGCGATTGGGATTTTTGGTAGGGTCGGAGCCCTTCATCCGTGAGGCCCGTGCCCTGCGCGCAAGCGTGCTCCGCCACCCGCCCGGACATATCCAACGCACAGCCGCTTACTTTCTGTCGATGGGGCATTACGATTCACAAATCCGGCGCATGGGTGCGGCGCTGCATGCGCGTCGCCTCGCAATGCAGGCAGCCATCGACGCTCATGGGCTTGAGGTCGCCGGCGTGGGCGGCATCGGTGGCTCCACGTTTTGGATGCGCGACCCCGCACACACGGCCAGCCGTACGCTTGCCACCCGCCTGCAAGAGGCCAGTGTATTGATCGAACCCGGTCACGCCTTCTTTTCCGGGCAGGACACGCCACGCAATTTCTACCGGCTCGGATACTCATCCATACCTCCCGCACGGATCACCGAGGGGATCGCCCGCATAGCAGAAGTCATCGCCGCCTAGTCTGGACTTAAACGGCTTTTTCAACTGGCCCTAACCTCGCCGCGCAACGCCGACTACCCTACCAACAACTCACACGGGGCGATTCGACGCCCCCTTTTCATTTGGGAGAGCGCCGCTATGAAAATGACCACCGAAGAAGCCTTTGTAAAAACGTTGCAAATGCATGGGATCGATAACGCCTTCGGGATCATCGGATCGGCCATGATGCCGATTTCCGACATCTTCCCGGATGCTGGGATCAAATTCTGGGACTGTGCCCATGAAACCTCCGGCGGCATGATGGCCGATGGGTTTACGCGCGCCACCGGCAAAATGTGCATGATGATTGCGCAAAATGGCCCCGGCATCACCAACTTCGTGACGGCCGTTAAAACCGCCTATTGGAACCACACACCACTGCTGCTGGTCACGCCACAAGCGGCCAACAAGACCATCGGCCAGGGCGGTTTCCAAGAGATGGAACAGATGCACCTGTTCGCTGACTGCGTCGCCTATCAGGAAGAAGTCCGCGACCCCACCCGCATCGCCGAAACTCTGAACCGTGTGATCATGCAGGCCAAGCGTGCCTCGGCCCCTGCTCAGATTAACATCCCGCGTGATTTCTGGACCCAGGTGATCGATGTGGACCTGCCTGTCATCGTGGACTTTGAACTGCCCCAGGGCGGAGATACGGCGGTTGCAGAAGCTGCCAAGATGCTGAGCGAAGCCAAGTTCCCTGTCATTCTCAATGGCGCTGGGGCTGTTCTGTCCAAGGGTGGAATCGAAGCCTCCCGCGTTCTCGCCGAGAAACTCGACGCACCCGTTTGTGTCGGTTACCAGCACAATGACGCGTTCCCTGGCAACCATCCGCTCTTTGCAGGTCCCTTGGGCTACAATGGGTCCAAGGCAGGTATGCAGCTGATCAATCAGGCGGACGTCGTGCTGTGCCTTGGCACGCGCCTTAATCCGTTCTCGACACTACCCGGCTATGGCATCGACTATTGGCCAACGGACGCCAAGATCATTCAGGTTGATCTGAACCCTGATCGCATCGGCCTGACCAAGAAAGTCACCGTGGGCATTGTCGGTGACGCGGCCAAAGTGGCCAACGGAATCACAGCGCAACTGGCTGAAGATGCAGGTGACACCAACCGCGCCGAACGCAAGAACACCATCGCGACCACTAAGTCTGCTTGGGCGCAAGAACTGACCTCCATGACCGAGGAACAGGACGATCCGGGCACCAACTGGAACGAACGTGCACGCGCGGCCAAGCCTGACTGGATGGCCCCGCGCATGGCATGGCGCGCGATCCAGGCGGCACTGCCAGTGGAGGCAATCATTTCGTCGGACATCGGCAATAACTGCGCCATCGGTAACGCCTACCCATCGTTCAATGAGAGCCGCAAATATTTGGCGCCCGGCCTGTTTGGTCCCTGTGGCTACGGTCTGCCGTCCATCGTTGGTGCCAAAATCGGTCAACCTGACGTGCCGGTTGTTGGTTTTGCCGGTGACGGCGCCTTTGGCATCTCTGTGAACGAACTGACCGCTATCGGCCGCGGCGAGTGGCCTGCCATCACGCAAATCGTCTTCCGCAACTACCAGTGGGGCGCGGAAAAGCGGAACTCGACCTTGTGGTTCGACGACAACTTTGTCGGCACCGAGTTGGATGAAGAAGTATCCTATGCCGGGATCGCAAACGCATGTGGCCTCAAGGGCGTCGTTTGCCGAACACAAGACGAGCTGACAGCGGCGCTTGCACAAGCCATCAAGGATCAAATGGAAAACGGTATCACAACCTTGATCGAAGCTATGATCAATCAGGAACTTGGTGATCCCTTCCGCCGTGATGCGATGAAGAAACCAGTGCAAGTCGCAGGCATCAGCAAAGACGACATGCGCGCGCAGGTCGTTTGATCTTCGTGCCGCTGAAAACACCATCAGGCTGGGCCGCATGAGCGTACTGGACACTCTCCAGCGCCGCGCAGCGGCCCAACCTGCGCATATTGTCCTGAGCGAAGGGTTCGATCCGCGCATTGTTGAAGCCGCTGTGCGCGCGGTAAATGTGGGTCTTGGGCAGATCACCCTTGTCGGCGACACCGCAACCATCACGGGTCAGCTTTCTGCCATCGGTGCCGCGCCCTCCGAAAGCCTGCACATCGCGGATCCGGCGACTTCGCCCCTTACAGCGGACGTCGCCACCACGTTTTTCGAACTGCGCAAGCACAAGGGCGTCACCCCCGAAACAGCGCAGCAACAGGCCCGCGACCCGATGGTCTTTGCTGCCATGCTGGTGCGTCTGGGTCATGCCGACGGGACCGTCGGCGGGGCCGTCGCAACCACATCCGACACGGTTCGTGCCGCACTGCAAGTGATTGGGAAGGCAAAAGACGCCGCCCTCGTTTCCAGTTTTTTTCTCATGGTGCTACCAGAGGGGCACGCATCCGGGCGCGATGCGATGATCTTTTCCGACAGCGGGCTGGTCATCGACCCGAACAGCGAAGAACTAGCCGCCATCGCCGCACAATCCGCTGGATCGTTCGCGGCACTGCTCGGAACAGACCCCAAAGTCGCCATGCTGTCCTTTTCCACCCAAGGCAGCGCGCGCCACGCCGCCGTCACCAAAGTCGCGGATGCGGCCAAACTGCTGCGCGAAAACCACCCCGACATCGCCTCGGATGGCGAGTTGCAATTCGATGCAGCCTTTGATCCGGGCGTGGGCGCCAGCAAAGCCAAAGGATCAGATGTGGCAGGTCAGGCAAACGTCATGATCTTTCCCAACCTCGACGCTGGCAACATCGGTTACAAAATCGCACAGCGCGTTGGCGGATGTGCGGCAACCGGCCCGATCCTGCAAGGGCTTGCAAAGCCCGCCAATGACCTGTCACGTGGTTGCACGGCAGATGATGTTGTCCACATGATCGCCGTGACCGCGCTGCAAGCCGCAGCCCTCAAGGAGCGCACATGAACCAGCCCAAACTTGATCTGTCGCCCAAAGTGTCTGACGAGGTGCGTAAGACCACCTGTTACATGTGCGCCTGCCGATGTGGCATCAACGTGCATCTCAAGTCTGGCAAGGTCGCCTATATCGAAGGCAACCGAGACCATCCCGTGAACAAAGGTGTGCTTTGTGCCAAAGGCAGCGCCGGTATCATGCAAGTCAATGCGCCTTCACGCCTCAAGGCCCCGCTTAAACGCGTCGGTCCCCGTGGCTCCGGCGAATTTGAAGAGATCAGCTGGGACGAAGCACTGCAAATCGCGACCGACTGGCTGGAACCGGTTCGCAAAGAAAACCCGGAGAAACTCGCATTCTTCACGGGCCGCGACCAATCCCAATCCTTCACCAGCCTTTGGGCTCAAAGCTTTGGCACCCCTAACTACGCTGCGCATGGCGGGTTTTGCTCGGTCAACATGGCGGCTGCCGGCATCTATACGATGGGCGGTGCGTTCTGGGAATTCGGTCAGCCCGACTGGGATCACACCAAGCTGTTCATGCTATTCGGTGTGGCCGAAGATCACGATAGCAACCCAATCAAGATGGGTATCGGCAAGATCAAGGCCCGCGGTGCACGCGTCGTGGGCGTAAACCCGATCCGCACAGGCTATAACGCCGTCGCGGACGATTGGGTCGGGATCACGCCGGGCACGGATGGGCTATTCATTTTGTCCCTCGTGCATTGCCTGATGAAGGCGGGCAAGATCGACGTCAATTATCTTGCCCAATTCACCAACGCCCCCTGCCTCGTCAACGGCGACGAAAAGTCGGCTGAGTTTGGCCTGCTTTTGCGCGATGACGACGGCAAGGAACTGGTTATCGACCGCACATCAGGCAAGCTTGTACCGTTTGACCAAAAAGGGGTCAAACCCGACCTCGCAGCCACCCACCGGCATGCAGGGATCAGCCACCGCACTGTCATGCAGCACATGGCCGAACGGTATCTTACAGACGAATACGCCCCCGAGACCGTGGCCGAAAAGGTTGGCATTTCTGCCAAACGCATCCGCACGCTGGCAGCTGAAATTGCCCGCGTCGCGTTTGATGAAGCATTTGAGTTGGATCAGGAGTGGACCGATTTCCGCGGCGAAACGCACAAGACGATGCAGGGTCGCCCGGTCTCGTTCCATGCCATGCGCGGGATTTCGGCCCACGCGAACGGGTTCCAGACGTGTCGCGCGCTGCACGTGTTGCAAATCCTGTTGGGCAGCGTTGAAGTGCCGGGTGGCT
>ERZ1740072.505-NODE-505-length-15643-cov-4.112009_pt1 | contig 15643 bp, 13 predicted proteins | sample MGYA00581733_ERZ1740072 | MGnify/ENA primary metagenome ERZ1740072 (study PRJEB43018, sample SAMN04849741) | marine metagenome | isolation source: floating plastic debris | place: Pacific Ocean | collected 2008-08-30 | study: EMG produced TPA metagenomics assembly...
GCGCAGGTACTGGTCAACAACGCCGCCCGGGACGACCGCCACGATTGGCGCGACGTGACGCCCGAATACTGGGACGAACGAATGGCCACGAACCTGCGCCACATGTTCTTTGCCATTCAGGCCGTGGCCCCCGACATGATCGAGGCCCGGTCAGGCTCCATCGTCAATGTCGGCTCCAACTCCTGGTGGGAGGCGGGCGGCGGCTTTCCCGCCTATGCCACCGCCAAATCCGCCGTGCATGGCCTGACCCGCACCATGGCGCGCGATCTGGGCGACCACCGCATCCGCGTGAACACGGTCGTGCCCGGCTGGATCATGACCGACCGCCAGAAAGAGCTGTGGGCCACGCCGGAGGCGCTGGAAAAGCATCGCGACCGCCAATGCCTGCCCGACCTGATCGACCCCATCTACGTCGTGCGCATGATCGTTTTCCTCGCCTCGGACGACGCGGCGATGTGTACGGCCAGCAACTTCATGGTCGCTGCCGGCTCCATCTGATGGAGCGGCGCGCGGTTGGTGACACCGGTCTGGCGCTGACCCCGCTGAGCTTTGGCAGCTCAGGCTTGGGCGATATGCCGGATACCTATGGCTATAAAGTGGATGCGGGGCGTGCCCACGCCACTGTCGGCGCTATACTGGACGGCCCGTGCAATATGTTGGATACGTCCAACAATTACGGCTTTGGCCGGTCCGAGGCGCGCATTGGTGATGTGCTGCGGCGGCGCAGCCTGCCCGATGGCTTCGTGCTCGCCACGAAACTCGACCGCGACATGGAAACCGGCCGCTTTGACGCGGCCCGCGCGCGCCAGTCGCTGGAGGAAAGCCTCAAGCGGTTGGGCATCGGCTCTGTCCCGCTGCTGCATCTGCACGACCCTGAACATGCGCGCGGTCTTGAAGAAATCACATGTAAAAACGGTGCGATAGATGAGCTCTTTAAACTCAAGGATGAAGGCCTTTGCAAGGCCGTCGGCCTCGCCATGGGCCGGCTTGATATCATGGAACCGATCCTTGCCGCCTACCCGTTCGACGCGCTGATCAGCCACAACCGCTTTACCTTGCTGAACCGATCGGCAGACCGGATGTTCGACGACGCGCATGCCCGCGGCATCGCCATCATCAACGCAGCCCCCTATGCGGGCGGCGTGCTGGCCAAAGGCAGCGCCGAGATGCCGCGCATCACCTACCAGCCGGCCAGTGCCGAAACCCTCGCGCCCGTGCGCGCGATCGAAGCGATCTGTGCCGCGCATGACGTGGCCCCCGGTGCTGTGGCGTTGCAGTTCTCCATGCGTGATCCGCGCATCACCTCGACACTTGTAGGGGTCAGCAAGCCTGAACGCGTGGCGCAAAGCATCGCATGGGCCGAAGCGGACATCCCCGAGGCGGTATGGGACGCGCTGGCCGCATTGCCTTATGAGAAATCGGACCCCGAGGCGAACCGCGTCTACATACCGGGCTAGAGCATGTCCAGCGACACCGCCCGCGACGGCCCCACATCCAGCCGCCATGCAAAGGGCACGGCGTCATGCACCGGAAAAAGCGACGTCACGAGCGGGTCGTGCCCCGGTATCACCCGGCTCGCCCCCCGACCCAGACGCTGGATCGTATCGAAACCGTCCAGCATCGGTTGCATGTCCACCACTATGGGAAAGGGCTTGGCCGCCAGAAAATTCTCATAGTAATGCGACGCGTCCGACGCGAGGCACAGCGGCCCATGGGCCGTGTCGACCTCCACCACCTGCAGCCCCCGTGAATGCCCGCCCACGCAGTGCACCCGCACGCCCGGCGCGACCTCGGCGCTGCCATCGTGGAACACGACGCGGCCCGAATAGACGTGCTGCACCATCTCGCAGACATGATCGGCGGTGAACGGCATTTGCAGCACGTCGTGGCACATGCAGGGGCCGGTGGCATAGGCCATCTCGGCCGCTTGCAGGTGGAACGTCGCCGCCGGGTAGCGGTCCAGCCCGCCTGCGTGATCATAATGCAGATGCGTGATGATGACCGTATCAACAGCCTCTGCCGTCACGCCAAGCGCACTCAGAGCGGTCACCGGATCGCGCAGAATGGGCCTGTCGCGGCGGGTGGCCTCTTCCATGTCATAGCCGGTGTCGACCACGATCCGCCGCCCGCCGCTCTCCAGCAGCCACACGAAATAGTCCATCCCATGCGGTGCCGCCGCATGATCATCAAAGACAAAGCTGTCGGCCCGCGTGCGCGCGCTCCGTTCCGCATATTTCACCGCATGAACCGTCCACTGCATGTGCGTTCCTCCCGTCCGATCATTGCTAACGCAAAAAATTGATACTTTGCGAAAAATCGTGCATTTGTCGAATACTCGAATACTTGGGGGAGGCAGCGATGGGCAAGGATGTGGAGGTCGCGCTGATCAAGGGCGACGGGATCGGCGTGGACGTGGCCGAAGCCGCCATGGCCGTGGCCGAGGCCGCCTGCGCCGCGCAAGGCTGCGGCTTTGCCGTGACGGAGATCGCCGCCGGTGCCGGGTATTATGCCGAGACCGGTTCGGACATCGAGGCAGGTGGCGAGGAACGCGCAGGCCGCGCCGACGCGATATTCCTGGGCGCGATTGGCCTGCCATCGGTGCGCCATGCCGACGGGACGGAGATCAGCCCGCACCTGCGCCTGAGGGACCGTTATGGCCTCTATGCCGGGGTGCGCCCGGTCAAGGCCTATCCCAACGCGCCGCAACGCCTTGCCGACCCGCGCGCCGCGGGCATCGACATGGTGATCCTGCGCGAGTCGACCGAAGGGCTGTTTTTCTCCGCCGCCGTGCATGGTCGCGCGCAGATCATCGGCGACGAAGAGGTGCGCGACACCCTGCGCATAACGCGCCCGACGACCGAGAAACTGCACCGCTTTGCCTTTCGCCTCGCGCAGCGGCGTCGCGCGCGCGGGCATGCGGGGCGCGTGACCTGCGTGGACAAGGCCAACGTGTTCGCCTCCATGGCGTTTTTCCGGAAAATTTTCGACGAGATCGCGGCCGAGTTTGCGGATGCGCCGCATGATTATGCCTATGTGGACGCGCAGGCGCTGAACCTGATCCGCGCGCCGTGGGACTATGATGTGATGGTGATGGAAAACATGTTCGGCGACATCCTGAGCGATCTGGCGGGCGGTCTGGTGGGCGGCATGGGCATGGCCGCCTGCGCCGAGATCGGCGACGAGATCGGCCTGTTTCAGCCCGCCCACGGCTCTGCGCCCGACATCATGGGACAGGACAAGGCGAACCCGCTGGCGGCGATCCTTTCGGGTGCACTGATGCTGGATTACCTCGCCGACAAGGCAGACGATGCGCGGTTCGAAGCCGCCGGGCAAGTCATCGAGGCCGCTGTCGCCGCAGGCTTTGAGGCCAATGACCTGCGTCCGATGGAGTTTGGCGGCGACATGGGCACGCGCGCGGTAACCCAAGCCGTACTGCGCCATATGGGCCCTGCGTGACGTGCTGCCCGTCACGGGGGCTGGGCGGCGCAGCCCCGCCCGCACCGGAACCGGACGGCACCGTCCGCTGTGACATCCGCGTGCCGCTGCGTGGCGGGCGGTTTTATATGGGCACACGCGACATCGTTCTGCCCGAGGACGGCGAGGGCCCGCCCCGGCAGGTGCGCATCAAACCCTTCGACATCGCGGCCACCGCCGTGACCAACACCGAATTCGCCACCTTCGTCGCGGCGACGGGATATGTGACCGACGCGGAACGGTTTGGCTGGACCTATGTTTTCATGGGGTTGCTCGATGATGCGGAGGCGCATGCGCCCCTGCCGGGACTGGAATGGTGGCGCAAGGTGGATGGCGCCGCGTGGTGTGCGCCGCAAGGTGCCGGGTCAGGTTGGGAGACGATCGCCGATCATCCGGTCGTGCACGTGTCGCATCGCGACGCCAGCGCTTATGCCGCATGGGCCGGAGGGCGGCTGCCGACCGAAGCCGAATGGGAGTTCGCCGCACTTGGCGGGCGCGACAAGGCCCGTTTCCCCTGGGGCGATGCGGAGCCGGACGATACGGACTTTCAACCCTGCAACATCTGGCAAGGCACCTTTCCGCATGTCGACACCGGCGCAGACGGGTACGCGGGAACGGCACCGGTTCACAGCTATGCGCCCAACGGCTATGGCCTTTACAACATGTGCGGCAACACGTGGGAGTGGACGGCGGACCGGTACCGGGTGCGGTCGCTGAAAAAGGCAGCCCGCGTGGCCCAGTCGGCGGCGCAGGCCACCCCGAGCTACACGGTCAAGGGCGGGTCCTTCTTGTGCCACAAGAGCTATTGCTACCGGTACCGCATCGCCGCGCGCAGCTTCAACACGCCAGACAGCACCACAAGCCATACCGGCTTTCGCGTGGTGTTTCCGCCCACCCCGGGCGGGTAGAAAATTCGGCGAATTTTCTAGGCCAGGGACGGCAGCCAGAGCACGATGGCGGGGAACGCGACCAGCAGCGCGATGGTGATGCCGTCAGCGATGAAGAAGGGCGTGACGCCCTTGAACACGTCCTGCACGCTCAGATCATCGCGCACCCCCGCCACCACGAAACAATTGAGACCGATGGGCGGCGTGATCAGACAAAACTCCGCCATCTTGACCACGAGTATCCCGAACCAGATCGCGCACATGGGCCCGGACATGCCGAAGGTGCTGTCCTCGGCACTGACGAATTCGCCCCCGTTTAGGGCCATGACCGCCGGGTAGACGACGGGCAATGTCAGCAGCAACATACCAATGGCGTCCATGAACATGCCCAGCACGGCGTAGGCCAGCAGGATGCACACCAGGATCAGCATCGGCGATACGGTCAGCGACGTGATCCAGTCGCTGAACGCGCCTGGCAGGTCGGCAAAGCCCAGAAACCGCACATAGATCAGCACGCCCCAGATGATGGTAAAGATCATCACCGTGAGCTTGGCCGTCTCGATCAGTGCATCCTTGAGTGCGGGCCAGCGCATGCCACGGTAGAGCGCCATGCAGAACACAATGAACGCGCCCACAGCGCCGCCTTCCGTCGGTGTCCCCCAGGCATCGCCAAACGGGTTGTAGACAAAGAAGATGATGATCACGACCACCGCGACGATGGGCAGCGCGGGCAGCAGCGCCACGAACCGTTCGCCCCAGCTGAACCCGCCCACGGGCGGGCCGATATTCTTGAATGTGAGCGCGAGCCCGATGATCAGGGCTGCATAGACAAAGGCGGAGAACATGCCGGGGATAAAGCCCGCAAGCAGCAGCTTGCCCACATCCTGTTCCACGATGATCGCGTAGATCACGAGGATGGCCGAGGGCGGGATCAGCGAGGCGAGCGTGCCGCCTGCGGCCACGACGCCTGCCGCGAATTGCTTGTTGTAGCCGATCTTGAGCATTTCGGGGATGGCGATGCGGGCAAAGACCGCTGCCGTGGCCACGGACGCGCCCGACACGGCGGCAAAGCCTGCGGTGGCGAACACGGTGGAGACGGCAAGGCCACCGGGCACCCAGGCGATCCATTTTTTGGCGGCCTCGAAGAGGGCGGTGGTCAGCTTGGCGTAGTAGGCGAGATAACCGATCAGGATGAAGGTGGGGATCAGGCTGAGCGCGGGGGCGGAGACCTTGGAATGCGGCACCTGCCCGGCCACCTTGGCGCTGATCTCGACCGCCTTGCCGAGGCGGGCGGGGTCATAGTCGAACCCGTTCCAGCGCAGCCAGACGAGGCCCACAAAGCCGGCGAGGCCCGCCGCAAAGGCCACGCGCATGCCGAGAAAGACCAGGACCAGCCTGCCCCCGGTAGTCCAGAGGCCAATTGTGAAGGGGTCCATTATTCTGCTCCGTCCAGTGCTTCGGCCTCGGCGCGGGCCTGTTCCGCCACGCTCTGGATCATCGGCACAGCCACGGGGTTTTCCAGCCCCAGCCAGAAGGCGCGGGCGTAGCCCACCGCCTGCAGGATGAGCCGGGCGGCCAACACGACAAAGGCGATGGGCACGATCAGCTTGGAGGGCCAGATGGGCAGGCTGATATCGATAGAGCTGTCGCGCGAACAGAAAGGGCGCGCGCAGTCAAAGGACCGGTCGAAATGCGCCCACGCGCCCCAGACCAGAAAGGTGATCAGGAACAGGATGAGCAGGACCATGATCAGTTCGACCAGCCACAAGAGCCTCCCCCGCATCGCACCCACGATGATGTCCATGCGGATATGGCCGCCATTGCGCTGCACAAAGGACACGCCCATGATCGCGATCAGCGGCATCAGCATTTCAATCAGGTCGACATAGCCAAGCAGCGGCGCCTCGAAGAACTCGCGCCCGCCTACCGAGTAGACCGCAAGGAACATGAGCGAGAAGGCAGCAAAGCCGCTGAGCAGCGCCATGATACGCTCGATGGGCAAGAGCGCCCGGTCAAGCCGGCTGAGGAGGCTGGAATCCTCCAATACGGTGGCTGCACCTGCCATGACTGCCCCTTTAAGTCTTATCAACGTGGGATGGGCAAATTGCTCACCCTACGCAGTGGCCTGATCGGTGGTGTTGGACGCACCAAATACGGCATTGTCAGAGGCGTAGGATGGGCAATCTGCCCATCCCCGCGTTACGGGATCAGCTGCCGCCCTTTGCGTCGGCCAGCGTCTTGACCACCAAATCATAGAGCTCCTGGCCCGGCAGGCCCTGCGCTTCCATGTCGGCGATCCACTGATCGCGGATCGGGTCGGCGGCGGCGGCGCGGAACTCCGCGATCACGCTGTCGTCGATCTCGACCTTCTTGACGCCTTTCTCCTCCAGCACGCTGTCCCAGCGCTGCAGCAGTTCGGCATAGTTGGCCAGGTAGTGGTCCAGAGCCTCGGGCACGGAGCTGTCCAGCGCCGCCTTGTGCGCATCCGACAGCGCATCATAGGCGTCGATGTTCACGACGACCGGGCAGTTCACGGTGCCGGGGTTGAGGTTTGCCGTCCACCATTCGGCCTGATTGATCGTACCGAACGACAGGTGCGCATGCTGGGCAAAGGCCACGGTGTCGACCACACCCGATTCCATGGCCTGATAAGCCTCGGTCGCGGTCACGGATGTCGGTACGCCACCCACGGCGGCAAACGCATTGCCGATACCGCCCGTGGCGCGGACGCGCATGCCTTCGAAATCGGCCAGCGACGTCTTGGGATCGCCGGTGCCAACGAGGTTGTATTGCGGCATGGGCGAGGTCATCAGCAGCTTGGCGTTCCACTGCGCCATCTCGTCAGTCGCCGCGGGGTGTGCATAGACGGCCGAGGACACAGCGACCTCCTGTTCGAGGTTCTCGACCCCGAGGAAGGGCAGTTCCAGCACGGTGATCACGCGGTTCTTGTCGCGGTGATAGCCCGCGCAGAACTGCGCCATCTCGAACGCACCGATCGAGATCCCGTCGAGGTTCTCGCGGTTTTTCGACAGGCCGCCATAGCTGATATTCATGGTGAATTCGCCGTTTGTCTTTTCGCTGACCAGTTCGGCCAGCTTTTCGACATGCTCGGTGAAGGCGCGGCGCTTGCCCCAGACGGAGACGTTCCATTCTGTGGCCGCAGCTTCCAGCGCGAAGGTGCACGAAATGGCGCCAACAACGGCGCCGACAGCGTATGTGTTCATTGATGTTTCTCCCTAGTTGCAGGCATTTCCCACCCGCTTGTGCGACAAGGTAGCGCGGGGGGCGCGGACTGCCAAGGGGCGGTTTGGCGGGCGTGCGCTGCACAGGTTTTGGACAGGTGCGCGTGTGGCAGGCGGCTGGAGCCTCCGGCGGGAGTTTTTTGGGCGAGATGAAGGATCGGGGCGGTGTGTCAGGGCAGCACGGCGATGTTGCCGACATGGGCCTTGTCGATGAAGGCCTGTTGCGCGTCTTTGAGCTGCGACAGCGGATAGGTGGCGGCGAGCAGCGGGCGAATTTCACCGGCTTCGATATAGCGGACCAGATCGTGGAACACGTGCGGGGGCACCACGGTGGAGCCTGTGAAGGTCAGGTCGCGCAGGTAGAAGGTGCGCAGGTCAAGCGCGACCACGGGGCCGGCGATGGCACCCGAGCAGGTATAGCGCCCGCCGCGTGCCAGCACGTCGATCACTGTGCCAAAGGCGGGCCCGCCAACGATGTCGGCCACGACAGTCACCGTATCGCGCCCGATGGCGGCCTTGAGCGCCTTTCCCAGATGCTCCGGTGCGCGCGGCAGCAGGGCGTCCGCCCCCAGCGTGGCCATCTGCGCGTGCTTGGCCTCGGAGGCGAGGCCCACCACCGTGGCGCCACGGCGCTTTGCCAATTGGATGAGCGCCGAGCCGACGCCGCCGGATGCGCCGGTGACAAGCACAACGTCGTCGGCGCCGACCTCGGCCCGGTTCAGCATGCCTTCGGCTGTGGTGTAGGAGCAGGAGAATGTGGCCAGTTCCGCATCTGTCAGGTCGGACCGGACCGGGGCGACGTTGCGCCGGTCGGCGGTCGTGTACTGGGCAAAGCCGCCCTCGCGTTCGCTGCCGAAATAGCAGGTCCCCTCGCGGTTGTCGGGGTCGGACCAGTCGCGCTGCCAGCAGTCCAGCATCACCCGGCGACCAATGAGGCTCGCATCGGCATTGGCGCCTGTGGCGACCACTTCGCCCACCGCGTCAGCGCCTTGTATGCGGGGAAAGGTGATCGGTGCGCCGCCCCAGGACGGGTCCTCGGTGTCGACTGTGTCATAGCCGTCGCCGGTGGTCGCGTCCGTGACCGCCTTGGAATACCAGCCCGAGCGGGTGTTCACGTCAGTGTTGTTCAGCCCGCAGGCCCCCACCCGGATCAGCACGTCGTTCGCGCCCATCTCCGGCATGGGCCAGTTGGTGTGAAAACGGATCGCCTCCATGCCGCCGTGATGGTGCAGGACGAAGGCGTTCATGGTGGTGGGCAGGGTCATGTCTTGTCCTTGTGCGCGGCAGTGGGGTCTTGGGGGCGAGTTCGACATGTAGGTGGGGTGGCGTCAAGGGATGCGCTGTTTTCGGGTCAATCTGTTGTAGAAATAATGGTTTTTACGGCGGCCTTGATGTCGTACGTGATCTGGCTGTCCCTGTCGATCGTGGTTTCTTGTGCTGAGTTCTGCCGGATTGGATCGGGTCAGAAGCTGACCGCCTGCTGCCGTGCGGCAAGGTCGGGACGGGAGGTGGCGATCTCAACCGTGACCGCTTCGGTGATTCTGGAGCGGTGCACTGCAAGCGGGGCCGGCGAAACAGAATGTCGCAGAGCATGGGGCGAACTTTGCAGATGCTGCGCGGCCGTGGATGCCTGCACAGGCGGACCGGCGTTGACACACAACGCATCGGAATTGCTGACAAAATTGCGAAGTCACGCGCAGACTTTACAGCGCAGCGCCGGCACCAGACAACTCTTTACAGCAAAAGCGTTATAATCCAGCGCCTTATTCCATTCTTTTCAGCATTGGGTATGATCCCCGCATCGGGAGGAGGACCGGTCGTGATCCGGGTGCGCACGCCGCGCCCTGTCGCGGATCGACCCGATCAAATGACGCGCCATGACCGAACAGCGGAGGAACCCATGTCCGACATCAAAACCTATGCGCCCAGTGACGCCTTTGCCGACAAGGCCCATGTGAACGCGGCCCGATATGATGAGATGTACGCCGCCTCCATCGCGGACCCGGACGGCTTCTGGGCCGAGCATGGCAAGCGTGTCGACTGGATCAAGCCGTTCAGTACGGTCCGGGATGTCTCCTACGCCTTTGGTGATGTGTCGATCAAATGGTACGCAGACGGGACGCTGAACGTGGCCGCCAACTGTATCGACCGCCACCTGGGGACACGCGGCGACCAGACGGCGATCATCTGGGAACCGGACGATCCGGCGGACGCGGCACAGCATATCACATACGCCCAACTGCATGCCGAGACGTGCAAGATGGCCAATGTTCTCAAGGGTCTGGGCGTGGCCAAGGGAGACCGGGTGGTGATCTACCTGCCGATGATCCCCGAAGCGGCCTACGCCATGCTGGCCTGCGCGCGGAGCGGCGCGATCCATTCCATCGTGTTCGCAGGCTTTTCGCCCGATGCGTTGGCCGCCCGGGTTGCGGGCTGCGACGCCAAGGTTGTGATCACCGCCGACGGGGCCCCGCGCGGCGGCCGGGTGACCAACCTCAAGGACAATGTGAACCAGGCGCTGATCAACGTGATCGACCCGACCAAGTGTCTGGTGGTCAAGCGCACCGGCCAGCAGATCGCGTGGCGCGCCGGGATGGATTACTGGCTGCACGAGGAAGCCGCCAAGGTCGATGCCGACTGCCCGCCCGAAGAGATGGGAGCCGAGGACCCGCTGTTCATCCTGTACACTTCCGGCTCGACCGGGCAGCCCAAGGGTGTTGTGCACACCACGGGTGGTTATCTGGTCTATGCGGCGCTCACACACGAGATCACCTTCGACTACCACGATGGCGACGGCTTTTGGTGTTCGGCGGATGTGGGCGGGGTCTCGGGCCTCAGTTATATCGTCTTTGGCCCGCTCGCCAACGGGGCCACCACGGTGATGTTCGAAGGGGTGCCGACCTACCCGGACGCCTCGCGTTTCTGGCAGGTTTGCGAAAAGCACAAGGTGGCGCAGTTCTACACCGCGCCCACGGCGATCCGGGCGCTCATGGCGCATGGCAACGCCCCCGTAGGCAAGGCCGATCTGTCTTCGCTCCGGCTGCTGGGCACGGTGGGTGAGCCGATCAACCCGGAGGCCTGGAACTGGTATCACGATGTGGTCGGCGGCGGGCGCTGTCCCATCGTCGACACATGGTGGCAGACCGAGACGGGCGGCCACCTGATGACCCCCCTGCCCGGCGCGCATGCCACCAAACCCGGTGCCGCGATGAAGCCGTTCTTTGGCATCAGGCCGCTGGTGCTGGAGCCGGCCTCGGGCGAGATCATCGAGGGCGACGGCGTCGAGGGCGTGCTGGTCATTGCCGACAGCTGGCCCGGGCAGATGCGCACCGTTTGGGGCGATCACGAGCGGTTCGAGAAGACATATTTCTCGGACTACAAGGGCTACTACTTTACCGGCGATGGCTGTCGCCGGGATGCGGATGGCGACTACTGGATCACGGGCCGCGTGGATGATGCGATCAACGTGTCGGGCCACCGCAGGGGCACCGCCGAAGTGGAAAGCGCGCTGGTGCTGCACGAATTGGTCGCAGAGGCCGCCGTCGTCGGATATCCGCATGATATCAAGGGGCAAGGCATCTATTGCTACGTCACCCTGATGAATGGCGAGGACCCGTCCGAAGAGTTGCGCAAGGAGTTGCGCACCTGGGTCCGGACCGAGATTGGCCCCATCGCCTCCCCTGACCTGATCCAGTGGGCGCCCGGCTTGCCCAAGACCCGGTCGGGCAAGATCATGCGCCGCATCCTGCGCAAGATCGCCGAGGATGACTTTGGCGCGTTGGGCGACACCTCGACATTGGCCGATCCGTCGGTGGTCGAGGATCTGATCGACAACCGCATGAACCGTCAGGACGCGTGATGGACGGCACCGATACAGCAGTCACCTGCCCCGTCCTGATCCTGCTGGGCCCGCCCGGCGCCGGCAAAGGCACGCAAGCCCGGATGCTCGAGGAGCGTTTCGGCTATGTGCAGCTGTCCACCGGCGACCTTTTGCGGGCTGCTGTCGCGGCGGGCACTGACGCAGGCAAAGCGGCGGATGCGGTAATGAAATCCGGCGGGCTGGTGAGCGATGATATCGTCATCGCCATTCTGCGCGATCGGTTGGCACAGCCGGACTGCGCCCAGGGCGTGATCCTTGACGGGTTTCCCCGCACGACCGTGCAGGCGCAGGCGCTGGATGCGATGCTGGCCGAGACCGGCCAGCGCATCAACGCCGCCATCAGCCTCGAGGTGGATGACGCGGCCATGGTCGACCGCATCGCGGGCCGCTATACCTGCGGGAATTGTGGTGAAGGGTATCACAACAGCTTCAAACGACCCACGGTCGAAGGTGTGTGCGACACGTGCGGCGGAACGGACATGAAGCGCCGTGCCGACGACACGGTCGCAGCGGTCGCCACTAGGTAGGCGGCGAACCACGCGCACACAGCCCCGCTGATCGACTATTACGCCGGTCAACACCTGCTGCAGCGTGTGGGTGCCATGGGCGCCATCGACGAGATCGCGACAACGCTGGGGAACGTGGTCAAGGCAGCACGCTGACCTGCAAATCGCGCCAAGTGGGTAACATATCGCGCCATCGCTCTGGCGTTGGCGCGGTTGCGCGACCACATTGCCCTCATGCGCAAGGACCAGCATATCCGCTACAAGGTCGCCCGCACGGTTGAACAGCTGTGCGGCTTTCTCGACATCCCGGTCACGCGTGTGTTGCAGCGGATGGGCCGGCCTGCGGACTTTTTCGCGCACGAGGTGCGGGGCGTGACGCCCACCGAGTATTTCGAGGGCTGGAACGCCATGCTGGCCGAGGCGGACCGCGCCGATGCACCGCTGCTCTTGGGACAGGCCTATGCGCGGGGGCCGTTCAACCCGGCCTTTTTCGCCTTTACCTGCAGCCCGACGGTGAGTGTGGGGCTGGAGCGGCTGGCGCTGTTCAAACCATTGACGGGCCCGCTGCATCTGGGCCTGCACCGGCGCGACACAGGTGACCTGCGCATCAGCAAAGGCACCAACATGCCCGGACTGCCCCTGCCCGCCACATTCGCCGCGACCGAGCTGGTGTTTCTGATCGAGGCGACACGCATCTGCACCGGCCAGCGGGTCATGGCGCGTGCCGCCAGCCTGCCCGCCCCGGTGGCCTGTCTGGCAGAGATCGAGGCATTCATCGGGTGTCCCGTCAGCATCGGTCAGGCCGCCAGCCTCACCCTTGCCCGCGCCGATGCCGACCTGCGGCTGCTGTCGTCCAACGCCGACCAGTGGGCGCAGCTGGAGCCGGGCTTTCGCCGCCAGATCAACCTGCAGCGCACCGGACAGGCGGTCACCGCCCGCCTGCGCGCCGTATTGGCAGAGATGCTGCCCGCCGGAGAGGCGCATGTGAACGCTGCCGCCCGCCGCCTCTACCTGCGCGCGCGCAGCCTGCAGCGGCACCTCAAGGACGAAGGCACGACCTTTCAGGCGGAACTGAACGCAACCCGCGAGGCGCTGGCGCGGCAATACCTCACCTCGACCGAGCTCAACGTCGAGGAGATCAGCTATCTGCTGGCCTATCGTGACCCCAACTCGTTCTACCGCGCCTTTCAGGTCTGGACCGGGCAGACCCCCGGCACCCTGCGCAGCGGCGCTAGCTAAAGCTGCGGCACGGCCTGCGTGGCATCGTGGCGATAGACCCAGTCCTGCCGCCGGTGGATCAGCTCCGGCAGCAGCCGCGCGCCAAGGGCCATCGGCCCATACACCGCCCACCGCCCAAGCGGCGAGGCATGATGGAACATCCGCGCATTCGCAGCCGAGCCGCGTTGGATGCGCGCGGTGCGGTCGATGCGCATTTCATAGTAGCGCGCAAGGGCGGCTCCGGTGTCTTTGCCTGCCAGCAGTCCGGCCAGGCACCAGGCGTCTTCCAGCGCTTGCACCGCCCCCTGGGCCATCGACGGCAGCATCGGGTGCGCCGCGTCCCCCAGCAGCGTCACGCGGCCTGCATGCCAGCGCGGCAGCGGGTCCCGGTCAAAAAGCGCCCAACGGTGCAGGACCTCAGCCCGCTCGATCAGCCGCGTGATGGTCGGGTGCCAGCAGGCGAAATCCTGCGCCGCTTGCGCCGCGGTGCCGGTGATGCGCCAGCCCTCCTCCGCCGGTTCGGCCTGTTCGACCATGCCCACGAAATTGGCGAGGCTGCCCGCGCGCAGCCGCGTCGTGACTGCATGACGACCATGCCCGACCCACACGCAGGCGGTGGGCGGCGGGGCGTCTTGCCCCAATGCGTCTATCGGCACCACCGCGCGCCAAGCGACATTGCCGGTATAGCGCGGCGCATCCGGGCCCAGCATCTGGCGGCGTATCACCGAATGCAGGCCGTCCGCCCCGATCACCACATCCGCCACATGCGTATCGCCCACATCAGTCCGTAGAGCGACCTGCGCGCCATCTTCAGCATAGGACTGCACGGTCACCCCCGTCTGCATGACCGCCGGTGCCAAATCCCGCAACCGTGCCGCCAGCGCATCGACCAGATCGGCCCGGTGAACATGCATATAAGGCGCACCCCAACGGCGCTGCGCATAGCCGCGCATAGGCAGGCGAAAGACCTGTGTCCCGCTGCGACCCACCCGCATCTCGATCGCCTCCGGCTCGAACACGGTATCGACCAGCAACGGGGCCACACCCATCGCCTCCAGCACCCGCCAACCGTTGGGCGAGATTTGCAGCCCCGCGCCCACCTCTGTCAGTGCGGGGGCCTTTTCCAGCACGGTGACGTCAAGGCCGCGCAGCGCGCAGGCAATGGCCGTGCCCAGACCGCCAATACCGCCCCCGACAATGGTCACCTTCATGTCAGAATGCCCTGTGCCCGCATCGTCGCGATGGCCTCGGGCCCGTGACCCAGCTCGGCCAGGATCGTGTCGGTCGCCGCACCTGCCCCTGCCGGCGTATCCTGCGGCGCGCTGGCGGAGCGCGAAAACCGGGGCGCGGCGCCCGATTGCAGGACCCCCGCTTGGCGGACATAAGTGCCCCGCTGCGCCAGATGCGGGTGTACCGCAGCCTCCGCCACACTCAGCACCGGGGCCACACAGGCGTCCGTATCCTCGAACAGGCGCGCCCAGTCGTCCCGGCTGCGCGTGGCAAAGAGCGCTTCGAACCGGGCATGGGTCTTTGGCCAATGTGTCGGGTCGTTCTGGTCGGGCAATTCGTCTGCTGCGAGGCCCAGGCCGTCCAGAAGGGCCGCGTAAAACTGCGGCTCCAGAGCACCGACCGCGACATGACCCCCGTCAGCGCAGGCATAACATCGATAGAACGGCGCGCCGCCATCCAGCCAGTTGGCCCCGCGCGTCCCGGTCCATTGCCCCTGCGCCATCATTCCGTGCAGCAGACCCATCATCGCAGGCACCCCGTCGACCATGGCGGCGTCCACGACCTGTCCCTTGCCGCTCTGCCCCCGCTCAATGAGCGCCGACAACACGCCGAACAGCAGAAACATCGTGCCCGCCCCGTAATCCGCCACCAGATTGAGCGGCGGCGCGGGCGGTCGGTCTGCGGGCCCCATCATACTCAGCGCGCCGGAGACGGCGAGGTAGGTCAGATCGTGACCGGCACGCTGCGCCAGTGGTCCATGTTGCCCCCAGCCCGTGATGCGCCCGTAGATCAGGCTGCCCGGACAATCCTTTGGCCCGAGGCCCAGACGCTCCATCACCCCGGGGCGGAACCCTTCGATCAGAATATCGGCCTCGGCAATGAGCGCCTGCGCGATGGCACGCCCCTGTTCGGTCTTGAGGTTCAGCGCGATGGATTGCTTGCCCCGACGGTTGATATCCGTGGCATCCGCGGCGGCACTTGCCCGGTCGATCACGCGCACGCTTGCGCCCATATCGGCCAAGAGTTGTCCGGCCAGAGGCGCAGGCCCAAGCCCTGCAAACTCAACGACTTTCAAAGACGCAAGCGGCCCGGCCATCCACATATCCCTCGTTCCTGCCCTGGCGATTGGACACGAGGCGACAGGGTGGTGCAAGGGGGGTGTGAGATGCGATATTGGCGGCACGAAACGACAGCGTGACGTGCAGA
>ERZ1740072.506-NODE-506-length-15641-cov-5.485436_pt1 | contig 15641 bp, 15 predicted proteins | sample MGYA00581733_ERZ1740072 | MGnify/ENA primary metagenome ERZ1740072 (study PRJEB43018, sample SAMN04849741) | marine metagenome | isolation source: floating plastic debris | place: Pacific Ocean | collected 2008-08-30 | study: EMG produced TPA metagenomics assembly...
GGGGCGGTGATCGTGATGCTGATGTGGCTGTTCATCAGCGCCTACCTCGTGCTGCTGGGCGGTGCCTTGAACGCAGAACTGGCGCGGGCGCGTCGGGCCAAGCTGGCTATCCCAGAACCATCAGCCACATCCACGCCGTAAGGACGGACGCCCCGGTTGCCACCAGCACGGATGAGGCGGCCACGCGGCGCGCACGCCCGTACATGTTGGCAAAGATGTAGCCGTTGACCCCCGGGGCCATGGCAGCGGTCAAGACGCCCGGCTTGAAAACCTCAGTCGGGACGGACAGGGCGCTGCCCAGGGCCCATGTGACCGCAGGATGGATCAACAGTGACACGCCGCAAATCATCGCGATCACGCGCGCATCGCCTTCAGGCTTGTATTGGATCAACACCCCGCCAAGCGCAAAAAGCGCGGTGGGCAGGGCCGCGCGGATCACCAGATCAAGCCCGTCGCGCAACACGCCGGGCAGGGGGATGCCCGCCAGGTTGACGATGAACCCTGCAATGATCGCCAGCACCAACACGTTGCGGAACATGGCCCGCGCAACGCCGCGCGCCATGACAAGGGGCGACTGGCCGCGATTGCGCACAACCTCCATCGCGATGATGCCCACCCCGTAGCAAAAAGGCGAATGGAACGCGATGATGGTGTAGGCGCCCGCCAGTGCCTCTGGCCCATATGCGCGTTCGTTGATGGCAAGCCCCAGAAGGACGGAGTTGGAAAACAGGCAGCAAAAGCCGATGGCCACCGCATCTTCCCAATCACGCTTGAAGATTAAGCGCGCCGCGAACAGCCCGATGAAAAACCCTGCGGCCGCGCCTGTGTAAAAGCTGGCGAGCAGCCGCAGATCAAGGCTTGTTGACAGATCGAGGTTGGCGATGGCCGAAAACAAAAGGCAGGGAATTGCAAAATGCTGGCTGAACTTCATCAGCCCGTCGACCGCACTGATCGGAAAGAACCCCCGCCAGACGGCGACGTAGCCAAACCCGATCACGATGAAGACGGGCAGGATAACGTCGAGGAGCGCTTGCATATGCGGGCCTATCCCTGGGCCGACAGGGCAAGGAGCCCCGGTGGCGATTCAAATGGCGAGGTAACGTCAGGTCGGCATGGTCAGCCGCATGCCATCATAGGCCGGTTCGATGTGATCCGGTGTCTCGTTCAGGACGGTTTCATAGTCCAGATCGATGTGCATATTGGTGAGGATCGCGCGCTTGGGCTTGACCCGTTCGATCCAGTCGAGCGTGTTGGCCAGATGGCTGTGGGTGGGGTGCGGATCACGCCGCAGCGCATCCACGATCCAGATGTCCAGATCGCGCAGCGCGTCCCATGCCGCGTCAGGAATCTCTGCAACATCAGGCAGGTAGGCAACATTGTTGATGCGAAACCCGAGTGCGTCGATGCTGCCGTGCCCCACCTCGAACGGCTGGAAGGTGATTGGCCCGCCGGGGCCGTCGATCACGGTGTCGCCGTTGATGGTGTTGAGGTCGAGGATCGGCGGATAGGGCGAGCCCTTGGGCTGGAAAAAGGCATAGGCAAAGCGGGAAAGCAGATCATCCTGGGTGTTGCCATCGGCCCAGACCTGTAGTCGCGCGCGCATGTTGAAGACAATCATGCGCAGATCGTCGATCCCATGCACGTGATCGGCATGGGCGTGGGTAAAGATCACGCCGTCCAAGCGCCCAACCTCGGCGTTCAGCAATTGGTTGCGCAAGTCGGGCGAAGTGTCGATGAGGACGGACGTGGTCCCGTTTTCTCCGTGCCGTTCCACCAGTAGCGAACAGCGTTGCCGCCTGTTTTTCGGATTGTCCGGATCGCACGCCCCCCAGTGCCCGCCCAGTCGGGGCACGCCGCCCGAAGACCCGCAGCCAAGGAGCGTGAAAGTCAGCCTGTCGCTCATGGTGCGACTGTGGCCTGTGTCGCTTTGGAGAACAAGCGGTCGAAATTCTTTTCGGTTTGGGTAGCAAAACCGGCGTAGTCGATGCCGAAGATTTCGGCGCCTTTGCGCGCCGTGTGCGCGGTGTAGGCCGGTTCGTTGCGCTTGCCCCTGTGGGGCGGTGGGGCGAGGTACGGGGCGTCGGTTTCGACGAGGATCCGATCAAGAGGTGCGGCCGCAAAGATATCACGCACTTCCTGGGATTTGGGAAAGGTCGCGATGCCCGACATGGACAGGTAGAACCCAAGCTCCAGCGCGGCGCGTGCCAGTGCGGCACCGGATGAAAAGCAGTGCATGACGCACCCATAAGCACCTGCGCGGTATTCTTCTGTCAGGATGCGCGCCATGTCTTCGTCCGCGGCGCGGGCATGGATGATCAGTGGCAAGCTGGTTTCGCGGGCTGCATCGATGTGGATGCGCAGGGATTTCTTCTGAATATCAGCGCTTTCGGACGTGTAGTGGTAGTCAAGCCCGGTCTCTCCGATGCCGACGAACTTGGGGTGCTTGGCCAAGGCGATCAGTTGGTCGGTGCTGACCAGAGGCTCGTCCGCCGCGCTCATGGGATGGGTTCCGGCGGCATAGAAAACGGGGGCGTGCGCTTCTGCGATGGCGCGCACTTGTGGTTCAAGCCGCAGCTTGGTGCAGATCGTGACCATGCGTTTTACGCCTGCTGCAGCGGCATTTTCGATGATCTGGTCCAGTTGCCCTTCGAAATCGGGGAAATCGAGGTGGCAGTGGCTGTCGGTGATTTGCGGGGTCATCTGGGCGTAGCCGTATCGGAAAGTTTGAACAGGGTGTCGAGCACAAGCGCGCCGGGGTCAAGGTTGACGGCCCGGCCATGCCGCGCGCGCGCCAGCGCGGTTTGCGCCGTGTCCGCCCATGCGCGGGCCTGCGCGGGGTGTGCACAGAGGCGGGCGAATGTGGCGGCCTCGTTTGGGGCGGCCTGGGCCAACGGGGCGTGTCCGGCGCCGGTACGTGCAAGGCGCGACAGGGCGATGTCGATGAGAGTGTAGAGCAGGTCGAGCTTTGCCTCGCTTCCGCGCGCCCCTGCCGCATCTGCCAGAGCAAGGGCGCGTGCACGGTCAAGATTTGGCATCGTGTTCATCAGCGCGATAAGGTCGCCGTAGAGTTTCAGACCATCCAGCAGCGCCAGCCTGAGCGCCTCGCCCACAGATCCCGCACTCAGTTCGGCAAGGGCGGCGGCATCGGCGCCAGGATCAACGCCTGCCTGAGCCATGGCCTGGGCCATCTGATCCCTGTCCAGCGGGCCAAGGCGCAAGGTGCGGCAGCGCGAGCGGATGGTGGGCAGCAGGCGGCTGGGCTGGTGGCAGATCAGCAGGAGGGTTGTGCGTGCGGGCGGCTCTTCGAGCATTTTCAGCAGGGCATTGGCTGCGTTCACGTTCATGTCGTCTGCAGCATCAATGATCACCACGCGGCGGCCACCGTCGGCGGCTGACAGTTGAAAGAAGCTGGCCAATGCGCGGATGTCGTCGACCACAATCTGGTCGCGCAAGCGTTTGGTCTTTTCGTTTTCGCTCCGGTGCACGGATTTGAGGCCGGGTTCGGAGCCTGCCTCGATCCGGCGCGCCACCGGGTGGTCGGGCGACACGGTGAGGCTGGTCGGGACGGGCGCGCCGAACATGTCATCCGGGTCCGGATCGGGTGTGGCCAGCAAGAAGCGCGCGATGCGCCATGCCAGCGTCGCTTTGCCCACGCCGCGCGGACCCGTGATCAGCCACGCATGGTGCAGCCGCCCGGCATTGAACGCATCCAGAAATGCCGCCTGGGGCGCGTCCTGCCCGACAAGCTCCGCCGTTTCGCGCGGGTGAGGCGCGCCGGGGACGCGGGTGGGATCAGATGCTTCGTCGGCCATAGGCGGCGATGTAGCACTGGTGCGGGGCAGGTGAAATGGGGTTGTGACGTTTGTTGGGGGCGCTGCCCCCGTCGCTGGCGCGACTCCCCCGGGATTTTTTTAAATCAGAGAAGAGAGCAGGGTGTCTTAGCCTGCGAGATAGGCGTCCGTGACGTCCTTGATATCCTGGGCGATGGCATCCGGGGTCCGCGCGCCGTTGATCACGCGAAATCGGTCTGCGTATTCGTCCGCCAGGGCAAGAAAACCGGCGCGCATCGCAGTTTGCAGATCGGTTCCGAAATCCTCGAATCGTTCCTCGTGACCCTGGCGCCCTTTGGCGCGTGCGAGCCCCTCCGCCGGGTCCATGTCGATGAGGATCGTCAAGTCAGGTTCGCGCCCGATCATCAATTTGTGCAAGGCATCCACGGACGCGCGTAAATCGCCTCGGCTGAGGCCCTGATACATCCGGGTGCTATCTGCAAACCGGTCACAGATCACAATGCTGCCGGCTGCAAGGGCAGGGGAGATCAACCGCTCCATATGATCCCGGCGTGCGGCGGTGAACAGCAACAGCTCGGTTTCAGCGGACCAGCGATCCGGGTCCCCTTGCAAGACAAGCGCGCGGATTTCCTCAGCGCCGGGGCTGCCGCCGGGCTCTCGGGTCAAAACCACATCGTGGCCCTTGGCGCGCAAATGGTCGGCAAGCAAGCGGGCCTGTGTAGATTTGCCCGACCCGTCGATGCCTTCAAAGCTGATAAAATGCCCTTGGGCTGTCACACGCCGTCTTCCGTCGCAGGCGCGCCGCGCATCATATCAAACAACGACAGGGCCGCGGTGGACACTGTTGCCAGAAACCCGCCATGCGCCACATCTGTTTCGGCGACAAGTTCAATGCGCACTTCCGGTAGCCCTTCAGGTTGCAACACCAGTTCGGCCAAGGGGGTGCCGGCGGCAATCGGGGCCTGAACGGGGCCTGTGTACACCACTTCGGCACTCAGGGCCGCGGCGCTCAAGACCGGAAGAAGCACGTTCACATCCTCGGCGGGGACAAGGCCCACCTGCGGCTCGGCCCCTTCCCACACATTGGCGACTGCGAGCCGCTGACCGGATGTGGCAAGAGTGCGTTCGGCAAACTGACGGAAGGACCAGTTCACGATGGCTTCGGATTCCTGCGCGCGCACGGCAGTGCTGTCCATACCGGACAGCACAAACACAATGCGACGGTCGCCCTGTTTGGCCGAGCCGGTGAGGCCATACCCGGCTTCTTGGGTATGGCCGGTTTTCAAACCATCCGCGCCGATCCCAAGTTTCAGCAATGGGTTGCGGTTGAAGCGGTTGGACGCTTCCTCCGGATCAAACAGGAACTCGGTTTCTGCAAACATCGGGTAGTATTCGGGAAAGTCGGTCAGCAGGCGCTGTGCCAGCAATCCCAGATCGCGCATCGACATCAAATGCCCAGCAGCAGGCCAGCCACTGGAATTGGCAAAGGTCGAGTTGGTCATGCCCATTTCCTGCGCGCGCCGGGTCATGAGGCGGGCAAAACCACCCTCGGTGCCATCCGGACTCAGGGCCTCGGCGATCACAACGCAGGCGTCATTGCCCGACAGCACAATTATGCCTCGGACAAGGTCTTCGACCGTCACGCGCTCTCCTGTGCGCAAGAACATGGTCGAACCGCCAAAGCTGTTGGCATGTGCCGAGACGACCAGTTCGTCTGTCATCGACAACTGGCCCCGCTCAATCGCCTCAAACGCCATGTAGAGCGTCATCAGTTTTGACATCGAAGCCGGGGGCAGGGGTTCATCCGCGTTCTTGTTCAACAGAACAGTGCCCGTGGTGTGGTCGATCACATAGGCCGACGTTGCCCGCGTATCAAACGCGGCGACGGACATCGCACTGGTGTGAACCGCAAGGACGGCGGCAGCAAGGATACGGATCACGGTGGGACGTCTCCCTTCGTTAGTTGCTTACGGCGTAGGCGTCTGTGAACCCTTCGGTCTTGACCTTTGCCAGCAGGTCGGAGCGTTCCCCGGATGTCGCGGCGGGCCCAACAACAACGCGCCAGAACGATTTACCATCGCGCTCGAACGTCTTGACTGTGGGGATGACCCCGGCGCTGCTCATCTGTTTGGCCGTGCGGGTGGCGTTGGCCTCGACAGAAAAGATGCCGATCTGGATGAACGGCTTGGCCAACTTGGACGATGTCGTGGGGGCAGGCGCGGGTGCGGCAGCCGCGACAGGTGTCGGCGCTAGCGTCGCGTCGGGCGCTGGCTGGATGATCGGGCTTGGCGCGTCTATCGCCGCCGCCGCGCTTTCGATCGGATCAAGCGGCGTTGCCGTGATTTCCGATGGTGCTGCGACCGTGTCTGCTTCCAGCGGTGCGACTTCGGGTTCCAACGCGACTTCTTCCTTGCGCAGGGCAGTCACGTTCAGTTCGGCAGGAGCGCCGGCCAGCATGCCAAGCGCCTCGGCGGCGTCAGAGCTGATCTGAAGACGCGGTCCCGGAATATCCCGTTCGCGGCGGAACAAAGCGCCCACCACAAACTTGTCGTTGTCAGAATTGCGAATGATCACCCGTTCAGGATCGGTGACATCCGGGTGTGCAACCCAAACACCGCCCAGAGATGGGCGCCCGTCCCACAATCCGGCTTCGTTGGCAGAAAAGACATCTGGCGACTCTACGTCGCGCTCAACCGTTTTGATGGCTGCGCCGACTTCCGGCACACCTTCGGTTTCGGTATTGGGTTTGAAGGCTTGCATCGCCACAAACTGCCTGCTTTCGTCACATCCCGCCAAAAGGGCGAAGGCCATGGTTAAAACTGCACCGCTGCGAAGAGTGGAACGCGTGTTGGGTCTGCTCATGGACCAAATCCTTGCCTGCTGTTGCCTCGAGTGGCCACTTTGTGACCTGGCACCGTTTTCGGCACCGTGTTTTTACCCGTTTTGCGGGTTTGTGCAGGCATCATAGCGCCTAGTTGGCGTTCTGAAAAGCGCGCGTGTGAGATATAAGCGATTTTCCACATGGTGTGGGGCATTTGCCGAATCGCGCGCGGCTGCCTAAAGGGGGGTTACCGGAGGTTTGGCAGAGTGGTCGAATGCGGCGGTCTTGAAAACCGTTGGGCGTGAGAGCGTCCCCAGGGTTCGAATCCCTGAGCCTCCGCCACCCCACCGTTTTGCACAATGTTTCTGCAGTTCTGTGAACGGTATTTTCCATTTGTTTTTATGGCGATGAGCAGTTGTTTGGCTGGCCTTGAGTTTCTTTCGATGATGCCTATATTCGTTCCTTGAGTGGTACCGAATGTGGTATTTTAGAGATGGCCTTATCTGGCAAACTGACAAAGAAGCTGGTCGAGAACCTGAGCGCTGGGCGGCATGGCGATGGCAATGGTCTTTACCTCGTAGTCGATCCATCCGGTGCGCGGCGCTGGATCGTGCGCGTTGTGGTCAAAGGCCAGAAAAACAAAAAGGGCGCGCCACTGCGCACTGACTTTGGCCTTGGCGGTGCTAACATCGTCACGATCAACCAAGCACGCGAACGGGCGCTGGAATATCGCCGAATGGCCAAGCAGGGCCTAAACCCACGCTTCAACGCACGCCAAGAGGTGCCGACCTTTGAAGAGGTCGCACAACAGGTTCATATCGACCGCATGCCGACGTGGAAAAACGCCAAGCATGGGCAACAATGGATCAACACGCTGCGCGACTACGCTTTTCCAAAAATCGGGCGGATGCCGATTGATAGCGTGGATCAGCCGGAAGTGATGATGTGCCTAGCGCCGATCTGGACGGAAAAACACGAAACGGCAAAGCGTTTGGCTCAACGGATCAAGACGGTGCTGGACGTGGCCCGCTCCAAAGGGTTCCGGTCTGGCGAAAACCCCGTGACTGCAATTAAGGATGCGAGGGCATTGCCCAAGGTCAAAGCCAAGGTAAAGCACCATAAGGCGATGCAGTGGCGGGACGTGCCTGCCTTTTTCGCTGATCTGAAAACCCGGAACGCAATGGCAGCGAAAGCGCTTATGTTCACATGCCTGACCGGATCAAGAACGGGCGAAGCTTTGGGGATGCGGTGGGATGAGGTTGATTTAGAAGCGCGGGTTTGGACGTGTCCTGCAATCCGGATGAAAACGGGAGAAGATCACCGCGTGCCATTGACGGATGAAATGCTTGCCATCATCGAGCCGTTGCGGGCGATGCAGTCTGAGTACGTTTTTGAGGGGCAGAAACGGCATAAACCGCTGTCCAATATGGCAATGCTAATGTTGTTGCGCCGGATGCAGGTCGAAGGTGTCACGGTCCACGGTTTTCGCTCTACCTTTCGCGATTGGGCGTCCGAAGCGGCCAATGCGCAGCGCGAAGTGGCGGAAATGAGCTTATCACACCAAGTTGGCTCTGATGTGGAACGGGCCTATGCGCGGTCTGATCTATTGGAGAAAAGGCGGGCGTTATTGGAGCGCTGGTCTATGTTCGTTGCTGGGATCGACGGCAAGGTGGTCAAAATTGGTTGAAGGCAAATTGACGTTTCTTATGGAGGTCGAGCTACCTCCTTATTGTTTTATGTCTGAGGCGGTCGAATGGGTTGCTTTCGGACGGGTACCACAGATGCTGCATCATTCCGACGGATCGACTGACGAGGCTGTCGACTATCGTTTTTATTGGCGCGAAATGCCGGATAACTTCCAGCCATCAATGGAATACCCATGGTTTGACCCCCTTGAGTTCGAAAGCCTAGGCGTACCAGTGGAAAAGGGATACTTTGCTGCGGCTGAGGTTGAAACACATTGATTTGTTCAATGGTAAGGTGTTCCAAGACCCGCGCGAGGTTAACACCAAAGCCGCCAACTACATCGACACTGTTTTTGTGCCCGTTGATCCTGCCTATCTGGAGTGTTTCACGGCTTGGGTAAACTATCTGCGCAAGGAAAAGTTCTTTGCCGATACCGATGCACTGTTTCCCAAGGCTCAAATGGGGCTGGCCGAAACTGGCGGATTTCAAAAGAACGGGCTTTCGCGTGATCCATTCGCCACCACAACGCCGCTCAACAAGATTATCCGCAATGCCATTGCAAAGGAGCAGATGCCGCAATACACGCCCCACGCCTTCCGCACGACATTGATCAAGATGGCCAACGACCGTTGCACGACGGTGGAAGCGGGCATGTCCCCTCAATCGCAGCCATCATCCTTTATGCACTTTTGGGACCAGCCGAGCTTTGGCGGCCGGTCCGGCTGCTGTGGCTTCGCTGTTGGCGGGTTCAGCCATTGGACAAGTGGCAAAAGTCAATCTGACGTTTTGTCGGGCGATTTTCTGGTTCTCATGAGGGTTTTCGCTGCGGTTTTCTATGCCACCCATTGACCGCGAGGTTTATCACGGTTTCGGGTTTGTTCGTGGCGGTAAGTCGGCTCAAACACACCCTTGGTGCCTGTGCATGTGGGCAGTCTTTGCCCGATATACTTGGGTTGGTTTTTTGCGCGTCTGTCACAGATAAATTGGGTTGCAGTCGCTATCGGCGTTGAGGACACTGCAGTCTTGTTTTGGATGCGCAAGAAGCGGCCCTTGGGACGTGGCGAAGGTCGGGTTATAGCCCAACTCGCGTCTTTTCTTCGTCGCGGTGAGGGTCTACTCTTCGGATGGGGAATAGCAATGCAAATCATGTGTTTGAACGGTTGGGGCGGCAAACTGCACGAAGTGTTTCTGCCCTACATTGCGACCAATGCTCCTGATATTCTATGTCTTCAGGAAGTCGTCCATAGCCCCGAGACTGACAAAGACTGGTTGATCTATCGTGACGGCGATCACGTGCTTCCACAAAGGGCAAACTTCTTTAGAGATGTCTGTCGCGCATTGCCGGAACACCTGGCAGTGTTTTGCCCGGCGGCGCAGGGCGTTTTGTGGGACGATAAACAATCCATACCATCGCAATGGGGTCTCGCGACGTTCGTGCACCGTTCTCTACCTATTATCGGGCAGGTGCAGGGGTTTGTGCACAAAGATTTTTCGCCCACTGGATACGGCGATCATCCGCGGTCGCGCAGCGCACATGGAGTTCGTGTTTTCGACTATCACGCGAAGCGAACAGTAAGTGTCACACACATGCACGGACTGCGGGACTTGAATGGAAAGATGGACACAATTGAACGTGCATTTCAGGCGCGGAAGTTGCTTGGCCTCTCTCGTCAATTGGCTGAGCCGGATGATCTGACGGTGATTTGTGGTGACTTTAATGTTGAACCGGACAGCCAGACGCTGACGATCCTTACGGAAGCGGGCCTGTCAGAATTGGTGACGGGGCGCGGCTTTGTCGGCACGCGCAACTCGCAATACAAGAAACCGGGGCGACATGCCGACTATATGCTGGTCAATCGGGAGGACGCGGTGAAACGTTTCGAAGTGATTTACGAACCAGAGGTATCGGATCATTGCCCTCTCATATTGGAATTGTAGCCAATGCAGTGACAGTAGACGTTGATGCAGCCGCAGCAAAAGCCCGCTTCACCCGCATGAACCACAAAAAAAGGAGCGCGGTTGCCGGCACTCCTTTTCAGTTTCTTGGTCAGCCTTAGTTCTTGGCTTTGTCGACCATCTTGCCCGCCGAAATCCAAGGCATCATGCCGCGTAGTGTTTCGCCTGTGGCTTCGATCTGGTGCTCGTCGTTGATGCGACGTGTGCCTTTGAAGAAGGGCTGGCCGACCGCGTTTTCCGTCATGAAGTCGCGTACGAATTTGCCGGTCTGGATGTCGGTCAGGATGTCCTTCATCCGTGCCTTTGTCTCGTCGTAAGGCAGCACGCGCGGGCCGGAGACGTATTCGCCATACTCGGCCGTATTGGAGATCGAGTAGTTCATGTTGGCGATGCCGCCTTCGTAGATCAGGTCCACGATCAGCTTCACTTCGTGCAAGCACTCGAAATAGGCCATCTCGGGGGCGTAACCCGCTTCGACCAGTGTTTCAAAGCCCATGCGGATCAACTCGACCAGACCGCCACACAGAACGGCTTGTTCACCGAACAGGTCGGTTTCGCATTCCTCGCGGAAGTTGGTTTCGATGATGCCCGAGCGGCCGCCACCGATGGCGGAGCAGTAGGACAGGCCGATTTCCAGCGCGCGGCCGGAGGCGTCGCGGTCCACAGCCACAAGGCAGGGCACGCCGCCGCCTTTGACATATTCACCGCGCACGGTGTGGCCGGGGCCTTTTGGCGCCATCATGACGACGTCGATGCCGGGCTTGGGCTCGATCAGGCCAAAGTGCACGTTCAGGCCGTGGGCGAACGCGATCGCCGCGCCTTCACGGATGTTGTCGTGAACGTATTTCTTGTACGTTTCGGCCTGCAATTCGTCGGGCATTGTAAACATGATCAGGTCGGCCCAGGCCGCCGCTTCGGCGATGCCCATGGTTTTGAGGCCTTCGCCTTCGGCTTTGGCGATGGACGCAGAGCCTTCGCGAAGGGCCACAACGACGTTCTTGGCGCCCGAGTCGCGCAGGTTCAGCGCGTGGGCGTGCCCTTGGGAGCCGTAGCCGAGAATGGCCACTTTCATGTCTTTGATCAGGTTGATGTCGCAATCGCGGTCGTAATAAACGCGCATATCTTGTCCTCCGGGTTGATATCTGGGGCGCGTTATACGGGCGTTGTGTGCCTTGGGCAGTGTTGGTTTATGAGTTTATTTGGCGAGATGAAGGGTGGATCATGCGCCAAAATAAGTATATCCGCATAAATCATGCTCGATGATGTGGATCGCCGTATATTGCGCCAATGGCAGGCCGACCCGACCCTTGCCCCTGCTGATCTGGCAGAGCGGGCGCGCGTCAGTGTGGGCCAGCTTGCCCGCCGTCAGTCCAAGCTGCGCGAGGCGGGTGTGGTCAAAGGGGTCGTTGGGATCATTGACTGGTCCGCGTTGGGATATGCTGTGGAGGTGTCACTGCGGGTGACGTTGGACAAGACCCAAGGTTCCGCTTTTGATGAATTCATTGCAGGCGCACGCGAGGTGCCCGAAGTGATTGAGATACAGACCTTTCTCGGCCGGGTCGATGTGCGCCTGTCGGTGATTGCGCGAGACATGGGCCATTACCAGCATCTCTATCGCAGCCGCATTCTGACTTTGCCCCATATAGCGGATATCGAGGCGCTGATGCATGTGGCCCGCATCAAGAGCGATCTGGCGCTGCCGCTATGACGTTGGATGACACCGATTTCGCGATCCTGCGCATGTTGGCGCAGGATGCAGGGCAGGGCGCGGGGGCCATTGGGCGGGCGTGCGGTCTGTCACAACCAGCGGCGTGGCGTCGGATCAAAAGGTTGCGCGAGGCGGGTGTTCTGGGTGGTCAGCGGTTGGTTCTGGATGCTGCGGGTTTGGGTTTTGGTGTTACAGTGTTTTTGGGGGTGAAACTGGCCACAAAGGGCCGCGTCAGTCTGGACGATTTTGAGCGGGCCGTCAGTGCCATCCCGGAGGTGCAGACGGTCGAACATGTGCTGGGCCTTTACGACTATCGCCTGCGCGTGGTGGCACGTGACTTGCCGGACTTTGAGCGGGTCCTGCGTCGGCGGATTATGACCCTGCCCGGGGCGGGCGAGGTTGAGGCCAATGTACTGCTGAGCGAAGAGCGGCGTCCGGGGCCGTTGGGCCTTGGCTGAGATCGCCTTTTTCTCGACTTTGGCTTCTATTGTGGAGATGCGATGCCATTCCTTTTGATTGTCCTTTTTGTTCTGGGTGTGATCGGAGCGTTTTACATTCGTCGCGTGCGCCGCAAGCAGGCACTGCTGCGTGCGCCTTTGTCCGACCGGGAGTGGGACATCCTGTTTGACGCCGTGCCTTTGCTGCGCCGAATGCCGGTCAAGTTTCGCGCGGCCTTTGAGGGCAAGGTCAATCTGTTCCTCGATCAAGTGGAATTTCAAGGCTGCAACGGGCTTGAGGTCACCGAAGAGATGGAGTTGTCCGTCGCCGCGCAGGCTTGCCTGCTCGTGGTTAACACGGATCGGTGGTACAATAACCTGACCACAGTGCTGATGTACCCGGCGGCCTTCAAGTCAAAGCAAGTCAGCCGGAACGGTTATGTGGTGAGTGAAGCCGAAGTGGTACGCACCGGCGAAAGCTGGACACGGGGGCCAGTGATCCTGTCTTGGAGAGACGCACAGATCGGCGCAGAGCAGGATCGCAGCGGACACAACGTAGTCTTGCACGAGTTTGCCCATCAACTCGATGATATGTCTGGGCGCACGAACGGCATCCCGGTGCTTGAGCCGGGGCAGGCCTATACAACATGGGAGTCTGTGTTTGTGGACGCATTCAACCGTCATGTTGATGATGTCGAAAATGGTCGCAGAACGGCTATCGACGCTTACGGTGCGACCAATCACCAAGAGTACTTTGCCGTTGTCATTGAGCTCTTTTACGAAAGACCGGCCCTGTTGAAGCGTGCGGAGCCCAAGGTTTACGAACAGATTTCAAAACTGTTGCGCCTTGATCCGGTGACGTGGGGCTGAGCGTTCAATTGCATACGAAGGTAGACTTTGCCTTTGCCGCAACGCTCCGGTAACCCGGCGTTTGAATGATGGGAGGAACATGACATGGCCGCACTTTTGGACACCGTAGACCCGACCGGGCTCGAAGAATTCTCGGTGGTTTTCACCGACCGTTCGCTGAACCACATGAGCGTCGCGTTTCAGGGGGTGATGAACGATATCTCCGCCATGCTCAAAGAGGTCTATGCCGCTGATGCCGTGGTTGTTGTTCCCGGCGGTGGCACCTTTGGAATGGAGGCTGTGGCCCGTCAGTTTGGGCGCGGCGCAGATGTGCTGGTTGTGCGCAATGGCTGGTTTTCCTATCGCTGGAGCCAGATTTTCGAACTGGGCGGACTAACGGCCAACACCACTGTGCTGAAGGCGCGCCAGACCGGCAATGCGAGCCCATCGCCTTTTGCCCCATGACCGATAGACAAGGTGGTCGAGGCAAATAGCACCCAACCACCCGACGTCGAATTCGCCCCTCACGTGGAAACCAGCGCGGGCGTGATCCTGCCGGATGACTACGTTGCCGCGATGGCTGCGGCGGCCCACGAGGTTGGCGCGCTGATGGTGCTGGATTGTATCGCCTCGGGCTGTGCCTGGGTTGATATGCGCAAGCTTGGCGTGGATGTGCTGATCTCTGCCCCGCAAAAGGGTTGGTCTGCCTCGCCTTGCGCTGGTCTGGTCATGCTGTCCGAGCGTGCCGTGGCGCGGATGGAAGAGACGACATCGGACAGTTTCGCCATCGACCTCAAGAAGTGGCACCAGATCATGCAAGCCTATGAGAATGGGGGCCATGCCTATCATGCCACCATGCCCACAGACGCGCTGCGCGATTTCCGCGATACGATGAAAGAGACGCAAGCCTACGGTTTTGACAAGCTGAAGGATGCGCAATGGGCATTGGGCAACGCGGTGCGCGCGATGATTGCCGACAAGGGTATCACGTCCGTTGCGGCGGACGGCTTTGGCGCGCCGGGCGTTGTCGTGAGCTATACCAGCGATCCAGACATCCAGACCGGCAAACGGTTTGCCGCGGAAGGCATGCAGATTGCTGCCGGTGTGCCACTGCAATGCGATGAGCCTGCGGATTTCCGCACGTTCCGCATTGGGTTGTTTGGCCTCGACAAGCTTTACGATGTGGACGCGACGGTGGCGCGGTTGGGCCGAGTTGTGGATCAGGTCCTGTAGGGGCGGAGGTGTCCTCCGCCCGTGCCTAGCCTGCGCTGCGGGTTCCAAGGCCCAGTTGCATGAGCGTTTTGCGGATGGGGGCCACTTCGTGCAGGGTTTTGAGCCCGAAGGCGCGCGCGTCGCGCGCCATTGGGGATGACGCCTGACTGGCGCGGTTGAGCAGGTCGATCCCTGTCACACGCATCCGTATGTCGCCCATGCGAGCCCGGTGATAGGCATCGAGCATTGGCGCATCCCCAAGGCTCTCGGGCCGCTTTTGTGCGAGGTCCAGCAGGGTGGTGGTGTCGGCAAGGCTCATGTTCAGCCCCTGTGCCCCAATCGGAGGCACCACGTGCGCCGCCTCTGCGATCAGCGCGAGCCGCGTGCCACTGAGGCGTTCTGCATATTGGCTGATGATCGGCCATATGCTGCGCCGGGAGGCCAGCGTGAGGGGCCCAAGCGTGTGGCAGCTGCGCGCTGTCATCTCGGCTTCGAAATCCGCAACATCGGCGTCCATCCGCGCCATGCTGGCGGCCCCGTCGTCCATCCAGACAACGGCAGAGGATGGCATGCCGTCCTGATCGGGTAGGGGAACAAGGGTGAACGGCCCGCCGGTCTGGTGCACTTCGGTCGATACGTTCTGGTGTGGGATGGGGTGGGTGACCGCAAAGGCCAGCGCCTTTTGCCCGTAGCGCCGAGTGGTGACGCCGATGCCAGCCGCGGTGCGCATGAGCGAGGCGCGCCCGTCCGCTGCAATCACCAGTTTGGCCGCGATGCGGCTGCCGTCGGTCAAACCCACACGCGCCTCCGCTGTGCGCCCCAAAAGGCTGCTTGTGCCCACGCCGGGGCGGAAATCGACCGTGTCGAGGGCCGCGAGCCGCGCAACCATTTCCCGGCGCAAGCGCCAGTTGGGCAGGTTCCAGCCAAAGGGCAGGTCGGACACATCACTGGCGCGGAAGGCTCTGATTTCGCGTGCTGATCCGTCCGTGCCGCCCGCGTCGACGATCTGCATGACCTCAAGTGCGGTGGCGTGGGGGGCGAGCGCCTCCCACAGGCCGGCTTGTTCCAGAAGGTTGCGGGCGGGTTGCAGCATGGCGGAAGAGAGCAAGAAAGGGCATTCCGGGTCACGGTCGGTCGGGGCGGGGGAGCGTAGGTGAGCTATGGCCCAGCCCAAGGCGACA
>ERZ1740072.509-NODE-509-length-15633-cov-5.207536_pt1 | contig 15633 bp, 14 predicted proteins | sample MGYA00581733_ERZ1740072 | MGnify/ENA primary metagenome ERZ1740072 (study PRJEB43018, sample SAMN04849741) | marine metagenome | isolation source: floating plastic debris | place: Pacific Ocean | collected 2008-08-30 | study: EMG produced TPA metagenomics assembly...
ATGCGCATCCCGTGGGTGACCTCAAAAGGCTCCGCCCCGGTGTTCAGCACGATCACACCGACCTCACCGCGGTAATCGCTGTCGATGGTGCCGGGGCTGTTGACCAGCGCAATCCCATGCTTGAGCGCGAGGCCGGAGCGGGGCCGCACCTGCACCTCGTAGCCTGCCGGTACGGCCATGGCGATCCCCGTGGGGATCAACGCACGCGCGCCCGGCGCAATCACAGCAACATCGCCACCGGGCAGGTTCGCGCGCACATCCGCCCCTGCCGCGCCAGCGGTTTCGTAGCTGGGCAGCGGAATGGCCGGGTCGGCCCCGGCGGTGCGCATGAGTTGGAGAGGGACAGTCTGCATCTTCACCTTGCCAAATAAACTCAAATCCATCGCCGACCAGTCGGTGCGACGATCACCGCAGGGCGTCTGCGATCCGCTGGGCGAGCCTTTGCGCCACTTCGGCCTTGGGCAGCCGAGGCCAGGGCTCCGCGCCGGCGTCGGTGATCAGGGTCACGGCATTCTCCGACCCGCCCATGATGCCGGTTTCGGGCGAGACGTCATTGGCCACGATCCAGTCACAGCCCTTGCGCGCCCGCTTGGCCGTGGCGTTGGCCACCACATCATCCGTTTCCGCGGCAAAGCCGACGACCAGCCCGGGCCGTCCGGCGCCCATTTGCGCGACATGCGCGAGGATGTCGGGGTTTTCCGTAAAGTGTAGGGTGGGCAATGTGCCCACCTGCTTTTTCAGCTTGCTGTCCGACGCGCCATCTACACGCCAATCCGCTACGGCGGCGGCGAACACGGCGGCCTGTGCCGGCAGGGCGGCCAGCACCGCGTCCCGCATCTCTTCTGCAGTCTCGACCGGGACGAGCGTTGCGCCTGCGGGGGGCGCCACCTCTGCCGGACCGGTGACAAAGGTCACGTCCGCGCCCAGACCGAGCAGCGCCTGCGCAATGGCGGTGCCCTGCGCCCCGGAGGACCGGTTGGCGATATAGCGGACCGGATCAATCGGCTCATGCGTGGGGCCCGACGTGATGAGCACATGCTTGCCCGCCAGTGGTTTTGGCCCGAAATGTCCTTCGACCGCCGCGACGATTTCCAGCGGCTCGGACATGCGGCCCGGACCGTATTCGCCGCACGCCATGTCGCCATCATTCGGGCCCACGACCGCAACACCGTCCGCACGCAGCTGCGCAAGATTGCGCTGCGTGGCCGGGTGGTCCCACATGCGGACGTTCATCGCCGGCGCAATCATCACCGGCGTGTCGGTCGCCAGCAGCAGGGTCGAGGCCAGATCATCCGCCCGCCCCTGCGCCATCTTGGCCATGATGTCGGCGGTCGCCGGCGCGACAAGGATCAGATCGGCAGACCGGGACAACTGGATGTGCCCCATCTCGGCCTCATCCGTGAGGTCAAAGAGGTCGCGATAGACTTTTTCGCCCGCCAGCGCCGACACGGCGAGCGGTGTCACAAATTGCTCGCCGGCGCGGGTCAGCACCGGTGTGACCGCCGCTCCCCGCTCGCGCAGTCGTCGGATCAGATCAAGCCCCTTGTAGGCGGCGATGCCGCCCGTGAGGATCAGGAGGATGCGTTTGTCTTGCAGCATGTTCGTGCTCCGACACGTCAAGTGTCGCGACCATAGGCGGAGTGCGGGGCGAGGGCCAGAGGGGGTCAGGGGGCCAGCCGCCTCGCGCTGACGCGCGCACCCCCGGGATTTTCCGGGACGGAGACAGGGAAGCGTCACCCTTCGGAGGAGAACGCCAGGCAGGGATCCTCGCGCTCGGGCGCAGGCGCGTCGGTGAGGATCGTGTCAAAGGTGCCCGACGGGGCGACGCCAGCTTCGCCTTGCCCAAAGCTTTGTACGGTCAGGCCGGGTCTTGCTGACTGGAGATAGACCGGTACGCCCCAGTCCGTGCGCGCGTGCCCATTGCCGGTGATCAGGATCACGGGCGCGCCGTAGGTGTCGAGTGCGTCCAGCACGGCGCGTGCAAAGGTGGCGTCGCGCAGGCGCTGCGCCTCGACCATGCCGCCCATCATCTCGCGCGGCATCGCGGCGCAATGTGCGTCAAACTGCGCCGCTTCTCGGGTTTTCTGTTCGGCGGCGGCCAAGGGTGTGGTGAGGCCGAAGCGGGTCGCCTGCGGCCCGAATGTGTCCGCCGCACCCGAGGTGAAGGCCGCCTGCATGTCGTCGCGAGGCAGGGCGGCGCCGATGATCACCGTGCTGTGGGCGAGGATGCCGGCGTAATCGGCAATGTTGGACCAGTGAAATCCGTTTGTGGCGTGCACCATCGCTTCGGGCGTGCGGTCGACCCCGGTCAGTTGCGCCGCCTCCTCGGGCGTGAGCATTTCGAACACGACCGCCTTGGGCTGCACGGCGGCCACCGCGTTCTGCTGCTGGAGGTGATGTTCGGCATTGTCGTGATACTCACCGATGATCAGCACATCACCGGTCCACGCGCTCCACGTCGTAGACGCGAATACGGCCAACGCAAAGGTCAGGATCGCCCCCGCGCTGGCCGCAGCCATTGTGTAACGCTGGATCATGCGAGGAAGTGGTGCACTTCCCGGCTCTGGTTCTCGAGCGACTTGCGCATCTTGCCGAATGCTGCCGCTTCAAGCTGGCGCACGCGCTCCTTGGACAGTTTCAACTCCTGCCCGAGGCTTTCCAGTGTACGGGGCTCATCCCGCAACTTGCGCTCGCGTACGATAAACCGCTCACGTTCGTTCAGCGCGTTGAGCGCCGACAAGAGCCACTCGCGCAGCTGTTCGGTGTCGTGCTGGTTCTCGACCAGTTCGGCGGCCTGCGCACCGTCATCCTCAAGGGCGTCGATCCACTCGCGGCCCTCGTCATCTACCGATTGCGTGGCGTTAAGCGAATAGTCGGAACCGGACAGGCGCCCTTCCATCATCTCCACGTCATGCAGAGGGACGCCGATTTCTGTTGAAATCATCTGGCGCAACTGGTGCTTGTCGAGGGTCTCACCAGCGGCGGCACTTTCGCGTTCCAGCCTCGCTTGCACGCGACGCATGTTGAAGAACAGGGACTTTTGCGACGAGGTGGAGCCGGTGCGCACCATTGACCAGTTCCGCATCACGTAGTCCTGGATCGACGCCTTGATCCACCAGACCGCGTAGGTCGAAAACCGCACGCCACGGTCGGGATCGAATTTGTCTGCCGCTTTCATGAGGCCCAGCCCGGCCTCCTGGATCAGGTCGTTCATCGGCGCGCCATACCGTTTGAATTTGGACGCCATGGAGATGGCCAGACGCATATACGAAGTGATCAGGCGGTGCAGCGATGCCTCGCAGCGGTCGTCCCGCCAGGCATATGCCAGCCGCAATTCTGTTTCCGCGTCGAGCAGTTCCGCCTTCATCGCGGTGCGCGACAGCGACATGTCGCGTACGTTGTCTAGAGCCATGCGTGCATCCCCCTGTGGATGTTTAACTTGTTTTGCGCACTCGTCTTGTCTACGCAGCGAAACGCTGATCGGTTCACTTGAAGGGTGAAAAAATGTTGCCACCTCTGACGGTCGTACTAGGCGGCGCTGCATCGGGTAAGTCTGCTGCATCAGAAAGCCTTATCGTTAACAGTGGGTTAACCAAGCTCTATGTGGCGACTTCACAAGTTTGGGATCAGGAGATGCAGCTTAAGGTTGATCGCCATCTGTCCCAGCGCGGCGATGGTTGGCAAACGATCGAAACGCCTGTGGCCGTGTGGGACGTCCTCGCGGCCCGAACGTCCCAAGAGGCCGTGCTGCTGGATTGCGCGACCATGTGGCTGAGCAACGTGATGCTTGGCGCGCACGACCTGCCAACAGCTCAGGCGCAATTGCTTGACGCGCTAGGGTCCTGCAAGGCGCCCGTCGTGGTCGTCACCAACGAGGTGGGGCAGGGTATTGTGCCCGACAACGCGCTGTCACGTGAATTTCGCGAGGCGCAGGGGCGCTTGAATATTGCGCTGGCCGCGCAGGCCGATTGCGTCCTGCATGTGCTGGCCGGGCTGGTCCAGGTCCGCAAGGGAGAGATGCCATGACCACCTGGCACTGGGTGCGGCACGGACCGACCCATCAGAAAAGCTTTACCGGCTGGCGCGATGTGCCGGCGGATTTGTCGGATGTGCGCGCGGTTGCCCGGCTGACGGCGGCCTTGCCCCGCGATGCGGTGATCGTGTCGTCGGACCTGACGCGCTGCGTGGCGACAGCAGACGCTCTGGAGGATGGTCGCACCCGCCTGCCGCATGATCCGGCGCTGCGCGAATTCCACTTTGGCGCCTGGGACGGCGTCCACTTTTCCAAAGTCGCGGAACAGGACGCGGCGTTGAGCCGAAAATACTGGGAAGAGCCGGGTGATCACGCCCCGCCCGGCGGCGAAAGCTGGAATGCGGCTGCGGCGCGTGTGGCCGCTGCGATGCGCCGGATTGAGGCGACCTATTGCCCCGAGACCATCATCGTCGTGGCGCATTTCGGTGTGATCCTGACGCAGGTGCAGGCCACGATGGGCGTGAGTGCTGCAGAGGTATTGCAGCACCGGATCGACCCGCTCAGCGTGACGACATTGCGGCCCGGTGACGGGATGGTTGAGCGGAGCAATCACCTCCCGTGATCGGGGCGCCCACAAATCGGCATTTGGCCTGTGCACGCTCTGCCGCCTAACCTTGGGCGCATGACCTATGACCTTTTTATCGGCGACCGGACCTTTTCCAGCTGGTCCCTGCGCGGCTGGTTGATGCTCGAGAAATTCGGGCTGCCGTACCGCACCACCTTGGTTGGCCTCTACTCCGGGACGATGGCCGACGACATGGTCTCGCTTGCACCTGCGCGGCTGGTGCCGGCCTTGCGCCTGCCCGACGGCACGGTGGTGGCCGAGACCGTTGCCATGGCTGAAACGCTGCATGAGCGGCACCCGGAGGCGGGCCTGTGGCCCGCTGACCCCGCCGCCCGCGCCACGGCGCGCTGGCTTGTGGCGGAAATGGCGGCGGGGTTCAGCGCGCTGCGCACGGCTTGCCCGATGCAACTGGTCCACGTGAACGAAGGGTTCGAAATGTCCGATGACGTGGCCGCGGACCTACAGCGGATCGAGGCGTTGTGGGCGCATGGCCGCGGGTTCGCGGTGGAGGGTCCGTGGCTCTTTGGCGCTTATTCGCTCGCGGATGTGTTCTATGCGCCGGTCTGCGCCCGCATGGTGGGGTATGACCTGCCCATCGGTGCCTTTGCGCGCAGCTATTGCAAAGCGACGCTGTCGGACCCGGCTTTTCGCGCATGGCGGGCCGAGCGGCTCAAGATCACATACGACCCCTTGCCCTACGATACAGGCGGACCGACACGCGACTGGCCGTTCTGACCTGCTTGGCTGTTAACCAATCATAAACCGCACACCGCGTAGCGTTAACCATAGGCAGCAGGGGTGCACATGGCAGCGCGCGCATACACAGTGGCGTTTCAGGGGGTCGAAGCGCGAGAGGTCGAGGTGCAATGCGCCATGGTCCCGGGTCTGCCGGGCTTTGCCATCGTGGGCCTGCCGGACAAGGCCGTGTCGGAGGCGCGCGACCGCGTGCGCGCCGCTCTCAGCGCACTGTCCATCGCGCTACCCTCCAAGAAGGTGACGATCAACCTGTCGCCCGCCGACCTGCCCAAGGAAGGCTCGCATTTCGACCTGCCCATCGCTCTGGCTCTGCTCGCCGCGATGGACATCCTGCCCAGGGATGCGGTCGAGATGACCGTGGCGTTGGGGGAGCTGTCGCTGGACGGCACGCTTGTGCCCGTGATTGGTGCACTCCCCGCCGCCATGGCGGCCGCCGAACAGGATCGCATGTTGCTCTGCCCCAGTGGCTCGGGCGCAGAGGCGGCGTGGGTCGACGCGGCACAAGTCATCGCCGCGACGGATCTCGGCGATGTGGTACGGCACTACACCGGTCAGGCACCGCTGGAGCCTGCAACCGCCGGCCAGCTGGCCACCGCGACCCACGCCCCCGACATGCGTGATGTCAAAGGGCAGGAACGGGCCAAACGCGCGCTGGAAATTGCCGCCGCGGGTCGCCACCACGTATTGATGGTGGGCACGCCCGGTTCGGGCAAGTCGATGATGGCGGCGCGCCTGCCCGGTATCCTGCCGCCGCTCACGGCGATGGAAGCGCTCGAGACGTCAATGATCCACTCGCTGGCCGGGTTGCTGGATGCGGGTGGCATCTCCATGGACCGCCCCTTCCGCGAGCCGCACCACACCGCGTCCATGGCCGCGATCATCGGTGGCGGGCGCGGGGCCAAGCCGGGGGAAGCGTCGCTGGCGCATAATGGCGTGCTCTTCATGGATGAATTCCCGGAATTTCCCCGCACAGTCCTGGAAACCCTGCGCCAACCCATCGAAACCGGCGAAGTGATGATCGCCCGCGCAAACAACCACGTGAAATATCCATGTCGCTTTATGCTGGTGGCGGCGGCAAACCCCTGCAAATGCGGATATCTGAGCGATGCGGCCCGCGCCTGCGCCCGGGCGCCGGGCTGTGGCGACGACTACCTTGGCCGCATCTCCGGCCCGCTCATGGACCGGTTCGACCTGCGCGTGGATGTGCCGCCGGTGTCCTATACGGACCTCGATTTGCCCGCTGATCGCGAAACCTCCGCCACCATCGCGAGCCGCGTTGCGGCGGCGCGCGCGGTGCAGGCGGCGCGCTATGCTGACCATGATCTGCGCCACAATGCCGACCTGTCCGGTGCGTTGCTGGACGAAGTGGCGCATCCCGAAGCCGACGGGCGGGCGCTGCTGACCAAGGCCGCCGACCGTTTCGGACTGTCGGCGCGCGGCTACCACCGGGTCATGCGCGTCGCGCGCACCATCGCGGACCTCGAAGGGTCACAGAGCGTGCAGCGCAGCCATATCGGGGAGGCTATCAGCTATCGCGTCGGGTCGCTGGAGCTGGCCTGATCCCCGATCCATGCCCCCAGCGTATCGATCGTCGCCCGCGCCTCGGGCAGCATGTTGTGAAAAATGGGCCAGACATGGGGCAGATCACGCTCTTCAACATATGTGACGGGCACATTCTGCGCCGTCATCCGGTCCAAAATGCGGCGGCTGTCATCGAAAAGGATTTCGGTATCGCCCACGGTGATCCAGACGGGCGGTGCGCCGGTGAAATCCGCGAAAAGCGGGCTGACGTCAGGATCCGTCGGGTTCACGTCGCCCAGATACATCGCCCCCATGTCGTCCACGCGTTCTGCCGGCAGCACGGCCTCCGTCGCGGCATTGGCCCTGATGCTGTCACCGGAAAAACTCATGTCCGTGAGCGGGGAAAACGCGAACACGCCCGCGGGCAGGGGCGCGCCGCCGCGCAAGAGCCGGGCCAGCACGGTCAGCGCAAGCGCGCCGCCCGCACTGTCCCCACCGATCACGATCCGGTCCGCGGCATGGTCCGCGCACAAGGCGTGATAGGCGGCTTCGGCAAAATCCGGCGCGGCCGGATAGGGATGCTCGGGGGCCAGCGGATAGCGCGGCAGGATCGCGCGGCACCCGACGCGGGCCGCGAGCGTGGCCAGCATCGCCGCATGGGTTTCCGGCGCGCCAAAGGTGAAACCACCGCCGTGGAAATAAAGCACGACCATGTCAGTGCGCAGGTCAGGCGGCGTGATCTCGAGCGCCTCGCCGGGGCCAAGGGATTGCAGCGCCATCCGGGTGCGCCAGGGCGCATGAAAGAACAGACGCGCCTTGGTCCGAAAACTGCGCCGCAATGCGTCCGGGCTTGTCGCGCGCCGCATGTGCGGCTTTTCGGTGAGCCGAAGGTAGCTGTTCAGAACCGGCTTGAGCCAGCTCATGACAGGCGGGCGTCGATGGCGTCCCAGATGGCTCCGGCAACGTTGAGGCCGTCGAACCGTTCGAGCTCCTGGATGCCGGTGGGGGAGGTTACGTTGATCTCTGTCAGGTAGTCGCCAATGACGTCGATACCGACGAAAACCTGGCCCTTTTCCCTGAGCAACGGGCCAATGGCGGCGCAGATGGCGTGGTCGCGATCGGTGAGGCCGATCTTTTCCGGGCGGCCGCCGACATGCATGTTGGACCGCGTTTCGCCTGCAGCCGGGACGCGGTTGATGGCGCCGATGGGGGCCCCGTCGACGAGGATCACACGCTTGTCGCCGTTCGAGACGTCCGGCAGGAATTTCTGTACGATCAGTGGCTCGCGCGAAAAGCCGGTGAACAGCTCGTGCAACGAGGTCAGGTTGCGGTCGTTCGCATCCAGCCGGAACACGCCCGCACCGCCATTGCCGTAAAGCGGTTTGAGGATGACGTCGCCATGCCGGGCCTTGAACGCCTTGATCGTGTCCAGGTCGCGGGCGATCGTGGTGGGCGGTGTGAGGTCGGGAAAGTCCAGCACCAGCAGTTTTTCGGGGTAGTTCCGTACCCAGAACGGGTCATTCACCACAAGCACGTCATTGCGCAGCCGGTCCAGCAGATGGGTCGACGTGATGTAATGCATGTCAAAAGGTGGGTCCTGCCGAAGCCAGATCACATCAAACTCCGCCAGATCGACTTGCCGGAGCGGCCCAAGGATTGCCGGGTCACCGGCCACACGCTGCACGGTCATATCATGCCCGCGCGCCGTGATCCGCCCCTCCTCGAAAGCGAGGTGGTCTGGGCCGTAATAAAACAGCTCATGGCCCCGCGCCTGCGCCTCTTCGGCGAGGCGAAAGCTGCTGTCGGCGTTGACGTCCACGCCCGTGATCGGGTCCATCTGAAAGGCGATTTTCATGGGGCAATTCTCCGGCAATGCGCGCATTAGATGGCGCAGCATGTCCGAAGGTGCAATGGAATTGGCCTGTGCACCAGCGCAGAGCGCTGCCGCAGATCAGAGACCACCCGCGAAAAAGTTTTCCATGATCCGGATGTCACCGCCTGCATCCACAAGCGCCACATCCAACCGAGAGGGCGTAAAGACACTGTCGGGCAGCGTATACAGATACTGTTCCGCCGTGGCAAAGAGCCGTCGCGCCTGCGCCGCGGACAGATGCGACAGCGCGCGGTCGAATGTCCGGCTCTGCTTGACCTCGACAAAGATGATGACGCCATCAGGGTCGCGCAGGATCAGGTCCAGCTCACCACCTCCCGCGCGCCAACGCTCCGCCAGCAGGGTGCAACCCTGTTCCGAATAGCGCGCCGCGACCTGCTGTTCGGCGGACAGCCCCGCTTGGTAGGCGCAGCGCCCCCGCGCAACCCGCGTGGCATCCCCGAAATCGCGCGTGTGAAAGGCCATGTTCCGTTCCCTGCCTAGGACGCTGGGCTGTCCCGCGCCAGTTTCAGCGCGCGTTGGTAAACGCGCCGCCGCGGCACATCCAACGTGTCGGCCACAAAGCTGGCCGCATCCTTCGTCGTCATCGTACCCAGTGCCGACGCTAGCGCATGATCAATGTCTATTTCCCTAACGCCCGGCCGGTCCCCCCGTGCGATCAGCACAACCACCTCGCCCTTGACCGATTGCCCCTCAAGGTCTTTTGCCAGTGTTTCGAGGGTGTTGGTCCGCGTCTCCTCGAACCGTTTGGTCAATTCCCGGCAAATCGCGCCCTGCCGGTCCGGCCCCAGCACTTCGCTGGCGTCCTCCAGCATCGCGCGCAATCGTTTGGGTGATTCGTAAAACGCCAGCGTTGCGGGCACCTCGCGCAGGGCCGTCAGCGCCTTTTTGCGCGCCTGCCGGGTGTTCGGCAGAAATCCCGCAAAGTGGAAGGCATCCGTCGCCAGCCCCGATACAGCCAGCGCCGTCGTCACCGCCGAGGCCCCTGGCGCGCAGGTCACCGGCACACCTGCCGCACGCGCGGCGCGGGCCAGCTCGAACCCCGGGTCGGCGATCCCGGGCATGCCGGCTTCGGACGCGTAGGCCACGCTGTGATCGCGGGCCTTTTCCACAAGGCGCGCTGCGGTATCGGCGCTTGAGTGGTCATGAAGCACCTCGATCCGACGGCCCTCGAGCGGAACACCGTGGATGTCCATCAGCTTGCGCAGGCTGCGGCTGTCTTCGGCGGCCAGCACCTGCGCCGAGGCCAGCACATCGAGCGCGCGCAGGGTGATATCGCGTGCCGTGCCAATCGGCACCCCGACAAACCAGACCCCCGGCTTGAGACCGCTCTTGATAAAATTCAACGCTGGACCCGCCTTCTGTGACGTCTATTATCCGCGCCAGAAATGACACGGGCGACCCTTGCACAAGACAGCGCCCTTGCACCCGGGAGTGAGTACATCATGTTCGCGTTTTTCGACACAGTGCGCAAGGCGACCCGCCGCGCCGTTCTGATGCCCCTTGCGGCCCTTGCACTCGCGGCGTGTGACCCGTCGGCACTCACCTATCTCGGCGGTATCTCGGGCGGGCCGCGCACCGATACGTCTGACCCGGTGCCGGTTGCCCTTCTGGTGCCGCGCGGGTCGGGACAGGCCAGCGACGATCTGCTGGCCCGCAATCTGGAAAACGCGGCGCGTCTGGCGATGCGCGACCTCAACGGGGTCGAGATTGACCTGCGGGTCTACGGCACGGCAGGCAATCCGCAGACCGCCGCCAGCCAGGCCGCGCTCGCGGTCAATGACGGCGCACGCATCATTCTGGGCCCGCTTTATGCCGAAGCGGCCAATGCCGCGGGCGTGGCGGTCGCCGCGAACGGCGTGAACGTGCTGGCCTTTTCCAACACCACGACGATTGCGGGTGGTAATGTCTTTGTGCTGGGCTCGACCTTTGAAAACACAGCCAGCCGGTTGGTCAACTACGCCGCCTCGCAGGGCCGGGACCGGATGGTGATCGCCCACGCGCAGGACGTGTCGGGCCAGCTTGGCCGCAACGCGATCCAGCAGGCCATCGCGCGCAGCGGGGCGACGCTTGCGGGGACCGTGGAGTACCCGTTGTCGCAGCAAGGGGTTGTGGACAGTGTCCCGAGGATCAAGGCCGCCGTGGACGGCGGTGCTGCCAACGCGGTGTTCCTGACCTCGCCCAGTGCATCGGCCCTGCCGCTGCTGACGCAACTCCTGCCCGAGGCGGGTGTGTCTCAGGCCTCCACCCAGTTCATCGGGCTGGCGCGCTGGGATATCCCGCCGCAAACGCTAGAGCTGCCCGGCGTGCAGGGTGGCTGGTTTGCGTTGCCTGACCCCGCGCGCGCCGCTGCATTCCGCAGCCAGTACCAGGCCGCCTACGGCAGTGCACCGCACCCGCTGGCGGGCCTCGCCTTTGACGGCATCGCTGCCATTGGCGCGCTGGCCAGCCAGGGCCGGTCCAATGCTTTGACGGGGGCGGCCCTCACTCAGGGCGCGGGCTTCCAGGGGGCCACCGGCATCTTTCGCCTGCGCGGTGACGGCACCAATCAGCGCGGGCTCGCCGTGGCGACAGTGCGCGACAACCAGGTTGTCGTGATCAGCCCCGCCCCGGGCGGGTTCGGCGGGACCGGGTTCTAGAAAGGCGCAGCTTGTGACATTGGATGGGGCGCCGTGACCGCATTTGCCAAGGTGCCAGTGCCCGACGCGGACCTGATTTGCCCGCGCGCGGCGATCTTTGATCAGGCGGCGTTTGACGCGCTGCTCGAGGCGCAGGCCAAGGAGCCTGCAGGCGAGGCGCGCGTCGCAGTGGTCGAGGCCATGCGCGCGGCGCAGAAACAGGGGCGCAGCGCCATTGCGACGGCTTTCGCCGCTGCGCCGTTCCGTTCCCGACCCACGACGATGGCCTACAATCACCTGACCGATTGCCTGGTCCGTGCCGCCCTGCGGACAGCGATCGAGCTGTTGCACCCGAACCCGACGCCCACCGATGGCGAACGCCTCGCCGTGATTGCGGTCGGCGGCTATGGGCGGGGCGAGATGGCGCCGTTTTCCGACGTCGATCTGCTGTTCCTGACGCCCTACAAGATCACGCCATGGGCCGAAACGGTGATCGAGGCGACGCTGTACCTGCTCTGGGACCTCAAGCTGAAGGTCGGCCATTCCAGTCGCACCATCCGCGACTGCCTGCGGCTGGGCGGTGAGGATTTCACGATCCGCACAGCTATGTTGGAACACCGCTTTCTCTTTGGGGACGAACCGCTCGCGCAGGAACTCGACACCCGCTTGCGGGCCGATCTGTTCAAGGGCACCGAACGCGCCTTTATCGAGGCGAAGCTGGCCGAACGCGACAGCCGCCACATCCGGCAGGGCGAACGCTATGTGGTGGAGCCGAACGTCAAGGAAGGCAAGGGCGGGCTGCGGGACCTGCAATCGCTGTTCTGGATCGGCAAATACATCCATCAGGTCCAGGACGCCGCCGAACTGGTGCCGCTGGGCCTGTTCACGCAGGAGGAGTTCGAAGCCTTCGTCGCCGCCGAAGACTTCCTCTGGGCGACGCGCTGTCATCTGCACCTGATCTCGGGGCGTGCGACTGAACAGCTGACGTTTGACATGCAGGTGTCGGTGGCCGAGGCGATGGGCTACGAGGATGGTTCGGGCCGCCGCGCGGTGGAACGGTTCATGCAGGACTATTTCCTGCACGCCACGCAGGTGGGTGACCTGACGCGCATCTTCCTGACCAAGCTGGAGGCAGACCACCTCAAGGCCGAACCGCTGCTCGATCGGCTGTTCAAGCGCAAACCACGGGTGCGCGCAGGCTACGAGGTGATCCACAACCGTCTGGCGATTGCAGATGAAACCGCCTTTCTCACCGACAAGCTGAACCTGCTGCGCCTCTTCGAAGAGGCGCTGCGCACGGGCATGTTGATCCACCCCGACGCGATGCGCCTCATCAAATCCAACCTCCACCTGATCGACGATGACATGCGCAACGATGCCGAAGCGCAGCGCATCTTCCTCGACCTGCTGCTCAAACACGGCAACCCCGAACGCGCATTGCGGCGGATGAACGAGCTGGGTGTGCTCAGCGCCTTTATCCCCGAGTTCGAACACATCGTGGCGATGATGCAGTTCAACATGTACCACAGCTACACGGTGGACGAGCACATCATTCAGTGCGTCGCGCAGCTGGCCAAGATCGAAAAGGGCGAGCTGATCGAGAATTTGCCGGTGGTGTCATCGATCCTCAAGGAAGGGGTCAACCGGCGCATCCTCTATGTCGCGCTGTTGCTGCACGACATCGGCAAGGGCCGGGACGAGGATCACTCGATCCTGGGCGCGCAGATGGTGCGCAAGATCGCCCCGCGCCTCGGCTTGAAACAGGACGAGGTCGACACCGCCGAATGGCTGGTGCGCTACCACCTGCTGATGTCCGACATGGCCCAGAAACGCGATATCGCCGACCCGCGCACCGTGCGCGACTTTGCCAAGGCGGTGCAGACGGTCAAACGGCTCGACCTGCTCTGCGTGCTGACGGTGTGCGATATCCGGGGCGTCGGCCCCACCACGTGGAACAACTGGAAAGCCGTGCTGATCCGCGCGCTTTACCGTCAGACGCGCCGCGCGCTCGAGGACGGGATGGAGGCGCTCACCCGAGAAGGCCGCGGCACCGAGGCCAAGCGCGCCCTGCGCGAGGCGCTGACGGATTGGCCGCGCAAGGACCTGCAAACCGAGGTGGCGCGCCACTACGACCCCTATTGGCAGGGGTTGCACGTCACGGCGCATGTCGACTTTGCCAGGCTCTTGCGCGACATCGGCCAGGACGAGATCGTCATGGACCTGCACCCGGACGAGGACCGCGACGCCACCCGCGCCTGTTTCGTCATGCCCGACCACCCGGGCATCTTTGCCCGTCTGACCGGCGCGCTGGCGTTGGTGGGGGCCAACGTCGTCGATGCCCGCAGCTATACCACCAAGGACGGGTTCGTGACGGACGCCTTCTGGATCCAGGACGTCGAGGGCAACCCCTATGATCCCTCGCGCCTGCCACGCCTGCGCAAGATGATCGAACGCACGCTGGCGGGCGAGGTGGTCACCCGCGACGCCATGAAAGACCGCGACAAGGTCAAGAAGCGCGAAAAGGCGTTCCGCGTGCCCACCCACATCACCTTCGACAACGAAGGTTCCGACATCTACACAATCATCGAGGTCGACACCCGCGACCGCCCGGGCCTGTTGCACGACCTGACGCGGACGCTGGCCGCGTCAAACGTGTATATCGCCAACGCAGTCATCGCGACCTATGGCGAACAGGTGGTGGACACGTTCTATGTCAAGGACATGTTCGGGCTGAAATATCACTCCGAAAGCAAGCAGCGGACGCTGGAAAAGCGCCTGCGCGCCGCGATCGCCGAAGGGGTCGAGCGGGCGGCGGACTAGGCTCAGCCGGTCTTGCGGGTAAACACCATCTTCTGGTTCATCAGCGCCTCATGCGTCCCTTCCCAGGCGTAGAACAGCAGCGCGGGGTGGTGATCGGCGACCGTGATGCGGTGCACCTGTTTGGGCGGGTTGAAGATCAGCGAACCGGGGGCATACACCCCCTGATCGTTCTCCGACACCGCTCCCGACAGGCACAGGTAGCTTTCGGTGATCCCGTCATGGGCATGGGCGGGATAGGTGCAGGCCGGTGCAAACAGGACCAGCCCCAGAATGACCTCGTCCGTGCGCACGACACCGCTTGGCCCGACCAGCTCGGAATAGGCGAACTTGCGTTCCAGCCCGCGCGGCACCTTTTCGTACCCATATTGCCAGCACAGCATCGGCTGGATCGCCTCCAGCGACCGGATGAACGGCGCGTGCTTTTCCATGCGGCCATTGTCCAGCGCGCGGCGCAGGTGGCGCGTCACGGGTTTGGTGTCGACCGACCCGACCATCACGGGCGGGTTGGCACGCAGCACCCGGTTGATCCGCTCGCGGACACTGCGCTGGTGGGTGCGGATGCGCGCGCTGCCGCCTGCCGACAGATGCCGATAGAGGTCATAGGCGTCGCGCAGCACGTAGATCCAGTTCGGGTGGTCGTTCAGGTGGGGCGTGTCGGTCATGAACGGCGCGGGCTCCTGTCGGCTGAGGCTCTGCGCCTTCATGGGGCAAAGCCGGGGCCGGGTGCAATCCCCGGCGCGCATGCACGCACAGTTGCGCGTCAGGGCCGCAACCGCTACGCCGTTTCGCATGAGACCGATCCGCCTTCTCTCCGGCTTTCTGACCGTCGGATTCTGGACCCTAGCAAGCCGTGTGCTCGGGTTCGTGCGCGAGATCATGATCCTGTCGCTGATCGGCCCCGGCCCGTTGATGGACGCCTTTGTCGCCGCTTTCCGGCTGCCCAACATGTTCCGCCGCTTCTTTGCCGAAGGGGCGTTCAATGCCGCCTTCGTGCCGATGTTCTCGGCCCGCGTCGAAGGCGACGGGGACGCTGCCGCCTTTGGCCGCGACGCGCTCGCGGCCCTGGCGCTGATCACGCTGGCGCTGACCGGGCTGGCGATGGTCTTCATGCCCGCGCTGGTGTGGGCCACTGCCGGTGGCTACGGGCCCGAACGGTTCGAGCTGACGGTAGGCTATGGGCGCATCGTCTTTCCTTACATCTTTTTCATGTCGCTCTCGGCGCTCTTTTCCGGTGTGCTGAATGCCACGGGCCGCTTTGCGGCTGCCGCCGCGGCGCCTGTGCTGCTCAACGTCTTTGTCATCACCGCGATGGCCGTCGCCTGGGCGGTGGAGGGGCCGGTGATCACCTGGCTGGTGTGGACTGTGCCGCTCGCCGGAATGGCGCAACTGGCCTTGACCTGGAGTGCGGCGGCCCAGGCAGGGTATCCGC
>ERZ1740072.510-NODE-510-length-15627-cov-5.978423_pt1 | contig 15627 bp, 19 predicted proteins | sample MGYA00581733_ERZ1740072 | MGnify/ENA primary metagenome ERZ1740072 (study PRJEB43018, sample SAMN04849741) | marine metagenome | isolation source: floating plastic debris | place: Pacific Ocean | collected 2008-08-30 | study: EMG produced TPA metagenomics assembly...
TACCCGATGGCCTACGCCATGGCGCGCGCACCGGATGAATGGCGCGCAACGCTTTTGATGCTGGTGATCCTGCCGTTTTGGACGTCTTTCCTGATCCGGGTCTATGCGTGGGTGGGCATTCTGTCGGGTGAGGGGTTCCTAAATCAATTCCTGCTGTGGACAGGTTTGATATCGACACCTTTGACAATCCTGAACACCAATACGGCGGTCTATATCGGGATCGTGTACACCTATCTGCCGTTCATGATCCTGCCGATCTATTCGGCTCTGGACCGGCTGGATGGCTCGCTCATCGAGGCGGCAGAGGACTTGGGGTGCTCGCGGCTCAAAGCGTTCTGGTTGGTCACTGTGCCGCTGTCCAAGAACGGCATTATTGCAGGGTGTTTTCTGGTTTTCATCCCGGCGCTGGGCGAATTCGTGATCCCATCGCTGCTGGGTGGCTCGGGTACTCTGATGATCGGCAAGGTCTTGTTTGAAGAGTTCTTCTCGAACCGCGACTGGCCGGTGGCGTCGGCGGTGGCGGTGATCCTGCTGCTCATCCTGATTATCCCGATTGTGCTGTTCCAGCGCAACGAACAGCGGCAGGCGGAGGCAGAGAAATGATGCGTCTCAGCCCCTTCAACGTGGTGTCGCTGACCCTTGGGTTCGTGTTCCTCTACCTGCCGATGCTGATCCTTGTGATCTACAGTTTCAACGCGTCCAAACTGGTGACGGTCTGGGCCGGATTCTCAACCAAATGGTATGGCGAGTTGCTGTCCAACGACGCCTTTCTTGATGCGGCTTGGGTGACGTTGCAAGTGGCCATCCTGTCATCAACGATTGCCACCGTTCTTGGGACGATGGCGGCCTATGTCCTTGTGCGGGGTGGGCGGTTTTTCGGGCGGACGCTGTTTTCCGGCATGATCTATGCGCCGCTTGTCATGCCCGAAGTCATCACCGGCCTGTCGCTCTTATTGCTGTTCATTGGCATCGGGATGGATCGCGGAGTGCTGACCATCGTTCTGGCGCACACCACGTTTTCAATGTGTTTTGTGTCTGTTGTCGTGTCTTCGCGGCTGATGACCTTCGATCAGTCACTGGAAGAGGCGGCCCTTGATCTGGGCGCATCGGCGTTCGAAGCGTTTCGGTTGATCACCTTGCCAATCATTGCACCTGCTGTGATTTCTGGCTGGCTGCTGGCTTTTACCCTTAGTCTCGATGATCTGGTCATTGCGTCTTTCACATCTGGTCCTTCTGCAACCACATTGCCGATGAAGATTTGGTCATCTGTCCGCTTAGGGGTCAGTCCGGAAATCAACGCGCTCAGTACAATCCTGATCGGACTGGTAACGGTGGGCGTGATCGCAGCTTCTATTACCAGCAAACAATCGGCACTCCGGGCAAAGCGTGATGAACAGGCCGCTGCACGGGCGCAATGAAGCGGATATTTTCGCAGTTTGCTTACAGCGATGCACCGCGTCAGGGATGCTGGTGGGACACGACCGTCGAGATTGGCCGAAACCCGACCCTGCATGGCGATATCACCTGTGATGTGGTGATCGTCGGAGCGGGGTTTACCGGACTGTCTGCAGCATATCACCTTGCGCGCTCTGGTGCGTCCGTCGTTGTGCTGGAAGCAAACGCCGTGGGTTGGGGCGCATCTGGGCGCAATGGCGGATTTTGCTGTCTGGGCGGCGGCAAGGCATCCGATGGGACGCTAGACAAGCGGGTTGGGCGCGCAGGCCGATTGGAATGGCGACAGGCAGAGAAGGCGGCGGTTGCGCTTGTCGATGCGTTGCTGTCCGAACTGTGCCTTGAGGTTGACCGGCATTCCACGGGCGAGACATGTCTGGCACACCGGCCAAAGGACGCGCGCGGATTTGAGCGCGATGCCGCGACGGTGGAAGAGAACTATGGTGTGACGCCTGAGCTTCTGACCGCCGGGCAACTGAAGGCCGCAGGGTTGGCGGGCCCGTTTCACGGCGCGATGACTGTGCCGATTGGGTTTGCGCTGAACCCGCGCAAGTTCGTAGCGGGGCTATATGCGGCGGCGCGTGATCTTGGGGTGCGGTTCTTCGATCAAAGTGCCGTCACAGGTATCGACAAGGCAGGCGTTTCGACGCCCCTTGGACGCGTCTTTTCGGATCGCATCCTCATCGCCACCAATGGATACTCTAGCGAGGATCTTCCCGATTGGATGGCGGGGCGCTACCTGCCTACGCAATCCTCTGTGCTCGTGACGCGCCCGTTGACGGCCGGAGAATTGTCCGCCCAGGGATGGACGAGCACCCAAATGGCCTATGACACCCGGCATTTGCTGCATTACTTTCGGTTGATGCCTGACAATCGGTTCCTGTTCGGGATGCGTGGGGGTGTTTTTTCGTCCCCAAGGGCCGAGGCGCGCGCGCAGACCCGCTTGGTTCAGGATTTTCGGCGCATGTTTCCGGCATGGGCTGCGGTCGACATTCCGCATGCATGGTCAGGCATGGTTTGCCTTGCGCGTGGCCTGGTCCCGTTTGCTGGCGCAGTGACGGGTGCACCAAATGTGCTGGCAGGGTTTGCCTATCACGGAAACGGGGTTGCGATGGGCACTTTCACGGGCAAGGTCCTTGCACAGCTTGCATTGGGTCAGACGCCGGACCTTTATCCGGCTGTCATGCGTCACCCTGCGCAAAAGTTCCCGCTAGGCCCTTTGAGGCGTTCCATCATACCGCCGGTCTACGCGGCCCTCAGACTCGATGACATGCTTTAGGACAAAGACGTAATGTGGTCTTTGGCAATGGTCAGGTGGGACGCGTCAGCCGTGGACAGGGACAGGATCATGGCCCCTTGCAACGTGCCCACAACAACGCTGGGCGTCAGGCGGGTCTCAGAGCCGGAGAGGGCTTCTTTGACCCACGACTGAAGCCGTGTGTAGAAATCACGGACCTCTTTCGATGTTCCGTCTGGAAGGTGGGTCACCACCGATCCGAGGACTGCGCAAAGACAGGTTGATGTGTCCCGTTTGTAGGCCGCGATATAACCATCCGCGAGGCGTCGCATGCGGTCTCGCGATGTTTCGGCAGGGTCATCCGCGGGCCCAAGCTCGTCGATAAAACGGGTCGCATATCTGCGTGTCACTTCTGCGCCAAGATCCGCTTTGGTCGGAAAATGGTAATGAACTGACGCGCTTTTTACGCCGATGGCGTCCGCAATGTCGCGAAAGCTGACGCCGTCAAAGCCGTTCTTGCGAATTTCGCGCTCGGCAAAGTCAAGGATCTGCTCTGCTCGGTCTTTGTGTGCGCCTTGTTTCCTTGTGCTGACTGTCATGAGATATTGCCTTCAGGCCTGACTGCGACCTCGACAGCCGTGACTGCATGATGATCTGAATTCAAGTGTGTTGCCGCAGCTTCGGCGGCCTCCAACGCGCCCTCAAGATAACCACCGAATTGGCCAGCGACTTCAGTTCCGGCGAATACTAGCTTGCCCTCCCACAAATCTCGGAGGTCGGATGGAAGCCCGTAGTCCGGGTGGCTGAACAAAGGCTGGTGGTCCAGTGGTGCTGCAGTATGTGGATCTAGGGCCCAATCCTTGATCAGTACTTCTGTTGGCTCAGCCGCGGCTGGTCCGAACAAGCGGTTAAGTTGGGCCAGTACGTGCGTGCGCAACGCTGAAGTGTCGTGACGCCTGTCTGGGGGTACTCCAATGAACCCAAAAAGCGCGCCGCCCGAACCAGATGCTGGTGACGCATCATGAATTTCGACCAAGGGGCCGCAACGGCTCATCGCATCTCCGGAAAGCCCAGCCGCGCGCCAGAACGGCGTGTCATAAATGGCAACCGCTTTGGCTTGTCCTGCCATCCAAGTTGGCGTGGCGTACATCCTGTGCATCGCTTTTGGTTTGAGAGAAGGCACAAACTCAATTGAATGCGCTGCTAAGCGTGGCGGAACGGCAAGTGCAATGCGGTTGGCACTGATCTTCGCACCGTCGCTCAGCGTTGCGGCCACGCCGTTTAAAGTGTGGTTCAGTTTCACAACCGATGCGTTCAGTCGCTTGCGATTATCCGGGAGGATTGACGCCAGACCAATTGTCAGTTGGTGAAGGCCATCCTTCAGCCGCCAGGACCCCTGCATGGACGCAAACCCTTTTCCACGTTCAATGCGGCCCGTTTCATCCTCATGGATCAGGATGCCATCGTAATGCTGTTCAAATCGGTGCAGGCCAAGGCGGGTAATCAAACTGGCAATTCGTGGTTGGCCTGGCCAAAACCAAGCGGGGCCGACATCGTATTGTCCATCACCGACGACCTCTGTCTTGATACGTCCGCCAAAGCGATCGCGTGCTTCGAGCAAGAGATAATCAGTCCCGGCGTGCTCGAGCTTCTCGGCCAAGGCCAGCCCTGCAAGCCCGCCGCCAACGATCAGAACATCCGTCATCACATTAGAACCCCTCTGTCGCCGGACGGAGGTCCAACTCATGAGTCCAAGTAGACTTCGGTTGGTGCGCAAGCATCCAATAGGCCTCGGCGATGTCATGTGGTTGCATCATTTTTGCCGGGTCCAGACTGTGTAGTTGGCGCGAGCGTGGTGTGTCGATGATCCCGTCGAGGATAACATGAGCGACATGCACACCTTGCGGCTGGAATTCACGAGCCAGCGATTGAGTCAGCCCTCGCAGTGCAAATTTGGCAGCGGCAAATGCCGAAAACCGCGCACCACCTCGTAATGAAGCGGTCGCACCGGAGACGATTAAGGCCCCGCCGCCATTTTGCACCATGGGGTTCAACGCGGCTTGACCCAAAAGCACCGCGCTTTGCACCATAGAGGCCCACGTGCGCTGGTAGTCTTCGATTTGTGTGTCAGAAAAGGAAGAAATCACAAGCTCCGCGACGTTGTGGATCACGACTTTGGGCGGCCCTGCAGCGTCCAAAACCGATTTCAGGAGGGCCGGCACATGTGCCGGATCAGATAGATCAACAGTATGAAAGTCGCCGACGGTGGTCTCTGGTTGGGTGCGGCCCAGACCGACAACGCGGTAGCCACCAGCTTCAAATCGGGAAAGCAGAGTCTGACCTAGGCCAGCCCCGGCACCCGCCACGAGGGCCAACGGTTTTTGCGAAGCCATCTTATTGGACCGACGGCCGATATGCGAAAGGCAGATGCCCTGTTTTCATCCAGACTTTGGCGCCTTCCTGACCCGCGACTGCGCTCAGGTTCTCGCCCTCTGGAATACGCAGCCATGATCCCTTGCGCAGCGCGTCGCCATTGTCGGACATGCTGCCGCCAATCATCAGAACTTCGATTCCGCCTGCGGAGGTCACATCCAGTCGCGCGCCTGCGTCAAGGTGGTGATACGAGACAGTTTCGCGCGTATCTTCGTGCAAAGTGGCGCTCGCAATGCCGTCAACTTTCGCGCTGAGTTCTTCTGACATGTTTTTGCGGAACTGGTTGCGATCATCCATATCGAACTGCCAAAGCTTAACAAAGATTGTGCACCCCGGCTCCGATCCCGGCGTGTGGCTGGTCGTTGGCGGATTGCGCACGTATGTGCCAGCGGGAAAGTCGCCGTGTTCATCCTGAAAAACGCCATCCAAAACGATGAACTCTTCGCCGCCTGTATGTGTGTGAGCCGAAAAGTGACTATTGGGAGCATAGCGCACAATCGTGGTCGCACGAGCGACTTCGCCCCCAATCCGGTCGAGCATGCGCCGATCCACGCCCTTCATCGGCGAGGCTTGCCACTCAAGAACATCAGAGTGAATCACAACGCGTTCGGAAAAATCTGAATTCAATTCCATATCTGGGTCCCGTTCTGATTTGAGTGAATGTTGGCCGTTGAAGTTGGGTTTGGTAGCCGTCTGTGAAGCTTGCATGGCCTACCTACTAATAGATAGGTAAATTTTCAATACACTGTTTTGTCGCATGTTGTGGGGCAGTGATCAGAGCTTTGGAAGCCGGGTTCGTTTCATTTTGCCCAAGAAGAGTCACTAGCGCATTTTTGTCTTCGCTCGTAACACTTTCGCTCAAGTTAGGCTCTTGAGATCAGGGTAAAGCATTGCGCAGGAAAACCTGGTTCTTTCGATGATGATTTACTCGTTCACCTACGTCACGTTACCTCACCTCAGTCTGGGATCCTGAGCCTCGACATCCTCCCAGACGTCACTTAGGTAGGTTCGCGAAGTCCGAGGACATTGGTCGCTTCGATCATGTAACCACTGTTGAGAACCAAAAGAGTGGCCCCACTGTCCACGCGTGCTTCTGTTACACGGGAATAAGTCATCGCAGGGTCTGTGACCAAAACGGCTCCGTTTGATTTGCTTTCGACTTCGAAACTGTATTCTCCCGGCGCCAGAGTTGATCCATTGGCCGTGCGACCGTCCCAGATAAAGGGCGCAGCACCAAGCGGCATCGTCTGTCGTTGAACTTCGGTGCCTTGGGCGTTTGTCACAATCAGAGTAACTTCATCGGCGGAGATTGGTGGGTTGGGTGCAATCGTAACGGGAGTTCCATCAAACACAGCGGGACCTTGCACCAACGCTTCCATCCCAATCCAGTTGGCGGCACTTGCCATGTCATTGGCGCCAAGCGCGGACAACATTTGTTGGATAAGGTCGTTCGTTGTGACCTGCTGTTCGACCATCGAGAACTGAGCAAGTTGGGCCGCGTATTCGGAGTTATCAATCGGCTCCAATGGGTCCTGGTATTCGGCCTGTGCCGTCAGCATTTGGAGAAATGTATCGAAATCAGAACTCAATACAGCGCTGCTTGAGCTGCCGGGTGGTGTGGTAGCAGCCACGGTCGTTGGGGCCGGAAGTATTTCCATGTAAGTCAAAGCCTCATGTCTACGCCGTCTGGTGCAATCGCCAGCCGGGATGTCGAAGTTAAGGGAAGTATGGTGGTGTCTGTTTCCGCTGCGATAATGTCATGCGCGTCTTGCAAGTTGTCTCGAGAGTCATCCGCCATCTGATCGTTCTGCTCAAATGAGAAAGAGATGTCCTCATATCCCAGATCCGCAAAAGACTTGGCCAGATCGTCGATATTGCGGCGCATCAGATCCAGCGTCTCTGGGCGTTCTGCTAAAATAATCAGTGTGACCCCTGCATCCGAAGGACTTAGTACCATACGCACACGACCCAGTTCGGCGGGATTAAGCGCAATCTCAATGGGTTTGTCCGACGCGTTTCTCATCGCCTCGGACATCTGGTGTGAAATACTGGCGGCCAGTTCTGGCCGTGCGCCGAATTGTGCTGGGGCCACAATACTCGCAGGAGTTGTATTCGGGCGACTATCCCAGCCGGTCTCTGGAAGAACTTCACCAGTCGTGATGCTTGCTCCTAAGTCTTTGCCAATCTGGTTCGATGCCAGTTGCTGCATGGCCACTGACCTTCCCAGATCAGTCAATCCGGCGTTGGGATTTCTTGGCACAGCCAACACACTTTGCGCCTGTGTTACTTTGTTTTCAGCGTGAGTATGGAGCGGGTCACCAACTTGCGAGGACCTTCTGGCAGCGATCTCACTGCTGGTCATTTCTGGATGACCGCTTTCGGTAACCATGCGGACAGCATGTCCGCTCAAATGTCGTTCCAGTATAGACGTAGGAGCATGCGACGGTCGCACCGCCCCTCCAGTTTTAGGCAAATCGCGCCCTTCACGTGTGAGGCGTGCATCCGTTTCAGGTACGGTAAGTTGGCCGTTGACGTCAGATTGGCCTTTGACTTTTCCTTCTGCTCCAGCGGTCTCGATTGTGGCAAGGTGCGATGGCGAAGCTGTACTGGAAACTGGCAATTTGATGCCGAGCGATTCCGAAGGAGCACTACGTTCAATTGAGGCAATTGGCGTGTTCATTGCGAACTGTTGGCCAGACAGGGCCTGCTCAAATCCAGTTACCCTTCGTCCAAGTGGTCGGGCAACGTCGTTCGTTTTGCGGGATGGCTCCTCTTCTCCTTGAGCAAAACCTAAGGTGGTCGCACTTTCATCCAGCGACGTTGATGAAAATGATTGGTGCCCCTCGATTTGGCCGTTGTTAGGCGTCAACCTGTTTGGGTCGAGAACGCCATCTGCCATTGCAACCGATACGTCGGATGGATTGGGGGTCAAAACCTCACCGTCCACTGTTGATTTGTTCGCGCCCGGAACCGTATCAGCCTGCTTATCTTCTATAGGATTTAACCCTGAAAAAGAGCTTTTGACTGCTCTCCTTTCGGACTGATTTGAATACGCTGTAGTGCTATCTAGAGACTGCCCGGCAGCTTCCGTGTCCAGAAACGTATCCTCAAAACCTCCGCTACGACCTGCGTTGTTTGAGTTGGTTTCTTTTTTGACCTCTTGAGGCGAAGTCGGTTTGGACAGTGCATTCAGGTCCATGGGATGCTCCGGGATTTCTTCCACTGGACCTTCAATATGCCCGCCGATGGTTACCGGTTCTTTACCGCTTGATGTGCATGCTTCAGAAAATCGATCCAATTGAAAGGAAGTCGATATGCAATTGACCCCGATCGAGACCAACAGTGTCGTCAAGCCCAAACACGCAGATGTTGCATTACGCGCTGCAGCGCAAAAACTCGAGGCGACGTTTTTGGCTGAAATGTTGAAATCAGCGGGTATGGGCGAGTCGAGAGGTAGTTTTGGTGGCGGTAGCGGCGAAGATCAGTTTTCGTCGTTTCTGGTTCAAGCGCAGGCGGAAAAGATAGTCGACGCAGGTGGGCTTGGTTTGGCTGAAGCTCTTTTTGAGGCATTAAAGGAGCGTCAGATCGATGGATCATGATATCGACGCTGGCGCCGATGCGTTGGAAGACTTGTTGGATGCCGAACGGGCAGCCCTTTTGGCTGGCAAGCTGGATGAGGTCTCGCGATTACACGGACGAAAGGAACGTCTCATTGACGGGCTGCAGGAACACGCCACTATGGGTGGCTCAAAGTTTGAAGGCCTAAACGAGAAGGTGAAACGTAACCAGATCCTTCTAGACAGCGCTTTGAGCGGCATACGCTCCGTCTCACGACGTCTGAATGCGATTAGGCAGGTCAGCAAGTCACTTGAAACCTACGATTCCCAAGGACGCAAGTTAACGGTTGATATTCGGAAGGGTAGCACGTTGGAAAAGCGGTCTTGAGCCAGATTGAGTCAAATCCAAGGGATATGAGAGCAGCGAATTAGTCTTCCATTAGTCAATTGGGGGGCAAGTTGCGCAGGCACTCGAGACGGGTGGCGCACTACCCCGAGTGGGGGGCTGCATTTGTCAGAATGGCAATTAGACCGTCCAACGTAGGACAAGTCATAACCCTGACGCAAAGCGTCGTGACAAAAAGGACATTCACATGTCGAGCATTCTTACTAACAACAGTGCAATGGTTGCACTGCAAACCCTCAAGTCGATCAACAAAGACCTGGCGATGACGCAAAGCGAAATTTCGACTGGTAAATCGGTTGCAAGCGCTAAAGACAACTCCGCCATCTGGGCCATCTCGAAAGTTATGGAATCTGATGTCAAAGGGTTCCAGGCGGTATCCGAAGGTTTGTCTCTTGGCGAAAGTACAGTTGCTGTTGCTGCAAACGCGTCGGAAACGATCACGGACTTGTTGAACGACGTCAAAGGCAGGATTGTCGCTGCTCAGGAAGAGAATGTTGATCGGGACTCTATTCAGGCCGATATCACAGCACTGACCGAACAAATTGGGTCTGTGGTGGCTGCTGCGCAGTTCAACGGCTTGAACCTGATTGACGGGTCCAGCACGGAAGACGTGCAAATCCTGTCTTCGCTGAACCGTGACAGCAACGGTGCTGTCACCGCGGGGCAAATTGACGTTGTGCGTCAAAATCTGTCGACAACGACTCCGGCGACTGCACAAGCATTTGGCACAACCTTGTCGACACAACCGTTGGCCAATGATGCCATTCAGGTGGATGCGGTCAACACTGCATTTGCTGCAGCTTCAACTGACCCGCTTGCGTCTACGACTGTCGCTGGTGGCGGTACGTCAACCATCACAATTGGTGCCGTTCAGGCCGGTAACAGCTATCAGATCACGCTGGATGGTTTGTCAATCAACACTGCTGACGGTAGCTCGGCAACAGGTCGTCGGGACTTCCAGTATGTTGCAAGCGCTGACGATGGCCAGGCCGATGTGATCACAGGGCTGGCTGCGCAGTTGACGTCCTTCTTTGGTGCAGCAACCAATAGTTCTGATGGGTACGCGGTCGTTACAGATGTTGCGGCTGGGACACTTACATTCTCAACAGGCGCGACTGCCGCCGATGTCGATGTCGGTGCTGTGTTCCAGAATGGTGGCGTGCCGGGCTCGACTGCTGCGAACGGTGGTCTTGGTGCATTGGCAACACTCGACGTCACCAATGACACTGATGCGGCTGCGGCACTGACGGCGATTGACGCGCTGATTGAACAGTCGATTGGCGCCGCGGCATCGTTCGGTACGGTACAGAACCGTATTGAAACCCAAGCAGAGTTCGTCAGCAACCTCACGGACTCGTTCAAATCAGGGATTGGATCCCTCGTGGACGCGGATATGGAAGAAGTCTCAGCGCGCTTGCAGGCTCTCCAGACCCAGCAGCAGCTTGGCGTGCAGTCGCTTTCAATTGCAAACCAGGCGCCGCAGACGATCCTGTCGCTCTTCCGATAAAGCAATCAAGCGGGCGAGGCGTTCCTAGTGAACGTCTCGCTCAATCCTTTGAAAAATTGAACAAATAGGTGGCAGTGTGAGTGCGACGTCCCAAGCCCTGCGTGGTTACGCCAAAAATGCTGTTTCGACCCGAAGTGATCGGCGCGCAGAGTATGAGGTGAGCGGTCGCGTTACACAGGAATTGCGTGACAGCGCCCTTAACCAAAAGGCCGACTTTCCAGCCTTTGTCGGTGCGCTCCACAAAAACCAACGTCTGTGGACGGCACTTGTTGTGGATATCATGGATGTCAAAAATCCAATTCCAAACGAGCTAAAGGCCCGAATTGTCTATCTGGCCGAGTTTACCAACCATCACTCTCGTCAGGTTCTGAAAAAGAAAGCGTCGATTATGCCATTGCTTGAAATCAACATGGCGGTCCTGCGCGGCCTAAAAAAAGAAGGGGCGGTAAAATGAGCGGTCTAATATTAAAGCTGAGCCCGAAGGAGCGGGTTTTGATAAACGGCGCAGTCATCGAAAACGGCGATCGTCGGAGTCGTCTAGCTGTAATGACGCCCGACGTACACATTCTGAGACTGCGGGACGCGATACATCCGGAGGATGCCAAGACCCCGGTCCGTCGGGTGTGCTATGCGGTGCAGTTGGTTCTTTCTGGTGACTCAGACAAAGACACGGTGCGTAAACAGCTATTGCGCAGTGTTGAGGAATTAAGCCAGGTCTTCGTTGATCACGACAGTCGTAAGCATCTCGACATCGCGTCGTCTGCGCTTGTGGATGATGATCATTATCGCTGCCTTAAAGCTCTGCGCACTCTTTTACCGCGTGAACAACGCCTTCTTGCTGCGGGCGCTTGAGAGACATGTATCAACCGGTTTTGATTTCGTCTGGGTTGGTTGGCTGGCAGTTTCTGCAACGCACCTACGATCAGCAATTTGAGGCATTTGGCAAGTCCGTTGCGTTAAAACGCGACACAGATTATTTTGCTGAGAATATCGGAAACGTCAAAAGCGCGGCGGATCTGGTTTCGGATCGCCAAATGCTGTCGGTGGCACTGGGTGCGTTTGGCTTGCAGGACGATATCAACAATCGGTTCTTCATCGAAAAGATGTTAAGCGAAGGTACGACCGCCAATGACTCATTGGCAAACCGTTTCACAGACTCCAGATACTCTGATTTTTCGGCGGCTTTCGGGCTTGGGCCAAATGAAGTTTCACAGACGGATCAGCCTGGGTTTGCAGAAGAGATAATCGCGAGATTTCGGGCAAATAGTTTTGAAATTGCCACCGGCAATCAGGACGAAACGTTGCGCACCGCCCTTTATGGAGAGCGGGTGTTGCCGGACGTCGTGACGGGCGATGGAAGCGATGCGCAAAAATGGTTTTCAATCATGGGCCAACCACCACTCCGAAACATGTTTGAAACTGCATTCGGTCTTCCTTCTGCGTTCGGACAAGCTGATATCGATTTCCAGTTGGGCGTCTTTCAAGACCGCGCAGATCGCCTTTTTGGTGTAAGCGACCCGTCTCAGTTTGCGGAGCCGGAGAATTTGAACCGCCTTGTCACAACCTTTCTGGCAAGGTCGCAGCTGAATGCAGGAGGCGCTGGGACATCATCTGCGTCGATTGCTCTGACTCTGTTACAAGCGTAAATGCTGCCTGAGTGGTTGTTTGGCGCTGTGATTTGGGCATCGCTTGTATCCGGAGGCTTGTTTTTGCGGTCGGATTGAAGTGAACCTTGGGTTTTGCATCCTTTCCTGACCCGCAGATGATGTGTCAAAACGCGCCTTGTCACGCCATTTTGACTTGATGCTGCAAATCTGGTGAGCACCTCTAGGCCCCAAAAATCGCGTAAAACCAAAACGCTCAGGGGTTTCTAGTGGTTCGGTCTGGTTCAGATCTGCCCACGCGGCGTAAGACGAGTTTTAGTTGATCGAAACTGTGGTTTTGCCCTTGGTTGTGTTGCAAAGCCATACTCTCATCGAGAGATGGCCAAGCCTGAACGGCTGCGTCTATCTCGGGATCAGTTCCCTGAGTGTACAGTCCTGCGGTGATCATCATTTGGTTCTGTGTGTAAACACTCAAATGCTTTCGGACTTGTGAGATAGCTTCATTTTCCTCGGACGTGGCAGCATCAGGTAGGCTACGCGAGACCGACCTTAGTACATCGACAGCAGGAAAGCGGCCGCGTTCCGCTATCGTGCGGTCCAGCACGACATGTCCGTCCAATACACCTCGCAAGATGTCTGCGATGGGTTCGTCCATATCGGACCCCGCAACCAGAACACTGAAAACAGCCGTAATATCGCCCTGATCTTCCCCTCCCGGACCTGCCCGTTCACAGAGTGACATGATCAGATGTGATGTTGACGGGGGAAAGCCGCGAAGCACCGGTGCCTCGCCAGCGGCTACAGCCACCTCCCGATGTGCCTCGGCAAATCGCGTGATGGAGTCAGAAAGCAAAAGAACCGATAGACCAAGATCGCGAAAATACTCAGCAATGGCCATCGCCGTCCATGCACATCTGCGCCGGACCAATGCTGCCTGATCCGATGTCGCTGCGACAACGATGGTGCGCGCGCGCCCTTCAGCTCCCAGCACGGTGTCAAAGAAATGCCGAACCTCGCGCCCACGTTCACCAATCAATGCGATGACAACAATGTCTGCTGACATCACTTTGGCCAGCTCCCCCATCAAGCTGGATTTGCCCACGCCCGAGCCTGCAAAAAGACCAATGCGTTGCCCCCGGACAATTGGCAGAACTGTGTCGAATACAACGTGACCAGTGTCCAACCGAGCACCCAAAGGTCGGCGGGTCGCTGCTGCAGGCGGTGCGGTCAGCAAAGGCTGTGTGGAGAAACCTGACGACAAGGGTTTGCCGTCCAATGGGTTGCCGTCTGGATCAATGATTCGCCCGATCCAGCTTTTGTCTGGTGAAATCCCACTGCTTGGATCCAGAAGGACACTGTCTGAGCAACCTACCCCAGTGACTGCACCATCGGGCAGAATGATGACGCCTTCAGATGACACTTGAACCACTTCTCCAAAGAGATTGGAGCCGTCATCGCGCCGGATTTCGGCTCTATCTCCTATGCGGGCTTCATCGTTAAGCCCACTAGCTGTGATCAGTCCGCCCTTGATGCTGATGACGCGACCCATGGTGCGCGTGGTCCTGACCTTTGAAAGGTACGCTTGGACATATTTCAAACGAGCTGCTTGCTGCATCGGACCCTCTTGGTGGCTGCAAACAGTTTTTAAAGGAATCACAGTTAAGCCTTGGTTGAATTTACACGAGGGAGAAGCCCCGATGTTCCAGAATCTGACCGTTTTTGAAACGGCACATGCAATGGCGACCCATGCCGGTCAACGCCAAGCCATCATTGCTCAGAATGTTGCGAATGCAGACACCCCCGGATTTGTCGCACGCGATCTACCGTCCTTTCAGGAAATCTACACTCCGGTTCAAAGTGAACATGCATTTCAGCGCGCGACGCGACAGGGTCACTTACACGGAAGACAGGGCGCAAACGTCGACGGACTAGTGGTCGAAGACAAGTCATTTGCCGCCCCCGACGGTAATTCAGTTTCTCTTGAAACGGAAATGTTGCGGGCAACGGATGCCAAACGCCAACATGATCGATCACTGGCGATCTACAAATCTGCCCTCAATATCCTGCGAACCAGCCTTGGCCGGCAGTAACGGAGATATGTCATGACCGAATTCTCCAAAGCACTGGATGTTTCCACCAGCGGATTGCAGGCGCAAGCCGCGCGCCTTCGGCATCTCTCAGAGAATATTTCAAATGCAGACACGCCAGGTTATCGGCGCAAGACCGTTCCATTCCGAACTGAGTTTGATGCGGGAAATGGGGTAGCCAAGGTTGAGGTGGGGCGCGTGTCTTTGGATGACCGTGAACTGGAGCGGATTTTTGACCCTTCGCATCCTATGGCTGATACGACAGGTCATTTTGACGGCTCCAACGTCAATCTTTTGATCGAGCTTGCAGATGCCCGTGAGGCGCAGCGCAGCTACGAGGCGAACCTAAAAATGTTCGAACAAGCCCGGCAAATGTCGTCCGGGCTGATGCAACTGCTGCGGCGTTAAACGTCGCAGTCATAAAGGAGATCCAGAATGGATTCAGCCGCTCTTTCAGCAGTTCAGAGTTATTCAGCATCCCGCGCTGCGACGCAGCCCGGCAATACTTCCGGCGACAGTATGTTCGGTCGAATTGCAATGGATTTTGCGCAAACGCTAGCGCAGGGCGAGCAAATCGCTCAGCAATCGATGACCGGTGACGCAGATCCGCACGCGCTTGTTCAAGCGCTTGCTCAAACAGAGCTTGCAGTCGAAACGGCCGTTACTGTGCGCAACAAAGTCGTCGAAGCGTATCAAGAGATTCTGAGGATGCCCGTCTAAGATGCTGGATGAAGTCATCTTTTACGACACAATGCGCCAAGGTTTGTGGATCGCCGTTATCGTGTCCGTACCGATTTTGACGGTCGCGTTGGTGGCCGGTGTCTCAATCGGGCTGGTGCAAGCCCTGACCTCGATTCAAGAAATGACGCTGACCTTTGTTCCAAAATTGGCGGCGATCATGATCGTGTTCTGGATGTCCATGGGCTTCATGACGCAAACGATGGTTTCGTTTTTTCAAGATCGCATCATCCCCCTGATTATCGGAGGTTAAAATGGACAGCACAGGCTACATCACACTGACCCGGCAATCGGGCCTGATGCGCGAGATGCAAGTCGTCGCCAATAACATCGCCAATGCTGCAACCACAGGCTTTCGGCAAGAAGGGGTTGTATTTTCCGAACACATTCGCGGTATGCAAGGCGGGGCATCTTTGTCCATGGGTCACGGAAACGGTCGCCATAGCTCGTTTGATCAGGGCACACTGGTTCAGACCGGCGGGACGTTTGATTTTGCCATAGAAGGTGACGGGTATTTTCTGATCCAAACACCAAACGGCGAGCGTTTGACCCGCAACGGCAGTTTTTCTCCAAATGGAACGGGCGATCTGGTGACCAATGAGGGGT
>ERZ1740072.511-NODE-511-length-15611-cov-6.280985_pt1 | contig 15611 bp, 9 predicted proteins | sample MGYA00581733_ERZ1740072 | MGnify/ENA primary metagenome ERZ1740072 (study PRJEB43018, sample SAMN04849741) | marine metagenome | isolation source: floating plastic debris | place: Pacific Ocean | collected 2008-08-30 | study: EMG produced TPA metagenomics assembly...
AATGTTTAGGCTACAGACATATGAGTTGACACCTTCGAACAAATAAATAGATTCAACTATATAAATGAAATAACTACCAGTTATTTTGTTAGCTTTTATAATGTAATGCGTAGCTATGTTTTTCCTTGCATGGGTTGAATGTTACAGGTGACTACCAGGATTGCACAGGCGGTGGAAGCCAATGCCTCGAGTTCTTCGGTTTTGATGCCGCTGATGAAAAGTTAACTTACCACAATGCCATGAAAGAGTGCCTAGCTCACGGTAGCCGTGGTGGATCATTATTCGGTGAGTGGAACACAACTTGGTCGATTCAGCCTCCCTTAGTTGGTAAACTAAAGTTTATATTATTTAGGAGATCCTTCACAAATGAATTCTTGCGCACAACTCAGCTATTTCGTGTGTGATTCATGATTGGTTTGGACATTGAAGAAAGGAAGACAACTCTGAGAATTTACATTGCTTGATCTCAATCTTAAAAGAAACTAGGAAATTTTTGTTGTTCAGTAAAAAATTAGAATAATTGTTATATTTCAATACTTGATATTATGAAAGTAGGTGTGAATAACGTGAATTAATTAGAGAAATGACTGTTCGGTTTCATTCAATAATTTATTTACACAACTGCAGTATTTCAATATCACTCCTGACAAAGAATTGGAGTCAATATCTCAAAATTCATGGGGGAAAACCATAGACTTAATGATAATAAACTACTATTATTAAGTCTACGGGGAAAACCTATTAGTATCTGTACTGGTGCTAGAATGTGAGAAACCTCTGTTAAGCAAAGCCAAAAGGATTGGTATAAATAAGATAAATAAGAATGCTCCCCCTCGGATTTTTCATCGGGAGGAGGAATAAACCCATTAGGATTAAATATACCCACACAACCTACAAGTACATGTAATAACCAACCAGTGTGCCATGGAAATACTAACATTTCATTAAACTATAGCCAAACCATATTTACCAAAAAGAATCTTTCAATTCTAAGGAAGCAGTCGATAACTGGTAGAAAAGTTGTGCTCCCAACAAACAGGTTATTGTGAATTGCTGTTATTTAGTACCAGATACAGAACCGAAGACAGACGCTCTGATGAGTTGGATGAAAGATAAGCTGGCACAGGTGAGGAATGCTTCCGGAGAGATTTACGCAGATCTGAAAGTCATATTCAATGTAACTGAACAACTTCAAGGTAAATCTTTTGCTATATAGATAGAGTAGATTGTGTACATAATATCGTTTATACGGTTTTATGCGAATAATAACATACTTGCGTAACCCTATTTGAAAAATAAAAAATGGTGGCCGCACTTTCATTGTTATTAAACAATAGAGATATTTGACTTTCTCTTCAACCGGCTCCTGATTCTATATGTTGAAATCGCTTCTTGTTTTCTACTCTGTCTCTCAAGAATATTCAATTTGCCCACTGAGAATCCCTATTTTGGTCAATGTGGCCATCATTTGGGAAGTTAGGATACCCAATGAAAAAAAGTGAATGTTTTTTTTTAAAAAACAGGGCGTAAAAACGTCCTATCTATAAATCTTTTGGTGTTCTGTTCATAGTTAGTTGTCCTATCTGACTCTGAGATTGGCAGACCAAACAAACTTCATTCAGAACTATCCAAGCATAGGATGGATACTAGAAATATACGTCGAACTCTCCACAAACTTCACTGCGGAGTTCTTTATATTACAGAGAACTCAGTGCTTGGGTTGGCTATGCTAACATCAAGCCAGCTTATCACTGGCAGGGGCAGCTATACACGGATCAGCATCTCAACCTTAGCTTCGATTTTCTTTGGATCGAAGAAGTTCAATCTACAAGTTTTCGATGGGACAACCCACTAGGGGAAGACAGTGATTGTTTTTACATACATAACGACATCGATGAGGATTTCAGATCAGATCTGTGGATTGTAGCAGCAATCTACAAATGCAGACAATCGGTCAAGTGAGGAAAGGTAAATCAACGAAGTCAGCATTTCAACTGCCAGCCCAAATTATTGGTGCCCGCCAATAACACCACTAGCACTTTTACAGCCAGACACAAAAAAACTGTGCTTCATCTGCTGTGATTTAGACAGGCACGCTTGTAATGCCATGGCATAGACCACATCCACAATGAGGCGACCCTACCCCCCCTCTCCAACCCCACAAAAACACACACAAAGAGAAAAATAACAACGCAAAAAAATGGTGAAAATTACAAAATTCCTCGTCCTTCCGGTTATAGTGCTCAGTCTAACTTGCTAGTAACTAAATATAGACACCAAGTAGTTCCTTTTCATGATGGCCTTTCTATTCCAAAGTATTAATACTAATTAATCAAATCAAACTGTCCAACATGAATATTTTCAGTGAATGTATCTGATGAAGCAAATGAATGTCCAGAATCAACAGCAGAATTCAGCTCTAGTGCTGTAGCTGGTAGCTTTGTTCTGGAAGACTCAGGGTGGTGTTACTACAAGTATCCACAAGACATCGAAAGCAACAATGCTTATGATTGGTGTTTGGATGGTCTGGATGGTATTCTATTTGCACCTACCAGTAAAGAGCTAGCTGTAAGAGCTATAGGATATCCCACATGGTAAGGCAATGATTTCATATACTTACTGGAATGCGGTAATCCCTAAATCAAGTTTGATCAATTTTGCGTGCATCGGAGTTGCTCCCCCTTGACTGTTTTGCCTGCGGCGTGAACAGTCAAAGGGAAGCAGCTCCGATGCAGGTAAAATGGATCAAACTTGATCTAGGTTATCCCTAAACAAACCAGCAACGGAATCTCTCCATTTGAAAGACAATTCCGACCACCAAAGCAGTTGGGGAAGTAGTGAGCTCACTTGCAACCGAATGCAATTGCAGTGTGCAATGTTGCCCTGGCAAGATAAACATAACAACTCTACATCTTGAATTTGGCATCCCAAACTTTGGTTACAACCATCGGCCGATAATAACATAATAATGTTGTATGCTTATAATCAAAATGTTTGTCAATTATTACATGTATAAATGTAGATTCAGAGCAATTAAAAGGGCACTAACAGTGGAACCAAATTATCAGTAGAGTGACAATTTAAATAAGACCAGAAGATATTTTTATGATAATCATGATCATAATCTCATTCTAGGGCTGATGGTTATGCCAATAGCACATGGATAGGTTTGATGTCACTTCCAGAGGAAAGCCCGTCAGTTGTGTACACATCCGCATTGAACAGGATGGACATCAATAATGGAGGTAAAAATAACTTGTGTTCAGGTTTGGCTTCTACTACATGCAATTATGGAGACAGGGGCAATTATGACTAGTAGTGATTTCATTCAGAATAATGTAGTGAAAGTTGTCCCTCTTGAGAAATTTGCAAACAACTCCATAAACTAAAGTGACAAAAATGTTTAATTTACTGATACTGTGCAGCAAAGGGTTTATTTTGGTAACTCAATGATATCTGGCCACTTTCTGGCCGAAACTCAAGAATGTTTTCATCGTAAATAACGCAATCAGATATTCAGGATAATTGCTACTGCAGTACATACATGTATACAATGTATATGAAACCAATAAGCCTTATACATGTATTGATAATTAGCATAAAAAAGGTTTCATGCGGGCTAGCGTAACATCTGATTAACATTGCACCAATTATAATGGGCAAGGAAACACTTTTCTCAAAATTACATGTGTCAACATCACCAAGATAATTTTAGGCTGTTAAATGGTAAAGAATGAGCAATTTTTTGGTGTTTTTTTGTAGAAACTTGGACTATACCATGGAGTACTGGTATGCCTGCACATTTACCTGAGCGTTGTGTGAGCTTAATATCTGTTATCAAAGCAAACAGTAGTGATTTCTCTTGGTATTATATCACTGGTGATTGTGAGACAAACCGTGCGTACATCTGTTCAAAGAACTATCATAGTGAGTAGTCTAATTAGTTATATAAGTGATGTAGATAGTAACAAGGATTTAGATCCTTGGATAGTAAGCTATCTACCCTATACACAAAAAGTATTCAACAACATTAATTTTTGCCATTTTCGCTACTTGAGGTAGCTTATTTTAAACGTAGCTAATTTCCCATTTTTTTTTATATATGTTATAATGGAGAGATACCAAAGTAGCTAAAATTAATTTAGCTTATTAACCTGTTAAACCAAAAAGTGTGAAACCTTTTTCTAGCTTAAATAAATGTGTCTAGGGTATGTAGACTTGTATGTGTGTATTTTTGCTTAGCTGTACCCTAGAGTAGGAAAGTATTAGCGGGGAAAATTTTAGCCTTTTCACACCCTTAAAAAATAAAAGGAGCTAAAACCAACATAAGTCAATAGCTAAAACGTTTAATTTTACACATTTCAAAGTTGAAAAATTCTCTCAAGTAGCTAAATTAAACTCCTGGGACAACTTACTCCTCTAGGAGATTGGCTATGGGTCAATGTTAGACACTTGGTTAGATGAAGGCTTGAGGCACCCATACTAATATAATACTAATATAATACTAATGTTATATTAATAAATCCTGTAAGGCATGTTCAGTTTAATTTTTTATTCCATTAAAACCTAGTGTCAGAGTTTTTGTTTAAAATCCAAGTCTTTTTCAGTATTTTTGTATGCAGACACTTCTCAGTGTTGGCAAAGGATTCATAGTCAACCACATATATAGACTTTTCCTTGTACAATATAAAGTAGTGCAGCCAATGCTTTGCTAATTTAGAGCATCAAAGATGTTGTCTGTGAATTCTGAACTTTTGATAATTTTATAGGCCCTGATTACAACAATGGAGAATACTGCAACTTCAAGCTGGGAGTTGGAGTTTACGAGGTTGCATACTCACAACATCGGAGTGTAAATGGGTTTGGTTTTAACAACACAGGCGCAGTCACCTTCACTGATATTCCAACGTAAGTTGACGGCCATAGTGGCTGCTTAAGACAAATGCTGATTTCTCTCATCCTGTACTGATTGGACTTCTTTTTGTTTTTTACAGTGAAAACTGGACAATCAGGTTATGTATTTCGTAAATGAGGCCTCACAGGGTTATAAAAATTGTATTGTATGCCCATTGTATGCGTTGAATTATTTTGGTTCTCCTCTCATTGCAAAAATGAGTTAATTACTGTATCTATTTATTTTCACAAATTGATAGCACTGCTAAGCAGGTGATCTGTTTGCCTAATACTAATAATAATAGGATATACATTTACATTGGGAATCACAGGAATCCATAGAATAATTGTTGTAATCAATGGCATCTCATACTCAGAAGAAAGTTTGCAGTATTCTCTTCCAATGAAATAAGGTAACATCATTGCTAATTTTTGCAGAAATGATGCATGTTTGAATTACGCCACTGAAATGAGAGACACAGTGGAAGAGAAATATGATGTTAGGAGTGTCACATATAACTCTATAGACCACACATGTTCACTTAACCCTGTCAGCTTTGGTAATCTTGGCAGGGACATTTATCCTATCATGCTTGTCACTGGTGATCAATACACAACTACTGACTTGACCTGCTATTTGAAGACCGGTAAGCTAACTACTGGTCTATTACGACAGCAGAAGTTTCTACTCCACGAGTACGAGTGCATTTGAAATGCTTGAATCAATATCTCATTTTAATCCAACAATAAAATCAGTCGGTACTTGTGAAGTCTTATCCCTCTGTTCCCAGAAGATCAAAAGCAAAATCGTCCGATGGTTTGGCCCAAAATATCCGATTGACCCTAGATATTCAACATTTTGTATGGCAACTTTGATGAGATTGGATCTCAAGTTTGGTCTTCTAAATTGTCTGCCCCTTGTTCATGAGGGCACAATCCAAACTTTAAAATCTCTGAAGTGATTGAGATATCTATCTCATTGGTGAAGGTTACACCATCTCTGTAAAGGCACTCATCTATGCTGGGTGCCAGAATTACACTTTATTGAGATATTCTCATTTAAGATTGTATGGATGCGTACAACGTTTTGGTGCCTGATATTGAATACACTTCGAGATATAAACCAGGGAAAGTTTTCACACAGCCTTCAGATAAAACTGTGATGAATGTGAGCTCTGTGGACGACTGCATCAGCATTTGTAGAGGGTATGTCAAGTTCATATCTATTCTTCTGAGATGCTCATGTAAACAATCATGATACCCAAAACCTATATTTCAACAAACAGGCAGTCAGAAATTATAGAACTCAACCATCATGAGGAAAAAAATGAGAGGTGTTTGAAATTAACTCAAACATAGCCTGAATATAAAATTACTTTTTTGTGCACAATGTGAGGTGTACCTGAAATCTTGTGGCAATCCACAAAATAGGGATTTGGGCAGGGTGTTTACTGCAATTATTGGACTGTAATTTACTGGACACTTACCAGATCAAACACTCAATAGGCTTTTTCAAGAATCTGCAGAAATAGGTATTCAAGCTATAATAGAATGACAATATCTTTTTATACTAAAACTCCACAGAAATTGTCAAGCAGCATACCCATCTTACCAAAAAGGAACAATTTCCTGTTTTTTTACAGCACAACACATCCAAGCTCTGAGAGAGTAAAATGTCGAGGTGTGACATACAACTTAGGCTCTGCACAGTGTGGGCTGTCTTTCTTCTCAACAATAACAACGGACAGCTTCGATGATGAAGGCCTTGCAAACCTCAGTGTCGCGGCAAAACCTCAATTCTGTGCTATGTCCAGCGTTGGTAAGTTCCAAATGAGGCATTAATACAACCCGTACCAATTTTAACTTTCATACGCTGCCGAGTAATTATGAGCCTTCAGTTATATTTACTCAAAGACTGCAACAGTGTTTAACTGGTGTAAAAAAGTAAAAGGCGGAATCCTGAAGATTATTAAAAATACTCTGTATCAATATTTCAGCGGGAATTCCAAATTTTCCGACCATCTCATCAAGTATGCTGGAAATCTGCTGAGTAGAGTGACTTTTTTGGTTTGTGGAAGCGTCACACATCATTTCAATCATTGGAAATGTCCACCAGGAATGTTTGGTCTGGTCATTGGTGATGGTCACAAATCATGCTTAAGCTTACAATCAACCATAACATAGACATTATCTACATTTGACAAACATGACAACATTATTCCTAGATTTCAGGGTTGGGTTTCAGTGTGGGTGAAAATAATGTCTGCCATATGACTGGGTTCGATTGACATGACATGCTGCATTTAGATTAGTTGTTTAATCCATGCAGAAGAGTGTGATGAGATTTATTATCGCCTGAAGGGAGTAACCACAGTAGCTAACATGTTCACTGACGATGTGATTTATATTGCAACTGATAAGAATTCGGCAAACGATTGCAAAGACATGCTTAGCAAGGTAGGATCAGGCAGGAGACAGAATATGAATACTGAAGTCAAATATCTTAACAGAGACATATCTGCATCACTCTAGTACTTTATCATTCTGCAGTGATCATTTGTGCATCAAGTGTAGTAATTTTTACACTGCTACTATACGCTGTGTACTCTATATGCAATTTTTCTGACAATTAGATTGGATTCCTTCCTTCTGTGAGGCACAACATTATCACTGGGTTGTAACAGTTAGCACACAATTGGCTTGTAGCCATCCAGGTCTCAACCGTATTATGGGCACTCACATTCATAGACCACTGGAACCCTCATAAGCACCCTAGGCACACCTCATAGAATTCAATTAATAATAATAACTATGAGTTTATTTGTTTAAAACGCTTCACAACAACTGTTTTTTGCATTAAAATGTCAGTGAGTAAGACTTTGAATACATTGGGCTCCTATGATAGTGCATTTTTAAATTATCAAGAAATGATGCATATAAAAATTCAAACAAAAAACTTACTATTGGTTGGTGGTAATTGCAGAAACTGATAGGAGATGCCTTTTAAATAGATGTGTTCTTCAGAATTTTTCAAGGGTGCTTATGTTATCAATACAGCGTAAAACCTTGGGGCGTGTTCCAAAAAGTTTGGAGCATAAGCCTCAAATAGAAAAGTCTTAAAAACTTTGGTAATTTATTACCAGACTTGGGCGATGAACTTCCATTGCTTGGGGAATGAGTTTCGAGACATGACTCGAATCGTCAACTAACTCCTTTAATTTTTGTGTCTCGCTTAACTTGTATCCAACTAGTGTTAGGTCAGGGCCTCGCTTCGCTTGGCCCGTTGGACGCGTGGCAGGCTGACCGGTCAGTCCACGCTTAACCTTTATTTCAATGTTTTCTAGAGAGAAACTCCAGGAATATACAACCCCCAAGCAGCCATGTGGAGCGGATTGACAGGGACATGCCTAGTTCTAAACAGCTCAACTTTTGATACAATATTAGACAAGCACCATACGGAGATTTACAATTTCATACTGGATGAAAATGATGTTTACATTGAAGAGGACTGTAGAAGTAAGAATCCACCACTTGTGACACAACATATCCTATCAAAATCGCACAAGGGCAATCCTGTACATAGCCAGTGGGTGCGACATATGCTAATGACTTTGGAATTGATAAGTCAAATCAGAACTGGATCATGCAACATTTCAAACCCTTATAACTGCAGCGGCAGCCATCAACTTATAACTTAGGATTGGACTGTTTCCGAGAGTTGTCTACCCATTCCCAATGAATTAATAACTCCAAACTCAATACACCTCAATAGCGGTCCTCTGATCTACATGTACGTACTTATCTGTATTACACGACAAAGTTAGTATTCTTCTTTTCACTCAGATAATAATGTTGCTGTTGGTGAGATCACTAAGAGAGAGCTGAACACGGGTAAGCTGAGTATAGTGTATGATATAGCTGATGATCTGCAGGCACTTGATCCATCTCACTGTAGGAATTTATGTGAAGAAGATTACTCCCTATTGCCACGCATCTGCAAGTGAGCCGCCAATGATTTCTTTTTCTATAGAAACCAACTGATATATCGTAAACACAACTCAAGTTCGTTGTATAAACACAACCACAGAATCTAACTACCACATAAAATGATAGTCAACTATGATTTGAGAGATGCATTGATTTGAATTAGCTACGGTAGCTCCAAAGCAACCAATCCTGAATGGCCTCCCTTTCCTCCAGCTTACAAGTTTACATAAGTTACTACCTGCCGCCTATATACAAAGACACATACCAACCAATACCAATGTATATTAGCAAACTAATGCTTATTACACGTGCTTTTGCGTAGTTAACTTTAACATTCATCATACTTTAACATATTATACTCTTACTTATTATACTTTTACATGATGAAAATATTTTCCTGAGGGAGCATGACTGATATACTAGACTCACACACAAGTTTACAACAACATGATGTGATCCCAAACAATTTGTGGTATCCCATCTCCCTGGACTCGCCACAGTGTTTCCAAAGAGTTTACTGTGTGGGTGTGCAAAGGAAAATGGCGAAGTTCCTTATTGCCGAAGTATTATTGTGTTGCTTGTTTGAGAGCCATACTTCTGCCTATAAAGCAATAACATCAGATATTGAAGTTAATTTTTCCATGTAGAAATTCACCACAAATTCTATCTCTTTCTTTTAAGGGAATGGAATTACGTCCCTGCTAACTCCACATGTATGTTAAGCACACTAACACCTAAGGATATCGGCAGCATTGGAGAATTCATTACTGGTTTTCACTATCTCCTAAGTGCTTCAGTTTGTGAGTTATAAACAAAAATAATATACGTAGATGTAACCTCAGTATTCGAGCATGGAGATCGTCGTTGACTGGTGTTCAACAAAAACACAGATGTTTTCACGTGAGTTTCATGGACGCCAGTTGATATATGAGTTGTTAGTTTACTATGCTATAGAACGAAAATCCTGGTTGTATATTGTTATAGCTGTTCCATGCGCAGCAGAAAACGTGGTAGAGATACAGCTGGAAGGGTATATGTATGCCGGAGCCACTGCTAACCACATATATGGACCTGTGTCTTCAACGAATTGGTGCTGGCAACTATGTCAATCGGAGTACAGGTACACTACTGTAGATTGATGTGTGTGCGCGAAATTCAATCTGCGGACGGCCCCGAACCCAAAGCATGAGCATGATGAAGAATTGTCAGCAACACAAGGGCATTATAATTTGACCAAAACAATTGAACTTGTAACCTAATCTAGACGCAGAAATTTTAGTAGCCTAACCTTTGGGCTGTAGCCTAAGCTTTAGGCCAACCTTGACACCATAAGCTGTTCCCAAATTAAAAATTAAAATGAAGAAAGTATTTGGCTGCACTTGAATTCGAACCAACAACATTGTAGCAAGCTACTTGTATAACAATTCAAGTCCAGTAATTCAATTGCATTAGATTGAAACCCAGCCTGTTTTGGGCTATGACGTGAAGATTGTGGGCTCAAATCCCACTTCGGACCCATGCTTCATGGAATTGATTTCAAATCCTTTCAAACACACTTGATGTTGTTATCAAGGTTTTCTTTATTTGAATGCATAATTTGGTAACGGATAATGTTGCTAAGGCTTTTGCTTAAATTTCAGCTGGTTAAGAATTGGCACTTTTTGGTTTTCTATGTGAATTAGCTAACCTATTTTAGCCACTCCGGTTTCTCTCCATTGTAATAACCATATAAATGAATATTTTTTTAAAAATAAGGTATACATCGATCAAGTTTTATCTAATTTGCCTGCATTGGAGTTGCTCCCCCTAAACTTATTACGCCGCAGGCAAAGGGTGTGACAAGTCGAGGGGGAGCAACTCTAATGAAGGCAAAACGGAACAAATTTGATCTAGGGTATACTTACATACCCGTAAATGTTCCTAAAAATGTCCTAATGGAGGCAATGGAGAAAAAACCTTTGTGGCTGAAATAAAACTAGCAAGTTCACCTGGATGAATAGCAATTGTGAAACATTTGATGAGCAAAACCTTCTGAGTCTACTAGGAACTTCCCTCATCATCGACTACACTTCTGGCATATTCCAACAATGGAACTATGTGCACCATGTATTATCATGTTGTGTCATGGTGTTACCGCAAAATTCATGATGAAATAAAGTCTTTTTTTTATAGATTTGAATGCTTGACAGCAATGCGTCCTGAAGACGGCAGTTGTCACCTGTACAACATAAGCCTTGGTGATATGAATACCTTTGACAGCATCGAGGTCGCTGACATCAGGTCATATCATTGCAATGAAGGTGAGTTTCTCACCGACCTGCCAAGTGTCAACTCTCATGCTTCCATCGTAAAAGATAAAAAATTCCCTCTTTCAAAATTTGATTTGGAGTGAGAAAAGAAAGCGAAAATTGCCCACATCTTCACCAATTTTCACCAACTTCTCCCAATCTGAAATCTTACTCCACTTCCTGCTGCTGCTGGTTCACAGGTCTGGTTTATCACCAATGCAGTTCAGTGTTTATCACCAATTACCACAAGCAATCAACTGCGCCATAGATACATCTTGTTTTACATGTTATAATTCAAATTAATCATATGTTGGAAACCCCTTTCCTACAGCTTTGACTGCCAGTCAGCCAGCCAGCAGGTATAGCTAGTTGCAACATCAGCTCGGCGTTTCCACACATTGTGGGCGTGAAAGTCCTTTTAGATACACACTTTTGATGATAAAATATGAAAAATGGCAACTCGTTTATATCTGAGAGATTCAAGGTGGATCTTTCTCAAATAGGATACTCGAAGTTTATCATAAGTGTACTGATATCATAAGTATTAGATGAAAACAAAAATAGGCACAAAATGTAGATAGAAATTTCTCCACAAATCAATTACATAATATTGCTTCCATAACCCACTACAGAAGAGTACACAAAGCCTCCAATTATTAACCGAATAAAATCATTGTAGTTTTCGTCATTGTCATCGCAATCATCAAAAGAATTGCCGTCGTCATCATCAGAAAATCATCATCTAATATTGAATTCTTCAGATTGTAATGCACTCGGAAGCTACAGGGGCCATTTCCTGATGAATGAGGAGTGATACTCTTCATTGTGAGATGAAATGAGCCAACCTATAGACAACCTCAATCACTGCTTTACTGTTTGTGAGACTGCTGGCACTCAGTGCAAAGGAGTTATGTATAACTTGAAGTTCCAGGGTGGCAATACCAAGGTAGATTGACAGAAGCGTATACTACCCTACAGGACAAAAGTATTCATTGGAACAATTGTTTGCGAAATTCGCGACTGCCAAAATTGCAAAAGATTTAAACCCACTAAAAATATCTCCCAACAGGTGCTAGTTGCCTGAAAACAACAATGAACTGTGCTAGCATTTTGTTAAGAGTTTGCCCAGACTGGAATTCGTACCCGGGATCTTTTGATTACAGATCCGTCGCTCTACCAACTGAGCTACACAGGCACTGGGACATAATGCCAAAAACACTTAGGTTAATCGCGAAACATTGAGCCCGTGAATATCGAGAGAAGACAACACCATCGCGAATTTTTATGCCTCGTAATTTAAGTTCCTGTAGGGTATAATAAACCTAACCCACAAAAATGAGCTTGGTAAAACAGGGTACATTTACAGGTTCATAGTAATGGTTTTTTGGGTAATTTCAATGTTTCAGGGTTCTGGCGACTTTTGGTTCATATTTGCAATTGGTTACTTGTGTAACTTCCAAGCTTTCAAGTAAATGTGTAGGCAGGCAGCATGATTTTCCGGAATGACAATCGCCACAGTGCTGAAATGAAAAACGCATTTGCCTATCAAGCATTCAAGCTCGATCAGGCAAAATAATAGCCAACTAAAACCATACCCTTCATGTTATTAAATCTTTGATGTTACCTCGCACAGGTGAAATGCTACATGGTGGACTCATCATATAGTGAGCTTCTGACAGATCACATCACTATAGCTGACACAAACAAAGTGCATACTTTGGTAGCATTTGTGAGGCCATGCATAGACACAACTACCACACCAAGCAAGACAAGCACCACACCGACAATGCCAAATACAACACCAACCATAACAACGGGACACACTGGTTTTGGTGATGAAGAAGATGAAGCGTCAACAATCTCCATCACAAGCGAAGCAGCACCATCAACAGCTCCTCCGAATGGCACAACAAATATCTTAGGAGGTCATGCCACCCCACGTTCCCCGGCTTTCAACCTCGGACCCTTTACGCATGCTACAAGCCCTGAACGTATAGAAAATCTAGCCATCCTGACTGGTAACCTAACAATGCTTGAACTTGACGTGAACATAGGTAACCAGACATTCAATCTGACAAGGCCACAGTTTGATGTCCGGAATCTAACAGCACAGAATCTGGGAATGAACGCTACCCGTAACTTCTCGGTAGATTTTGGTCACAATGCAGCAGATGGTCAGAGAAACTTGACGAATGTAACACAGAGAAGGGATGGGAATGTTTCTCTTGGATTGACCGGAGAATTAGTTATACCAGACCTTCAGAGTGAGAATGAGTGATAATTATCATCATAAATATGACCAAATCCAAATTTATTGTTTCTCTGTCCCACTGCAAAACTTTTGCGCATTATTTTAAGTACCCTACACACAAAAAAATTTTATCAGCACTGAATCTCGCCATTTTCGTTAAGGAAGCTAACTTCACTCTATCTTTATATACATGTACGTTGTAATGGAGGAAAACCAAAGTAGCTGAAATAAAATTAGCTAATTTACCTGATAACATCAAAAGTGTGAAACTTTTCACTAGCTGAAATTAATGTGTCCGGGTATGTCAGACTGATGGTATTTCAAGCCTGAAGGGTGATAGCTGATACATACGTGTATATCAAGCAAAGTGACAAAAACAAAACTACATTGAATATGCCCTCAGAGCTATTAATAGACATGAAACTTGGGTTTACAGTATTCAGAACTACGTATAGTGTAAATATTCATATTTGACAAATTTTTAGCTAGGGACACCCTCAGCACAAAACACAAATAGCATATCAGCTTGTTTACATACTGACATCAATTCAACTTTATTGGATAATGCGGAGAAAATTAGTAAGTTATATTTTGGTATATTTGCAAGTAAATATGCATCTGATTGGTCACACCAGGAGACGTAAAACTATTGATGGGTATTCGCTTGTTTTATCCTGAAAAGTTGGAGTATTCAATCTCAGTGACTTTGTTTGCTCTGCTGAGGAGACCATACTGGAAGTAAATTACATCCCACTAACTCACAGTCTCAGCAGAGGCGTGAGGAATATGTATATTCTACAAGATATATCTAACATTGCATCAGCCGAGGACTGTGCCAGGAAATGTGAGGCATTCAGGTTGGTTAAGCTACGACACTTGTGATTCAAAGAGAGTGAAATGTGATTATTCTAGAAAATGACCATACTGTTTCCAAGCTTAAAGTTTTACTACTATATAGCGTTAATTTTCCTGCACTTTGGTAGATCTTTGTTGGTGCTTTGTAACTGCTAGCTGATTATTCACAAAACACCAAAATTTGTACTTATACGATGCATAATCTATGCTCTGTTGCAATATCTACTACCACAATCCTGGTAAATCTTTATCTAAGTCTCAATTTGTATTTGTGTGTTTTTCAGGTTAAACTGCTTTAAACCATGCCGGGCATTTGAGCACAACAGTAAAACTTTACTATGTACTATCAGTACTAAAAGAGATGTTGAGAGGCTGAACACATGGAAGAGTTCTAACACTGTAGGAATCGTCTCCAACTGTGACACAGGTGAGCACCATCTCCATTTGCATTTCGATTTTCATGGCTGCCAGTGACAGTTATCTCTCCTTGTTGAAATAGTAGACAACTCACAAGTAAAAATACATTAATTGTCATGATTGCCCACGACTCGCTCATCATACCTTGAGTGAAGTCATAACAAGAGCATATTTTGTTGTAAGGAGGAAAAGCCTTGTATCGAGAGAAAGGAGGTAGGATAGCCTTCTCTTCTCACTGCAACAGCAACAAACAATTGTAGATTTAAGTTGCGGTGTGACTAGACAGAGCCACGTTTGGAATGGACACGGTGCGTCACATGGTATAGACTCATCAATTACTACTTGTGCCAGTACAAGACACCATCGTGGGGCATATTGGCTACTAGTCATGCCAACCAAAGTCGCAGTGTACGGAGTCGTCATATTAACGGGTACGTTTTGATCAACTGACTGCTTTTCAGTCAGTTGTGTCAAACCAGTTGTGTCAAACCAGCAAACCTAAACCGTGCACCGCTAGTATTAATATAATTGGCACCAACTGTTGCAAAAACAGAATACATCAAAAAATTTGGATGTTTCTATCTAAAATCCAGTTCCAGTAATCCAATAAGGCAACTGGTACCTATCTTAAATGTTTTATTTCCAAATCAGGGCAGACATGATGTTCGTTGCATTTTGTAGCCCCAAGTAGGATGATTCTGCGTACTAGCTGAATTTTAGAATTGGATTTACCTCAAATAATCATCATCTAGTGGAATCCTTCTTTTGAGTCCACGATAAACCTCAGACCAATTATATCGTAGACTGATTGGCTGAATAGGAAAGCCACTTTTTAGGTCATACTATCGTTACAATCTGACCTATAAACAGTGATGTGCACATTGACCTCTTTCATGATTCATGATTCACTTGGATTCACC
>ERZ1740072.517-NODE-517-length-15525-cov-8.952036_pt1 | contig 15525 bp, 11 predicted proteins | sample MGYA00581733_ERZ1740072 | MGnify/ENA primary metagenome ERZ1740072 (study PRJEB43018, sample SAMN04849741) | marine metagenome | isolation source: floating plastic debris | place: Pacific Ocean | collected 2008-08-30 | study: EMG produced TPA metagenomics assembly...
CACACTCAGTCAATGATAGCATATATGATTTTGGCTGAGTATTTCTGGAAATTCCGGTGCTAAATTGCATTATGGGGATGTTGTTAATATGCCCTATTCATTCTTGATGCACCATAGTCTGGTGTACCAAACTAACTGATTATGGCAAAGCAACAAAGGGTATTGTAGAACAGACATCTCAAGATGCAGAAATAATTATAGGTAGTATTGTTTTGCTGCTTGCACCTCTTGTTATGTAGGTTTATGGGAAGTATCCGTATGCACATGCTAGGTATTTGTATGTGCGGTGATATATTTTGAAAAGTGTGCCATGACAATGCATACAGGGCCGTATTCCAAGAGTTCAGTCCAAATAAATGCTGGAGCTGGCACTTTTTTGTGTAACCCGAAATATTTAATGAGAGAGCTTGGTGGCAGATTTTACTCACACTTTTAGGTAAAAAAGGTAAAGATGACGCGGTTTGTAACTCCGTTACATTGCGTTGGTCCAGGGCAAGCCCTGGCCACTTAATGGGTCATTCCTCACAGAAGTGAGTTGTGGGGCGCCACCCTCCACATCCGGAAATCAGTACCTTCCCCTACCACCTCCTGAATTGCTGAGCACTTAGCAAGGAAGCAGTGGGTAGCAAACTTTTGATGGTGTCATCAACTGCAGACCGTTACAATGAGGTGTTTGTGATGTTGTTGTAGATGGAATGGCACTGTATGTGGGAGAGGACAGTGGGGGCGTGGCCTCAGCAGAGAGTGGAATAGGGTTAGATATCGCTCACACATGGGAACACGCTATCAGACAGGCTCTTATGCCTGTTACACCTAAATCCAGTGTGCAAATGGGTAGGTTGATCTAACTGATGCTCAGTGCTATGTCCTGCATTCAGATACCATTTAGAAAATATTAGAATCACTCCTATCTAGGTGGAAGAAACCGAAACATAGCATTCTTAGAGACCTGGCCAAAATCAGTCGAATTCCTAGTGTTCAATACTTACATCTTTTAATTAAGCCATTATCAAGTTCTATCATACATATATGTGTTTCTTTTTCAAAAATCCACAAATAAGAATCCTCTTATAGTAAGATAGCCTCAATCAAAACAACAGTTACTTTGATTTACGTTTAGGGAAAATACTTACATGTACTACATTGATGTACTTAATTTTGAACTCCCCATGGCAGTTACGACTAGCCACTGCATCTAGACAAAGTACTTTTATATTAACCCATGTCATCAAAGGTTTGAACTCCTGGGTTCATGATTATTATCGGCTATTTATTACAAGTGGCATCAACGGTGGCCTATACTTATTTTTGTGAACCCAAATGCAAGTCATGTTTTTCTCATTCGTCTCACTGACCCAAGGATAATCTAACATATTGGTATGTCCCGCCAACGGCAGGCAAACCCAATGTTCCTTTTCGTAAAATCGATCTAATATCACCTGCTACGGTAATGTTAAATCAGAACACAGAATTTGTAATAGTTTTTCCCGATTATATGCTCTAAGTTACAACTAAACTGGTTGTGATAGTAGTCGTATTTATGTAAAAGTACACATAGCCCCATTTCAGAGAATAGCATCTTTATGCAGAAATCAAATACAGCCAAATAAAAGAACTTGGGACTTGCGATGGCGGAGAAAATTGTGTGGCAAATTTATCACAAATATCCTGTGATATAAATTTCATTTCGCCTCACAGGGTAAATGGTAATGCAAAAAACCCATATAATGTTTGATTTGTGTTGTATGCAGGCGAGAGTTCTCACACTGCCAATCAGGTTGTACCAGAACAGAACAGCGAACCCGATGAGCTAACCAGTGTGGATATCAGTCAGGTGTTTCAGATTAACCCTGACGATGTGCTCGGTAGTGGACAGTTTGGTATTGTGTACGGTGGTCATCATCGCAGAACTCATCGAGAAGTCGCCATCAAAGTTATCGACAAACTACGCTTCCCGACCAAGCAAGAACAGCAGCTAAAGAATGAAGTCAGCATGCTGCATGTGAGTTAGACTTACTCTCAACTTTCCAGCAAGTCGTGTTGTAGCCGTCTGATGTTGTGAACTATGAAAGTGATACATGTAGATGTATGTTTGGTTATTATTGGCTAGTCTTTTGTACGTGTTCTGATGTGTATGCCTATTATTTTTGGTCTCTGCCACTGAATACTCCCTTCAAGCAAGATTATTTTAATCTACCCAAATGTTAAGACAGTTTCTCCACCGTTAACACTTACCATTAATTCCTTAATATTTAATAATCTGGATTCTGGGTTGATTACTCTTATGCACTCCCTCTTAATGCGGAGTTCTCCTCTTCTTCATTTTATCCTGATCAGTAAGATTCCGATTGGCTGTTCGTTACTAAGTCAGAGATACTGTTAGCTGATTCGTTGATACTGTATAATATTGAGAAAGCCATTTTATACTCTATAACGTTGTACTATCGTAGAATCTCAATCATCCGGCAGTGGTAAACTTGGAGAGAATGTTTGAAACACCAGAGAGGATATTTGTGGTGATGGAGAAGCTTAGTGGTGATATGTTAGAAATGATACTGAGTAGTCCCAGAGGTCGCCTTACTGAGAGAATTACTAAATATCTTATATCACAGGTAAACCTCATTCAAGAAGTTTCCTAAAACTCTTTGCTTGATTAGGTGTTTATTTTTATCATGGACTTAATAATAATATTATTTATTAGTTATTATTAAGTCTAGGATTTTTATTAACATTAGTGTCATTTAGCTACCAGTGTTAATTGATGTATTTATTTATGTACAGTACACCTGTGAACGTACAAAACGAGGCTTTCTCCAGATCGAGCTCAGGGGAGTGGGGAGCCTCGGTGATAAGTGCAAAAAGTTCGGTTTCGCCGTGAGATTTTTAATTTGATATATGATGTTGTGTTGATCATTTTTGGACCACCACAACCCCACCCAAACTGAGCAGCCTAGTCAGAGACAGTCAGTCCTTTGATGGTACATAACTCTAATAAAAGGAAATATGAGTATTTTTCTGTGAATGGTCTAGACATGTCAGACAGTCTCCTGAATGGGATGGTTTATAAAGACAGAAGTGGGAGTTTAAAGTTGATGAGCACACTTTGAAAATTGACTTGTACTTTTTTTCTGAAAACATGATTGTGCACTACTCCCTAAATATTTATTATCCGTGATCAGTTCATATTCATGAGCAAGGAGGGTGATATGGCATTGCTTTTCTGTTTCCTATTTATGATGCCAGCTGCTCAGAATCTTTCTCTGCTGAAGTATATGACAATCGTGTCAAGTTAATGTCAATCATGCAAGCTGAGATACGGGGAAATGGAATATTTACATTTAAGACAAGGCCATGAATTTCTGTCATTTGAAATAAAACATTGCAAAGTTGACAGCCAGATCTCTGGGGAAATAGAAATCCAAGCATTTTCAATTGATTTTACTTGACTTTTTGGGCGTAATGTCATATTTAAAAAATCTGTAGGGTTGCATAATTGCGTGTATCGGTTTTATTTGCATTGATAGATCTCTGAAAAATTTCAATTTTTAGCTTCATTATCCATTCTGGAATTGGATATTTTGGGAATTAAATTAGAGTATTCAGTTGATTTACCATTGCTTTATGTTGCAGATACTTTGTGCCTTGAAGTACCTACATTCTAAGCACATAGTACATTGTGACTTGAAGCCTGAGAATGTCTTGTTGTCAAGCGACGCAAATCTGTTCCCCAGAATCAAACTCTGTGACTTTGGATTTGCCAGAATTATTGGCGAGTCGTCATTCAGAAGGTCTATTGTAGGAACACCCGCTTATCTTGGTATGTTAGCTACGTTGATTTACATGCATATACATATAGCCATAGTAATTACATGTATAATAAAAACCTGTCAATGATTATCACACAATGCTTTTTGTATCAACTTCTGGAAAGTGTCGTTAGCTTCCTATCACATTTCCATCTTGAAAATAGAAGAACAGAAGTGAAGAAGCTCCTTTTTTTGCTATGTATTGATGACACTTGTCATTCCCTGTATGCAGTTCTTGCAGAAATTGACATTGGTGTGGCATACTGTGATGTACATAATTAAAGATGAACTGCGGAATTCTTGCATTTATGGAGAGATAGTAGTTGTCATCCAGACATCATGTATGGTTATAATCCTGTATTATGATATGATTGCAGCTCCAGAAGTGTTAAAAGAGAAAGGATATAATAGATCTCTGGATATGTGGTCATGTGGTGTCATCATTTATGTCAGGTAATTATTAACATAATATTTGCCGATGTTAGAAAGAAACAAAGTTTTTCTCTAGCATTATTGTCTGAGGATATAGTGACCATGATCATCAGTTCTCTGGTATTGTCTTTGCAGGGTGTTCTGGGATTTGACCTTAACTATGAAATGCTATTGTGTGTTTTCCTGTGTTAATATTAATACCTTTGTCTTAATAAGGCAAGGAGGTCCTCACTCGGTAAATGAGGGATGTTAGTAAATAGCTTAAATCTCACAGAAAGAAAAGGACAGATATTGACTTCGATCCCCCTGTGATATCCTCATTATGGGAACATTACTCATTTGTGTGCTGTTAACATTTTCTCTTGTTGGTTTACAGCTTATCAGGAACATTCCCATTTAACGAAGAGGAAGATATCACAGATCAGATACGTAATGCTGCCTTCATGTATCCACCAAACCCCTGGAAAGAAATCTCACCCGAAGCTATAGATCTTATAAACAATCTCTTACAAATCAAAATTAGGAAGCGATACAGCGTCGATAAATCACTTTCACATATTTGGTTACAGGTATGTGGACTGCTGAAAGTTGTTTTTTATGCACTAGACTGCTCCTCCTCAGCCCAGTACACCTGTAGGATAGACTAAAGAGGTGAATGGTGCATCCAGTAGTGCTTCAAGGTGTTGCCCTACTGGACTTAAGTTTCCCCTGTTTGGTATTACAGCTATGAATGTATATTGCCCTTTTTTGTCACCATCTCTGGCATACTATCACGGGAAAATTGTTTTTTACATAATTTAGATGAACACATGCGTTAATTCAGTTTTAGGAGACAGTATTGCTGTTTTTAGTCATAATGATAGGTATTTGTTGGATGTTGGTAGGATTACCGTACATGGTGTGACATGCGTAAGCTTGAGGAGCAGGTAGGCAGGCGATATCTCACACACGAGAGTGATGACGCTCGATGGCAGAGTTTCCGCAGAGCTCATAACCATCCATCCTGGAGAGATCTCGGCCACACGGGCGGAGATGAAATAGACGGCAATAACATTGGCAGATCCAATTTCATATATCAGCATCAGGACTCGTTCACTGAAAGTATCTGAGCTACACGTCAACTAGAGATTATCCCTTTCCAATCATAGGAACAGCCCTAGGATCTGATGTGAGTTGTCTTCACTGCCATAATGAGAAGATAACTTCAAGCTTCCTCAGAGTTGTTTAGAATCGTTGCATTCAGCTTTCACCTGCTTAGCAGCTTATAAAAATGCACTGTTGTTGTATATGGAGGGGAAATTAAATACTTGGTATGTTATACATTATGTACATTTTCATAGTACATACATGAATGTAAATTTTGGTTTTATACATAATAGTCTAAGAATCAGGTTGATAGCCTTAGCATGTCTGTAATTGTTGTATTACTGTGAATTATTGGTGAATATTTTTATTTCATATATGTGATGGGAGATTTTGAGTTTTAGTCAAAATGATTCAAGCATTTGATGTTTTGTCACTACTTTTTGATTTATTTTGTACCTGCTGTTATCATTCACATTTATACATGTTCTATTGTCACATGATCTTAATAATTCTTTTGTTTTATGCTATTACACATTCTCATAAGAGGAGCTCATCTTTAACTATTGTATTTTGTATGTCATAAAACTTTGATCAGTTTTACTGTTTGTGTCGGCCAATCGTTCACTGTGCCATATCTATGAATTGGTCATTGTGGTGTAAACTGATCACCTGACGAATAAGCATTTTTGCCCCTAGACTTAATAATCTTAATCATTATTAAGTCTGTGTTTTTACCTAACTGATTTCATGTGTGGCCGCTGTGTATAGGCAGTGCATGTACTTGATGCAACATTCTCTTTCTCTCTCTATGTGTCACTTACTGTCATTTGGAAATTTAGAAACATGTATATTCACGTTTCAATGTAACATACACTCTATTTTCATCAAATTAGCTTCTATTGTGTAATATGTATAAAGCAGTTATTACATGTATTTTAGTGGTCGCGGTGCTGGTTTATTGTCACGGTGGTGGCTCCTCTATATTATTACGCTTCTTCTTCTTCTATGATCCCTGTTTTGTAATACAAACGCTGCTGTATAACAGGCAAAACTTTGTAGTGTGATAACCGGAGTTCATCCAAAACGCCAATATTATTGTCAACAAAACCCAGTACAACTGTTATACATATACCGTACATAGAAAAATCCATCACCGTATATCTGATAATTGCAGTGCACAGCACCAGAATGTTACATTGCTTTGTTTTTAGAATTGCTGACAACACATGCAGATATCCTGCTAATTTTGTACTTATGTACTAATGTTTTCAAATGGTGGATATGGATGTGAGGTACTATTACTGCGTCATATTAACCTTGGCCCGCCATCAGTGTACACGATTTCTTCATCATTTTTTTCCTGAATTTCATTTCACTACACTTTAACTATACAAGTTTACATCTGACACCTGCGACTTGATATGGCTACAGATTCCGTGATGCTGGCTGCTCAGTTTTCTGCTGGAGCGAGGGCTACATCAGGGAGGAGACCCCCGTCCCGACTTGTCACTCCTAATGCACAGAATGTTGGGCTTGCCAACGCTGTTAGCTTAGCTAACACCGCTGGACTCAAACTGGTGAGAAAGATAATTGAAATTTTTTTATCTTTCGTGTTTTTCTGAATATGTGTTTAATTATTTATCTTTACTGAGGCAATATTTTCCGAGCTCTGCTCATTCGGAATCTTGAATCTATCTGCCTTATTTTTCGGGTAGTATAATGTCGCGTATGTGTCAAAAGCAATCAGAAATAGGTGTGAAGATCCTGCTAATTAATTATCCAGCTTGTTCATATTTTCTATCTGCCATTCCATCGGTATCATTCCTGTCTAGCAGTACAACAGGCAGCAAATCTAGTCAAAAAATTAATACTTTGTGTGCTGGTATCAACAGTGCCAATGAAAATGTCAAATCCTCGAAAACCTGTTAATCCACTAAGACACACTGTTGTGAAGACAATTTCAGTTGTCCGGAATTACCGAGATAGAGGTCTCGCATCTTCCACCATCGCGCAATTTCAGGTACATTCAATGTAACCGTAGTAGCAGCATGGAGTCTAGTTAGAACTTGTGTTAATCTTATCATTCCATAGTAGACAATAATTTATTAGTATCATTCCTCTGAATCTTTTTGTAGACTCTTAGACATTTTAAAATTGTCATGTAAACTGTATGTGTTGTTGATTGTAGAAAATGGGCAAGGGAGGAAAGATAGGGAAATTCGCTGCTGCGATGAGCCCTCTAACTCCTGTGGAGCAGCCTTTTGATGGTTAGTCAATCTTTTATTGTTTATTTTGTCCTCTCAAATTCCTTCATAACTGCCCTCTTCTTACGTTAATTTTTATGCACAGGTTTGAGAGGAATAAACAATCTAGATACACATTATGCGTACATGTAGTTTCTGAACTAAACGAAGCAAATTTAAAATTTAAATCGCACATGTGACTTCTTGTGAAAGTTTACTACGGGATGAAGTCTACTTACCTTGTTAAATGCCAAATTTTCTATATATCATCACACACTATAGTCTCTTTTAAATGATAATATGACGCTGATGCTGTTTTTTTTTGTGAGCACAGATCCGTTTGAGGAGACAGGGGGCGAGAGTATAGACCTAGAAATGGAGTTTGAGTTGACTATGATGCCTTCATTAATGGACTGTAGTCGTCAGAAACTGAGAATGTTTCACATGAATTTACTAAAATGCGGAGCAAATGTCAACGAGAGGGTCAATAGCAAAGAATTGCTAGCTGCTTTTCAGGTGATTTGACAATCCGCAGTTTCGGGTCATTTCCATTTTATTCCTTGGGCCCATGTAACTGTCTAGTGTAGTCATAGGCTGTAAGTTTCTGGTTTGTTCTATAATGTAATTTCCTTGATTTCGACCACACCTGTGTTTATGCAGACCGGTCTTAGTTTGGTACAGACTTTCAAGACAACGTCACCTGCAAGTATGAACCAAGAGTCCAAAGGACCAAAGAAATACTGGTACATGAAAATAATGAACGAGACGAGAGATTTATTTGTATCTATGACAGCTAATTTCTAACCATGCAAACCAGTGGGATGCATTGCATGATACTTAATCAATAGAATATTGTGCCGTTATTCATCCTGTTATTGATTTACCTCTTGCTTTTCACAGGAGAGTAATATTAAGATTCCTAGCAGAGCTGTTCAGCTGATATCCGAAGTTTATGAAGATTCTAAAGGTATAGACTATCAGAGAGTTTACAGAAGATTAGAGAAAGCTCAGGCAAAGACAGGCAGAGATAGTGTAGTGGCTCGTCAAACTGTCGCTGATCGCTCTCTATATAATCAGGTTCAATACCTACTGTTATGCAATATTAATCCATTCGAATATAAAACTATACCATTCAAATGATTCTCAAATACTTCAGATTAAAAAGAACTGTGGTTTGGCTCAAGGGCTACAGTAGTTGTCTGCTCATGATTGTGAATTGAACAACTCCTAAATTTGAGTGTACCATTCCTTATTGAACAGTCACATGATGATATCAGGATAATAATACTGCTGATATTGTAACCTGCACCTGCACCATAGCTACAAACATTTGCTATAGATACAGTTACGTCATTGTTGTTGCCTCTGCTGCACATATCATAGAACCCGATATGTCCTTTTCCTCTCAGATCCCAACAGAGGTGAGAGAAGCAGACTTCCTTCGTAGGGTAGAGGAACAGCTGGTTCAATGCTCACACTATTTCGACCTGGATAATTATCGTAAAGCATGTCTAGAAAAGGATATATCAAAAACAGGCAAGCTCAGCAAAGAACAGGTCTGTTTAGCAGCATTAAAAGCATTTAAGCATTTAATCTCATTTTGGGAAATGTATGACTCTTATAGCTGCCACATGATCTCAAGCTGTGAAAGGAGAGAAAAGTTAATTGCAATTTATTTGCATCTGCCTTCTAAAGCCAGCTTTAAAGTCGGGTAGGAGTTTGAGCACTTAGACTAGAGAATAGGAGTTTGACAGTGGGCGCCACAAACTACACTAGATTTGGAGTCTGAGCACCAAGACTAATGTTGGGTTTATTACGTTGCCAGTTGTGATTATGTTGTATGATTGTATACGCAGATGCAGGATCTGGCCAAACTACACTCATTACCGATATATGGAGCTCTGTTAAGTAATCTGCTGAACTGGTGTGATGATGAGAAGAATGGGATGATCAGGTATATGAGTTTAAAAATGTATCACATCTCATAGAAGTAGACTGTATCATTTATGTAAATTTTTCATTGATGGCACCTGCCAACATTGCCGTGAACATATGTCAATTAACTTAATTGCTTATGTCAAAGTCACAAAAAACAATTAGACTGGAACAAACCAAACAAACCATCTAGGTAAGTCTGTCAAGATTGTCACACTGACTTTCTATGATCCTTATATATTTTATGTCGAGTTATGTCCTCTCTGACAAACGATGGGTAACTCTGTACATCTATTGTGTTGTTGCATATGCATTGAGGAATTTTCATTGGATATTTCCTGTAAATACAATGTTTTGTTGTTCTTCCAATATTTCAAAGCTGGCCAGAATTCATGAACTACTTGATAAAAAGTATGGATAACTATTGTACCAACAACCCTGACAAACCAAAACCTGGAACAATGAAACCAAAGTTAGAACAAGGTAAGTTTTGTTTACAGTCCTACTCGTATTGATGTCGATAACATAAATATTTTTATATGTTTATGTACGGGGAAAGAAATTAATCACGATTGACTCTCCTATATAATGTTAGGCATGATTTGAAGTAATTCACAAGAAATCTTTGAAGAATGATAAATGAGTAAGCTTCATACCCCCTTCATTACAGAGTGAAAACTGTGCCATGACTAGGCCCCCGCATATCCTGTCAGTGTGGGTCAGACAACCTCCCTTAGACCGTGTGAAGGCATATCACAAAACTGAGAAAAGATCTATTAGTCTATGAATGTGATGATTAAAAAAGTGCCCTTAATTCTTGGCGTTGTTCATAAGCCTCTTTGTCTTATCTCAGGAACAGTGACAAGTAAAGGAAGTCGTAGTACGAGTTACGTCGAGTCAGCTGATGTTCACCTCGAGGTACAGTCCACTCAAAGGAGACCCACTGCTAAGTCCCGTACTAGTACTCTCTTCAAGAGTTTGGGAGCTAAGGCTAGAGAGAAAGCTGACGCTGACAGACAACTCCAAACGCTGTCACCTGTTCCTCAAGCCACTCCTAGTAGGCCTTATCTGAATACATGTTTTATTTACAACATATTATGATATGAAAATCTAGTTTATATTTGAAGCATTGCTTAGATAGATGAGTCATATTCCTCTGTATACATGCATACATGTACTTGCATAACTTAATGTACAATGTACAATATTTTGTTTTAGTAAGATTATTACCATATGAGTCATAGTTTTCGTTTGAATAAATAAAGTAGTAATATTAAAAAAACGTTATAATTGATCAGAGTGGGATGTTTTTTTATAAAATATTGTGAATATTCTTTATCCTGAAAGGTATTTGACGAAATAGGCACATATTTTGTTACACAATTTTTACAGATGACACCAGAAATTCAGCTGATGATGAAAAATTGACCGACATACAGAATCGCAATCTGCCAACAGCCGAGTTCAACATTAAAGGACAACCTATGAAGTTTGTTATACCATCTCATGTTGGTAAAAAACATGTGGCCAAAGTAGATCCTCCAACTCAAAGACTCAAACTGGATTGGGTGTAAGTATATCTGAGATCAATAATGAATTATGTGTGAAGCGTTGTAGACATAATTATCATAACAATAACTGATACATCATTAACATTATAGCAGCTCCAGAAAAATTGCACTTCCTAGAATTTGAGCAACGTTTAAAAGGAGGGGTCCATAGGCAAATTCGACAGTTTTTTACTCTCCAGTATCAAAGAGTTGAGAAGTGAGAAGCTTGAGACCAGAGTGGGAGTCTCCTAAAAAGTTTAAGGATATTCAAGTATTTTATGGATGATATTGCATGTGAATTCCTTAAAATCATGTCCAAAACATTTTTTGCATGGTTTTGCATGGATGGTTGCATGCAATAATGGAGGGTATCGCTGCTATTTTTGGACCTCACAACCGTACAGGGGGAGCAAAAATTCCCTGCAATGATCAATAACTTTGTGTCTTCAACTTAATTAACTCATAAGTTTTTGGAAAAGTCAGATGGTTTGTAGGAGAGATTAAGTATGTCGATGGAGTGGTCTACTTGGTAGGGATTGGTTAGCAAATTTCATAAAAAAATTTGAACCTTAGTTGAGTGGGCAATATAATGATTTATAGAGTCAAAACTCTGATCTTACATGTACTTGATTAAGTAAAGGTGTTCTCCGTCCAGGTATGGATATAATGGTAGAGATGTCAAGGATAACATCACAGTCGATGGCAGAGGAGATCTGATGTATGCTGTTGGACATGTTATTGTGCTTCTCAACATACAGTCTGAAAGAAAACAAAGACATTACAAAGAACATACAGCACCAGTATCCTGGTACGGATAATGAGTACCATGAGTTTGAGATTCATGGCGGGAAGGTCGTCCATTCTCAACGAAATCTTTGTTAACACTACCCCGGAATAAATCCATGGTCTAATTTTTTTGGATACATTGGAGGTTGGACATGTCTGTCTTTGTGTGTTTATCTGAAATTTATTGGTGAACCATTGCTTTTTCCAGCCTGGATAAGACCAGACAATGTGTTTGATGCTCACACTCATTATCAATCTCATCTAACAGCGAGGATTATGCAAAAGTTGATTGGCCAAAAAACTGTTTATGAATCTCTTTGTCATAGTTATATTTTTCCAGTATAAGTTTGCACCATGATGGTACAACTGTAGCCAGTGCACAGTCTCTGTACAAACACCACAGAAGCGAGGTGCGTATCTGGAGGAGTGATAATCTCCAGACTGTGTCGGTGATCAGTGATCAGAATGTCATCATCAGCAGATACTCAATACTATCCTTCTGTCAACCTCAGGTACCAGACACTATTACTGCATATCGGCTTGTTTGACTCAACTCAAATCTTTGAAGCAGCTTGAGAACTAAGCAAACTCGCTTCTCTTTGTCACTTTGGACTTCTCACACATGGATATAATATAACTCATTAATTAGTTTATCAAAGACTTGCAGCTCCATTATAAGTATAATGCTATATAGGCATGTTTTCCTTCACCTTGATTGTCACAGAATTGTACTTGTTTTACGCTCTGATGACAGGATACACTCATGTATGTGTGATAGATTAACAAGTATGGTCTCAAAAAGAAAAGACAACTCTTAATTTATAATCAGTCAATGAGGATCCTTTCTGTTTCCCTCAAGATCCAAGGCCAGGTGAAACAGTCACCCTCAGTCGATCCCTAACTCCATGGTCGATCGGAGATATTCATGTCTCTTTCAATCTCTAAATCAGTGTGCTAATTTTAGGGGAAACTTCTGAGCTCCATAGGCACAACCCAGAGAACCCAGTTGTGTAATCAGCTTCTATCTGCTGAGATTCGAGATGAGGGTGAGGTGTGCGTAGCCGTGTGGGATATATCTACTACTAATAAGATATCTGAGATACTACTCGATACAGAACTACTCAACTGTGTACAGTTTAATCCTTGCCTACCTAATATCATTGTGACTCTAGGTATGTCTACTGTACATTAACCTTGTAATGGAGGATGTGGGAAACTTCATTACACAGAAGATAACTCCATGAAGCTATAGCTTCTTTTGCTGGACTTCTAAGTCTCACTGGATGGGTTTTTGCTTTGGTTGAATCTTCATTCTTTTTTTTCTTATTTCAAAAAACTTTGATAAGGAACATCTCTTTCAGGATAAACTTACTTTGTCCACTCAATTTTCACATAGTGTTATGCGGATAATGAACATAAGCATCTAGCTTTTTCTTGTGTGACCTTTATTTAAAGTGTGTTTGGTTAAATCTTTTTAGGTAAAGAACATTTTCAGTGGTGGAGATTAAATAGAGAATCAGCCAGCATAAATCCTGTAAACGAACCAAATTTTGGGGTAAGCATTTATTTAAAATTTATATGAACTTTGCATGGTGTTGCTTGTTTGCAATTTTGTGGCTACTGGGAAACTGTATGCCAAAGGTAAATGATACCATTGACTCAAATCTGTTTCCAGAACCTAATTCAACAAAGAGTGTGATACTTAAGCCTTGCCTACCAAGCTTACTGTTGTGTTTGTTTGTTGCATATGGTAGACTTGACTAATGTTACCAACAAACATTATATCACTGCCACGCGCAGCGCGATTTATACAGATCATCTGGTCTTGCACAAAAGGAACACAACTCCCAAACCAAAAATATTTTTAACCATTGAATGAATTGGTTTGTTTTGTGTTGCATGCGTTGATACAGATGCATATGAAAGCCAGAAGTTATACATGTGCTTATCACACCAGTGAAGGTGACCTCATCTCAGGAGATTCTAATGGAACAGTGTATGTTTGGCCATGTGGGTCGAACTCGCTATCAAATCTCATCAAACATGCACATGAGGTTTGCTTCATTATCAATCTAGCGGAATTCTCATATTACGTTTTATTTGATAGATGATTTTGCTATACCAGCTGCATGAAACTTATTAAAAATATAGCTTGTTCAAATAAGCAGGTCACAATCGCAATTCAAAATCTAAAAAAATATAATTACAATACATTCAATCAAGATAAGTCAGTCAAACACCCCAGAAACATTATAATGAGCAATAGTTTTACAGATCAATTATTTCACATGCTGTAGGGGCCTATCACCTCTATTGAACTGGTTAACAATACGTTAATCTCATGTGGCAGAGATGGAATGATGAAAACATGGAAGTATGGATTCCATCTGGACAAATTACATGACATCAAGCTACCTGAAGATGACAACATAGTCAAGTCGCTGCTTTATCACAATGGTATGTTCAGCTTAGCTCTACTTACAACAGTTAGGGTTTCACTTACTGCTACAAACCTAATGGTAATTTTTCTCCATTTAAATTTTTAAGCATGTTCAACCAATAGCACTTGCTTTCATTTTTACTTTCTTTCAACAGGTATTGTGTTCATGGGCTCCAGTGCAAACTCGCTGATGTCATTTGATGTGGAGTTTGATTCAGCAGGCTATATAAATAATTTATCGTTCCACTCTCTGCCCCTCTGCCAGGTAAATCACACAATACTCATTTCCTAGAAGTTCAAGTAAATTGAATTCCATAACCATAGTTCTTGCGGAACAAGTGGAACGCGGAACTGCAGAACAGACATTGCTGAACAGCAAAATCTGCTGAAAACTTTAAAGTCACATTAAGACTAAAATCACAATCCTTGAGTCATGAAATCTTGCAAGATAACTCCAAAAAATTGAAATAATCTAAGTTTTTCTGCAAAATTCATGATCATATTAATTGTAGGCAATTGTTCAGTTTGGCACATCATGGCATCAGGGAGTTTACTCCCTGTTGGCATATGCTTGTTGCTTGGTATGGTATATAACATTAAGAATTTTCGTCCTCTCCTTGAAATTTAAAGGACAACTCTTAAATACCAACATCAAATATCTAGTACTGCTGGACATACACAAAAATTGGAATAGGTCAATTTTGAGAGTTCTACCCTTGATATATTGGAATACCGATGGCACTCTCAGTGTGCAGATATGGTTTAATATAAACCATAATATCGGATTTCTGTGAGTATCGAGGGGGCAACTCTTGAAATTAAACATTCATGCCAGTCACGTATAATGACTACAGTTGTCCCCTCATCAACACTGGTGGGATAACTCCCTGTTATCTCAAAAGGGCCGATATATTGGCCCATAGGTTGATCCAGCAAAGTGATAAGAGGTTTCCAGGACATTTGCTCGCTTAGATCAGACAACCACCAGAAATCGACATCAAAATCAGTTTATCGTGCAGGACTATCGATATCCAGTAAATATCTGTCAAGATATTGACTAGGAGTTTGACCATTTATCGTTTTTTAGCACAATGAGCCCAAATTTGGTTTGTAAATATCTGTCTGTCTGTTCCCTTTCTCTAATTCCAGTGAATTCTCATCTCTTCAGGATTTGGTCATCAGTGATTTAAATTTCATTTACATTCTATGATAGCCTGCGAAGACCCAAGCCATGATGTTGTCAGGTC
>ERZ1740072.518-NODE-518-length-15519-cov-16.678996_pt1 | contig 15519 bp, 15 predicted proteins | sample MGYA00581733_ERZ1740072 | MGnify/ENA primary metagenome ERZ1740072 (study PRJEB43018, sample SAMN04849741) | marine metagenome | isolation source: floating plastic debris | place: Pacific Ocean | collected 2008-08-30 | study: EMG produced TPA metagenomics...
TGACTCTCCTAAAAATTTTAAGCATAGAGAGTATGGCACGCCTTTATGAGAAAACCCTAAGCAAGCATCAGTAGCCCCGTATAAAGAGCTGCACCCCCCATAAAAGATAGGAAACAACTTTGTTTTTCATCAGGCAGTTCTCGTTTCAAAATATTAAGAATGATGCTGCCAGCCAAAAAAGACCAAACGGCTAGAATAGCCACTTCATTAAGATGGAGTGAGTGACCTGCGATCGCACCCACCATAATCGCCGCCGTCAATAGCCAGCGGCCATATTTATCGTAGGGGGCACGGTGATGTTCCCGTAAACCATGATCGATAATAAAAAAGTGGAGTGCGATGGCCGCAAAAAACAACAGACATCTCAGCAATGTATGGTTGGTCAACTCTTGCAGCAGATACCCCACGATGGCATTAAGCACAGCAAACGCAACAATGTGTATCCAGAAAACAGTGTGCTGAGTACTGTCTTGATTGTTCTTTATCCGGTTATGTTGGCGGGATTTAAGCGCTAAAATATCTAATCCATAAAAGACTAAAAGACCCAGCAGCGATAACAAGTAAACATGATTTTCCACATAGGCAACAGCTAAGATCTCAGAATGCTCGATTGCCTCTTGCGCATGGCTTAACTCCGGGAAAATCTCCAGAAAAACATAGCCAATCGAAACACCCCCCGCAAAGGACATCCACCGAAATTCAGGAATAAACGAAAAAATGTTGAGTTTGGCAACAAACGCATGAATCAATGCTAGGCCAATCGCTAATACCAATCCTGGTCCAGACATAATGCTCCCTAAAATCCAGCGCCCTTTGCACCACTATTGTCTAAAGAGCACCCATAAAGGTAAATTACTCACCTTTATTTACTTTTATCTCCTTTGCACGACCCATACCGCTGACCTTTAACAGCCACAACAACAATCTATTAATCCCTTCAGCAACCATGACAACTTTGGCTATGGGCACAGGCTGTCGTCAGAAACACTTTATTTCCATAACAGGCCGTTAATAATAAGGCATCGCCAAGCAAGCACACCATGATTCCAGTTGGGAAATTGAAGCTTTGCCAACATGGACCATCTCCGATGGGAGCATCGTCCTGATCCCTATGATGATCACAAAAGTTCCCGATGACGACAGTGCACCCCAATCACCTAGCCAGCAAAGGCTAAACACTCCTGCCCTATGGGTGGATAGTCATTTTACTGAGGATTTTACGGATTCTTCATACGCTGTGAAGTTTTCTAGAGGTTGCATCCATGAAGCTACCGCACCTTTTTCAGATAGTTTATTCGTAGTAATAGATATAACCTCTTTAAAATTACGGTTTAAATTGCAGAATTCATATTTAGTGTCAATGAGTATCGAAAACATACTCTTGACTAATTCATAGCAGTCAGACAGAGTTGCCATGGGGCTATAAGCATAGGCAAAGATATTTGTCTAGCTATGTACCAGATCAATCTAGGGATATATGAAAAACGTTCAGCACGATGCCTTGTTGGAGCAAGCTATAGATATAAGAGCTGCTCGTACGTTGTGTAGAGATGGCTGGTCATGCGAGCAAATTAATGCGGTCTTGAGAAATGCCGAAATCACCCGTCAGCAATTTGAAACTATTCAAGAGCAATCCAGGGATCTAGATAGATTAAGGCAGGACTTTGGCCCACCGTCTGACTGGCTAAGCAGTGGCCATACTGAAACCAATCACTCCGAGATTGACTTTCTCAACCACGGCCCAGATGCTGCCACAGAAATTTTACGCGAGCATGGCTGGCAGAGCTACGAAATTAGCTTAGTCATACAGGACTCTATGTTCATTGCACTGGATGAGCCTAAGTTAGAGCAACAGACTAAAGGCTATCGCAGCAATGGAATCATCCCAGCTTCATTACCCACCCAGAACAGCCATAGCGGATATGCCCTTAGCTATCCCAATCATGCCGTCGCATCCATACCCATCCCCCAAAATCGAGCCGTTCAGCGCAGACAGTCACGTCGCTACCTGGGTCGCGATATATTTATTTTGACGTTCATGGCCGCAGTTGCCCTGGCTCTCTTATTTACGCTCCTGTAGCTACTTAATACTGGCGTTGCTGATCCTCGGGATGATTTTATCTGCAAGATACGGTCAAATAGCACGGCTAACCAATCGGTTCATCCTCTAAATCAGCAACGGCTAATACTCAATCACAAATTCATCAAAGCGATTGATAGGCAAACAGTCTTCAACGTCGAGATGCCTAACGCTGGCACGCTCAGGGCCTACCTTGGCCCATGCTACTAATTTCAATAATTGCTCATCTGGCCCATCAGCCACAATTTCTACCGTATGGTCGGGCTTATTGATGACGTAGCCCGTCAGGTTGAGTTCTTGCGCTTTTTTGCGGGTGTGATAACGAAAGCCCACGCCTTGCACCAGGCCGTGGACCGTAATCTTTATGCGTGACATTTAAAGGGTGAACCAAATGATTGATCCCCATTTTGTCTCAAAACATAACGATATGTAACATTTTCTTAAGCTTCATTAAGAGCGGAAATATTTGTGGGCAACGTATTTGTTTTTCACAATGTCAGGCCGTTTTACATTGACAAAGACGCGGTGCTATAAGTATTTTTGCTCATCGGTTCTGGTACTTGAGCTAACGCTGCTTTGACCACGTCAATTCCGGCGCCAGGACGACAGCTATTGTCGGTTAAGTGTCGTTTCCAAGCACGACTACCGGGCTGACCATGAAAGAGCTGGAGCATGTGGCGGGTAATGGAATGCAGCTTTAAGCCATTTGCAGTCCAGCGGGCAATGTAGGGCAGCATAGCGGTCACCACCTGATGTCGAGTAAGCAACTCATCGGTAGCATAGATGTCGCGATCGGCCAGGGCAAACATGTAGGGCGTGTCATAGGCAGCCCGACCGATCATGACAGCATCCACCTGTTGCAAATGAATACGGGTATGATCGAGGGTTTTGATGCCACCGTTAATTTCAATCCACAACTGGGGGCAGTCCTGTTTGAGACGATAGACATCGTCATAGCGTAGGGGAGGGATAGTGCGATTATCTTTTGGGCTCAGTCCCTGCAGCCATGCTTTTCTAGCATGGACGGTAAAGCGACGACAGCCAGCGCTGGCGACGGTGGTGACAAAATTCACCATGTCTTCGTAGCGATCGCAACTATCAATCCCAATCCGATGTTTCACCGTCACCGGGATCTTCACAGCCGCCTGCATCGCAGCCACACAGTCAGCCACCAGTTCTGGCTGAGCCATTAGACAAGCTCCAAAATTGCCACTTTGCACCCGATTACTGGGGCAGCCCACATTTAAGTTCACTTCGTCGTAGCCCATATCTTGGGCAATTTTGGCGCACTGAGCCAACAGCTGGGGATTATCGCCCCCTATCTGTAGCGATAGGGGTTTTTCCTCAGGATCAAATCCCAGCAGCTTGTTGCGATCGCCATGGAGAATCGCCTGGGACGTGATCATCTCGGTATACAGCAGCGTTTTCCGCGTGATTTGCCGCATAAAGTAGCGAAAATGACGATCGGTACGATCCATCATTGGCGCCACACTGAGGGGGTGAAGACGTTGGGCCAAGGGAACAGACTGCATTATGATTCCCCCTGTTGTTCTAAGTAGCTTTTAGCCTTTTGCGGCTGGCCCCAAAGCACTTGCTCATGCTTGTAAATTACCATCCCAGGCCGGGCTCCTTTGGGCTTATAGACGTGCTTTGGTTGGGTATAGACCACGGGCACCTGCTCTGACTGACGGGCCCGACTAAACCACGCCGCAATATTCGCCGCCCAGGCCAAGTCATCATCACTCGCCTGGGCCCCTGGTTCTAACCGCAATAAAACATGACTACCAGGAATTTCCTGGGTATGAAACCACAAGTCATAATCATTGGCAGCTTTAAAGGAGAGGGCTTCATTTTGATTATTGTTGCGACCGACCCAAATCTCAACACCTTGGGGAGTGTGGAACTTGTGGAAGTTGGGCAGATTATTAGCCCGTGAGCGACCCTGACGCTGGTAGGGATCATCCAGATACTCCTGCTGCACCAGTTCATCTCGAATTTCTTCTAGGGCCACAAGGTCATCAGCGTTGGTGTACTGATCTGTTTGGGTAAGAGCGGCTTCCACCTGTTCTAAATAGTGCAGTTCCGCTTCAACTTCAGTTAATAACGGCATCACAGCATCCCGAGTTCGTTTGAGTTTTTGATGCCGTTTATAAAATGCCTGGGCATTTTGCACCGCATTTTTTTCAGGATTTAAAGGCAAGACAACGGGCTCTCCCGATTCAAAATCTTGTAGCTGAATTTTAGACATGCCAGGCTTCCACTGATGGAGATAGGCCATTAGCAAATCGGCCTTGACGCGGTATTGATCGGCCTGATCAGAATCGTCTAGACGTTGGTGGAAATTAGCCGCTTTTTGTCTCAGTTTCCCCGTTAGTTTTTTTGTTTTTTGAGTGAGCTGATTGTGCAGCTGGGCAAAGATTTGCTGATTCAGCTGTGAGGTGTAGTAGCCGTCTAGTAGCTCCTGGATAGACCCCGTCATTGATGATGTCGCCGTCCAGCCCAGGACCGTATATCCCTTGTCGGTGTAGGCAGGTTGAAAGTCGTTGTGCTCTAAACACTGAAGCCAACGCTGCCACTGAATATGTAGCTGCTGCCATTGGTCGAGAGTCAAGCTATCGGTACTCTGATTGGGATTGAGGCCAGCAGCCACACTCAGCTGACGAGCGAGGGCCGTGCTCAGACCACCGTAGCTTTTGAGCATCATTTTGTAGAGTTTACCGGGCACCAGGCTAATCCGTTCTTGCCAGTCGACAAAGGTCTCATCGAGTCGAGGGAACGTGCCCAGCATGGCCGGTGGGGGTTTATATTGCCCCCCAGTGCGAATAGTCCGCACACTCGATTGTTGTTCATTCACCTGATGGGCAGCCGTAACAATGCTTTGTTGGGCATTAGTCAACAAAACATTGCTGTATTTCCCCATAATCTCTACGTAAAGGTGCCATTCAGCCGCTTCATCGGGACGGCGGGCAAATTGTAGGTCTATCGCCCGTTCCCAAGGAGCCAGAAACTCAATTTTAGTCAGGGCTAGACCATTAAACTGATGCTTCAGCTGCTGACTAAAGGTAAATGTGTCGGGTCGCTTGGGGGGGGCGGGCCCGATATGAATGCGGGCCGCTTGAGGATGCCAGGAAATTATCAGCCAGCCCCGACGATTAAATGTACGCAGCCCAAGACAGACAGTGTTACGATCTTGTTGCACAACTTGCTCACATCGAGCAGGCAACCATTGAGTAGTTAGCTCGTTACATACGGCTTTAAGGGTTGTGATATCAACCGGCTGCACTTTTTATCCTCTGTTATCAGTAATTTTGTCGGATTTTGAATAATTGAGCTGTCTTTTTGTTGAGCCACTTACAAGACCGGGCAATCTAGCAATGAGCTAAACATGACAAAATTCTTCATTCTCAATGATTAAGCCTTATTTTTCTCATGTTTAAGTCCTGTTTTTTTCGTTAACATTTCGGTACTAGAAATTTAGTCATTTGCGCACTTGTAAGGGCACATCGCTACATGTAGTAGCGGTTGTCATTTTTTGGTCTCTGTGCTTTTTTGAATCTTGCTATCGAACCTATGGAAATCAAACTTATCAATATTGGCTTTGGTAACATCGTATCTGCCAATCGAGTCGTCGCTATTGTCAGTCCCGAATCTGCCCCGATTAAACGACTCATTGGTGACGCCCGTGATACGGGGCAGCTCGTGGATGCCACTTACGGGAGACGCACGCGTGCCGTCATCGTGACTGACTCAGATCATGTCATTTTATCGGCCCTGCAGCCCGAAACAGTCGCCAATCGCTTTTTGGTAAATAAAGAAGCGAACGGAGAATAACAGACTGACCTGCTTTCTCATTAGAGTGCCTTGATGGAGACTGAGGCGGTTTACACTAAAGACATTAACAATGCCCAAGAGATTGCATTTTCAGATGTCCGTTAATTCCGCTCGGCCTCCGGCTCTCGACAAAATTGTCAAACGTTTCCAACGGATTCAAGATCCACGGCGTCGCTACGAGCAACTGCTGTGGTACGCCAAACGGTTAGAAGGATTTCCCGAGGACTCGAAAACACCAGAAAATAAGGTCAAAGGCTGTGTCTCCCAGGTTTATGTGATTGCTAGTGCTGATGAAGCAGGCAATGTCAGCTTTCAGGGCGACTCAGATGCACAGATTACAAAGGGTCTGGTGGCTCTTTTAATTGAAGGTCTCAAGGGTCTACCCCCCCAAGAGATTGTGCAGCTAGACCCTAATTTTATTAAAGACACCCAGCTAGATGTCAGCCTTACCCCTTCCCGGGCAAATGGGTTCTACAACATTTTTAAAACGATGCAGCAAAAAGCGCTGGCATTGGCAGGTGACTAGGTAGGTTACATGATCTGCTCTGACGCCTACGTATAAAAATCTGTTGCAAATTCGCCACTGTAGAAATCGTCGTCTGTAGTAGCCTCATCTTCATGGGCACCAATACCAAAGGCAGCTAGTAGACCAGCATTATCAGCTGTTGCGTCTAGCACCTTGGTTTGTAGTTCATGCCAAACGGGGGCCGCTGTCAGTAATAGCTGCCGACCCTGGGGCGTCGCCTTCAGGGACTGACTCCGTTTGTCTTTACCGGGACCAATGTCAATCCATCCGTGGTTGTACATGCGATCTATGGTGCGGCTAACGGTAGATTTTTCCATGCCTAGCATCTGACCGAGCTGACCAGGGGGAATGGGACCACGGCTGACAACGGTCGCTAAAATATTTAGCTGGTTAGTGGTAAAGCCGAGGGGGCGCAGGGCATCGTCATAAAGCCGGGTGACCATGCGGTTGATCTGCCGTAGCCGTCGAGCGATGCAGTCATTGGTCATTTGACGGGCAATTTCTTTGGGGGTGCCATAGGGTGACATCACAGGCGGATTAAGGGTGAACGCCAAATTCATGATAGTCACTAGTTGGATATACAACCATTTACATTGAGTTACACTGAGTTACTTTGCTTAATAGTCGTTAATATATTTATAAGTACGTAATCATGGCGAGTGCCTATGGATATCCTCGACGCCATCACGGCTGATGGTCTCTGGATTGGGCTGATTGTAGGTTTAGCGTCTTTGGTGCAGGGCCTGACTGGGTTTGGGTTTGCCCTGGTGTCGGTATCAATGCTGCCGCTGTTTATGGAGCTACAGCTCGCTGTCCCCTTTGTGATCGCCGTCGGTCTGATCGGCAATATCGCCCTGTGGTGGTACCACCGAGATAGTTTTGAGTGGTCTCGTGTGGTGGATCTGTCTGCCGCCGCCCTGGTCACCATTCCGGTTGGCGTACTGGGCCTACAGTATGTGCCAGAGCATCTGGCATTGCAGGGGTTAGGGGTATTGGTGTTGGGCTATGTGGCCTACTCGTGGCTACAGCTAACACTGCCTGAGCTTACAGGACGGCCGTGGGCCTATGCCTTTGGTGCTGCTTCCGGTGTACTGACTGGTGCATTTAATACGGGCGGGCCGCCGATTGTGATCTATGCCAATTGCAATCAGTGGAGCCCTGAACAATTTAAAAGCAACCTGCCTGGTGCCTTTTGTGTGATGTCATCGGTTGCGATCGCAACCCACTGTTGGCAAGGGCACTTTGACAGTGCCCTCATGACCCAGGTCGGCTATGCGTCTCCCTTTTTCATCGCCGGACTGGGTCTGGGCATATGGCTTTCCAAATACATCAATGCCGACGCTTTCCGTCGCATCGTGCTGGTGTTATTGGGGGTCATTGGCCTCAAGCTGTTGATGTAGCTGGCCTAGGGCTCGGTTGTCTCCTGGGCTTCAGGGGTAACATCAATGGTTTCATCACTGATCACCTCGATCTCGGGTCTAGCCTCAGGCTGAGCGGGTTCTGTGGGCTCTATCGGATCTGCCGGCTCCACATCATTAGGATCAATTTCAATCGGGTCAATATCAAAGGGGGGATTATCCCGGAGACCGTCCCGAAGAGTTTCCCCCAGATTAGGCGTCTCCTCAGGCTCATCCGCTGATGCGGGCGGATTATCTAGGCTAAGTTTCGCCACCTCGCCACGGAAATAAGGTTCTCGATACTGCAGTGATTCTGCAAACGCCACCCCAGCACGAAAGGCAACCAGAGCATTATCCGTGTCATCAATACTTAAATACAGCTGCCCTAAACGGTCATAGGCTTCTAAGATGCCGTGCTGGTTATAGGCCTGCTGCTCAGCCCGCACCAGCAGGTTATACATGGTCAGCGCTTCATTCGTCAGCCCTTGCTCGGCATAGAGATCGCCCAGATCTTTGAGCACCGTACTGACATGACCATACAGCTCAAGCCGTTGGGCGGTGACATAGGCCAGGTTGTAATATTCAAGCGCCTGGGGATACGCCTCGAGGGCTCGAAAATTTCGAGCCATATTAATTTCGAGGGGGGGCTCTCGATCGCTCTGACCAGTGGACCGATAAAGCTTGAGTAGCTCAGTTTGCACGGGCAGCGCTTGAGCGTACTTTTTAGCTTCTTGGTAGCTGTAAATCAGATCGATTAAATACTGGGTGTGCTCCAGCGTATTGCCCTGGGCTTTGGCCCTAGCCACAAGCTGGGTGTAGAGCGGCGCTGCATTATCAAACTCAAACCACTGCAAATGATGGCTAGCCAGCACCACGACCCACCCCTGCTGAGCCACCTCATCACCGGTCGTCATTTGGATCAGCTGCTGATAAATTTCAGTAGATGTATCTCGAATGCGTAGCGTTTGGGCAATGGTGGCAATGGTTTCCACTCGCTCCAGGGAGGCAGTAGCCTTTTCAGCTTCCCAGATGCGCTGCAGCCTGACCGCCAGCAGCCGAATTTCCTGCGAACGCTGGGCGTTCCAAGCCTGCTGCCCAATGCGGTCCAGGGCTTCTAACTCTGCCTCTAGGCCAAATATCCGACGCAGCTGAACTTCCCGCATCCACAGGGGAAAGGCCTCATCAGGTTGCTCAGCCAGCAGTAATGCCCGCGCCTGTTCATCTAACCGAAATAGCTCTAGCTCCAGGTTATACAGCTCCAAGGGACTGAGGGGACGCTCTACCACTGTCGTAGGCAGGAGCGGATCCCTGGGGTCTGCTTCTAGGGGATTAGTAAGAAACGCATCTAGCAGCACAGGATCCAGCCGCTGACCATAGGCCGGAAGGGATAGCAACGCTAAGGCAGCGACACCGCCTGCCAGGTGCTTGCCCAAGGAACGGAACCAATGCCACTTTCGTAAACCAAAATAAACACTCATTTACAGAACTTTGTACTCGCGCTGCTTTGCGACCGTGGGCGGCCATCTGTGCTGTAATCTTAAGATCTTGTGTAAACTTTTGGCCTTTTGCCAGTAAGCCTTTGCTGGCTGTCTAACCATAACAAATCTGTTAACTATGTCCCCAAATGTAGCAACCCGTACCATCCGGATTGGTTCTCGTAAAAGTCAGCTTGCCCTAGTGCAAACCCACTGGGTACAGGGTGAACTACAAAAGCGTTTTCCTGAGATTAACTTTGAAGTTAAAACCATGGAAACCCAAGGGGACAAAATTCTCGATGTTTCCCTCTCTAAGATTGGCGATAAGGGTCTCTTTACCCAAGAGTTGGAAGACGACATGCTCGACGGCACCGTAGACTTTGCCGTTCACTCGCTTAAGGATCTACCCACCCGTCTGCCTGAGGGCTTGATGCTGGGCTGTGTTACCGAGCGAGAAGACCCCGCTGACGCGCTGGTTGTGCATGAAAAGCACGCGGGCAAAACCCTTGAGCAACTCCCTGAGGGAGCCATTATTGGTACGTCGTCCTTACGTCGTCTGGCCCAGCTGCGTCATCACTTCCCCTCGTTTCAATTTAAAGACATTCGCGGCAACCTCAACACCCGTCTCCGCAAGCTAGACGAAGGCCAGTACGATGCCATCATTTTGGCGGTGGCCGGTCTTAAGCGTCTGGACATGGCGGAGCGCATTCAGCAGGTGATCCCAGCCGCTCTTTCACTCCATGCGGTGGGTCAGGGTGCCCTCGGCATCGAATGTCGCAGCGGCGATGACGATATTTTGACGGTGATTAAAACCCTAGAACATCTGCCAACGGCTCAGCGGTGTTACGCTGAGCGGGCCTTTTTGCGAGAGCTAGAAGGCGGCTGTCAGGTGCCCATCGGTGTGAATACGGTGATTGCAGACAACACCCTAACCCTGACTGGCATTGTCGCTAGCCTCGATGGACAAACGGTGGTTAAAGACGAAATCTCAGGTCCCGTCGAGACGGCGGATGACATGGGCACGACCTTGGCCAAGCGGGCTAAGGCGGCGGGTGCACAGGTGATTTTAGATGCGATCGCAGCTGAAAGTCGCTAACCAAGAATCCTAGAGCACATCTCCAATAGACAACAGTCAAGGGATACAAGCATGTATCCCTTTTGTCATTGGCCCCGTTAGGATCCTTTTAACCGCTGCCATACGGAATTGATTGGGCTTCCGTAGGCTTAAGCACTATGCACAGATCCAATCCCCCTCTAGACTTGATCCCGAGGACCACGGCTTTTTCGGCAGGGCAACAGAAACGGGATGCGAATTTTATTTGTGGCAGCAGAGGCCGCTCCGCTAGCAAAAGTAGGCGGCATGGGCGACGTAGTAGGAACATTGCCTAAAATCCTGCGCGCCATGGGGCACGATGTGAGGGTCTTTATGCCCTACTACGGCACCATTAGTCAAAAAGTGGATGTGCCCGCAGAACCCGTCTGGTGGGGGTATGCCATGTTCAACGCGTTTGCAGTGTACGAAACTACCCTGCCTAAGTCGGACGTACCCCTCTATTTATTTGGACATCCTGCCTTCGATAGCCCAGACATCTACGGCACCGCCGATGAAGACTGGCGCTTTACCTTTTTTGCCAACGGTGCCGCCGAGTTTTGTTGGAACCACTGGAAGCCCGACGTGCTGCACTGCCATGACTGGCACACCGGTATGCTGCCCGTATGGATGCATCAATCCCCAGAAATCTCCACGGTCTTCACCATCCACAACCTGGCCTACCAGGGTCCTTGGCGCTGGAAACTCGACAAAATCACGTGGTGTCCCTGGTATATGCAGGGCGACAGTACCTTGGCAGCAGCGCTGCTTTATGCCGACCGGGTCAATGCGGTTTCACCCACCTACGCCGAGCAAATTCAAACCAAAGAATATGGCGAAAAGCTAGAGGGGCTACTGTCCTACATCAGCGAAAAACTCAGCGGTATTGTCAACGGCATTGATCTCGATGACTTTAATCCCGCCACCGATGACCAGATAGAACAAACTTATACAGCCGAAACCCTAGAAAAACGAGCCCTCAATAAACAAGCCCTCCAAGAAGAAATGGGATTGGAGGTAAATGATGAGCGGTTTGTTATCGGGTTAGTCAGCCGCCTTGTGGAGCAAAAGGGTATCGACCTGATTTTGCAAACCATGGATCGTTTTTTGGCCTACACCGATGCTCAACTGGTACTACTCGGGTCTGGCAACCGCGACTACGAAACCCAGCTATGGGAGCTATCCAATCGGTTTCCAGGTCGGGTATCGGTGTATTTGATGTATAGCAGCCAGCTAGCCCAAAAAATCTATGCTGGGGCCGACGCCTTCTTAATGCCCTCTAAGTTTGAGCCCTGCGGCATCAGTCAAATGATCGCCATGCGCTATGGCTGTGTGCCCATCGTGCGACGTACTGGCGGTCTGGTAGATACCGTCAGTCACCACGACCCGGTGCATGGTCAAGGTACCGGTTACTGCTTTGACCGCTATGAGCCCTTAGACTTGTTTACCTGTATGGTACGGGCTTGGGAAGGCTTTCATTACAAGCCCTTCTGGAAGGAATTACAAAAGCGGGCGATGGCGGAGAACTTTAGCTGGGAAAATTCAGCGATTGAGTACATTAAGCTTTACAGCGACGTGAAGGGACTGCCCCATGAAAGCCAAATCCCTGTTGAGCACGGCGGCACCTTAAAAATAAGTTAGGTGGGGCACCGCTCCCAGAAAATAAATTAGGTAGGGTACCGCTCCCAACAGACCTGCAAACATAACAAGTCTGGAAAGTGCTCATTCGCCAATGTGGTTAATATAGCTATCACATAGGGGCATTTAATGGAAACTGTTGGCGTTTGGGATTGGTTTTGGTTAATCTTTCTGTTTGCTATTCCTATTGTTAACATTATTGCCTTTATTGTTATCGCCTGTGGTAGCGGGAATCGCAATGTTGTTAACCTATGCAGAGCCTACTTAATCTGGGCTCTCATTGGTTTAGGTCTTTTTCTGATAGTAGGTGTCTTAACAGGTTTATAGACTGTTATGAAGCGGTCTCTTACCCCGTAAAGTTGTGGGCAATTTCTCTTAGGATGTTGCTTTTGGAAAACTGCCATTTTCACAGGTGGTGAGCTGCTGCAAGATTGATTGAGCGGCGGTATCGTTTCCCTGGCTAATGTCTTGCATAACAGCAGTGTTAATCAGCTCCATGCCCAGACGCACCCAGTAGGCCCCGGTGATCGATTCAAAATCTAGGGGGGGCATTTGCTCTGCATAGGACTGAGTCAAATCTAGATCTAGTCTTTCGCCCAGGGAACGAATCACATACTGCCGTTGAGGGGGTGCTTGGGCAACCCATTGCTCCAGGGGCTGAGCAAATATCTCAGTAATGTCATCTTCGCTTGCCTGTTTTTGCAGCCAGACTTCAACGGTCGAAACAGGCCAGTCGGTCGTCTCTTCATCCACTTTAGCGAAGGCATGGGCTTCGGCATAGGAGACTGTACCATCAGCATCATAGTCAGCCGAGGCAACAGATTTACCCGTGCGGTCAATACCGCTAAGACCGGCAAAAAAGCTAGAGCTATAGTCACGATAATCGGCCTCATTGACCGCAGGTGTACATCCTACAGAAGGTCTCTCGGCAACCGTAGCAAAGAAACCACAGCGAGTTTGTAATGCCACAGGATTTTCAGGATTACCCTGTTCATAAATAAGGTTGGCAAAAGAACCTGAAAAACACTGGGCCATCATGGTCACAAATGGCTGATCGGCAGGTAGCTGATCTAACCAACCACCCAGCTTCTGCACAGAAACAAATTGTTCCTCCCAGAGGATCATGGCATTGTTGTCTGGATCCTTATTGTTGTAAGCACCGTGGCCGGTAAAGTAAAAGAACGCCGGACATGGAGATGATTTTGTCCTTAGCGTCTCAAACCACGCTTCGGCATTACCAACGGTGGCGGGGCCATTCAGATTGTCAATTTCTGGGGGTTTAAACTGCTCTTGACCCACAAGATTAATAAAACGCACGGTGGGGGCACCGTCATTACCATTGGCAAAATATTGACGCACCGTGCTGAGGCCAATGCCCAGGCTGCTGAGGGTGCGCTGAAAATAGTGGACATTTTTTTCGAGGGCAATTTCGTTGTAATGGGGCGCGCCCCCACCCGCCAGCACTAAAAACTCCATAGGACTAGGAGCCGCTGCCACGGCGGTGATCGTAGGCTCGGTGGCCGCCTGGCGACTCCAACCCCAACCCACACCAATCGCAACACCCATGAGGCTCGTGGTTAATAGCTGAGTCAAAAATGTGGGTGCTCGCATGGCAAATATCAGAATTGCTGACCCTATTTTAGACACGGACATTAGATATCGGATCTGCGCGCACCGTTTGCTGCGCCGCGGCTGATCTTCTAAATCAGCAACGGTGCAGCCTAAAATAGAAAAAGTTTTGGCCATCTGCCGTTGCGTCCGTTAATCTATGCATCAACTTGTAACCGCTGCCCTTGACGCCCAGGACTATCGTCGAGCGACTCAATTGATCAAACAGTGGCGCAAGACAGCCCCTAAGGACCCGCTGGTGCTACTATCTATCGGGCGATTACAGGAAGGAACTCTACAGTGGGATGCGGCGGAAAAAACCTACCTAACTTTTCTAAAACGGGTCAACAATCCAAAACTGATGGGGCAGGCGCGGACTGGACTAAAGCGGGTGCAGCAAGCACGGGAAACAAGTCGTCAGGTCGCGCTGGATGAAGCAAAAGCCGTTTTGGGTAGCGATGACCCTGGGCTATTGGTGATTATGCCGCCAGCGGACATACAGCAGGCAGCGGTAGGCATGGCGGAGGTGCTACGGATTGATCCGTACATGGCGCGCCTACAGCTGCCAAAACAGGGGCTACGTCTGCAACGCACCGGCTCAATTGGGGAAATGCAATATTACGGTGAGGCGCTCCAGGCAGCGGGGGTGCCAACAGTGTGGGCCACTATCGATCAGCTCAAAGCCGTTCAGGTATTTCAGATTAAGCACTTTCAGGCGGTGTCACCCCAGCCAGGGGTAGTGTGCCAGAGCCCGACCGGTCAGATGGGCTCACTGCAGTTTGATTGGTCTGAGGTGACCCAGATAGTAAGGGCTCAAGTGCCGGTGTTTGAACAAGTGAGTGATAAAGGGCCGTGGGGGAAAACACAGCGTAAAGAATTGGTGCAGGACTATGCCCAGGTGCTTGATCTGCATGTGCATGGGCGCAAGATTATTTTGCGTAGTTGCGATCGCACCTACGAATTTCGCAAAAGCGTCACCCTAGTACCAGACCAAACCAATCTCACCTCCACCCGCATTCGCTGGAATGGGCTCCTGCAAACCATCAACCGCAATACAGATTGCCAAACCCTAGACGACTTTAGCAACTTTGGTCAGGGCGCGTTAGAGATGATGCCCTTACTGCCATACATGCCGGTCTATCTCGAGCTCAATCGTCGCAAGCCCAGCGATTGGGATACCGCTTTTCAAATCTATAGCACCCTACTTTTTAACCAGGCGGCGGCGTAATCCTAAACGTCTCCAGCTGTCGACTAATGCGATTTAGCAAACTAAAGTCGGCTTCCGGCAGATTCCCCCCCCGGCCCGACCGATTCTCTGGAGCCAAAAATGAAAACGCATGGCGAAACGTTTTACCATCCGCTTTGATAGGTGCCTCCAAATGGCACGGAATCACTCGCTCAAACGCTAGCTGCCCTATTTGATCGGCCCAGTCTAAAACAGCCTGCGCACCTCGATTAAAAATCAACGACTGCAGTACCGGAGCCACCACCAGTCGACCATTGCCACTCAGACGTTCAAATGATTGTTGCCAACCAGGCTCCCAGGCAAACGGGTATAACCCAAAATAAGCCTGCTTAGACCGATCTGACGCCTGCTTCCTCGCTTGCCAGACATGCGCCCACTCAGGTTCTTTTAGGGCATCGGGGCGGAAGTAAAACGCAAATAGGGCAATGCGTTGCCATCCCCTGCGGCGATTCTCTACCGTATCCGCCGGCGCATCCGCAGCACTCTCTTTGGCATGAAACAATAACGGATAGCTATCTAATTGCACAATCGGTGGTGGTTCAGCCGGAATAGACACCACCGAATCAGTCACTAGCAATGTTTTAGACGATCGATGCAGCAGAGCCACCTCTGAAAAAGGACCGATTCC
>ERZ1740072.520-NODE-520-length-15508-cov-4.809875_pt1 | contig 15508 bp, 14 predicted proteins | sample MGYA00581733_ERZ1740072 | MGnify/ENA primary metagenome ERZ1740072 (study PRJEB43018, sample SAMN04849741) | marine metagenome | isolation source: floating plastic debris | place: Pacific Ocean | collected 2008-08-30 | study: EMG produced TPA metagenomics assembly...
GGAGATCCGGCTGTGGGACATGGGGGCCTTTCTGCGCGATCTCTACATGAAACTGCGCATGTCGCTGCGCAAGGACTACCTCGCGGTGGAGTGGCGCAAGTCCAAGGCGGAGGTGGGGATTGCCATTGTCGGCACCGCCTTGTTTTGCGCCGCTGCGGCGGCGGTTGTCTGGCGCCTTGACGCCGGTCAGGCCACCATTTCAGACCTCGTGATCCTCGTCCTGTTGCTGCTGCGGGCGGAAATTGCGGGCCGTGACTTTGTGTCCAGCGTTTCCCGGCTGCATGACGACCGGCTGTTTCTGACCCAGATGTTCGACTTTCTCGATTTGCAGCCGGTGATCCAGCGAGGCGGTGACCACAAACCCATGCCCACCCCGACCGACGCCGGCGTTGTTCTGGAAAATGTCAGCTTCCGATATCCCGCATCGGACCGGCTCGCCCTCGACTCAGTCAGCCTGCAACTCAAGAGCGGGCGCATCACCGCGCTGGTCGGCGGAAACGGATCGGGCAAGATAAAGCTGCACAAACTGCTCTGCCGACTCTACGCTCCGCAAGACGGGCGGATCACGCTGTACGGGCAGGACATCAGGGACCTGGACCCGGTCCGGTACCGGCAGGAGTTCAGCGTCATCTTTCAGGACTTCGTGCAGTTCGCCTTTTCGGGTCGGGACAATCTGATCGTGTCCGGGCTGGGCGCACCGGGTCAGGAAGAACAGATGCTGCGTGCCGCCAAGATGACGGGCGCGGATGACGTGCTGCAGGCATTGCCCAAGGGCTACGACACGATCCTGTCGCGCATGTTCGACGACGGTGTCGAGCTTAGCGGCGGGCAATGGCAAAAGGTGGCCCTCGCCCGGTCGGTGTTCCCCAAATCCAGCTTTGTGGTGCTGGATGAGCCCACCAGCGCCATCGATCCCAACGCCGAGGCCGATTTGTTCGATGGGTTCCGCGACAAGCTGGATGGGCGCGGCGCGCTGGTCATCAGCCACCGCCTCTCCACGATCCGCATGGCGGACTACACATATGTCCTGGACGAGGGCCGCATCGTCGAAGAAGGCACGCACGAAGAGCTGATCGCCAAAAACGGCCATTACGCGGGCATGTTCGAGCGGCAGGGGCGCGGCTACCGCAGGTAGAAAACTGTTTACAGGTTTCTGTGGATAAAACTTCGCGTATTGCGGCTGTCCTGGTGCGCCTATTAACCAAATTGCGTTGTGTTATTAACGATTTTTAATCGCCGTTTCTCCCTCACTATGACTAAATCAAAAGTATAAGATGATGTTGTTTAAACCGCTGTTGTTTTACCATTTTGAATTAGCCATTATTTCCCGGTACGCGCAATGACAGACAGACCAGTCCGCGCGATCAAAACAGTATCAGTGAAAAACGACATCGAATTGGAATAGGCCAAGTCCAACTCAACCCGCTCGGCGTAGCTGATGTCATTGCGGCCCGACACTTGCCACAACCCAGTGATGCCAGGCATCATGGATTTATAGGTCACACGGTGTGGCCCGTACTTGTGCAACTCGCTGCGTACCACAGGGCGAGGACCGACAAAGCTCATCTCGTTTCGCAGTACATTCCAGATTTGCGGGAGCTCATCTAGTGATGTACGGCGCAAAAAGCGCCCCAATGGCGTTACACGCGGATCATCCGTGAGTTTGTGATACGTCTTCCATTCGGTGGCTGCTTCTGGATTGTCGCGCAAATGCGCTCTCAACCGCTCCTCTGCATCGACCACCATTGTCCGCAACTTCCAGCACCTGAAAACCTTACCATCTCGCCCGATCCTGCGGTGACCAAAGAAGGCATTGCCACCATCTCGCGAAATAACCACCCATAATACGATTATTGTAGGGACGATAATGGGCAATAAGGCAATTGCGAAAACGATGTCGAAAATCCGTTTTCCTGTTCGCCGATAACCCGCCCAGCCGGGAGAGTTATGTTCGGATTCACCCGTGCCTACAGGAACAACATAATCGGAAACTGACATTCGCATCTCCATTCGCAGCAGATAACTAAAGCCTTGCCTCTGTTAACCTACAGCCGGCAGGGCAAAGGCAATGTGTCACTGGCAAGCCGAGATGCACGCTGAGCGAGAACTTGCCATTTGCTGGTTCGATGAGCGATTGGCCGCACGAACCAGACGTTCTGCACCCAAAAGATGCAGAATTGAGTCTTCCAGACGGATCAACTGACGCCACAGAGCGCCAGAAGCGGCAGGCTCAAACCCGGCGCTTTGACGCTCATCTCATAGGTTGGCTGTGTGGAACTGCTCCGGAGGATGCCTGTTTCCCGCAGACGCAGGCTTTATTACCGAGAATCATCTACGGAAGGGTCGTGCACTCTTTGCCGCCTAGGTGCGCCGAGCTTCGAACTCCGCCCAGGCCGCCTCCAGCTTGTCGATATCAAAGCCCGGTGCCCGTGCAGGAGCAAGGATCAGGTTCTCATTCGCGATCACCGTTGCAATAGCGTCCTCAAGCTGGGGAATGACGGCCTCGGGGATAACCAGCGCGCCGTGCCTGTCGGCATGGATCAGGTCGTCCTCGCGCACGCGCATCCCCTTGACCGACACCTCCGTACCCAGGTCGCGCACATGCACAAAGCCGTGGCTAGGCCCGATAGAGCCTGCGAGCACGGGAAAGCCTTCGTCCATGACATCGAGGTCCCGCATGACACCGTTGGTCACCGCCCCCTTGAGGCCGAGGCCCTTGTGCACCGCGACATGCACTTCGCCCCACCACCCGGCGATGCAATTGGGATAATCCATGTCCTCCACCACCGCGACTGTGGGCCCGGGGCCTCGCGCCATGGCGCGGAAATAGGCCAGCCGCCGTGCCTTGATCACGTCGCCCGCTTCCGTGGGCGGGGCAAGGCCCGCGATGCGGGCGGTGCTCGCACGCCCGACCATGGCTGGCATGCCGGGGCGGCAGTGGAACATCGTGCCGCGGGTGAAACCGTCAAAGCCGCGCCGCCCCTGCGCCACCTCGATGGCGTTGCAGACGGTGGGTGTATCGACTGCACACAGGCGGTCCAGCAGGGTCGCGGGAATGGTCTGTAGGGTCATATGGTCGGGCTTTCTTCGGTGACGGCGGCCAATCCGTCGGAGATGGCACGCGCGACACGCTCCGGCGCTTCGAGCAGGGCGAAATGGCCAAGGCCCGCCAGCACGCGCAGGTCAGCCCGTGGCGCTTGGCTTGCAATGTTGCGGATCGGGTCGGGTGGGGGCAACCTGTCCTCTGCCCCTGTGATGAACACCAGTGGCAGATCACACCGGGCAAGGCCGTCGGCAGCCCCGGGGCGGGAGGCCGCCAGTTCGGTCTGGGCTGCTATCAGATGCATGCACGCCTCCGCCATCGCGGCCACGGTGTCGCGCAGCGCCGGGTCGGGCGTGGTGGACATGTTGCACCAGCTCTCGACGACCCAGTCGCGCGCGCCGCCGCGCAAAATGCGGTCCCGCAATGCCTCGCGCCCGGCGCGATTGCCCGCCGGGTCCGGGAACGGATTGGACGCGAGCAGCACAACCGCCTTCGCTCGCGCCAGCGCATCGAGGTTATGCGCCAGGATCAGCGCCCCGAGGCTGAACCCGCACACGATCTCTCCGCCAGTGACGGCTGCGCGCAAACGCGCGTCGTAGTCCTCGACCCGCGGCGCATCCGGTACGACAAATTGGCAGCGACCCGCAGCAACCCCCAGACAGCCCAGCAGCGGGGCAAAGACGTCCGCGGTACACAGCGTACCGGGAACCATCACCCAGCGGTCAGCAACGTTTTGGGCCATCATGCCCGCCGGTCACTCGGCCACCAGGCCATAGCTCGGGATCAGATGCGCGCGCGCGACGTAGCCTTGCGCATCCAGCGCCTGACCGCTGGCATAGGCCGCCTCTATCACATCGGAGCGGAACCGCGGGCGTTTCTGATGATCGCCCGACACAACGACCAGCACCTCGACCGCCGCCGCGCTCGTGTTCACGAGGCTGCGCACGGCCCCATCGGGGATCGAAAAGGTGTCCCACGCGCCGAGCGCGACCTCCACATCCCCCGCATCGTTCAGATCAACGCGCACGCCGGCCGCGCGCGGGATCACCACCATCTTGTCGGCCAGGACAAAGGGCGACACGCGCTGGCCCGGTTGCAGCCGTAGCCACTCCATCGAAAAGCCATGCGGGTTGACGATGCGTGCGGTGTGGTCGCGGTTCTGGGTGATGCCATGGCCGATCACCGGCGCAATCTCGGCCCCGCAACCGTCCAGCGCCCGATCGATAAAGGCAGGGCGAAAGTCGCGGTCGCCGGTGGTCACGACACGTTCGCGCATTTCGTCCGGGCTGTAGTCACGCAGCTTGGCCATATCCTCGTGTGCCATGGGCGCGATACATTGGTCTTCGGTCGGTGTCGGGTCGCCCTTGGCGGTATCGATCAGCACGTTGTCGCGCGAGATATACAGGCCGTAATCCGCAGCCTCGCGGATGATGTCGGGGTGAAAGATCACCCCGCCGGTATTGTCGCCGCCCAGCGTGGTAAAGACCCAGCCGTCACCCGAGCCGGTGTTCGTGAAGCCGCGGAAAATCCAGGTCGGAACCGACAGGACGTCGCCGGGCCGCCCGACAAATTCATTCTCGCCGTTCGACCCCCAGCGAAAGGTGTATTCGCCCTCGTAGACCATGAACACTTCGGCGGTGAAATGGATATGCAGGTTGTTGGTGATGCCCGTAGGCATGGCCGCCGCCCCGATGTTGAACCCGTGCGGCTCGGGCAGGTTGATGACCTGTTCAGACGATGAGGTCACGCCGGGCCCAATGATCGAGTAGTTCTGCTTGAGATGCGAGCCGGGTTTCTTGCAGTCGATGAACGCCACCGTGCAGGACTGGTAATCGCTGCGCTTGACATGGCGTGCGTCGGCGTCGGCCTGGGAAATCTGTGTCATATCCTCATCCTGCGTTTGAGTGTTCCTTGCGCGTCCAGCCCGCCGGGATGCGGGCCGACCCGCGCACCACAAGGTCGCCCGAAAAGGCGATCTTTTCCGGGGCGCGGGTGCTGTCGGCGATCTCGTCCAGCAGCATCTGCGCGGTTGCCTTGATCATCGGCCCCAGCGGTTGGCTCACGGTGGTCAGGTCGAACGTCTTCCAGCACGCCATGGGCGCATCGTCATAACCGATCACCGACACGTCCTCGGGCACGCGCAGGCCCAGCTCTTCGCGCAGCACTTCGAGCACGCCAAAGGCCATGTGATCGTTTGCAACAAACAGGGCATCCGGCACCACCGGTTGACGGAACAGCTTGCGCGTCTCGTCCATCGCGACATTGCGGCGAAAGTGGCAGTCGACACAGGCCAGCGGTTCCAGCCCGGCCGCCTCCATCGCGCTCAGGAAACCGTTGCACCGGTCCACGCCGTTCAGCGCCTTGCGCCAGCCCGCCAGATGCGCAATGCGCTTGTGCCCGCCCGCGATCAGGAATTCGGTAGCGCGCCTGCCACCTTCGAAATTCGAGGCGGTCACCATCGACACATCCGGGTCGGACTGGCCGCGATTGAACAGGACGCAGGGGATGCCCGACTTGCGCACCCGCGTCACCAGCTTGTTCGACAGGCTGATCGAGGCCAGCACGATCCCGTCCACCTGATCGGCCAGCAGGTCATCGACGATAGCGTCCACCTCGTCCGAGCTGTTGCCAGCAAAGTAAACGGTCACCGAATACCCCCGTGCGTTCAGCGTGCGCGACAGGTCCTGCAGCGCCGCACCGAAAAAGCCGTTCTTGAGATAGGCCAGCACAATGCCGATGCGGAACGAGCTGCCGGAATTCAGCGTGCGAGCAACCAGATTGGGGATATAGCCCAACTCCCGCGCGACGGCGCGCACATGCTCGGCCTTGACCGGATCGACCGAAGCGGACCGGTTAAAGACACGGCTGACCGTGGGCTGGCTGACCCCGGCTGCCTTGGCCACGTCGCTGGCGGTGATGCGCGTCGACCCCATCGCGTGCCCTACCCCGCCCTCGGATATATGAAACCACCGGCTGTCATGCGCCTACATCCTGATCCGGTTTTCGGTGTCGTGATCGAACAGGTACAGGTGTTCTGGGTTGAGGCTGATGACCACCTCGTCTTCCTGATACTTGAGCAAGTGTAGTGAGCCACGCAAGATCACGCTCTGATGTAACAACTGCACCGTCAGCAACGTGCTCTCGCCGGTATTCTCGAAAGCGTAGATCGTGACATCAATGTCGCCCTGCCCCTGATCGTGCACATTCATGTCGTCGGCCCGCACACCAAGGATCGCACGCGCCCGATCCGGCACATCCAGCGCCACCAGCCGGGTGCCGCCTGTGGTCACGAACATGCCGCCCTGCACCGACCCGTGGATCAGGTTCATCGCCGGTGAGCCGATAAAACCCGCGACAAACAGATTGGCCGGGTCGTTGTATATCTCGTCCGGTGTGCCCAGTTGCTGGATCACGCCGTGTTTCATCACCGCCACACGATCGGCCAGCGTCATCGCCTCGATCTGGTCGTGCGTCACGTAAACGGTGGTGATCTGCAACGCACGGCTCAGGTGCTTGAGCTCTGCGCGCATGGTCACGCGCAGCTTGGCGTCCAGGTTCGACAGGGGCTCGTCCATCAGGAAAACCTTGGGCGTGCGCACAATCGCGCGGGCCAGTGCCACCCGCTGGCGTTGCCCACCGGACAGCGCCTTGGGCTTGCGGTCGAGGAACTCGGTCAACTCGACCTGAGCGGCGGCCTTTTCCACGCGCGGGCGGATGTCCCCCTTGTCCACACCGCGGACCCGCAGCGGATAGGCGATGTTGTCAAAGATCGTCATGTGCGGGTAGAGGCCGTAGTTCTGGAACACCATGGCTACGTCGCGATCCTTGGGCAGATCGTCGTTGACCTTGCGGTCGCCGATCCAGATTTCACCGTCCGTCGGCTCTTCCAACCCCGCGATCATGCGCATGGTCGTGGTCTTGCCACAGCCGGACGGACCAAGCAGCACAAGGAACTCGCGGTCCTTGATGTGCAGCGACTGGTCATCGACCCCGACAAAGTCGTCCCAGCGTTTGGTCAGGTTACTCAGTTTGATTTCAGCCATGTCTGCGCACTGCTCCTGTCGCATCAAAGGTGCGCATATCGTTCGGTTTCATCGCACTGCCCCCATCGTCATGCCCTGCACGAAGTATTTGCGGATCATCAGCGCCAGCACGAACATCGGCGCCATGATGATGATCCCCGCCGCTGACAGCAGGTTCCACAGGTCCCCCTCCTCGCCTTTGAAAAGCGCAAGGCCGATAGGCAGCGTCACCGCTTCCTTGTTGGTCAGGATCAGCGCGAACAGGAATTCGTTCCACGCGATGATGAAACAGAAAATCGCACTGGTCAGCAGACCGGGCGACGCCATTGGAAGCACGATATTGCGGATCACCTGCAGGCGGGACGAGCCGTCGACCATCGCCGCCTCTTCGGTGTCCATGGGAATGCCGTCGATGAACCCTTTGATCATCCAGATCGCAAAGGGCATCACGATGGCGAGGTTCACCAGGATCAGGCCCACGCGCGTGTCCAGCAGGCCGATATCGCGGAACATCACGAAGAACGGCAGGATGATCACCACCGCCGGCACAAACTGCGTCGCAAGGATCGTGACCAGCATCAGTGTCTCGCCCCGCAGGCTGAACCGGCTGAATGAATAGGCCGCGAGCGTCGCGATCGGGATCGCAAACAGCACCGTGACAAAGGCCACGATGGTCGAGTTGTAGAGCTTCTCGCCCAGCCGATACGGATCATCAAAGACAACGCCGAAATTCTCCAGCGTGGGGGTAAAGAACAGCTTGAGCTGGTACACATCCACATGGCTTTTGAACGCCGCGAGAAAGATCCACAGGCTCGGCACCAGCATCACGAACATCGCGATCAGGATCAGCGCGGTGTGCAGCGCATGCCAGAGTTGCTTTTTCTGTCTGCCGGTCATCGCTCAGGCCTTCCGAAACACGAATTTGGCATAGGCATAGGTGAGAAAGATCATCGGGATGACCATCAGCCACGCCACGGACGCGGAATACCCGATCTGCCCGTATTTCATGCCGTTGAAGTAGATGTAGTGGCTGAGCGTCTGCGTGGCGGTGCCCGGCCCGCCATTGGTCAGCATGAAGACCTGGTCGAAGGTTTTCAGGCTGAAGATCGACTTGAGAATGATCACGACCGCGAGCACAGGCGCCAGTTGCGGCAGCGTCACATCCTTGAACACCCGCCAGCCGCTGGCCCCGTCCACTTGTGCCGCCTCGATCGTGTCGCGCGGCACGGATGCCAGCCCGCCGATCAGCACCAGCGTCAGAAACGGGATCCACCCCCACACATCCGCCATCACGACCACGGCAAAGGCGAGGTTCGGATCGGCCAGCCAGCTGACATCGGCCAGCGGCGGGATCATCACGCCAAAGAACGCATCGAACAGCCCGAACTCGGGATTGAACATGAACCGGAACGACACACCGATCAGCGCCGGGCTCATCGCAAAGGGCAGGATCAGCAGCGTCTGCGCCGACGACCGCAACCGCCCGCCCGGTGCCAGCAACAGCGCCAGCCCAAGCGCGCAGATCGTCGTCAGGCCCACGGTGAGCAACGTATAGACGCCGGTCACCCAGACCGAATTCCAGAAGGCCGGCTCTTCGAAAAAGGCCCAGGTATAGTTCTCCCATCCCAGGTACTGGTCCAGCGATCCCGGACGGTTCAACCGCCCCACGGTAAACGACAACCGCGCCGCCTCGATCAGCGGCCAGATAGCGGTCGCAAAGACGACCAGAACGGCAGGCATGGCCAACAGGTATTTCAGTGTGCGCGAACGATGCCGCGCCCCTAGCGTTGCAACGGGGTGCAGCCCTATTGCAGCACGCCTGCGCGGCGCAGCACCTTGTCGGCGCGTTCTGCCGCCTCGGTCATCAATGCCTCCACGTCGCCACCCGAAGCCGATTCGGCAATTGCGGCTGACAGGATGTCGCCAATCTCGGGCCATTCGGCGATCTGCGGCATGATGTCGGACTGCTCGAGGCTGGCCCACGCCGCATTCTGGATACCGTCATTGGCCGCGTTCACATCCGGATCCTGAAGGGATGAGATGTGGGTGACCACGTTGTTGACGATCGACTTGCCACCGACCTCACGCTCGATGGCGTTGGCCTTGTCCATTTCCGGGTTCGACAGCCATTTCAGGAATTCCCACGCCGCGTCCTGGTTTGCGGAGTACTCCGAAATCGAGAACGGCATGGAAATGGCGTAGGTCTTGGTCGTGCCCTTGTAGGACGGCATGCCGGTGAACCCGACCTGATCCTTGGTCAGGGTCGAGCTGTCGGGGTTGTAAAAGCCCGAATAGGCCCACCACCACACCGGCATCATCGCCGAATTGCCCTGCATGAAGGACTGGCGCGCATCCTGTTCGTTGAACGCGACGCTGTTGGGGTTGGTCACGCCGTGCATGGTGTGCAACTCAACGTAATCCTTGGTCGCCTGAATGCCCGCCTCGGACGCCCAGGCGGCACTGCCGTCTGTGTTGAAGATGTCGGCACCCGCCGCCCAGAGGAAGTTGATCCAGATGAACAGGTTCTGCCGGTTGCCGTCGTTATTGTAGTAGAGCGCAAGTGGCGCGATGTCGGGGTTGGACTCCTTGAGCGCCTTGCCGACCTCGATGATCTCTTCCCACGAGGTGGGCGGCTCCGCGATCAGGTCCTTGCGGTAGAACATCAGTTGCGGATGCGCCCGCAGCGGAAAGCCGAGCGTTTCGCCCTGATACTGGGCCGAACGGGCAAACGCCGCCGGATAGCGGTCCATGCTGATCCCGTCGCGCGCCATCAGTTCGTCGATCCGTTTCAGCCAATGCGCATTGGGCGGCCCCCAGCTGTCGAGGTAGTTGACCACGTCAAAGGTGCCGTTGGCGGCGATCCCTTCGGCGTTGATCTTTTCCTGCAGCGACCCAAAGGGGATGAACGTCCACTCCGTCTCGATCCCGGTCAGTTCGGTGAATTCGTCATCGCGCAGCATCAGCCCGTCGAATTGCGGTGTCACAACGCTCAGAATGTTCAGCTTCGTGCCCTCGAAGGGCTTGCCGGGCAGCAGGTTGTATTGTGCCAGATGCCCGTCGGCGAGTGTTGCGATCGGCGCCAATGCCAGCGTTGCAGCCATGGCCGCGCTGGCCAAGAATGTCCGTTTGCGCATGTTTTCCTCCCATTGCGACAATTCATTCCGCCGACTATAGGGGAGTGTGAATACGTATTCAACGGTTACGAATGCGCATTCAGGAACCTGGGAGGCTGCGATGAGACCCAACACGCTAAAGGCACTTCTGGCGCAAGGCGCGCCCATCATCAATGCGTGGCTGTCCATCCCGTCGGGCTATCTGGCCGAAGGGGCCGGACATCAGGGTTTTGACGCGGTCACGGTCGATTTGCAGCACGGCATGATCGGGTTCGAGACGGCGGTGAGCATGTTGCAGGCCATCTCGGCCACACCCGCCGTGCCGCTGGTGCGCGCACCTTCGGATGCGGCGGAGGGGATCATGCACCTGCTGGATGCGGGGGCGTATGGTGTGATCTGCCCCATGGTCTCGACCCGCGCAAAGACCGAACGCCTTGTCGCCGCTTGCCGCTATCCGCCCGTTGGCAACCGGTCCTTCGGACCCGCGCGCGGCAAGCTGTATGGAGGGTCGGACTATTTTGACGCGGCGAATGACGAAATCCTCGTCATGCCGATGATCGAAACGGCGCAGGCGCTGGAAAATATCGACGGCATCCTGGCCGTACCAGGGGTCGACATGATCTATGTCGGGCCCAACGATCTGGCGCTGGATCTGGGCGAACGTCCGGGCGCGGAAACCCAAAACGACAGCGCAACCGCCCGCGCCATCGCCCACATCCTGGGTCGGGCCAGGGCGGCGGGCGTGGCAACGGGCATCTTTTGCAGCGACGGCACGCTGGCCCGGCAGCGGCTGGCCGAAGGGTTCGACCTTGTCACACCCGGCAACGACTTTGGCCAGCTTATGGGCGCCATGGCGCGGGCGGTGAGTGAGGCCAAGGCCTAACCCGCTGGGCCGAACGTCTCGAAGTGGATGTGCGGGTCGGGCACTCCTGCGGCCACCAGACCGCTGCGTATGTCGGCTAGAAATTGTGCCGGACCGCAGAGCATGTAGTGCGCGTCCGGCCCTGCATTGACCGCCAGCAAACTCTGCGCGGTCACGCGGCCCGTGGCCTGATCATCGTCCGGCCTGGGCCGCGAATACAGCGAGTGGTGCGAGATGTTCGCGCGCCTTGCAACCAACGCCGCCACCTCCGCCCCTAACGCATGCTGCGCGCCGTCACGGGCGCCAAGCACAGACCAGACGGGCTGCGTCCGCGGCTGCGCCGCCACAGCGTGCAGCATCGACAGAACAGGCGTCACCCCGCCCCCCGCGCTGACCAGCACCAGCGGGCAATCGCTGCACGGGATGACAAAGTCGCCTGACGGACGGCGCGCTCGGATGCTGTCGCCGACATGCACCGCGTCGTGCAGGTGGCGGGAGGCCAACCCTTGCGCCTCACGCTTGACCGTCAGCCGGTAGGTGCCACCCGTGGGTGCCCCCGACAGTGAATAGCTCCGCCGCGTCGGTCCGGTCTGGCCGGGAATGTCCAGCTCAACGGGCAGGTGCTGCCCGGCCTCGAAAGGCGGCAGCGGGCTGCCATCCACCGCGGAAAGGTGAAAGGACGTGATACCTTCCGCTTCCGCCACCTTGTCGGTGACCACCAGCTCTTGCAGTTCCGCATCGTCGCTGGACCAGCGCAAGGACAGCGCGGCAGGCCGATCCACGACCGCATCGACTATCACGTCGATCATCCGCATCGCCGCCGGGTCGTGACTGTCCTGCGCGTCCCAGTCCACCGTGGCCTGCCCGGTCAGATGCAGCAGGCCGCCCGTTTCGAAATCGACGAAGACCAGGCCGATGGCCGGGTTTTCCAGAAGATTGCCAATGGTGTTGAAAAAGTTGTTGCCCGCATAGTCCGGAATGCGGAGCCGGTTCGGCCCGACCACTCGCACAAATCCCGGCTCACCGCCGCGATGCGAGGCGTCGTACCCGTTGGAGGCATGATCCTGCGCGCCGCGATGTCCCGTCCCGATGAACAAGGTGTCGGCGGCGGCGATGCGCGCGATCTGCTCCCCCGACAACGCGTCGGAGAATCGTGCGGGCTGAGCATCACCGGCAGGCGCGCGCCGCCAGCTGCGCTCGTGAATATATTGCGGACAGTTGCCAAAGCTCTGGCGCACATCGATGACAAAGCCCGCGCCGCTCCGGCGCATGTGCCCGCTCATCCGGTTGCGGCGGCGCGTGGCCAGTTCGATCCCCAGCAGGCCCACATCTCCGCCCCGGGTGAACATATCGGACAGCGGGTCCTGCGCGTCTGCCGCACGGCTCAGGGTCAGCGTCGTCGCATCGGGCGAGGCGATGAACCCGTCAGTTCCATCAACCAGCGTGACCCAGTGCCGCCCCTGCCCGTCCGCCCCGGCCAGCACCAGAAAGGGCAACCGAGAAAAAAAATCCCGGTGCTGCTCGGGCATGAACGGGCGGATGAACCCGGCGGCCCAGTCGGGCACATCACTCTTGCCCGCACGCGCCTGCGCGGTCAGTTCACCTGTGTGAAAGGGATTGTCTGTGTCCAACATCGGTCCGTCCTTTTGGCTGAAGGTGCAAGATGTGCCGCACGGGGCAATGCGCGTGCGGCACCGGGTCAGGTCAGGCTGCGTTCGGGATCGGGGATTTAGCCATGCCGACGAATTTCGGCTGCGCCTCGATCCGGGCCAGCCAGGCGCGGATATTGGGGTAGGTGTCCAGGCTCACACCGCCTTCGGGCGCGTGCGCGATATAGCTGTAGCCGGCCACATCGGCGATGGTAAGACGCTCACCAACGAGGAATGTCTTGTCGGCAAGGATCGCGTCCATCACCTGGAACAATGCATGCGCCTTGGCCTTGGCCGCCTCGTGATCGAGGGCTGCGCCAAAGACCGTAACCAACCGCGCCGCAGCAGGGCCCGATGCGATCTCACCCGCCGCGACGGACAGCCAGCGCTGGACCTCCGCCTGCTCCACCGGTGTGCGGCCCGTCCAGTCGGACACGTCGCCGTAGCGATTCACCAAGTAGGTCAGGATACCGTTCGAATCCGACAGGGTCGTGCCGCTGTCATCAATGGCCGGCACCTGTCCCAGCGGGCTGATTGCCAGGTATTCGGGCGCCTTGTGGGCACCATTCACCATGTCGAGGTCGATGGTCTCATAGGGCACGTCCAGCAGCGACAGCATCAGCTCGACACGGTGGCAATGGCCGGATTTCGGGTTGCGGTAGAGTTTGACGGGGGTGGTCATGGCTTGGGTCCTTTCGGTTCAAATCCCGCGCGGGGTCTGATGGGCGCAGGGTGGTTGTGGCGTGGCGCAGCGATCAGACGCGGCATGAGGTCAAATTAAATTGCGCCGCCTGGCAAATGAATATACTCGTCTGGAAAGTCATTATTTTGCAAAATAGTTGTAATCAGGAGATCCATGGACCGTTTGCAAAGCCTCGAAGTCTTCATCGCCGTCGCCGAAGCTGAAAGCTTTGCCGGCGGTGCGCGCGCCATGGGTCTCAGCGCACCGTCGGCCACGCGCGGCGTCAACGCGCTGGAGGATCGGCTGGGCGCGCGGCTCTTTACCCGGACGACACGGCGGGTGCGGCTGACGGATGTGGGGCAGGCCTATCTCGAGGATGCGCGCCACGTGCTGGCGCAGCTTCAGGCCGCCGATGACGCCGCCACGGGCGCGGCGCTGACCCCGGTCGGGAAGCTGCGCATCACATGCTCGACCGAGTTCGGGCGCATATACGTGGCCCCGATCCTGACCGATTTTCTGGACACCTATCCCGGTGTCAGCGCAGATGTGCTGATGGTCGACCGTATCGTGAACGTGGTTGAAGAAGGGTTCGACGTCGCCGTGCGCATCGGCCCCCTGCCCGCTTCGGGCCTGTCAGCTGTGCGTGTGGGTCAGGTACGCCGAATCGTATGTGCTGCGCCGGAATACCTGCGCAAACATGGCATCCCAAACACACCCGCCGACCTCGGTGCGCATCAGATCGTGGCGGCAGCCCCAGTGAGCGCGACCGCGGAATGGCGCTTTGGCGATACAGCGCAGACGAGCGTCCGGGTCACACCACGGCTGAAGGTCAGCAGCGTGGCTGCCGCCATCGACATCGCGCGTCAGGGCTGGGGTCTGGTGCGGGTGCTGTCCTATCAGGTGGGCCCTGACCTTGGGGACGGCACCTTGCAAGAGGTGCTGCACGATCACGCGCCAGAGCCGCTGCCCATCCATCTGGTCCATGTCGAAGGCCGCCGCGCCCCCGCCAAGGTCCGCGCCTTCATCGACTTTGCCAGGGACCGGCTGCGGTCGCACAAGGTGCTCCGCTGACCTCAAGGCGCGTTGAGCCGGCCCCGGTCTTGACGTAAAACGGCAGGCAGCAACCGAAAGCAGCGCCACATGATCTCCTATGTCTCAGTCGGAGCCGACGACATCCCGCGGGCCAAGCGGTTTTATTCCGCCTTCCTGCCCGCCCTCGGCTACGGGCTGGAGGAAGGACCGGAAGGGCTGAGCTATGTCCTGCCGGTACCGCACGGACAGTCGCCGGTTTTGCCGGATTTCTACGTCAAACCGCCCTATGACGGACGGCCCGCATCGGCGGGCAATGGGTCCATGACCGCGTTCGAGGTGCCTAGCCAGCAACAGGTGCGCGACCTGCACGCTGCTGCCCTTGCCGCCGGTGGCGCCGACGAGGGGCAACCGGGCTTTCGCGCCAACTATGGGCCGAAGTTCTATGTGGGCTATCTGCGTGATCCCCAGGGCAACAAGATCGCCCTGTTCTCCAGCAACCCGAACGAACCCGGTCGCGACGACTGAGCCTCAGTCGGCAAAGTCCGACAGCACGACCAGTTCCGCCAGATTGACCTCGCCCGGCGGGGTCTCTTCGGCCAGCTTGCGCAGGATCGAGATCGCCGCCGGGGAGGTGGTGGCAATCTTGTGCTCGAACTCCGTCCCCGTCGACAGGTCACTGACATCGATCACCGTGATCGGCAGATCCCCCACGACCGAACGATCGGTCTGCGCGCCCAGCCGCGGCCGCAGCCCGGTCAGCAGCGACGAGATGCGCAAGGCACGGTCCTGTTCTGCCACCATCAGAATGAACGGATCGGGCAACTGGCCCAACTCATCAACCTGGCTGCGGAAGAGCTCCCCGTCGATGTCGGGCGCCATCAGAACCAGCGCGTCGATCTCTGCGGCGACATTGAAACTGCGCTTCAGCGCGGCCTGGCGCAGGGTTTCCATGATCAGGTAGCTGCCCATCGAATGGCCGACCAGAACGATCTTCCGGTTGCCCCTTGATAGCTCGATCAAAAGGGATTCCAGATGATCCCGTGCGATCAGGGCGCTGTCGCGATCATAGACATAACCGGCCGTGACACCGGCCGACGGCCAAGAG
>ERZ1740072.521-NODE-521-length-15492-cov-8.733692_pt1 | contig 15492 bp, 7 predicted proteins | sample MGYA00581733_ERZ1740072 | MGnify/ENA primary metagenome ERZ1740072 (study PRJEB43018, sample SAMN04849741) | marine metagenome | isolation source: floating plastic debris | place: Pacific Ocean | collected 2008-08-30 | study: EMG produced TPA metagenomics assembly...
TGCAGATGACCGGCCCTCAAGGTAGAGCATGGACCATTAAATGAAACTCCAGCCAACCTCCACCATAGGTTTGGAAATAAAGAAACTCCATCAAACAACCTCCCCCCCAACGTAACCCAATAAAATGGTGTTTCCTCATTAAAAAGTTTATAAAAAATAAAAACAATATTACAATCAGCCAGTCCTCTTGCTTGATTTGTCCACTTGTGTCATCTAGATCAAGATATTTTATTGGTGTAGCCTAACAGTATTTTGTTGCAGAATTTTTTTTCGTCCCCAAGTGCTAGAGCATTGGCTTTTCTCATGAACGCTAGAGTAAAGGTTTGATGACGAAACCTCACAATTACACTAGTGCAGGATGCTGGACCTCTAATAAACAGTGATTTCGGTATATTTGTGGGTGTACCTAACATGGCTATCAATTTCCTATAGAACCCACCTTGCCAACAACCTAATTCTTCAACAGACATAATAATTATGATTAAACCTAGATACCCAACTCAGTATATCGTAGATTTTGCATTGTACCGAACTCAGCCATGACTAAACTCGGAATCCAAGGCATTTCTTCCAATTACAACAATGCTATTGAATAACATTGGCAGTTGTTGAAAGGCTGGGATGACAGTTGTGCTACAAAAAGCAGCTGTCTGCTAACATCAGTTTTATTTGCCCAAGTTCCCTTAACATTGGGAAATTAGAGTGAGGGACTGTGCGTACTCCCCGAAACATGCTAACAGAATTATTGCTGAACAAATCATCACAGACTGGCAGCTGAGTGAAACATGAGAGAAATTTGACTCAAATTGTTGCCTGAATTATCATTTTGGCAGCAGTTTGTGGGCGTTCTCTAATCTGCCGGGTCAAAATACATCAGTGACACAGTGGTGCTGTTTGCCGTAGACCTACACACATTTTGAAAGTTATAATGTATGGGTTATTATCATTTCGGTGATTCATAATTTTAATATATCGCTTGAGTTGAGAGTACTTGAGTTAAAAAAACCCTGGGCTTATGACATCAGCAGCTGTTATGAATTGATGATCCCCTGTCAACTTCGGCCCTTGTTGCAAATAAGGCTATTTCAAGTAAATTGAACATTGTGGAATAAAAATTACCAGTTTCCGATGTCTTTCGCTCTTCCATCACACAGAAAAGATTCTACTGCAGATGTTTCTGCCATTTTCGCTACCCTTAGCATACAGCCAACATTGAATTCAGACATACATTAAAAATTGCTACTCTTACTATTTCTCTTTACCTCCATAATCGAAAATAAGCGAATGAAGTAGCTAAAATAAAATGACTCACACTAAGATGCTGAAATAGCCAGTTTCTCATGGCCGTTGTTGCGTGTTTTGGGAATATTCCTCTTTTCTTCTGTTTTTGTTTGCCGGTACCTGTGTCATCGTCCTCTTCGTGATCGCCCTCACCTGATCCTATACTGTGCTCTATTCCATCACCTAAAACATACCAAGATAAACTAAATAATAAAATAATAAAATAATAAAATAATTGTACACCAATGGATGATAATCATATTGTAGAGCCTTTGTAAGATTTTGCTTTGGTGCTTTAGCGATGCAAAGGAGCAAAAAGTTACATTAGCTCTCTACTTCGCTTGACCCTCCGTAATTTTTGCAGATTGTCGATCAAATCCTGTCAATTTTAGTCAATCAAGCTACTTGATGTTTTGTTGAATGATGATTTTTACTGCGGATACAGTTTGGTAAATGCGATAACTAATTATAGCATTATCTCATTGGACTGAGCTATGAGATAATTATATTTATATTTGATCTCATTGGATTGGACTGATTTGATATCAGGAGTTATGTTCCTCCGACAGTCCTTAAGCGTCTAATTGCGCCTACAAGGGCCGTTCAATATTTCAGATATCGGGATTACATAATGAGGTATGCACAATCCCTCAAATGGGCAGCTGAAGTTCATATGTGGAATAGCTCAGAAATTTATGCAATAAAAGGTTTTAAAAAATTGAAACTATGATCTGAATCGCAGAATTTTTGGCAACATATCTAATCTGATGCCAATTTGACAATAAACATTATTCGGGGTTTTAATAAATTAGCACTTTCATCTGAATCTCAATGAGGAATTTTTAGCATTCAGTTAAAATTTTGAGTTTCACTATGTTACAATTTTGAACGCAGATAAAATCAGATTTTCAGAATATAAAACTGCTTGCCAAGTAGTTTATTCTCACAGACTTTGCGTACACTCAATTCTGTACCATTGGTACAATCAAACGCACACCTGTCTATGGTAAAAATGTGTCCACATGGCTCTGACAGGAGATAATCAAGTCATGCTAAGCATATAGTGACTTGCGAGCATAATTTCTTGTAACGTCAATCGCGCAAGTAACCAATTTGGGGAGAGATTTGCATTTTCTATCTGGAATTAGGAACCAGGTGTCAGATCGATGTCGGATGTGTCGCTATAAAAGATATTCAATATTAAAATGCTTTACTATAATACAGCGTGCAGATAATGAGAGTTTAATTTGTTGACGGCCAAAGTGGCACAGGGAAATAATAATAATGATTCTTTTAACTGGTGGTGAGACATGGCAGGCGGCCTGCACCGATAATAAACCTAGAATTCTTTTACTCCCAACTACCACCTGACCATTCTGAGTTCAAACGATTTTTTCAATGAATGAACAGGGTGATGAATTGCGAGAAATCCGCTTACGTGACCTTCATTGAAATTCAAATTTCGGAGAGAGACTTGTGGAAAATCCTGATTGATATTGGCAGTTTCAGTGACAAATTAAGTAGTTTATGACTTTAAGTTTCTGACGGATCCTTGCTTTTGACATCACCAAACAGTTCATTCTGTGCAAGAGCTAAGAAAAATTCACCTTTCTTTTGTGGATTAAAAATACTTAATACAAAGATTTTTAATGAGTGATGTGCGGTGAGTTTTTGCCAATAATAGTTTTAGAAAAAATCAAAATAAATTTAGCTGTGTCACTTAATTTATTTCCTTTTTCCTCATTATGCCTTTCCGACACTTGTCACCAATTTCTCCACTTGTCACTCATTGCGTAGGAACATCTCTAAGTTCGTGGCAGCTAAGACCAATCAGAAACTAATAAGTGTACTTTTCAATGCCAACAAATTTACTGTAGTAGGATGGTGCTGACCCCAGCACCCTTCAATTTGTCATATTTAGCTCCTTTTCCTGTCAATTTAACATGACAATTCATATTGATATCCATAAATTAATGAAGCCCTTCTGCAATTTATCAAAAAAAGGATATTTATGGTTTGGTGCTCTGTGTCATTATTAATTATGAAATTTGTAGTAAAGAATACACTATAAATAATAGTAATTGGTAGAACCAATTAATACACAAACCGAAGGTTGTCCAGGAATAATTACGAAGAGAAATGAAAAAATTCCAGGTACCAGACCCTGACATCAGTTCTGCCGCCACCGCCGGCTAGCTCATCTCATACAATAATGGTCGTCATCACCGCTATTGAGGAATGGAGATTAATCCTAACAAAAATTGCCATAAAAAGGCCATCATCTCCGCTTCTTAACCACACCGTTATATAATTTAAAACAAGTACTACAGTCTTAGAGATAGATAAAATTCAAAGATAATCCTCTTGCGTAACATATCCAAATGGATTGTGAGCAGACTAATGTGGTTAAAACCGCAAACCCACAACACATCCAGGCTTAAATTACACTGACAACCGATCATCGTAATGGGATTTATCTCTGACCACAATTTTAAAGTGAACAACTGAGGCATAATTTTGGTAATATTCTTAGTTTGAGAATTTTTCGGCATCCTGAATAATTATCTCAAGCCTTGAGAATACTTGAGCTTTATGTTTTGGAGTGATGTCCAAAAATAGCGCATCTCAATATCTTATTAAAATATCGTAGTTTTCCCAGGAATGGAGTTGCAGCAAATATCGGTTCTCTCACAACCTTGAATTCCATGCTAACTTTTTGTTTATAGCATGTTAGTTAGTTTAGCAATTATGAACGTAATTGGATATGGTTTTTGTAGCACAATGTTACCTGCAAAAATCAAAAACTTTGTTATCAAATCATAAAAAGAAGCTCATAAAGTTTGCATAGCAAATGAGGATTTTATGATGTCTTTAACTTAATTTGATGATGAGAGAAGGTACGGTAAAAATTAGTTTTCTTGGATACGCTAATCAGTAACTAGCTCAGCATGCGAGACAACCACTGCTTCCTCTGAAAGATGTTATACTCTACCTGAAATGATTTCAGTGAGAAATATCAAACGTTACATTGTGAAAAGTTTTAAAACTACTTCAAAAAATCTTTATGTATCCGCGCTTCCGTCTCTTCTCAAAACTTCACAAATACATAATTTGCCTTGGCCCTGCAATGGCATGCAATTTATTTTTGAAATCGCAATAAATCACTACTTTTGTTTTCTGACTTGATGAATAGGCAGTTTTCAGACAGGTTACGTATGCTCATAACAATCTCATCAGAATCGCCATGGCAACTTTTTATTCAAAGATTATTCATCGTCTACTGAGCTGCTCAGCTTACAGCCCACTTGCAAATCCCCTAGTCAACCAACACATTTTGAAATTCTGAGAAAATGGCCCATTTTTTGAGCAATTTGTTAATGGTGAGTTTTGAACAGCTATTGAGGCTGGCTGAATGCGATGATTTTCTCCAGTCTAAAGGCCAATAAACACCTTGTGAACTTAGTAATGATACGTTTGCAAAGGTCATTAATGGTGCAAAAAGCAAAGTTATTTTGGTGGAAAACACCATCACAGGCTTGCTGGCCCGCTGTTAGTTTTATACCCATCTCATAAAACTAAAACCATAATAATTCCGTCGCCATAGTTACCAACCATTTGCTAAAACACAAAGTATAATTCTACCATTATCAAAAGCACTGGAATATGCAAATTATTAAGTGCCATTCCTATAAGGTATTTCACGCACCAGTGAAACGTTAGGCTTAAAAATTTGTTTTTGCTGAAATTGTTTTTTACAAGAGCCAATTTAAAGAAAAGTTATACTATAATGTTATGGGAAATTATTCTTTTAAACTTTCTTAACCTGAGAAAATAAGCTGATTTGAACGATAGCAGCCGTTTCACAAAAACCTGTCATTACACCTAGACTTATAGCTAACACAACATGCTAGTTTTGAGCTGTCTGAAAAAAATCATAGAGTAATAATGTGGATGGCTACAGTTTTACAACATGACACCAGTGATTACGAAAGACCAAGTTTGTCTACCTCATCGTGGGGTTTTATTCAAATCCCTAACAGGAAGTGAGCAGGGAATATATCAAAATAATGAATTATAAATTCAGGCGCTCATTTATTACGGATTATCTTCAATCCAAAAATAATGTTTTAGAATAATGTTCATGATGCATGGGGTTTATTTAGAGGTGTACATAATAATGAAACACTTGATCGAAGTCATTGCAATTCAAAGGAATAATGAATTATTTGATTAATCCCTACATCAAGTGTCAGAATGGATATGCATGTAGTTACACCATGCAGTTATGACAGCTAGAAACATACTATAATCCTATTGCTTATCTGTCTAATTTAACAAGCCCAGTATGTCATATCTGACAGGATTCCAGGAGCCGTCCAATCTAAACCAACAAAACCAGGGGTCTAGCTCCTGCCTCCCTTCTCAGCCACCGCAAATTAATCAGCTACATTCAACACGGCTGCTCTATTACACAATAAAAATATGAATAATGACCTATGGCGGTTTTGATTTCTTAAATTCTTTATGTCATGATTTTGTTTAGCAACTCGCCCCTCAATCAATCCTACTGGCTAGTAGGGTGTGTGTACAAGTTTGACATGTGTAGTTAGTTTCCTGACAAGTTAAACAGGGCCGCTCGCTATATTTGACAGGCCGTAACATTGTCGGAACTACTGATGAGCACTTGTCTTTGGTCAGTGAAGAATGATGACAAGGGTGTTAACAAGATGGATATCCTAGAGTGAGCCAACAACCTTCAAACCTTTCCTCCGTTCATTCACAAACTGACCAACAAAGCTGTATGGCATCGCTGGAATGAGCAATTAATTTATGACTCTACTCTGAGTGATGGTTTGATTGAAAGTGCTCAGTATGAGTTGCTCATAGTATCATCGGAGAGAAGTGTGCTCAATCTGACGCCAGGTTGTTAAGCCTTCAAAACTGTCAAGAATGTCATGTTATCCTGCTGTCAAAAATAACAGCACCTCTGATTTTGAGAGAAGCTCTGATGATGATGATGATGATGATGAGGCTTGAAAGGCTTTTGACTGTTGTTATGATAGATCTACTATAGAGCTAAGGTACATAAATTACTCTACTGTCATAATTTGAGTAGGTAATGGACAAGGTTTCTATTTATTGAGACAGGTCTGACAAAGTGTGATGATCCGTTTGTCCAAAGTTTGATTTTTGATTGGTTGGGGGTGTGAATATGACGTGTGAAGTTAATCTGCTTTTGTTGACAAGGTGTTCCCCACAATTTTGATCGACTGTCAGGGCAAATAAAAGATTTAAATCAGCTGTCTTTGTGATTGGGGTTTCCCTGCTCATGTAAACTAATCATCATTTTGTTGCGTAAAAAATAGACCTTTTAACTTTACAAATAGATTCCAGTCAATAAATTACTGAAGTAAACCAATGTAATACGTGTTAGCACCTTAGCTTACCATTTTTTTTAAACGCCAAACCCTATGAATTTTTGCTTGCCGTCGCTAAAATTACATGTGGTCAAATTATGTTAGTAAATAAGATGAAAAATTGAAATTCAGTTTTGATAAAACGTCGACGAGCATGGTTGTTCTCTGAGCAATAGTATCACTGACCCAAAATTGAAACAGAATTTTTAATTAATCAGTACGGTTAGGCTTAATCTAGTTAGTATTCATATGACGACACCCAACTATGCATAAACCAAATCAACTCTAAATTCCATTGACTGATATGGCGATTAATATGGGTGGTATCAAAAGTTGAGCAATACCCGACCATGGTACTGTGGGATGCCTCTCGGAGCAATAGTGACAATTTTTCGTACTGAATAATGCTCAGAAAAATCTGGTTTCCATAAAAAGAGATGTGGGTTTCTGAATATAGACCACGCAGGGCCAGTTCCCAGGCCATTTGGCTTGCAGAAAACCACAGATGTGATAAGAGGCTGCATTTATTCATGCAACCAGTTTAAAAGACAGCTGGTCGTTCAAGTCAATTCCTGATAGTCAACTTTTGGACATGATTTGTTATGCAATGCTCACATCTCATCACTGGTAGCGTCACACTGAATAAAATTCTTTACAGCAATGGAGAAAGTGCACACCTCACCACCATTTTGTACCAGCTGTGGGTTGCAAAATACACGTATCTGTCTTCATATGGCAGACTAGGGGTCAAGTTTTATTTGATTCCTTTTTTGATGAGTCCTACATTTCTAATAGAATAAGCAGAACACTATTGTGATAGACATACAAAAATATATACATAACAAATGGTGGTCTTTATCTCGCCAAATTGAGATAGCGTGAAAAATTTGTAAAGCAGCCTTCTAGCCTTAAAAATAGATAACTATGAGGTCTGAGTTTGATAAGCAAGGATGTTCCATATTGATGGAGATTCAAGATATAAAGAGATTTTTGATTTCATGAGCAATATAACAGCTAAATGCAAATGCAGGCCTAATATCGGTAGGTTAGGTTCTGTATTATGGCTGTTACTGAGTTGTCACTGAAAACTGGGAGCTGTGGGGGGTCAAAAGAGACCGTCAATTCTTGGGAGGTCTGAAACTAATTTCACTGTACACTACTAGAAGACTGCCTGACATATACAACCCAGCAATGATGAAAATCAACCACAGCTGACATACATGTATAGACGGTTATAAAAAAACTATAACATATAACAATGAAAGGAAACTACCCGAGCATCTGTGTAGACTGTTCGTTTCGCTGACCTTGACCCAGTAGGGTCATAGCGAAGGTCATTGTAAGTGGACCGGAGGGTGCAATAGCGTGGAATGCCTTATGAATTTTTGAGCAGAATTGTTTGCCATCTTCCCTTGATCCAAGGTTTTATGAAATATTTTGGTAGGGATAGTTATGTATCGGCCATATTTGTTGAGTGGTTTAGAATTGTCTTCTCCCTTTTCATGTCATTTCATATTTTACCATATTGTTACTGGCATGTTGCGGTGGGTAATTTCCAATCATGTTATTAGTATATATCTGCTGCTGGTTGGAGTGGAGGACGCCCACTCCCATCATTACTGGGTCGTAACTACTACTATTGCTACTGGTTCTAAGGCTAGTGCTAAAACACCCACCGGTCTCACTCCCGTTTTCACTAATTCCCTCTCCGCCTCCAGAGCGTGACACCGGCGTGCCGCCATTATTGTTGTTGTTGCTGACTTGTCTGCTCATGTCTGTGCCCGTGTGGTGTTGTTGCTGTAGAGAGGTGGGTGTGGTTTGCTGGCCATGGTGTCGAAGGTCGTCCGCCGTCCCATTGGGTGACATCATTGTCTGTGGAGGTTGTGCCCCCAAGTGTGACATGATGTTAGTGGGGGAGCTGGCTGTGTGTGAAGGTGGCTGATACTGCGATAGGCTTGTGTGTAAAGACGAAGGGGGCCTCACCTAAAATCAAGCAAAGCAACACAGAGTCAAACATTTTACATCAATAGCGACATATAGCACAGAAATAACTACCGTATTAACAGAATGAGCTCACTATATAAACAGCCCGCACAAAGCAGCATGGGCACTCATATTAATTCTAGCACCAATGTTGCTCAGGTGAGGTAGAAATAGAGAAATAAAAAAGTTTCTGGTTCGTTCATCAAAAACCCATATCAAAAAACCCATGATCAGTTTTCTGGTCAGTGGTAGCCCAGATCTGTCATTGATTATTACCAGCCATGCAGTTTTGCACCACGGACATGAAACACTGCAACAACCACAACGAAGTAGAAGCACAATCTTTAGTCTCTGGCAGTCACTGGCACTGGTTAGCAGATTTAAGTTGGAAAATCACCAGTAACCTGGCAACAGAGAGACCTGGTATGCCATGAAGCAAGGAGAGCCATTTTATTGCTATTCTACAGTTTCACAATAAAAATTGACTTTATAATGTAAAAGTTAGTTTATAAAGCCATCAAAGGACATTATCTTATCATTTTTCCTCAAAGAAACTTTCTTGATAGCAGAGGGTAGTTTTTTTCTGTCATAATATCCTCTAGCCCCATGGGTAGGCCTAAGTGCTACCATCTTGGTGCAGGCTCATCTTCGGCAAAATGACTAGGTTTTTCCTACATGAGTACTATCAGCCATTAACGCCCCAAAGTTGAAATCAACTACCTGCATAATTTATTTTTTGGTTTGGGTCACAGTATAAATGGAAACAATTGAAGTTGATTGTGAACAAATATTTTGATTATGTAATCACTTGAATTATGTCTTATCCCTTTTTGTATAGGGGTTAAGTACCATCTTTGAAGTGGAGTAAGGATTTATTATGACAGAAATTGCATAAATTTATTCAATGATACTATGGAGAGTTGCTAATCGAGCTATTTATCATAAAACACTGCAGTTTCAGGCCATTAATGTTATTGGCCAGACTAATTTATATCCGACCGATTCAGCCCAGGGAAAATCTAATTTCAGTTCAGTTTTTTGATGTGGTGCAAAATCCTTGAGTCTAATTGTGCTATCTAATAAATATGCAAATTTTTTAGGGTGACCAAAATTTCAGCGATCGGATTCTTGCTCACCATCCATTTTTTCTCAGCAACCAACCATTTTTCTCACCATTCTTTGCAGAATGAGCAAACAAACAAGCTATTGAGTCATACAGTATTTGCCGCTATAACCATTTTGATTTTCGTTTAAAAGTTTGAAGTTCCGCACATTCACGTGTTAAAATTTATTGTTAGTAAAACACAAAAGAAGTTTATGCCAAAAATTTACCATCTCTGGATAGGCAGCTGCCTCACGTTGCATGTCACAGATTCTCATGTTAGCAATCTTCAAAGTTTTGGTTTACAATTTATGCATCAAATAATAAAACTATCCGTCAAAGCCAGTTATGCTTGCAATATTCGACATTATTCATGTTCAATCACACGACATTATTACAACTTTGGATCATTTTGGATTATTTTGCGGATTGGCACAAAGCAGGTTTATTCCACAATTTGCAGAAGATCAAAAACTTGTAAGGATTCCGACTAGAGATTTGCATGGGATTGGTGGGGTAACCATAATCAAAGAACATGCTAAATCTTACACAGTTGTATGATTTCTATGTGATAAGCTCAATAATTGCATTAAATATTTATATATTTTGTTCAATGATCCAGATTCTAAAGCCGCCAGGCATTTTTGGGTTATCAAAAGCTAGACTGGATAGAGAGATTTTTGTATTGTCAGACTAAAGTCAAGAACTCGAGCTTAGCAGATTGACCGTAAATAGGTTTTCAGACTGTAATTTTGATATCAAAATGTTTCAAAGCATAATTTTCTGTTACAAGATTGATAGCTAAATTTTGATATTAACTTATATTTTTGCAGTAATATCATATTACTCAACACAAATTGTTATGAAGTATTATGTTACGGCTAACACCTGTTCGGGTAAAGGGAAGCCCTACGACATAGATCTGTATAGTAAAGGTCCCTTCTAATTAACATTGATTCAAATGCATTCCAGACTCTTTTTCTAGCTAACAGGCCGGCAAACCCTACGTTCACCTTACTAGGTCACAACAATTTTCTGCGGCCTACAAGTCGGCTGAGCAGGGATGTCTCAGCTGGTGATTAGATTTTTGAATCACTAAATTTTACTCTTTAAGTCCACAAATTTCAAACATAAATGAGGATTTAGTTTTGATTCATTAGGTTTATTGTTTTTCTTGGGTACAATGTTTTCTGAAAAGCGCATCATCAAGAACAATGGACCTAGACCCATACCAATACTAGCCGGGTACAGATTCATTGCATCCAACTGCAAGTGCCCATGGTTCATCGGCTGTTCACGGAATGTCTGAAACATGGTGTACGATCAATCCTGGCCTATGTTTTGACACTTTGTTTTGACTTTAGGGGCTAAAACAATATTCCAGATAGATAAGATTTCAGACACCTTGAATATGTAAAATTTTGGTAAATCTTTCATCAGCTCTCACGACACTCCAATCAACCTTAGCTCGCTGGACTACGATCCAGATGTATCTGACTTTAGCTGATTTTCTTGAGAAATAAAGGCAATTTTCCCACATCGCTATTGGTATCATAAAAATAAAAACCAAATGGTTGACTCTCTGCTCACATAGAAGATTTTATGACAATTTTTATATTTTAGGCCTATCGCTCTCATTTTAGCCCTATTTATGGACAATGCGGCGGTTGCACGTAATACAGATGTCAGCGAAACATGTAAAGCACACTTATGTCCATTTACCACGACACATCATGCTCGATTTGCTCAATGTAACGTCAAAGCTTACTACACAGCTAACAATACACTGTAACATTACACTGAAACACAAGCCGTACCGTACCGCTAACATTATTTGTCCCAATATCTGTGGCCATCTGTAACAGTTCAAAGTAACATTCAGGACAAGAGTACTTACAGGGTCTATGTGTGGACTCCTTGGCTCCAACAAAGAATCTACTGATGCTGTACTGGGGCGTCTACCGTCCCCAACCTCAGAATCCTGATCTTCCATCATAAGGTCCATAGGCATCTTTCCTTTGAGACACCCAATGTATTTGGCACAGAAATTATCACATAATTCATGGACCTACAATACAAAAACGAGATAAGTTTTATTTATGTCAGCAGTTCCGACTCTTTTGGCAACCATTTCCGTAGCTATTCGTCAAGATTATCTATTCAAGGATCCATTTGACCAAAGTAGTAATCTCATGAATGGGTAAAAGGGTAAACTGGATATGGTACAAACTGAAAGCGAATTTTAATTCAGATTTGTAAAACTCAATGATTGATTGATTGATGGAAGAAGACCTGTAACACAATAAAATAAATTAGTTTAATTGATTTACAAAAGTGTGATTTCTTCACACACTTTGTGGCGCATTAAAATAATAGTAAGTAAACATTCATTATAATCACATGGTAGCATACATTTTTCATTGTCCACAAAAGACACTACAATTTTCATTTTATTATTATCTTTTATAATAGCCTTGGCATGGCATTGTGAGGTTTGCGGGCAGCGGGATAAAACCCAGGGTTCAGATTTGTTTTAGCATCAGAGATTACTGGCTAAGCACCTCCCCATGCAGACCATAGGCAGCTTGTCAATTAAAAATAATTGATACAAATAGCAGTTATGTGGCAGACTTGTCTAAGCTGACATATTTGATATGTAGACATTTAACCCCCTCCTAGCGTATCAAAACCTAAGCTCATTAGTAAGCCATACATCCCAGTTGTTCTTGTATCATAAACCATAACATCGATTATGTACCAATTAACAATTCTATTTAATAATTTTGTAATAACAGTGGGTGCATTACATCAATGATAGTATAACATTGTTTAAAGTCAAATCATGCCAATATTAATTTTTGGCACCTTTTCTCCTTCTATTTTGTCAATTTGCTGTTGAAATAAACGATACAGCTTTCAATAATGAAACAGGATGAGGTTTGACCCAAAGCGAAGAGCCAGGAAAAAATAAACACTATTATACAACCATTTATAACAATGATGAGTTATATTCGCCAATAACTCTGTCAGGGCGGCCTGTTAAGTCATATAGTTCGGTTGACAATATGATTAGGTGTCAATGGCAGAGAGCTATGTGTCAAAATGTCAAATATGGAATAATTTATGCATTTCTCATGCCCTCTCTCTGGTTTTATAATTTTTTATCCAGCCACTATTTCGGTATGGTTGTGGTAAATCCAACAATGATACCCAAAATATCTTCTCTTCATTACAATGATACCGGTACTATTGCATCTATCTTCCAACTCTCGGGTTAATGTCCCCAGACTGAGGTAGGAAAACATTTAGGCCTACGCAGCAAAAGATGATGACCATTTATGTGGATGCAGATTCTTCTCAGAACTGGGAAGGAAATAAACTTTTGAGCACAATACCAATATTGGGTATGTAGCCTACATGCAGGTCCTACTTGCAATATTAACGGTGGTTTCCCAGTTTTATCAACTCATTTTTATCAAAGTAAAGGTAAAAGATAAAAACACGAAATCCATTTTCTCAAATCAGTTCATGCTAGGAGTAAGCTTTTTCACAAGATTTCCATCATCCATCGTCAAATATTCTGGTTCATATTGAGCTTTTGTTTTATTTGAAATATCGCCCATTAAACTTGTCAGAAGCATACTTGCAAGAAACACTCTCCAAAATCAGTTTTAAACAGACAGTTTTCATCATTATCATTCCTTTTTCAAATTGTGACACAGCTGGTAAAATTCAGAGTGGTGTTTATCGAGACTGGAAAGGAGACAATACAAGGAGGTGAGAAAAGTTCCAAGATGTCACTGGATATCGGTGGATAATATCTAAGAACTTCCAAATCCAGATCAAAGTCTGATCGGAAGTAAGCGCTTGCATAAATAAATGTAACACAATTATTCCAACGAGCAATTTTTATAACAATAATAGACTTTCAAATAAGCAATAAAGTGAGGGAATAGGTAGAAAATTAATTGCACAGCAAAATGATATATGTGCAATAAGTGTCAACCCTAGCCATATAAATCCGAATCCTTTTCTAAACCGACTTCATCAAAAACGGCTGAAAGCAAAACCGCAAAAGAGAACCACAGCATTCTCTGGGTTTCCTTAATGGTGAGGATTTGTGAACATCAGAGGTTGGCAAAGTATTGCATCACTGGATAATATTATCTCATCATCGAGGGTCCTGCCGTTTGCTGGTGTCGACTGACTTTCTGCCACCAGATTCTTTCCATACATTTTAATAACACAAGTCACTCATGCAATAAACCATAACAGAATCATCCTAGTTTTAACAAATTACCATATCATAACAGAAATATGGTTAGGCAATTACGACAAACTTTCGACAAATCATGCAAATCCGTTTCCAATCTTGGCGTTATTCTACACTATTTATTGTATAGCGATTTTACCAGGTAATCCTACAATTACCTGAAGGTTAACCAGGGGTCGTACAAATTTTCAAGCTCTTCTTGGCGTCAAAATTCAATCAACATGGGCTATTTCCTATGATTTTGTTGTTTATGTTTATGCATGGTAATACATAATTTCAGAATTTACCAGTACCGTTATTTGTTGGCTATTATCATGAAGGAGTGTGCAGAATATTAGAATTAGAATAGCAATTTTACAAAACTATTCCTGATTTATTTCGATTGAATTTTGTGGCCATGCCGGGAACCTTATATCACAAGATGAACCCATGAACCCATGATCATCCAGCCATGATAAAAATGAAAATCTGCCCGCTGATCAAAATGAATTTATTTTGAGAGGGAATAAAAAAGTTTTCCTACCTTCCCTCATATAGACCTGATAACGCTATGTAAGGAGGACTAGATGTGCCATCCCTTGCATCATGTCACGCTTGTGACATGTTGGTTGGAATGCCATAACTTAAAGTGACAGTAATTTTTTCTAATTATTTATTTCTGACTTATTCCCCATACTTGACAATTTATCACGGATTAACCTGTATAAAAGTCATTTACTATAATAGCCCAACAGCGATCAGTATCTAATAAATAATCTGTTATATTTTTATAAAAATGATTTGTGATAAATCATTTAAAGAAAATACATTCTTTAAATACTGGCCAACTTTCAACAATTTTAGTAAAAATGATCCTTGAGCAAGATTTATAATCCCGGAGAGATTTTATCTGACTTAGTGGTCAACTATGAAAATAGATTTAAATCACTGTCAGAATTGTTGACTATAAATTCAAAAACGAACACATTTTCACTGTCGTAGTGCATCATGTAAGTTATTGCTTCAAGTATTATTAGGCCTACTAGGACTCCACAGTAAGAAAATACAAGCCAAAATTAAATAAACTTGCAAAATGAACGTCATTATGCTATTTTTTAGTTGAAATAAAGATTGTAGCAAATCCATGAGCATGGTAATGAATTTTGATCAACTCCCATGCAAAAAATATGATGAGATACATGTAACCAGCCTACATGACCGTGTAGTGGTACATCTAACAATCAAACATTACCTATAATTACCGATTGTTGCATAATTGAATTTTTTCAAAAGGAAATAGAGATTAACCACTTTTCCATTTCATTTGTAATCTACTGACAGAGGTGGGTATGCTGTGTGGGTATTTCTGATTGCGCTGAGGTTATTGACTTAATTTTAGTTCCCCAGGGCAACTATTTGCTAATTCTATGAGCTTTCAAAAAATTTTAATTATTTCA
>ERZ1740072.524-NODE-524-length-15394-cov-4.377339_pt1 | contig 15394 bp, 11 predicted proteins | sample MGYA00581733_ERZ1740072 | MGnify/ENA primary metagenome ERZ1740072 (study PRJEB43018, sample SAMN04849741) | marine metagenome | isolation source: floating plastic debris | place: Pacific Ocean | collected 2008-08-30 | study: EMG produced TPA metagenomics assembly...
GGTTGGATCGCGGGGCGGCGGCGGCGGTGGAGGTGGCGGCGGCGGGGGTGATGGAGTGATCTCCGGCTTTAAGTCTATAACGGCTTCAGGATCAGGGTCGGGTCCGCCCCAAACCTCATTCCCGCAAAGCATGAGATCGTCCCCATAGAGCCCTTCACACGGGTCAGAGCCCATGTCTTCTTCTGGCAACATCAAGCCAATGACACCGAGCGCAAAGAACGCACCTAGGCCTATGCCCGACCACTTCAGAATTTTCCCGATCGGCAAGCCATCGGGCAGACCGCTTATGACGTTGAACTCCACATTACGCCCCGCTCCGGCGAAGGCGAGCTCAAGCGCGTCGAGATAGTCTTTGGCCGATTGCGGCCGATTTGCAGGGCGGTTCGACAATCCCCCTTCAATGAGATTATCGATCCCGATCGGAACGTCTGACCGACCGCCGGACGGTGGTTGCCAATGCCCTTGAGGAACGACGTCCATGAGGAGCTCATAGAACATCACGGAGAGAGAATAGAAATCCGCCGCTGGCCCCGCGCTGTCCGGGTTCGTGATTTGCTCAGGCGCCATGTAGTGAGGCGTCCCGAGCCCGGTCCCCGTTCCTGTGCTGCTGGTTTGAGCCCCGCCCGTCGCGCGGGCAATTCCGAAGTCGAGGACTTTTAGCGGCGTAGCTTCTTCAGTGGGCTCGCTGGTCAGGACGATATTCTCAGGTTTCAGGTCGCGATGAATTACCCCTGCCTCATGCGCAGCGCTTAAGCCTTTCAGCGTCTCTGCGATAATTCTACAGGCGACGATGAGAGGGATATCTTCGCGATTTTGCGTTTTGCGGCGATGCCAGGCGCGCAGGGATTCCCCGCCGAGATATTCCATGGAAACGAATGGTTGGCCCTCAGATTCTCCAACATCGTAAACAGCAACGATATTTGAATGCCGAATGTCTCGTGCCGTAATCCCCTCGGAAATCAGTTTTTTAATCGCGTGCGCGCCGGACAAACGTTCTGGGCGAATAAGCTTCAGGGCAACGTGTTTATCGCTTAGATTATCAGCTGCGCGATAATCAACGCCCATACCGCCGCGACCGACCACATCTTCAATCGTATACCGATCCGCAAATTGACTCCCGGCCTCAAGCACCTGCGCCGGTTTATGTCTTCCGTCGCGGGTTGGCATGTCCGCGAGCGTCTCCAGGCCACCCATGGTCATCATTCCATCGGTCACCGGTTCACTGCTCTCTCCTTGCAGCTGATAGCCACACTCGGGGCAGAAGCGCGTATCGGCATCAACGGTCGCATCACAACTTGGACATATGGCCATGATTTAGTTTCCTTGTTGGTTTGCCGGCAAACGCGATATTGTGACCTGCGTGACCAAGTTGAATTCGATTTGAAATTGAACCTTGAGCGATAAGGCGTCGGGAGATTTGACGACGGGGTCGATCCGCGCTCCATCATTAAGAACAACGGCTTTTCCAGGCCCATAAGCCTTTCCGTCGATCCGAACCCCGCCCGTTCCGATAACGCGCACCATCAATCGATCGCATTCGACAAACAGCTCAAAATGGCGTCGAGAGATAAGACGGCTGAGGTCTTCATCTAACCCGCCATCGGAAGAATCGACGAGCAGGCGGACGTCCCCACTTCCGCCAGCTCGTCGAGCCCGCGCGCGTCCTACCGCGAGCAGGCTGTCGGTTGTAAGTATTGGGCCGTCGAGCGGTGCGTGCTCAGGTGCAAATCCTCGCCAAACAATGGGAACACTTCGCGACACGCAAATCCCACCTTCGATCCCGCGTATGCCCCGATCACGCTCTTCGATTTCAGCTCGAACCATTTCTAGATCCTAAGCTTCATGCGTGGTCTCGAGATCAGCGGAGGCTTCTGACTTGCCAGAAATATAAACTGTGTTTCCATGACCGGCCGTCTCACCGCCCACTGTGACGGTCGGCCCCACGGATTTATCTTCAGCTTTGACATGCAGCGTGAGGCCAGCAGAAAACGCATACCGCTCTTCGCGCCACCGCCATCGTGTGGAAAGTTCAATGAGTATTTCAATGCTATGAGCCCCAGCGTGGTGGAGTTCGTTCGCAATAATGGAGACGGGTCTTGATTGCTCCGCATCAAGGCGTTCCCAACCGAGCCGAACGTCTTCCCATTGGCCCGACGCTTCGCACGAAAATGGGGCGTCCCACGACCGACACATTTGCGATGGAAACGGGTAAAGCGACGGCGCCCCCAACCTTCGCGACCTTTAGAGCGCCGGCATCGATCTGGAGGTGCGGGGCAACACAAACCGTGCAAAGACCGTCATCATCTAAAAGGCCACCGCACTCTTCAATCGCCATGCAGCGAATGATCGGTTTTCCGCACTCACCACAATACGTCGAGTCGTCGTCGACGGCGGCGGTATAACAACACGCCTTTTGTGTGCGGCGCGGCATGTATGAGTGGGTGCGAGCTTGCGGCATAATCAGGTCCGCATCTTGTGACCGCAGCTGGTACAAAAGTTCGCTTTGGCTGAGATGGAGCGTCCGCATTTAGGGCATTCCACCATCCCGTGTTTATCGCGCAATTCATCATTGGCGGCGGAGCTTTCTTTTCCTCCAGCACCATGCGCAACACCTGATGCCCCGGCCATTCCCGCTTTCAGGATGTTCAGCTCATGCTCGCGACTTGCGGCGCGCTCTTCCGCCGCCCCCTTGATGAGCTCTCGCATTGACTCCATTGTATCTTCGCCCGCCTTTGCGTTTGCGCGCGCTTGTTCTTTCAACACATCGGCCACATCAGGCGACAAACCTGCATTGATCGCCATGATTTGTTCTGGCGTCATTTTTGCGCCGGCTTGAAGTTGCGCCAATCGGCTATCCGCGTCCGCTTTTGTCTCGGCGATTTTGTTTGCTGAGGCCGCATCCGCGCGTTTGATATCCCGATCAGCTTTCTGGTCCTCGACCCCCTGCTCAAGCTGCATCAGCGTTTTTAGATTGTCCGCAGATTGCTGGGCGGCGATCTCACTGATCTTGAGTTCCATCCGTTGCTTGCGGTCATCAATATCTTGATCGGTGAAGGCGCCGATTTTCTTCATCTCAGCTACGTGCTGAGCATCGAGGCGTTCGATCTCTCGTTCGGAATTTCTGAGGCGAGCCGCCTCTTTGGTGAGATCCGTTAAATGTGTGGCCTCTGCGAGCTGCCCTTCCATTTTTGCAGCGCGCTCCGTACGCAGCACTTCAATCTCATGCGCGAGCGCCTCCATCTCTTGGCGGCGCGTCGCGGCTTCGCGTGCGTCCAGGAATTCGACCTCGCTGTTGAGCACCATCTGAGCCAACTCGTCCTCAGACGCGCGCTCGAGCTTCGCCAAGTCGACATTCGAGGCAATTTTGATGCGGGTTGCTTCCGATTGGCGGGCGACTTCTCGCGTCAGGAGGTCAAGCTCGTAATCCAATGCCTCTTGCCTGCGCTCGACTTGCGCACGCTCAAAGCTTTCGCGTTCGACGGCATTCATCGCCCAAGTCACACTTGCCGAGCGCACGATCACGCCGAGGTCTCCGATGATCCTTTCGACCTCTGTCATCATATCCGCTTGGATCTTGTCTTGAAGCCCGGTCTCACCGCGAATGTCTTCGGCATTCATTTTGCCGATGGCTGCTTCAAAAACACGATCATTGAAATGCGGCGCGATCCGATCGACCACATCCATGCGCGTGAGGGCGTTTTTGCCTGTCGCTGGAACATCGCCGGTTTCTTGATCAAATTGCTGACGGGAAACACCGCCCATCAACCCCAGAATATTGGCAGGGCGATCTGGATTCACTTGCAGCTCAACCGTCGCCACACCAGCGATTTCAACCTTGTCTTTCGAAACGGCTGAGACTGGAAATTGAACTGAAAAGGGCTTTAGGTCTGCGAGCATCAAAGCAATGTGCGTTGATCCCCCGACCACACTCTTCACAGCGGTCGCTAAACCTCCGACAGAGAAATGAGCGCCTTTGAACGCGTCGACAAGCTCGCCATTGCGAAACAGAAGCGCGGCAAGATCCGGCGGCGTGGCGTACCGCTTTTCGAAGAACGCTTTGAATTCAGTATCGCGGACAAATTCCGCAAGAAGATTAGGATCAGTAAGTACGAGTGGTTCTGAGGCCATGGATCAGCCCTCCTGCCAATTGCGGTCAACGAAGAAACGGTAGATTTGGAAAACGATGACGAGCCCTGCGATCGTGAACGAGATCGGATGGTTCTGGATTACGGTCAGGATGCGTTCTGTGGTCGAGTATTCGCGCATCATGTCGCCCATGCGGGTGACCTGGAAGATCGCGCCAAAAATCATCGTCGCGAGTGTAAAGAGCGACATGAAGAAGCTTACGAAGCGCGCCAGGCGCTCGCTCACAGTGCCGCGCGGTTGATGCGCTCTGGCGGCTGCGCGGGCTTCCGCTCGCTCGCGGCGCTCAATTTCCTTATCGAAGCTCTCACCGCGCTCGATCGCCTCAGAGCGCGCGCTCTGATCGACTTTTAAAAAGTCCGGCTGTGCATTTTTGTTTTTGCCCGCAGCATTCACTGGCGTGAGGTTAGAAGCACTGCGCCGCCACCAGACGAAAATAGTAATCGCAAGCCAAATCGCCACACTGACCATGGTGATGTTGAAAAGTAGATCGATCAGCGGCCAAGCTTCGGGGGGAATCTGATTCAAAGTCTCCGGCATGATGATGTCCTCAAATTAGCTCTCTATTCAGCAAGGCGCAGAGATGCGGGTGAACGGGTCAAATAAAATTTCACGGGCTGGATTGCTCAGCCAGAGAAGCCGTCGCCGACGCCAAAATCACGGCGGGCAGATACGATGGTGACCATGACGCCAGCAAGCACATCCAAGAAACACATCATTGTCAGCAGGAAGAATTCCGATGTCGCGAAGCTTTTGAGGAGCAGAAACTCAAAAACGCAGAACATCAGGACGAGCATCGACGCCCCGTGATTGATGATCGCTGTCGACCGCGTGCTCGTCGCTTTAACGACCTCAATGAAAAGCATGACGAAGCCAAGAAACAGGATGCTGTCTCCGACACTGAACTCCCATCGAACACCGGCGATCATCGGCATTAGAATGAGATTGGTGTCGAGGCTGGCGAGCGCTGGAGAGACAGCAGGGTCGCCTCCCCCGCCACCAAAAATTGCAATAAGATTATAGATAAATACGGGAACCAGAAGGAGCGGAAAAAGCGTGAATGCTTGTCTCATGGGAACGACCTTTCGCCTCGATTTTTTCAGCGGCGCGCAATCAAATCTGTGCGCCCTACTTGCAGAGGCGCAGGATTTTCAAAAAGCGGGTCAGCGACCGACTCTCATGAGAGCAAATTAGGTTAACCCTTGTCTTTCTTGATTTTTTGCGCCTAAGCTTTTTCGGGGTAGGACGTAAAAAATTGAGCGATTTAAATTCAAAGGAATTATTGCAAAGCTGGAGATCGGGTGACACAGGCGCTCGAGACCAGTTGTTTACGCTCTTGTATAGCGAGCTGCGTCAAATATCGGCGGCCCTGCTGCGGGCAGAAAGCAATAACTCTCTCTCTACGGGCGACTTGGTCAACGAAGCCACGTTGCGCCTGATCCGGCTCGATCAAATCGATTGGGTCGACAAAAGTCATTTCTTGGCGCTTTCCGCCCGCGCCATGCGTCGCGTTCTCATCGACCACGCAAGAAAGAAGAAGTCAGATAAGCGCCAACATCACAAAGTGACGTTGGTGACCCGTCTAGAGGGCGTTGAGCAAAGGCTGGACATTGACCAGCTGGAGAAGGCGCTCATCCGCCGTGGTCATCGCTGCCGAGAAAGCCAATATTGTCGAACTCAGGTATTTTGGCGGAATGAGCCTGCCCGAAGTTTCGGAGGTAACGGGACTTTCGGAATCCACCGTAAAACGTCATTGGCGCATCGCGAGAGCATGGCTTTTGGATGCGGTTCAAGAGAGCTTGTCAGTACAAAAATAGCCCTGGCGCTACGCATCGATCTCGACGCCACTACTCATCCTCATTTTAGGCATAAATATACCGGACGGGAGCCCCGTTGTCGAATATCGCTGCTGTTAGTCGCCCACCAAAAACAGCTCCCGTATCCAAATTGATACGCGAAGACTGAGCGCTTACATGCTCTGGATAGAAATCCTCTGTGGGCGTATGCCCGTGCACAACCGTCCACCCTTCGAGCGCTTCGTTTTGCCAGTTTTCGACTTCGTAAAAACGGCGCGCTCGGGTCCATAGGTAAACACCTTCGCGGTCATTCGGGTATTCAATCGGATCAATACCCGCATGGACAAAGATCAGCTTGTCCTCAGGCTCCCGATGGATACTGGGCAACGATTTCAACCAATTGATATGGCCGGTCGGAATCGGATCTACATTCGCGCGCCTGTAGCTCGCAACAGTGTCTTCGCCTCCATTCGCCAACCAATTGTCATAAGCTGACGGTTTGTTAGCGGTCAGACCGGTGAGCATCATCTCTTCATGGTTTCCGCGCAAACAAATACAGTCTTTCCCCATCCGAGACTGTAATGCCATGAGCTGCTCTATGACGCCAAAACTGTCGCGACCTCGATCGACGTAATCTCCTAAATGTATGAGCTTCTTAGGACGGCCTGAAAAAAGCAGATCATGCCGCTCGTCGATCAACTTATGCAGCGTCTCCAAGCGTGCCGCCTCACCATGGATATCGCCAATTGCGTAAATGACCGTCATATTTCTCGATCCCGTTTGGTAACGATTGGCCTCACTATCGAACACCCTGTTTGCGCTCTATTCGACTAGGCGCAGTTCGGATACTTTTCCGGTCAAGTTACTTTGCTTTTTTGGTATGCTGACACCCAGTCCCGATTGATTCATTGCACCTCTCCGCAGCGCGCTTCGAGACGTTCCAGCCGTTGTATCGATACATTTTGATCGGCATCCGAAATACCGGCCATTTCATCAAACTGGGTCCAAGCATCCCGTGATGACTGGACGATCTTACATCCTCTTTCACTTAGGCCCGCGTCGAGATAAGCAGTGGCGAATATGATTAGGGTATATCCCCATTCCCGAACATAGCCGGAGATATCTTGATTGGTTACATGCTCCTAAAGCGCCACAGGCTAGGCCGCCTCGACCCGCTGAACAGCTTCGGTATGGCGCCCTGAAAATGTGAGCGTCTTGATCCGTTCTTCCTGCGCGCCTTGCGTAACTCTCTTCAACCAGGCGTCATCTGGGTCGATGGCAAGAAGCTCCAATCCAATGCGTTCTGCCTCGGCCAGGTCACGAAGCGATTCCTCGTATCGCTCCCAGCCTCTCAGCACCGCGCTTCGTTCTGAGTAAATTGACACCAGAGATCTGTAAGCACGGGCATCGTCGGGGTTTGCGTCATTCACCTCTAAACGAAGGGCGATCGCCTCATCCCAAATGGAAAGCGTGTCTTCTGTGTCGCCACCATTGTTTTCATATCGGATGATTGCACGCGCGAGTTCCACATTCATCGACCCCAACAGGTTTTTGGCGTCAAGACTTTCGGGGTCATTCGCAACCAGCTGCGCCGCCTCAGATCGAACCTCTCTAAGGATCGCAATCCCCTCTTCGTCGCGAGAAATCCAGGGCAGTGGAACAGCGGACATCATGCGGGCACGAATGAAATTTGACTGATCTGAGTAGCTCGCCCCCTCGCGTTTCGCCAAAGGCTGAAAGAGTTCAGCTGCCTCTTTGGCCAAGATATGTGCTCTTTCGCTATCATCATCAGAAACGTACTTGTGAACCGCATTGGCGAATTTCGTATCTGCCAGCTTTCTGGTTAGGTCATCATTGTCCAAATGGTTTTCATGTAGGGCCGCTAAATAAGCGCCCGCGCGATCCAACAAAATACCCGCATCTGCGCGTCTTCCGAGATTTTGATTTTTCGGGTTGCCAAGAATGTCTGCAAGGCGTTTCAATCCGGCGCCAGTTTCGATTTTGACATCTAAGGACGCGCGTTCGTCTTTCTCCAGCGACTCTAGATAGGCCTGCGATCGGTCGGCGAGCATTTCGCTGGCCTATGTATTGCCCGGTGCTTTCTCGAGTTCATCATACAAATCGAACATCATGAATGAGGATAGTGCCCGGACTTCCTCGAAACGCGCATCAGCCGCAGCCCGCTCGGTTTTAGCGGTTTGATATTGCGACCAGGTAACCACCAACGCCGTTGAAAGGGCCAGGACGCCAAGAGCTGCGCTGGAAATCATAAATCGTCGCCGTCCAAAATACTTCTTCAGCTTATACCATTCGCCGCCTTTTCGAGCTTCGACAGGGAAGCCCTGGCGATAATTGCGAATGTCATCCATCATCGAGGAGACCGATGCATACCTGTCATTGGGGTCAATAGCCGCCGCCCGTGTTATAATCGCCGAGAGGTCGGCATCGACAGAGCGTTTCGCCAAAAGCGCTTCGAGCAATTTTCCCAATGAGAAGATATCCGAGAGCGTATTCGCAGGCGCCCCGCGGCCGCGCTCGGGAGCTGCAAAGCCCGGAGTAAAACTCAATGAATTCAGAGAGTTTGATCCATCGCTCGGTCCAGTTATCCCATCATCCTCTGCCGTTGGTTTAGCAATACCAAAATCGATAAGCTTCACTGCACCCGCCTTGTCGATCAGAACATTTGACGGCGTGATGTCGCGATGGATGATCAAGTTCTGGTGGGCGTATTCGACGGCCGTGCAGACATCCGAGAAGACCCATAGTCGATCATCCACGGACAAACCGTTTTGATCCGCCCAATCCGTGATCGGGGTGCCCTCTACGAACTCCATAATGATGAAGGGTGAGCCATCGTCCAGAGTCCCCCCATCGAAAAGCCTCGCAATGCCTGGATGGTTGAGGCTTGCGAGAATTTGGCGCTCCGTTTCGAACCTTTCGATCAATACGTCCGAAAGCACGCCGGGTCGAATGACCTTGATCGCAACCTTATGATCGAAATCCCCTGCATCTCGTGACCCAGAATAGACCGCGCCCATCCCGCCGCTACCGATGAGTTCGTCGATTTTGTAGGCGCCCGCGCGTTCCGGAACGACATCCTCCTCCATGAGACGCGATGCGCCGCCCGTTGGAAACCTCCCAGCGCCGTCACCCTCAGCCGCCAAGAGGCTCAAAACACGATCTAACAGCGCTCGATCATCTGCATATCGCTGGCGCACCCACGCCGCACGTTCATTGCTTGGTTTTGAGAATGCCTCATCCAATGCTTGAAGCACGCGGCGTTCTAGCGCGTCATTCGACTGATTCATCGCGTTTTGTCTCCCTACCCAAGACGGATGTTATCCGTCTTGATCGAGCGCTTCAATATCGTTCGCTTTTAGTTGCCGATACGGCATGTGTCTTATCCCCATGGGAGAGGCATACGTTGCCAAGTCCCAGGATAAGCAATCTGCGCTTACGCTTTTTGAGGCAACAATAAAGCGACTGGCAGCGCCAATAGTGTCGTCACTGACCGACTACGCTCCTATTGAGCGGCTGTGAAAGATATCGGAATGCCGCGCAGACCGCGCTTTGTCTTCAAAAATATAGCCTCTCCATTTGTCGGCGGCAATTTTGCGACTGATCCGAAAACCCCTTGATCTTCGAACCCCGATTTGCACCATTGCCTCTAGCGTGCTGGGCACAGAGGCATAGATGGCAAAGATTTTCATCAGCTATCGTCGCGATGACAGTGAGTATCAGACCGATCGGCTCCATCGAGAGCTGAAGCAGTACGTTCAAAACCCCAAAGAAGACATATTCATCGACGTCGACAATATTCCGTTTGGCGTCGACTTTGTCAGCCACCTGGATGGCATCGTCAGTCAATGCGAAGCGCTGCTCGCTCTAATCGGCCCCCGCTGGTTGGAAGCGAAACACCCTGAAACTGGGCTGAGACGCATTGATGACCCCCAAGACTTTGTTCGGATAGAAATTGCCAGCGCTTTGAAACGCGGGATACCGGTCGTGCCGGTCCTGCTAGATGGCACGCCGCCGCCTGCCGCGGAAGACTTACCAGATGACCTAAAACCGCTAGCGCGCCGATACGCTGTACCGCTGCAACGTCTGACATTCGACGCCGATGTCGGACGACTGATCAGCGGTTTGCCGATTGACCTGAAAACAAACGGCAAGAAGGTTGAAGCTCGAACGAAACGCGGTGGGAAGCTTGGTTTGATCGTTGCCGGTCTGGCTTTGCTGTCCGTAACCGCCATCGGAGTGTGGTGGCTGTTCGACAATCAATTCTGGGATTGGGGCGAAGCCGACTACCAACCTCCCACTCCTGAGGTCGCTGATGAAGACCTCGGTCCAAGAATAGATACGACGCTCGGATCCGGATCTTTGTATGATGCTGTCGAAACGCCAAAAGACCCTTTGAGCGATCTCATCACCGGCGAGTCGGTTGATCCAGCGTCATTGGCCGCCTTTGCAACTGAACTTGGCTATCCGATCGAACAGCGTGTCTTTCAAGACTGCGACGATTGCCCTCAAATGACCGTCATTCCAGCAGGTTCATTCCTGATGGGCTCGCCGCCAGGCGAAACCAACAGGGACACGAATGAAGGTCCTCAACGAACCGTGGAGATTGGTTATCAGCTTGCCGTCGGTAAGTATGAAACAACCTGGGCTGAGTGGGACGCGTGCGTTGCCGACGGAGGATGTTCCAAATCTGCGCCTGACAATGGAGGCGGCGATGAAGGTTGGGGCAAGGGCTCCCGTCCAGTCATAAATGTTAGCTGGGAAGAAGCGCAGGCTTATGCGAGATGGATGAGCCAAAAGACAGGTAAACGCTATCGTCTTTTGACCGAAGCGGAATGGGAATATGCAGTGCGGGCTGGGACGAGCAGTGCATACTTTTGGGGTGACGAGGCGAACTCGGGTTGCGCGTTCATGAATGGTGCAGATGTGACCGCCAAGCGCTCAAATAGTGGCTGGACGACAGTGACTTGTGATGACGGTGTTCGAAACACCGCCGCTGTCGGCAAGTATTTGGCGAACGCTTTCGGCCTCCATGACATGATTGGTAATGTCTGGGAATGGACCGAGGATTGTTATGTGAATAGCTATTCCGGCGCGCCCACGGATGGATCTGCTCGTGACACACGCGATTGCGCGCAGCGGATCGTCCGCGGCGGTGCCTGGAATGTTTATCCAAAACATCTGCGATCTGCGGACCGCCAAACGGAAGCCCCTTTAACACGACGGATCGATACTGGGTTTCGTGTGGCCCGATCTCTCTAACCGGAATTACCAGAGATAGAATTGCACGACCGCCAGGAGGTCGGGCGCCATCTCAATAACAAGGCCCAGAACAGTCACTTGTCCATCAGGAAACGAGCCCGGGCGATGTCGAGGTTTGGGCGAAGGTCGAACCGACGCCAGAAGACATTCCTGCGTAATGCAAAAAGGATTGTTTCGGACCTTTATTCTCACTCTGCAGATGTTTACTGAAAAAGGCACGTAGCAATGTACAGGGACGCATTCATGAAGACTTTCTCGGCCATCATGGCGTTGGCTTTTACTGTTCTTACACAGACGGCCACCGTTGCGGCTCAGGATTATATTTCAGAGCAAAAAGGTGATTTCACGCTACAACTCAACGCGCCAGCGGGCAGTGAATCGCTGGAAGCGGTGGTCAATGATACGAAAACTCAGTCCATCGCATATTACTCCGGCAGCTGTGGCGCGGACGCAAAAGTCATGCTCGTGGTGGGGGACCCAAATGCATTGCAAACGCACTATTCGAGCGGCGACCCAAAGGATCTAAACGCTGACGCTATCCTGCACGAGCTCCGCAAGCTGATCGAGCGCGGCTGTCCCGACATTCAAACCATGTCAGTCTTCCCAACGCATTTGCCAAGTCAGACTGCAGCTTTCACGCTCGCCCGGTCTGCGAATTGGAGCGTGGAGGAAGGCGCAGTTCCGGACCGGTTTCGCCCCAGCATCGCATTGTCCCAATTACTGAATGCCGCGATGATGCCGGGCGGGATCAAATGCAATGACCCGGCAGATATCCTTATGGATGGAACGCGGCCAGGCGCGCGGGCTGAGCGCTTTCAGATTTATCGCCGCGCGGCGAAAGACGGCGCAATCCTGCACGACTTTCTATGCCCGGGCACAAATTTACTACGTTTTCATCCAGTCGATCATCCAGCCGGACTTCTATGTGATGCCGAGGATGGGCAATGCTATTTGCAAGTCACGTGGAACGCCGAAGTCACGCGAGTCGTTCAACCCCGTCCAACCACCCAACAAGAGATTATGCAAAAGCTCCCGGAGATGATGAGCGGAATCAGCGAACGCCAAAATGATTGGCGGGTAGAAGCAATCGGTTACGTGGAAGACCCAGCGCTCGCCGCGCCGAAAATCCGCACCGCGCAGGACATGATCGATTATCTCGCTCGAGACGACCTAGATCTCATCCGCGATCAGTATTCGAACTATTTCCGTGTCTTCCACAATCAGTTTCTATTCGCTTACTCGCAACAGTGCAGCGCCTCTGTGGTCAATCCGGTAACGTTTGATGTCACGCCGATCGAAGAGACGATTTATGGCGATGGATCCAGTTCGGGCCCGCGTCAAACGGGGGAAACCTATCAACTCACTTTGGATCGTAAATTTGAAGACATTTATATCCGCTGGGAGAATGCAAACAGACTCTGGCTGACCAGCCAGGCGATGAGCGCTGAACTCGACCTTCGCAGCAGTCGCGGCGGCGGAGCAGGCATCACCAGTGTCGTTGGCTGGGTCATGTCAGATCAAGCCAAGATTGATGATTTCATTCGCCAGGGGTGTGACGCGGAGCGCGTTCAAGCCGTGTATCAAAACTTGGGGCGAGTTCTGTGATACGCGCAAACGTTGCCGCGTGGTTGTCCGATCTGGCTTGATCGAGATGCGGACAACTCGATTTCCAAACCATAGAGAATATCCCTGCTCAGCGCCTCAAGAGGGGCGTCACAATGGTTTGTCCGTTTGATCGAGAATTCGGTGAGCCGCGCCGTCCAGATCGTCGTATTGATCGGAGTTGACCGACCATAAGAATGCCCCGAGCCCGAGCGCGCCGAGGCCAAAGGCGACGGGAATCAAATAGACGATCACATTCATTCCGAGCCTCTCCGATTAAGTCTCAGGGCATTGAGTGTCACGATGAGGGATGAGGCGGACATTGCAATCGCCGCAATAAGTGGGGTGACATGACCCGTCACAGCAATAGGAACCGCGATACAATTATAAGCCGCCGCCAATCCGAAGTTTTGAAGCATCAGCGATTTTGTGCGCTTCGAAACAGACAGTACAGTCCTGATAGATGAGAGCCCGCCTGCATAAACCGCATCGGAGGCGGATTGCGAAATATCCATTGCCCCACCCGGTGCGAGCGAGGCATGCGCGAGGGCCAATGCACCAGCATCATTTAACCCGTCGCCGACCATAAGAACGTGTTTTCCAGCTTTTTGGAGGGCCTCAAGACGCGCCGCCTTGCCATTGGGGGTCACCGTGGCCCGCCAGTCCTGGATGGAGAGTCTCCGTGCGACTTGCGCCACTGCGTCGCGGCGATCACCGGAGAGGATTTCGATATCGAGCCCAAGCTGTTTAAGCGCTTCAAGCGACTGAACAGCATCGGCGTGCAATTGGTCTTCAAACCGGAAGTGCGTGGGCGGTGTCCCCTCCCCCGCAAACCAAAGCGAAGGCCCGCCAATGGCCTCAGACTCTGGGGCGCCCACCCAATCCGCGGCGCCGAGCCGAAACCACTTGCCGTCGATATACCCTTCCAAGCCAAGCCCGGCGTGTTCTGTGGTTCGCTCGGCCAATGGCCCGGGCCCAGCTGCCAATACCAGAGCACGCGATAAAGGGTGCCGGCTTGCGCGCGCCAATTGCGCCGCGAGATATAATTCGTCGCCGTGTTCGGAAATGAGCGCAGGAGTTCCCAGCGTAAGCGTGCCCGTCTTATCGAGCACGAGATGATCCACCTCCGCCAACCGCTCCAAGGCGTCCCCTGACCTCAGATAGATGCCGTGCCTAAAGAGTTGCCCAGCCGCCACGACTTGCGCAACCGGCGCTGCCAGCGCGAGCGCGCAAGGGCAGGTAATGATCAGCGTCGACACCGCGACCAGAACCGCTTGATGGATGCTGGCACCCAGGCTCAACCAGGCCAGGAAAGCCAGCGCGGCCGTAGCGTGGACGAAGGGCACGTAAAGCGCGACCGCTTTGTCTGCGATTTGCCGATATCGTGCTTTTTTTTGCTCGCCCGCTTCAAGCATGGCTCCAATCTCGGAGAGCAAAGAATCCGATGTCGATCCCAGAGCTTGTCCCTGGAGCGGATGGTCGAGATTGAGACTGCCAGCGTAGAGCGTCTCACCTCGGCCAATGATCCGCGGCAGGCTCTCTCCCGTAACGAGGCTCTCATCAATGCCACTGACGCCATCAGTGATTTTCAGATCGACGACGGCACGCTCGCCAGCGGCCAGCAGGATGATGTCGCCTTGTGCAATTGCATCGGCGCGCACCGCCTCAATCAAGCCACCAGACCTCTGCCGCTGGACAGAACGATTTTGGAGCGCCGCCAGATCGTGGGCCGCGGCGTGCGCCTGCCGCCTCAACCGCGCATCCAAAAAGCGACCGATGAGCAAAAAGAAGAGCAACATCACGCTGGCATCGAAATAAGCGTGCGCTCCTCCGGTCGCGGTTTCCCAGATGCTCACGCCAAAGGCCAAGACAAGTGCCAGCGATATCGGGACGTCCATATTGGCATGCCCATGTCGAAGCGCCGTGAAAGCCGACTTAAAGAAATGACGTCCGCTGAACCCCAATACTGGAAAGGCGATCAGTCCCGATATCGCATGCAGCGCTTGGCGCGTATCTTCACCCATCTCGCCATGCCCGCCCCAGACCGATACTGACAGCAACATGATATTGGCCAAAGCAAACGCCGCCACGCCCATGGAAATCAGCAAGCCGCGCTCTTCTGATTTTACGCTTTGAGCGGTCTTGTCTTCGGAAAACGCGGAAACGCCATATCCGAGCGCCCGCACGGATTCGGCAATTTGATTGGCATCGCTCGGGCTCACCCAAGTGATTGAAAGCTTGCCATTGGAGAGATTCATGCGCGCGGATTGAACGCCGTTTAGCGCCTTAAGCGTGCGCTCTATCTTCGACAGACAGCCGCCACACTTGGTCCCGCGCACCGACAGAGTGATCGTGTTCAAACCATCCTTCTGTCGCACAAAGGCTGAAAAATCGCTCGCAAGCGACGTTTCGGGCGGGGCGAGGCCAGAGGGACACCCCGGATCAGACGTGAGGAACAGATCGCTCATGACACAATCAGCGTTTTCTCGACTTCAAACAAAATGGTTTCGGCATTCGCGTCCAATACCGTTACGCGTAAGCGCCACTGCCCCGCTGACAGGACGGAGGCAGGC
>ERZ1740072.526-NODE-526-length-15363-cov-7.620264_pt1 | contig 15363 bp, 5 predicted proteins | sample MGYA00581733_ERZ1740072 | MGnify/ENA primary metagenome ERZ1740072 (study PRJEB43018, sample SAMN04849741) | marine metagenome | isolation source: floating plastic debris | place: Pacific Ocean | collected 2008-08-30 | study: EMG produced TPA metagenomics assembly...
GGTGGGGGAGGGGGTTGGTAATTTTTTAATGAGATATCAATATGGAGATAAAAATAACTTTTGTCACATTTGGACATTTAAAGGACATTTTGAGGCAGATGAAGTAACAATGAATTTTTGCTTTTAGGTTTACCCTTCCTGATAGCTTAAACTTTGAAATTAAAGGAACTTAGGCCAAAGTCCACAGAACTTGGTCATTTTTTCAGCCCCAAACGAGTTTTATGAGGCGTTTGAGAAAGTGGTATCAAAAAGACTTAACTTCACAGTAATATATACAAGGTAACTAAGAAACATTTTTGGGATGAGAAAAAGTACCGCAACAGCAGTCATTCAAGTTACACCTATACTTCGTTTACCTGATGTGCCTCAGCAATAGAAGCAATAGCTGTGGGTTCTTTCTCAGTTTTATTAGCACCATTGTTAACATCATCGTCCTCACTCTCAGAGCCACTACTAAGAGAACTGAGCGGGGAATTTCTACTGAAGCAATACGGCGTTCCTTCAATAGGTGTATACGTCTTTGTCATCTGAAAATTAAATAGAGGCTTTTAACAGGACTTATAAAAAGGACTTACTTGTATATTTTGAAGGTTTGATCTAGTGTGTGGGGCGTGGGCACAACGTTTCACTAGAAAATAATTAGCCAAGTTCATAGTATTGCACAAAAAGTGTCATTCCATAATTTTGGCCAGTATTTAATATGCGGCCCTTTATAATTTGACAGGAACTTCATCTATCACTCTGAATGAAACCTGAAACCTGCTATAGATAAGGATTATGTCATGTCAACCTTTCCTGTCGTGACCACCCAGATGGAGGTGATTGAGTGGGCCATGTAGCACTAATCAACTTTACAACAAGTGTTGGTGGTTGAATATTCCATATCGGCTGGCGTGGGACGCTCGTGTGGTAATCATCGGTAGTGCCCGCCCAACAAATCAGCTGAAGCGGTACAGCCGTTTATGCTAATTTCCGTCACAAAGTAGTAAAAGTTTCCAGCAATGAAAGTGTCAAATGCCACTTTAATGAGTTCACAACGCACATGTAGGGTACCTACATCATGTAAAGCTGCATAATTTCTGAAACAGCTGGGAATAGACACCACATGTGCCGATGGGTGTTTGGTCGGTGGCACACATGAGCACTAGATGTAAAATCAACGCGTGAGTTTCTGCCAAAATCTAGGGCAAAAATGTTGTAAAAACCTACGCTACATCTTGATTGAATCTTGAGAGAATTTTTGAAGTTTCACGGACCTTCCTGTCTAAAATTATTAGCAACTTTATATAATTTGTGATAGATGCCCTACATGATGAAAATATACACAGAATTTATTAATTTTGCGACGTGACTCAGATTGGTCGAATTTGATTTTCAAATTTCCATTATATAAGGTGTCATTGAGAGATTCCTACACATATAATAATAAGAGGAAATCAAATTTAGCAAATTTGCCATCAGCGAAATAGCGAAATTTAAATCCAATAAAAATTTTCTTTCTGTGTGATATATAAGTGTTAATAATGATGGTTTTCGCTCTACAGAGCGCTGAGTCAACACTTTTCCCAACGATTTACACCATGATTTATTGTCAATACTTAATCCTTTTGTTATTTTTCCCTAATCCTTTTATATTTGAATGACAAAATATTTTCATTTTTTGCACAATTTACATGATTTAAACACTCAAACAGTAGCACTCGCGTATGGCCTATGGGTGGAACAGAATGGCACTTTTCCTTAATTATAGCCATAAAACACTTCACTGTCATTATACGGACAGTTATGAAATATTAATTCGAAAGAATTGTTTGCCCAATAACAGACCACTAACATACTGCATAAAGGCTTTCACGATAGATTTTTGGATGACATGCTGAAATATTGCCCTTTTTGTAACTATGATGACGTACGCAGATGTATTTCACCACACTGCGCATGAAAAATAGTCATGTACCTAATTTAAACGGAGTTATTCGACAAGTCCATATTCTCCTATGTAAACACCTATTCCGATATCGTAGGAAAATGCCATAAGTGGCTCCGCTGAGTTTGTGATAGTCCATGGTAGTTTATAGATACCAAATAATTATTAGATTAATTTATTGGCCTCTTTTTGTATTGAAGGCCAATGAATTTATCTAAATATTGGCCTTCCACCAATGAAAGCTGATAGACAGTTTTTTGAAAACCGAGTAAGCATCAATATGGGAGAATACGGTTAAAATATATGAACTAAGCAAACCTCATCACGACTTTGGAATCCGTCTGAGGGAGGGGGCAGTGTAAACTTTTTTATCACGCCATCTTTCACTTCCATCTGAGGCAGAGGTGGCGGTGGCATCAACTCCCTGTCTGATTTCTCAGATTTTTCTCTCTTCAACGCTAAAAATAAACATGTTTTAGCTGAAGAGTACAACGCAGAGGTGGCTGGAACATTTATGGCGTCACTGCTTGTTTATTACTACAGGGATCAGACCTATTTATCATCATAAAATGTCTGAAAAAGTCTATGTATGCTAGCATTTGTTTGATGCAAAGCTTCTCAAAGCCATATTTTGCATATTTTGTGTTTTAGCTTCCCCCTCTGTTGTTTTAAAAGGAATTTTCATGTAAAGCTTTGTATGAATCCAGCCAATACAATGCGTCACCAAGATTATTTCGCCGCACCCAGGTTTAGTCATTGCGGAGACCGCCCAGAATAAGTCAGATAATTGTGGAAAAGAGCATATATTTTTTTCTTTTTATCAGTTTTAGGCTGTCTAAGCTCATGAAAAAACATGTGACATTAATTTTTTAGCATAATGAGGGTGAAACAACGTTATTCCAGTTAAAATCCGATCGAGCTTACTTGTCGGACCTTACGCTAAAACAACATAATGTGTTTGCCAGTTAATTTCCGAATGAAAGAGGAGAAAGTGCAACATCATAAGGTCAGGCAAATGGGGTAAATGGTGACATGGTCCATCTTATTCAAACCCCATGGGCGAATAGTAATATAATATATACACAAACCAGTATTATTTTCCATAGCACTTGAAGGCCCAGCAGCTTTTTTATCAGCTTTCATTTGATTAGCTGCAGATGCTGTTCCAGTGGCTACAGCTTTATTTTCCTGCATGCGTTTCATCATAGCAGCGTTGACTCGGTTGATTATTGTGATGTTAACTTCCCCATCTTCGTCACTGTCGTCACAACTCAGAGAGCTCAGAGATTCCCGACGCGAATAGTTAAATGGTGTACCTAAATAAACAAGACAACGTAATGAAACATTTAACGTGGAAAAGTCATTGTTAGGCAAGAAAAAACTAAGGCATTAGATATGTGTTAGAGAAGGTAATGCTAAGCCATGAGGCACCAGGCACTTTATTTCAAATTTTACAATAAGATAGGGTCAATACTCAGTCATGGTGATAAGCAGGTGGATGTTTCTCATTTTATTTGGATAGATTAATGTAAGGCAGGGAGTTGAGTTATAATTTAGTTCCAGATTTCCATTTGAGGCATGGGGGTTTTGATTTTATACTCCCAGAAAGTCAGACAAGGGAGCTGACACAAATCCAACATATAATTCTTGCTGGATTTTAATGATGAACATGAGCGAAATTTAAAGAATATACTAGCTTAGCTTCACTTTAAAATGTACCCTCGTGGTGAAAATATACAAGTGAAGTGAAAAATGTGCATTTCTATTATTAGACATGTGGTCTTACAGTGTGATCATCAATGGAAAGCAACCCATCGTAAGATTGTTATTAAAAATCAGTATCAAATATTTTCTTCCTTATATTCGCAGTGACTTGCAGATATTTATTTCTTCATGTTTAGAGACATCGCAACTTATTATTAGCTGTAACTGTGTGATCCCATTATTATAAAAAGTTGTCAATGGAGACAATGGAATGTGTTCAAACTTTCATAATTGATAAAAAATGACCGCTTGCGTTCAATGACATGGCATTTCAATCGGCATTTTTCATGAAATACAAGAGAAATTGGCTAACTGTTCATCATTCTTCAAACTCATAGTCACGAGCGTAGCCACCAGCAAGCACTCACCAATCATAGTAAATGGAAATGTGATAGATTACTGAAATATTAGCTTAACTCTATGAAATATTACATCAGGTTGTATCACTTTGGACGGACTGCACTGCGTCATTGTCATTGAAAATAAATAAAAAAATAAATATGCATGTATTTGGGAAATTTCCTGGTTCAAAAACTGTGACAAGTTTTTTAGGCAAAAGCTGAAATCTTAGTTAGCTTGATTTCTCATTTTTTCCCTGAATAGTAGAATTTGGTAAAATCTTATTATTATTGTTTTATCGAAACGATCGAAACAGACCACATCTTATGTCTACATGGTGATCCTAAACTTCAAGTTCTTTTCGTTCATTCTGTGCCACCACATGAGACCCACTCATCCCGATCTTTGTATGAATTTCCATGAATAACTAGACATCAAAAGCCGCAATGTGGGACTGATATTTGCAATTTCAGTATCTTTGATTTTACTAAAGTGTTCTGGTCAGTTTGGTGGTGAGGATTTTGAGATACTGAATGCTACATGGATACAAAATGGTGTTAACTGATGGAAGGCAAGCAACATTGTCCAGTTTTAGCAGTGAACATCGATCGTCAATTTAGTTTTACCGAGGTTGTAACTCCTTGGTTTTATTAGCGTTTCACAAATGACAAAAGCAATCACACTGTACCTTCCACACCAAAGCTCTTCATTTCATCATATTCTGCAGATGCCGACCCCTGAGAAGACATTGCACCTGTGCCAGGTTTACCAGCCACTCCGGCAGCACCAGATTTACCAGCAGGTGTACTACTTCTCTGCAGGTATGGCGAGGAGGCTGCCTGTGGCTTGGTCGGCTTGCCAGGAGTTGTCTGTCCTGCAGAAGGCAGTGTGGGCAGCTGTCTGCGTGGCAGCAATGAGGCTTGTCTAATCGGTGAGGACTGGGACGAGGATGGGTTACTGTAAGATTTGACACTTCCAGCTCCTGGTATGACTCTGCCAGAAGCTCTGCCAGCCAGCAGCCCCGCAGCACCAGATGTGCCTGGCTTGTTTGTAGAATAGTGAGATTCTATTGTCAGGTCCGACAGGGAAGTGTTTGTTGAGAAATTGTTGGGTGTGCCTACAAAAATAACACTGTGGATCAAAGGAGTGCGAGTTCTTCAAATACGCAACACATTTCATAGGTTCCATTTATCCTACTGCCGGTATTGACAAAGAAAAAACTATTTAAAAATTCTAGGGTCCTCAAAACATTCTATCAATAAGCATGGTTGAGTACAAGGAAAGTCCATGTCCATGACAGAGCATCAACCACCTCCATGACCATCATTCATTTTCTGCATGATTTAGTAGCATTTTTTCTGGTAAATGCTGCTCAATGAATGAGCAGTACAGGACAACGATTAGTCACCACCGGCATTAAGAGTAATTAATTTAATCTCTCTAAAGAAATCAAGTGCATTAACCAAGCTTAGCAACGTTACAAGTATCTACAGAAATGTATTAGCTTTAAGTAAGGATTTGAATTGTTCCTTATCAACCGGATTATTGGTGAGCTTATTGTGCACAAAGCTGCTAAAAGAAGTGAATTCATCATCAACTGGATTAGCGCTTATGACACCGCATGGCTGTAGGTCTTTTGATGTGCCGATTTTTTAATTAAAACTAATCGCAGATGATTACAGTTTTTTACACACAGATGACATATAATAATTGTAGGGTTTTGACCACACAATTTCTGTTATTTTCACAGCTGTACCGCCAATCTTTTTCCATAACTACATTTATTGTAGAACATTTATTTTAGGAGAAATATTTGCCCTTCATCCGTAAGAAATGAACCTACATGAAGCAGCCACCTTTTCAGCACAAGGAATGGGCAGTTAGGTAAGTGGGTTTGCATAAAATTAAAAAAAAATTTCCAAACACATGTTGATTAACGCCCGTGCCCAAAATAAAATTATATCAATCCAAAACTCTGCTGCCAGGTAGCAAATTTGTGAGTCACCTCATTACCATATCGTGACATCGCAGTAATGACATCGAACTACGACCCCTTTGTTAATCCACCCAAATTCCGAGGAATAAAAACACAAGATGAATTTACCTTCAGTTGCGTAATTCCTGACAGAATCGGCTGATGTTTGGAATTTGATGTCGGTGGCTCGAATTTCATTCCCGGTAAATCGTAGGCGCATCTGCTCGTTGCTTGGCAGCGGTCGTGGATCAACAACAGGCGTCACGGCAGCAATTACAGGCTACAAAGAACGGCAGCAAAAACAAAATCTCATTAACATTAAAGTAATTTTCAAAGACATGCGTAGGTAAACAAAATTGAAATTAATCTTTTTGTTTTCCATCGATTTTGGTAAATCAGGTGTAATATTCTATCATAATACGCCAACAGCTGGGGAGTTGTAGATCCTAAAACCTCCCTATAAAAGTTACAAAACCATGAGTAACAAGCTTAGAGTATCAGATTATTTTTGGCACATAATCCAAAAAGGTGTTTTGATGATGACCAGGTAGATCACAATTTAGAACGAATTATCGCTCTCAAGGAAGCAATGATAAATTCAGAGAAAAACAAGCATTGTTTCAAACATATTACAGAAAATACTATCCAAATTTATGCCGTAATAGATCAATATTATCTTTTCTCCATGATTCATTTATTTGGAGAGCAGCCAGATTATACAATTCTCTACCTGGAGTTGTAGCATGTAATACTACTAAACATTGATAAAGTTTGTCACGTTCACATGACACCGCACTTACACCAGCGATTGATTTTCAATAATCATTCTCTTCATAGGAAAACAGTTTTTTTTGCATCAACAATTTTAAAACAATGAAATCAAATTGAAGTGAAATGATTTTGTGGCAAATCTTGCTTTGATTTTTCACTAATCCGGAAGGTTTTAGCATTTCTGCAAATCCAGTGGCTTGTCGTCAAATGAATAATGATATACAAGGAAAATGCAATTTTATTCATAATTTCTGTTTTTACCACTGATTAGTGAAATGCTATTACAACTAGTGAAGACATCGTAATTAGATTACCACTTAAGGACATAAATTTATCTTGAGTCAGGGTGTCGATGGATATGTGCGTAGGAAAATTGTTTTTCATTTTTGCCTCAAATCCCCCAAACCACCGTCCCCTTACCTTACCTCAGGGATATGATGTGGGATCCATGACAATTACACTGCCCCTGAACAAACCAAGACCAATTCAGGACACCAAGTACCTCTTTAATAGACATCATATTTTACCTGGGTTGTTTTTGAGGCACTGGCAGTCTTTTTAGGCAATGCAGAGAAAATTGCATTAGAGAGCATAGAAGTAGATGCTTCATCATCATCATCGCTACTCAAACTCGAGCTAGACAAAGACTCAGCTCCTTTCTCCCCTCTCAAGTCGGGATGCGGCATGTCATCCCCCTTCCCATCCAGAGCAGCTGTGGCCTCAGGTTTCACTTCTTCTGTCACTTCATCATCAAAATCTACAAGTAGGATGTACAAATAACTCAAGGATATGGGTCTCAGTAATAAACGATGGTGGTATAACTGTGGAGTAAATTTTAACGAATTAAATTCTGAATTTCAAAATGGAAGCGCAAGACATGACCTAGACATTGTGAGATAATTTTTAAACTGGCTCGCTGCTTTTAGTTGCTGGGTATATGAATCGAGTATTGTAGTTTGATTGAATGTTGCGACATACATTTCAATAAAGTTCCTGTCTTGATGATCAGACGTTGAATGGGATTAAGGATGCTTCAAATCAAAACAGGAAATTCTGAATGCGCTCGCTCGTGCCTAGTTTTAATTTGTTTCATTGTCAAAAAGCAGGACTTAAAGGAAGAAAAAGGAAAAGTTCCTGCCTTTGTTACCTGATATCATGTTTACAAGCAAACATGGAAATGGATCAAGATTGCTAAATGAGGAAACTCACTAAAAACGAGAGCTAAGCTGCACTTTATTCAGCCCGCGGAAAAGATGATCACGCAAAACATGCACTGTGTAATCCAATAAAAACCATAATTCGTATATTTTGTATAACTTTTAATTGTATATATATTCATACAATACAATTTCCTGGTGTTTTGCTGACGAAACAGACTTCTCGGTACCAAACCAAAGTTTTGTTACATGAAACTCTAAGTGGTTGAATGACTCCGTGAGAGTTCGCAGCCAAGCATGGCGGGTTCAGAGAGTGCTCTTTACACCGCAGGGTAAGGAAGACATCCTATGACCTTATAGGAGGTTCCTAGAATTAGGATAATGACCCCTGAGATCAATATGTTACCATGAGCTAGGTCTAAGAGGTCAGTCAGCCACAAGAAAGGGATATCTTGGTTTTTAGTCAGATCTCAAAAAGGGGTATTCCTCTTTTTTCTAGGATGTTTTGTTCTACATTGTTGTTTATTTTAGGAAGTAATAGCATTCCACTGTTAGCGTCATTATATTGTATAAGATTAAACTACAAGGAGCTTGAATATGGCTTGAATAACTGCCAGGGAAGCCGGAGTTTCTTAAATCTTTCTCAATGAAAGCCAAACACTGGCGATTGCCTGGCATGACAAATTCTTTTGCAATACACTTCCTTGTCTCATTCATCAAAGCAATAATTCATGAAACTTCTGCCCGGCACATGACTGTTAGTATATCCCAGGGGTCATCATTGTTCCCCAAGTACTGACAATAACATGTTGAACCATCAAGTGTAACAACAAAGGTTCAAAATACATGTACTTGTGTGTCACAAGAATAGATATTGAAACCTAAATGTTTATTGTCACTAGAATGCGGAACAGTTTTCAAATGCATTACAACCATTATGCCCATTCACAGGAAAATGCATGATATTTGGACTAAACAGTGTTATTAGGCTCAAACAAATTTGAGGGCCACTACATTTGTTTAGTTAGGGGCCGTCCTAGTTTCAGACTTGTCTAGTGCGTGACAATGGTATCTCCCCACACAATTTTTCTTTGGCAGCAAGATAGAAAATGTCAAATTTTTGAAAAATCTCCTAATGATCTGATCACGTAGGAAGAAAGGTAGACAGATACTCAAACTGACACCTTCACATTTTGCGTCGAGATTCATGCAATCTGAGGGAGCCAACATTTACCACAAAGCTGCATAGTGATTCATAGTACTATTACAATACTAGACTACCCCAGTCTTGTCCGGTGTTGGTGCAATTCTCAGAACTCTTGCACCTGTAGGGTAACCAAACTGATACCAGGAAAAGCAGTTGAGCCATTTTCAGGTAGCCTACTGACACTTTTATGACTTTCTCAGACATAGCATCAATTCCTTTCCACAAAGGTGTTAGAATCTTACAAACAAAGAACCTCCAGAAAGAAACAGAAAACTTATAAGCGGGTGTCTCTAGAATGTTTTAAAGTTTTGAAATAGTGTGGGCCAAGACAAACGGTTAAAACTCTCTTTCTTTAAAAATAATACGATGCAGTCCTATCTATACTGGCTACCATTTAAAAAACATGTTTTAACATCACGCTCACAGCGTTCTCTGATATTAAATTTTTAAAGGGCTCTACTCCGCTGCCTTGTTACGAAATTTGTATTGCAGGGCTATTTCTTACACGGTACTGGCTCATAACACAATAAAAGCTTACACCATACACACCTGATTTGATGGGGAACACAATATCATCATCGATTACACTAAGATCACTTAGAGATGTAGCAGTGGATTTGTTATATGGCGTGTCCTCCGTGCAATAAGCCATTACAGTCTCCTCAGCAAAGTAATCATCATCTGGAGTCGGAGAGTTTGCAGAAACTATAGGGGGCGCTTGTCTCTGCTAAATAATATCAAAAATGTTCGTTTGAAGCGAAATATTTTTACACTGCACAAATTTTTGTTCAATATTCCATCATCAAAATGATTATTATATTATTATTTTTATTACTAACTTTAGTCTATTTGGCCAAATTGAGTTTAATCAAACACAGTTCTGTGCAGGTAGCAAACGACTTTTAGGGAGTATTAATAACGCATGTTTCCAATAAATTTATAGTTAGGAAGAATAAAGATAAATTCTGGAAGACCAGCCTAAATATTAACCTTATTAGTACCAAATTAATCCCTACTATGAGTCATGCACCTTCGGTGTACAGATCATGATAATGAATCCACCTTGTTATTATTTTTTTAGTGAACTGAAACCATATTCAGCACCTTGGCAACACTCATGATTGGATAAAACAGAACTAAATAAGGGTTTTTGACCTGAGCTGTTAGCAATATTATGAAAACATTTGAGAAATAAACCTTTCACACTTATTTTCTGGGCATGTATCTCTGTAGCAGTGCCAACAGCACAGGCTTGGGTTCAACACCTATTACTTTGAAACACATTAACTTAAATTAAAAAGTTATTAGATCAGAAAAGTCAACAACTGTCACGGTCAAAACCATGATAATTTTGTTTTCATGTTGTCAAACTAACGGTCAGAGGGAGGGCAACCACAAAAGCTTGGTAAATTGCACTAAAATACCCAGTGAATAATGCTAAAATTATTGCTAATTAGCGCTACCAACACCTTTCCTTGAATCACGTTTGGCCCGCCACCAAAACCAATATCACAAGATTGAACAATCCAATAATAATATACTATGTATAATGTACAAACAAAAAATAATTCAGCAACTCTAGTTATTCACTGCATTTTCAGATCATTTTTTTTCAAAAAAATGTTCATTTTTTTGAGGCCGTAGCCTTGAAAAGTTGAAATTTTCGGGGAATTTCTTTGGGGCAGAAATAGATGAAATTTTGTTACATTTCCTTTCCAAGAAAGGAAGGAATCGATGTTTTGAAACGATGCAATATGTTTGTTATATGAAAATGGGGCAAAGGTCAATGGCAAAACATGTAAGAAAAAATCACCACTACATTATCCAACTTACAAGGCAATATTTGTATAAGTAAAATTGTTCTTAAAAATGTCAACATCTTATCTCATGAATTCCGTGTCATCCACTCATATTAAGTATGCTGCTTTGAGACCACACTTAATCATGCAGGAAATTTCTATTTCAGCAAACAACAGTTTACTGATGTAATAGCCAATGAATTTCGTCTATGTATCGAGATTAAAACGAGTCCAATTTCAACAATCACTTGAGGTCATCTGACTGTTGCTGATGTAAGAAGTCTAGCAACATGATCTGAGGGCCAAATACCAAAACGAGCGCCAAAAACAGTTAAAGATTCATTCTACTGTCACGTCGTCGATACATACGTTGATACCAATCATATCACGCCAACACTCCTTAAAGATCAGGTCTCTTTCAAAACATTCATACAGTCTTATCATTGTTTTTCAGGTTATTAAAATGCCTACCAACATAGCAATCTAGGCTGGCATAATATTTCAAGAATGCCATTATGTAGGCCATAAATGACATGACGGGTGCATAAAATATGCTCCAAAAATTATCATGATGATGATATAAGATACAAGATATGAAAACAACAAAAGTTAGATTAGGGATGATGGGAATTATGATTTTGACACAAAACTTTCTACCTTTGCAAGCTGAGCCGCCTTTGCGGATTTCTTTGAAGAGGTCATCCTAAGTTTGGAGCCGAATGTTTTGCTCCTTGGTATGACTCTGCCTGTGACCTTACTGCCCTGACTGCTCGCTCCTGCTGACACAGCTCCATCTGACGAGCTTTTCGGAAGCTTCTTACGATTAATGGGCATTGCGGAGTTTATACATTGCTATAAAATATATGCAACAAGCTTTTTAAATAACAGCTACTTGTATATGTAATTTTCACTTTATAGTGAATAAGTTATATCAAATAGTTTGACTATTGTTATGAGAACAGGAAAATTATCCTCAGTGGTCACACACAAATATACTGAGCTAATACTCGCTTCATATCTTGAGTGGCCAGGGAAGGTGGTATGATAACGACATCCTTATAAAATGCGGATGATACTAATTTTTTACAAATGGTGGGACAACTTCAAAATACTATGTTTAATTTAGAATTGTGTTATCAATCTCGGATTTATGCATTCATAACAATGTAATAAACCCAACTACAACGTTTCCATGATGAATAACATGTTAACTATGTAAAAGTATGTGAGACTTTGGACACTTGTCAACATATTGCCATTGTACTATTATGGTCATTGCTACACCCTGTGTCCCCCTTACAGCGCATGCCAAGTAAATTCCCATCAGTAAACCCCCTAATCGGAATTCCCAAACCGTCATTTCCTTGTTTCCTGGATGGTTGACCGCTCCTTGCTTAATGAGAATTAAACATGATATCAACAATCTATGTAATTGATATCACCAAACCTAGTTTTCTTTGAAAGTAGTTCAAAATGATCAATGTTTACATTGGAGATAAGACTCAGTGTAAAAGAAGTAGGAAATACATAACTATTGAATGATATCGATAGCCACTAAAACAAGTAAAACTCCTTAACTTTGGCAGAGCAAATTCCAGTTGATTAGATAAGAATGTGTTATAGGTGTGCTCACAGCTTTCGCAATAAGGGAAGGTTCAGTCACAAGCTATGTCTTGAAAACTACTCGCATGAGAGTCATCCTTATTTACAACTTGGCCCAAAGGGATGTCTATTGAATAACAAGTAACACTCAGTTAAGTGTCAGAGTATGTATTTTTAACCCCATTGACTGTTTGATACCCCAAATAGCAGTGCCCATCCCTCGCTGATACATCTTAAATCATTTATCACAAGTGAAAATCATTCACTAAAATAAACGCCGGCTATTATCATACCAAAATCAAAGCAAGATCTAACTATGGTCAGTCTCGGAGGAATATTTAGCACTAATTTATACCCATGAGGCTTGTGACAACGCGAGTTACGGGTCACCACTGACCTGAAGCATGACGTCATCTCCATCAGACGATGACTCCTCACTCTCATTTTTTGTCTCGCTTGCCTGCCTCGATCTCGTTTTCCCCTTCTTTTGACCCCCTCCAGCTGGTGATGCCCCTGTCCCTGTGGCGGAGGCATTTGGGGTGCTAGATGACCCTGCTGCAGGGGATGCGGTGTGAGGAGAAGTGAGAGAGCTCGATGAGTTAGATCTACTCTTGACTGAAGCTGATCCAAGATGGGCGGGTTTAGGGGGTAGAGGAGGGGCGTCCTCAGCCAGATCGGGCTCTGACTTTGGTTTCATCGAGAGATCTATAAAGTATGAAGCATGAGACAATGACTTAGCTGCAAATTGTCAAGCATGTGTGACATCACACATACACTTAAACCCTGACACCTTTTACAATACTTGTCAATTTAGCAATAACGTTTTCCTCGAGATTAACATGTTTTGCAAACAATAAATTATAAGAAATGGATGTGAAGGTATGTAATAAGGAAAATCTTCCTCACATTTAATCATATTGCTACATTTATGAATCCATTTTTGGTTTCCTCAATTCTCCAAGAACCAATCATTGCTAAAATAATGGCCATTTATTGATGCACTACATGTACATGTATTTCATCACACATCTATGTTTCGCTCAGTGGGTGGTTTAACCAACCAAACAAAACATGGTTCCAAAAACATGCTCCAACGTGTGAAGGAAGCAAACTTACCCAATGGTTTGCCGGGTGATGTTTCTGGAGTTTTCACCTCTTTCTTCATATCTTTCTTTTGAGATTCGAGCAGAGCATGCGCAGACTTGCTAGCCGACAGAACAGATTCCCTACTTTTAGTAAGCGAAGACTTCAGCAGTTGTAGACCAGGTGACGCCACATCGGCATCATCAAGGAAAGTCAGTGCGCTGAGAGAGCTTCGCGATGAGTTAGGTCCAGGTGTACCCTCAACAGCATAAGTTCTTACTGTGTCCGACAAGAACTGATCCACTTTAGTGTTTGCGTTGGCTGTATGCGTTTGCGGTTTGTTAATAGAGTCTTGAGACTTGCTCATGGCATTCTCAAGTTTAGCACCAGTATTAGAAGTATTTGTTGTTGAAGCCTGTGGACCATTGTTGCCCACACTTGCTTGAGACGGAGGACGTAGTATACCTGCTGGATGAACAGGGGTACTCATGCTATTATTATGCTGCATTTGTTGAGGAGTTACAGAGCCCATAGGGCGCACAATAGCGGACTGTGGTGTTGCATGTCTAAACTGTTGGCCTTGGTGTGAATAGAGAGTACTTGGAGTCGTCTGATGCTGCATACCAACAGGATGTTGCTGCTGCATTATGGGAGTCACAGATGCGATATTTGAAGGCATGTTGTAGCCTGGAGAGTATGTACTCGGTTGATTATGTAAATTGTATTGCATATGATATTGCTGTTGGTGATAGTGATAGTAATTAGTGGGCGTGCCCATCATTGGCGGACCGCCTGTGTAATGTTGTGGCATATGAGATTGTGGATACATAGGAGTTGAATCATCGTGTTCAATTATCTCTGGACCTTGCAGACTAGCGAGCCCTGATAAGCTTCCAAACTGTCCAGAAAGCCCTAATAGATTAGATATGGCCTCATTATTCCCACCCATATTATGCTGATGAACCTGACCAGTTGTTTGCTGGTGATATTGATCTTGATTGTCCCTTTGTTGTTGACCTACATTCTGATTGGATGGTTGGGAGTCAGGATGAGGTAGGGGCGGAGTTAGAGATTCTGTCCTTACTTGCTGTGATTTACTAGTCTGCTTTGTAGCGAATTGCTCTGCGGCTGGTTTGTTTTTACGTTTGGATACGGGGCTAGTCTCTCCCGGTGAATCGGGTAGATCACTGGGTGATACAACCTGAGATGCACGTCTGAAATCATAAAAATAACAGCCCAATCGTCCTTGGCTAATGGACAGGGCTTCCCACAAACCCAATTAAAAAATAGTGAAAACTTTTGAGAATCATCTTAAACAACAGTCACTTCTGTTCCGAAAAGTGACTACGCAAGAACATATTCAAATCATACAATTAACACAGTCCACCAATAACTTTGGTCAAGGGAGATATCAAGATGGAAAAGGTCAATTTTCAAATCATACAATGTCTCTGACAGTTGCAGATGTGAAAAGTCTCGTTAGATGATGATTAGCAAGCAGGCAAACAGCACCAAAGCTGATGATTACCTGCTGTAGTCTGAGAATACAGAGCTATGTATTGAATGCTGATCACAGCTTGATAAGGAGGCAAGACTACTGGCTCGGCTAAACATCATAGGAGTCTCCTGTACATGAGCATGCTCATCAAATGACACAGTCTAAAATGAAAAAGGTCAAAAAATGGATTGAATTGAGCCTTGGCACACTTCATTGTCATGAGTAGCAACTTACTAGCATA
>ERZ1740072.527-NODE-527-length-15310-cov-3.990560_pt1 | contig 15310 bp, 15 predicted proteins | sample MGYA00581733_ERZ1740072 | MGnify/ENA primary metagenome ERZ1740072 (study PRJEB43018, sample SAMN04849741) | marine metagenome | isolation source: floating plastic debris | place: Pacific Ocean | collected 2008-08-30 | study: EMG produced TPA metagenomics assembly...
GCGTCGTGAAAACTTAGACAAAGACGCGGTTAACTTCGACGAACTGCGCCGCGAAAACCTGGACAAAGATGCCGTCTACGAAGTTGTGGCCGCTGTAGACGTCGATGAGTTGCGCCGGGAGAATCTGGATAAAGATGCCGTCAACTTCGACGAGTTGCGTCGCGAAAACCTGGACAAAGATGCCGTCTATGAAGTCGTGGCCGCTATTGACTTTGATGAGCTACGTCGTGAGAACCTGGACAAAGACGCGGTTGATTTTGATGAACTGCGCCGCGAAAATCTAGAAAAAGACGCCATCGCCACCGTTTAGACGATAGGCTCTTTCCTTTCGGCCAACGACTTGACGTCCCACACACACCTTTGCCCCCTCAATGCCAGCATTCAGGGGGCTTTATTGAAGCTTGGTGCCCGAACTCCACGAGAGTCAATCATCTTGCACCAATAGGCTCTGATCGCATGGGCGGTTAGAGCCTTTCTTTATCAGAAGAGATATCGCTGTTTCAGAAATGAAAATTATGCTGAGACTAAATATTCAGAATGATTTTGCAGAGGATAAATTGGTTGAATAGGAGTTGAGAACTCAAGAATAATATTTAAAAGAATAACAGCACCCAGAACGGTCTCTTTGAGTGACTTCCTCACCGAGTTCGAGCTTTCTTAGAGCGGTGACGGTAATCGCGTTTTCAAGGCTGAACCTTGCGATACCCACATCCTGGCTCTCTGCTGTCAATTCGAGGAAATATCAAACACCTGATTGGATGCTGTTATTGTTGATGACGTTTCAGACGTTAAATCGATATCAAACCTCCTCTTTAACGTGAACTGAACGGTCATTTGATGTCGAAGCGCTTCGCTTCTTGACTATTAGAATAACCTGCTGAAGCGCCATGCTTTCAGACTGCAAACAAAGTTCATTCTTCCATCTGATGGCGTTGTATCACCCCACCTGAGGTGATCTCGCCTGAGTGTGCTGCATGACCCGAGATCGCTCCGGAAACTGGCCTCACGAGGCCGCATACCGCTGACGATAGAGCCGGAGCATCTGATCGATTTGTTGGCACGCTTCCGCATAAGAGCAGCCTTGATGCTGCTGTCGCCAAGCTACCAGGGCTGAGTAGCTGGTTTGCTGGCGCATCAGGTCATGAAATTCATCGGGAAGAGGCGTCATCGAATCCCTACTGGTGAAAGCCCTGTAGCTATGGGCCAAGGCCCGGTGTTTCTTCAATTGTGCGGGCACCGAGCGTGTCAAGCCAGACAATGTTAGCCGACTCGGGGAGCTAAGCTCGCTTCGGTGACGGTGGTGGGCGCAGGCCCTGACCTTCGGCGGGTGCGGTGCCCTGTCTCGGGATGCTGAAAGGCGCGACCGCCTGGGGTAAAAGGGAAAGCTGTAAGCCTTCCGGCCAAGCATCATCAATGGAGAGCTGGCCCAAGAATTCCGCCTTGAGCCGTCGCTGCTTGGCGCGAAACTGACTGTCAAACTGCAGATGACAGACGGTGCAGAGCGCCTTGAGATTGCTGGGGTCCTGATTGCTAGGCTGCTGGTCGAGGTGAGCGACCGTGAGCAGATAGCGCCGAGGAGCCGCTTCAAACTTGGCCGGTAATGGCGTCTGCCGCTGCCGCCATTGCTTCACCCGCTGGAGGAAATCGGCCAACGGTTCACTCGGCTGGCGACAGGGCCGCTGACATTGCTGACAACACCAATGAGCCTCATGCTTAATGCGCAGCGCAATGGCCTCCCAATCATCGGGATATCGGGCTCTGATGATGGGCATCCCCTCCACTCCCCCGTGGTCCTTCAAGATCGCCAAACTGACCTGACCGGAAACAGTCGCTCAAATAATAACCCCTCGATGCCGAGACACCGAGGGGAGGTTTTGAATAAGAATCAACTTATAAGGAGTGGAATTATCATACTGTCCCGTCGGACACCTATCAGAATGCCTGAGACTGCCGAGCAGGGACAGAGCAAAGCCACTAGATTTACCCAATACCTGCACAAGCCCCCACCTCCGTAAATTCCCTGTAAAGTGTGCCGCGCGAACGTTGCCTCTCCCACGCGCTGAGCCAGCCTGTGGAGCTGCCCCATCAGCGCCGGTGACCGCTCACTCAGGAGCCGTTCCAATCGCCCGTTCAATGCGCTCCAGGCGAATCAGGGTGGAATTCTGGAGCCGCTCCAAATGCTGCACCTGCTGCTGGAGCCCGATCGCATAGAGCCCGAGCCCCGCCACCCACGCGATCGCGATGCCGATAAACCAGGACTTACGGCTCCAAATCCAACTCTCTGTGCGACTGCGCGCGCTCACCCTTTGCACTTGAGTGGTCAACTGCTGAAGATGAGTGAATAGCCCCTGCACCTGCCGCTCGTTGAGACCCAATTGCGGCGTCTCGGCCTGATTCAAGTGTTTGCTCAATGACGGCATTTGCTGCTGCAATCCCGTCAATTGCCCTTTCAAGTGCTCGCAAGTACTGCTGAGCTGCGCGCAGTTTTGCGCCAGCCGCTCCGTCTTCTGAGTGCGGGCCGTCAGGAGCCGGATGAGTTCTAGATTGGTTGCCGTCCATGCGTTGACCTCCTGCTCCAGTCGAATTACCGGCCTAAAAGCGCGGACCATTAGATCGTCCGGATCAAGCTCCAGCTCCCCAGCGAAGCGTCGTTCCTCCTCTGAGGTCGTCCCGTTGTTACTGTGAGTCATCGCGGTAAATACCCCGTCTTCTCAAAATTGGCATAGGCCGCGCGTAAATACGTCTTCACCGCCGCTTGCTCCACAATGCCGAAGCCCTTGCCTTGGTGAGACTGACCCGCCGCAAACGAGAGCCGCTGCTGAAGCAACGTGCTGGCAACCCGCAACGGTAACTTGGGTAAATCAATCACCTGACTGCCGGTTTCCTGGATTAGCGCCTGCAACTCCTCCGCCCCGTCAAAGAAATCCCACTCGGCATACTTCAGATTGCGTACCACCACATGAGGAATCTGCTTGCCAAAGGCGTTCAGCGAGATTTCCAAAGACTTGAGACTGTCAAACTCGCCAGTAATGACAAACCACTTCACCAGCTCCACCTGATGCTCTGCCGCCAGCGTCACGATGCCGTAATTGTTTACCCAACTCTGAAACGCCCCATGCACCGTGGCGGGCAGATTCACGACGACGGCCTGCTGCGCTTCTACTGCTGTATTCAAAATCGAGTTGGCCCGCGCCCCCAAGTTTTCGTCTTCAGAGAACTGCGACACCGCCACCTCCGGATAAATGCCCTTGAAGTCGGGTGAATTCACATCTGCCTCAATGCCAACCACCGGCACCGACTGATCGAAAAACCATTGATAGAGGGTGCGACAGAGGAACGACTTACCGACGCCGCCCTTGTTGCCATCGGCCAAGTGAATCCGCGACGTGATCACCGGCGCGGTCGGCTCCTCTTTGCGATCGCGCTTTTTAACTGTTGTGGCTGTCATGCTGCTGACCTCAATACGCTAACTGGACTTCATCCGACTGTTCCGGTAGAGGTAGTTGCGGTGCCCTGGTTGTTTCCTTGGTCGTTTCCCTGATTGTTCCTGTAGTTACCGACGGCGACGGTGCTGCTGTAGGCGATCGCTTGCCGCTGCCTTTGCCGTTGCCCTTCCGCTTCTTCGCTGTAGCTGCTTTCTGGCCGTTCCCGTTCCGTTCCCGCCGCAGGCGCAAGACATAATGCTTCAGACTGCCCGCACTGATGGCCAAGCCCTGTTCCCCTAACCGCGCGGCCACCTCGCTGTAGGTATGGGTTGCTAAAGCTTCCTCAATGCTGTCGAATAGCGCTTCGACCGCTTCCCGACAGTTGAACTGAGTGCGGGGTTCTGCGGCCAGCTCCGTGAGCCCCTGGCGACAGTTCTCAATGGTTTCCGATGAATACACTTTGTCCGTCATGACGGGTCCCGTAGCACTGGGCGTTATCGTTCAGCCTGACGAATATTTTTTTCAGCATGCAGCGGGCTCAACGAGGTGTAACGAAGCGTTGCCGACTGACACAATGTGAGGAAGTGATGACCCATGCTCCTGGCTCTGCCGGAACTCCAACGCTGCTGTGCCGTTGACATTCCCGAGCATTGTCGCAAGGGTTTCCCAATGAAACGTAGACGACTGTTGCCGAAGTGTTGCCGACTAACCCAATGCAAGGGAGTGACGACCTATGCACTCGGCTCTGCCAGAACGCTCACTCTACTGTGCCGTTAACGTTCCCGAAAACAATCCCCCATCTTGTCGAAAGCGTTCCCTATGTATTGCCGATGCATTGCCGAAGGGGTGCCAGAGGGAGAACGCCACTGCGTGGCAGCCAACCGAACCGTGCCCAGAGGAGCCCCCTAAGTCCCAAAATCCGATCTATTCACACAATACGCCAAATTTTTGGCAAAAACCCGTAACAAGTTGACACACAAGCGTTCCAGAGATTTGCCCGCAAAGCGTGAAAAACGCGGCAGAATGGAGGCAACGTTTCCGGCAGCTCGCCCCATCATGCTGTCGCTCTCCAACCTCAAAGCGGCCCAAGCAGAAACCTACTATCAGGCTGACGATTATTACACGACTGAAGCATCCGGTGCTGCCGAATTCAGTCCCCAATGGTTCGGGGAAGGAGCTGCTGCCTTGGGTTTAGATGGCAGTGTGGCAGGCGAAGATTTCAAATCCCTGTTGCAGGGGCATGGCCCCGAGGGTCAAGCGCTCTTTCAGCGGCAGGTGGATGTCGAAAAGCGGCGAGGCGCTACCGACTACACGTTCAGTGCGCCCAAATCCGTCAGCGTTGCCGCCCTCGTGCAACAGGACAAGCGCGTCCTGCAAGCCCATCATCAGGCGGTGAAAACAGCGCTGTCTATCCTCGAAGACCGCTACGTCGAAGCCCGCATCACGATCGCGCCGGGCGATCGTCAACGAGTGAACACCGGCAACCTCATCAGCGCTCTATTCCCACACCAAACCAGCCGCGAACTTGACCCCCAGTTGCACACCCACTGTGTCACCATCAACGCCACTCAAGCGCCCGATGGCCGCTGGTTTTCCTTCTCCAATGAGAGCGTGATTCGGCAGCAAAAACTGCTGGGTGAGGTCTACCAAAACGAACTCGCTCATGAGCTGCGGCAGGTGGGCTATGAGATTCAGCCCCTCGCCAATGGTCAGTTCGAGCTAGCCGGATATGACCCGGAAATGCTCGACGGGTTCTCGAAACGTCGCCAACAAATTGAGGCGGTGATGGAGCGCTGGCAACAAGAGCGCGAGGCAATTCAGGATGGCGAGGGGCAACCCGTCACCGATACGGCAGCGCGGCGGGAGGCGGCTAATTTGCGATCGCGGCAGCGCAAATGTCACGATATTGGGCGCGAAGACCTGACCCAGGCTTGGGGTGAGCAGGTGCAGCAGGAAGGCTGGCAACTGCCGGAAATTCCGAGCGCACCGGGGCAACTTTCGCGTCCATCGGCGCAGGACATCATCGATAACAGCGTCCAGCATTGCGAAGAACGGCGGGCGATTTTCCCGCGTGAAGCCGTCGAACGATTTGCCCTCGAACATCATCTGGGCGATCAGCCTTTTGCAGATATTGCCGGAACTGTGTCGGGCTCCGACGACCTGATTCGCATCGAACCGGGGCTACCCGCAGGCAGTCTCTTAACGACGCAGCGCGCGATCGCCCTAGAACAAGACACGATTCAACTGATGCAGGCGGGCCAGGGCCAGATGCTCCCGTTGGCGTCATCTTGGCAGGCGGCCAGCCTGGTAAACGAGGGCAACTTCAACGCGGGGCAACAGCTAGCGGTGCGGCATACGCTGACGAGCCGCGACCCGGTAATCGGTTGGCAGGGCGTCGCCGGTGCCGGTAAAACCTACGCGCTGTCGTGGGTGAAACAGCAAGCAGAGCAGTCAGGCTACCGGGTGAAAGGCTTGGCCCCCAGCGCTGAAGCGGCGAGCGAGCTCGGAAAATCCTTACAGATCGAGACGGCCACCGTTGCCAGTCATCTGCTGACGCCACGGCAGGAGCGCGGCCCCCAACTCTGGATAGTGGATGAAGCGAGTTTGCTGGGGATGCAGACCGCCCATGATCTGTTAGCAAAAGCCCAACAGCAGGACGCCCGCGTCATTTTAGTCGGCGATACCCGCCAGCTCTCGGCGGTGGAAGCGGGGCATCCCTTCAAATCTCTGCAAGCTGCCGGGATGGCCACCAGCTATCTCGATGAGAGCCGTCGTCAGCAGACCCGCAGCCTACAGCAAGCGGTGCGACATTTGGCGGCAGGTGAGATTGACCTGGGCATTGATGAGTTGATGGCCAATGGCAACATCACCCTCGCGGCGACCCCCGCCGCCAGTGAAGTCCTCTTGGTGAAAACCTACTGCCAACTTTCCCCGGCGGAGCGAGACCAGACGCTGATTCTGACGAGCACTCGCGAGGCGCGGCAACGACTGACGCAAGCGCTGCGACATCAGTTGCAGGATGACGGCGAGCTGGCGGCCAATCAACTGCACATCACGGGCATGACCCCCAAACACTTGACGGTGGCTGAGGCGGGCTATGCCAGTCACTACGAAATCGGTGATGTGGTTGTGCCCTTGTACGGCTACCGCCAGAAAGGCGTTCAGGCTGACTCAACGGGAGCGGGCCTCAGTCCCCGTCAGCGGTATGAAGTCGTCGATATTCAACGAGAGCCCAATACCCTAACGGTGCGCGGTGAGGATGGTCAGATGGTGACCTTTGATCCCGCCAAATGCGTAAAGAAATTGGTGTACCAGCCAGCGGTATTGGAGGTGGCCGTGGGCGATCGCCTGCGGTGGACGCGCAACGACCGCCAGCAGCACCGTCGCAATGGTCAGGAACTCACGGTCGAAGCGATCGACGGGACGCAAGTGACTGCCGTGGACCCGTCCGGTCAGCGCTATGAGATTGATGCTCAGACCTGGCAGTATCTTGACTACGCCTGGGGCAACACGATTCATAGTGCCCAAGGTAAAACAGCAGACCGGGTCATGGTGCTGGCCCACGACAATATTGATCAGGAGTCCTTTTATGTGGCCTGCTCTCGGGTGAAGCATCATCTGAGCGTCTATACCGATAGCCTGGAACACCTGCGGCAGCAAGCGCACTGTTCTCGCAGTCAGGAGAATGTCACGGACTATCTCAGAGACTTACGCGCTCAATGGGCGACCTCAGCAACAGTGGCAGCGACCCAATCCCCTGTACCTCCAGCCACAGTGAGCCAGCCATCCCGATCCGCCGATCCAATGCCTGTCATTGTCTCTGGAGAAAGCTCGGCGGCAGCTCAGAAGCGAAAGTCTGACGTGCGCAAGCAGGCTGAAGAATACCGCCGCATTTGGTGTGCCTGTCGGGACAGACTCCCCAGCACGCTTACGGGTGAGGAGTTGGACCGGGCGATCGCGCAAAAAGTTCTGGCAAAAACCGGAGACATCGATATGGCGGCCCACGTGATTGTCTGTGGTTTGAATTGCCAGCAATATTCCCCGTCAGAGCGTCAGGCTTATGTCGAGAGGGTGGTGTATGCCGCTAGAGATGAGCTACGTCAGCAATCTGGACAACGAGCACGACCGCCCCGCGATCGGTCACGAGGGCCAAAACTTGAACTTTAGGGAGTCGGGTGGCAGTGAAAGGTGGAGTGGAAATGGTGGGTGATCTCTCGGTCATCCCTACGCCAGTATCAGGAGTAGGGACTCAGATTTGCTCAGAGAATATCCTGGGCTTTGTTTTAGTTAGAAAGTCTAGTCCAGTCTCAGTCCCGAGCAACTGACCCGTCTATCTCAGGCGATAAGCTCAGCTGATGGGATATGGCGCTTCCCTACTTTTTTCACTTTCCTAAGAAATCGCATTCAGGTCAGTAATCGCTTCTTCATAGGCGGGGGCCGCCATAGTGTTGCGATTGCTCCGGCGGCTATAACGACTGCCCTAGCGCCGAATACAGCACCAGGTTCCGAACAGGTCTTGTATCATTTCGGTGATGTAGTAGCGATCTCCGCAATGCCAAATTTTCAGCGTCGATGGCGGGAGTCGAGCCTTGAATGCAGGACTATGGAAGGGGGGAGAATTTCGCTACGATCACTCAAATCATTAAAAGAGTTGACCAGAATAGAATAGTAATAGAAACAATGATGAAATAGCTAATGAAATAAATTAATTGCCTCAATAGAGGAATTCTAAATAAGCAGTATAATTTTCCACGAAAAAAGAATACTGATACGTAGCCATTGTTGCCAATACCCCATAGCTAGTAGTTATTAAATAAGTGACAGATCTATAAAATTTCATTTAGTCATTTCATGGAATACAAAGAGATAGTTTTTGGAATTTTAGATAGGCTCCTATCAGTAAGAATTACGTTTGTTGCTGCATTGGGTTCTGCTATATCGTTGATCGCATTGAATTTTGAAGAGCTTCCAAACTCGGCCCTTGAAAAAATTTCGGAAGATCCTGAAAGAACCTTATATGCTGTTATTTCTGTTGTTTTATCGGATAATCATAGCCTCGAACAAGCCTTGATATTAACTTTCATATTTAGCTTTCTAGGGCTCATTGTTGGGCTACTTTATTCACCATCAAAAGCTGAAGAAAAAGAAAAAGAGGAAGAACGCAAGGCTAGAAATAAAGAAGAACTCAGAACTAATATAAGAGCCGAGAAGATAAAATATCATCACACTAGAAAAATCTCTCAAGTGCTCAATGCTTTACCTGCACAGAGCAAGGAAGTTTTATGCAAGTTCTTAAACTCAGATACTATCTTGATTACTACTGACATGCATGATGAATACGCTGTAAAATGCTTGAAAGAAGATCATGGATTGATTGAAGAGCTTATTAGCATAACTCCTGGATCGAAAAAATATCGTCTTAACCCAGTATATGAAAATATTGTTAGACGATTTATTGAAAGAAAAAAGCAATTTAAATATAATCCTTTAAGGGAAAAAATTAAAAAGCATTGGCATATCACCCTTAAACCGTATGGGAAATACTACTTAGAGGATTTTGGGATCTGGCCTATAGCCATTCTACTACTATTATTTGCACCAACAATTCTCATCTATATTGTTTTACCTTTGCTTTCTATACTGCTCTTGGCTGCTTTTATCTTCTTTGTATATAAATTTGTGAAGAGACGACTTTAAGCAGAAAAATGAAAATTTTTGGAATGATTTTATGTACGCGGTTGAACTTTTATGGCCCCGAAGGAGATCTCAGCCCTTATCCTGACTTGACGACCCGTTGGCTAGTACCTTCGCAATAATTGCAGCGCTTTCAAGTTGGCATCAGTGCGGCGGCGCTGGTCGGCCTCCACATTCACCATCGAGTTGCCCAGTCCCGGCGCGTCAAGCGCTCCGGTTGCGGGGTCAATGTAGCTCTTTGACCTCGCCTCAATGATCTGCTCGGGGCTCGGGTCATAGGTGGCCAGGTGCGTCACAAAATCCTGTCCCGCTAGCGGTGCCTGATTCCACAGATCGAGGGCCGTCAATAACGCCGCTTCCGAAAGCGGCTGCCCAAACTTGCCCACCGCCTGCGCCTGGATCTCCCGCTCCGCCTTCCGTAGCCGATTAAGCTGCTTTTGGTCCGCTTCCTGGGGCGAGCTGGCCCCATGCTGGTAGGAGAAGAACCCCAGATTGGCCGCCCCATTCCCCGGATCAATGTGGCCGTGATAGTCCGCATCCGGATTCAGATGGCCATCGACCGTCCCTTCCGCCTTGCCGATCGCCTTCATCAGCGTTTCGTCATTCAAGGTAAATTCAGCCGGTGCCGGTGCCGGTGCCTCTAACCCCGTCTCCCAGAGCGTCATGATGTTCTGCATGATGGGCAGCGTCTGCTCGCGGTTAGTGCGCTCGCCCCCCTTCGGTGTGATTTCAATATGGACATGCTCCCCCGTGCTGTTGCCCGTGCTGCCCTGCCGGGCAATAGGCTGACCCAACTTCACCGCATCCCCCGTGGCCACATAGACCTTTGAGAAATGAGCCAGGAAGACCTCATGCCCGTCATGGCATTGGATATCGACCTGGTTGCCGTAGCCCCCATGCCAGCCCGTATCGATTACCGTTCCTCCGCAAGGTGCAGGGACATCCACCTGCACAGAATCCGTCACCGGGTCGATCAGGGTCAGGTCATAGCTGCCCGCTGGCGACTCATCGAAAAAGTACGGCTTAGCGATCGCTAACGGCGCAAAAGCCACATGCTCCCCTGCGGGCTTGATCAGTGGCTCCAGCTCAAAGAGCGTCCGACTGGGAACGAGGGTGCGACCAAAAGCCCTGACCTCTGGCGTGGCGATCCGGATGCCCTGATGGAGCCAAACATCGCTGACCCGATTCACTGGCGGGCTCAGCACGAAGACCAGCGGGGGCGCGATCGCCACCCCCACCAGTAGCCACCCCACCAGCCCGCTGTGCTGCTTGGCTGCTTGAAACGCCATCGGCGCAACTACCACGAATCCTGTACCTCCATAGCATCCAGGGGATTGAAGAACACAAACTGACCCGGTGCCAGCGCATCAGAGACAGCTAGCACCCAAGCCAACGCGATGACGATGAGCTTGAGTGCCATAGCGTTACGGCTCCTCCGTGCTCCACTCGCGGGTATGAATCACCACGGGAATCTGACGGCCATCGGTGCCGACGATGGTGGCCGCCACATTCTCCGTGGGCTGACGAGCCACATCCGCAGCGGCGCGGCCCCAGGAACCGACGTCCCCGGCTCTCACTTCAGCACTGCCCGGATTGCCCACCAAAAGATGAGCCACTCCAGAAACCAAGAACCACCTGGCGGCCATGCCGCCGACCACGCCTACGCTCCGCAAAAGCGTTTTTGAGGGGTGAGTCACTGCCCACCAAACGCCATAGAAGCCCGTGGCGATTTCGCTGACAAAGGACTGGCGTTGATAGGTGATTTGCTCCATATCAATGTCGTAATTGCGGACGGCTTTTCTGCTCATGATGCTTGCCTCAAAAGAAAACATTTGTCGTGGGCCCTAGCAGTCCCCAGTCGTTGGGGACTCACTGGGGACTGCTAGGGCCATTGGGGACTCGGCATCATCGCGATATCCTAGTCAGGTCAATAGTCCCCAGGTCCCCAGTCCCCGGCTTTACTGCACCCATTCGGGAAAATCCTCCCAATTTGGAATCACGCGCCACTGCTCGGTATCAACGTCTGTCCACTCACCGATATGAAGCGCGATTAGCTCACTTAACATCGAACGAATATCCTCGCGGGAATTGAGATTGTTCTTGCGTCCCCAGTTCTGCTTGAGGGTATTCACATCGATTTCTCGGTGATGATTTCGCTTTAGGTAAGCCAGCAAATTGATGCAGTCTTCTCGACCTTTTAATTCGTCCCATTTCGGGTCAGGATACGTGTTGTCATCCTCCTCAGAACTGGGGGCCGTTGGCCCTTCATAAATCTGATTCAGTGCGTCGATAAATTCAGGCGAGTCAAAGCGCCGCCGCAGAGCATCCCGCAGCTCGGCTAACTTGCCTTTGACGATGACCTCATCCAGCGGATCGTCATCCAAGCCGATGCCCAGATAATCCAGCAGTTCGCTGATATCTTTCTGTAACCGCCCCGGACGGATGGAATCCGGGATGGAGACCTGCTGAAAGTGCTTGTTCGTGGGCTCCGTTCCCGGCGCTTTGAACTTGCCTTTCCCGCTCCAGGTCAACTCACCAAACTCATCTGCCTGTCCTTTCACTTGCAGCACCGCCGCCGTTTTCATGAGGGACTCCAGGACTCCCGTGGGCATATCGCCCCCCGCTGTGCCCTTGCGATCGCCATGCAGCAACAAGATGATGCCGTTACCACCCTTGCGCGCCTGGCGAATGCAGTGGGACGTAATCGGAGCCGTCAGGGCTTTGAGTTCATCCGGTTCAGACGGGTCCGACCAGCCCGTAAATTCATCAATGATGATGGTCTGCCGCTGGCGGCGGTTTTCTTGGTAAGGGGCATAGCCGCCTTTGAGCTTGTCCCAGGCGATCGCGATTTGCTCACCCACGGGCACTTTAGAAAGCTGCGAGGAGCCATAGAGCCTGCCGGTGCTCCAGGTGCCTTGCGCCAGGTTGTTGTCGCCGTGGGGATCGAGAATCGCCACGGGCCAACTCCACAGCAGCAGGCGCATCACCGCCATGGCGTTGGCGATCGTGCTTTTGCCCACGCCGCTGGCTCCGACGATGACCACGCAGTACGCCTGCATACAAGACTTGAGCCAGGGATAGGCCGAGAGCAGCGTCAAGATTTTCTGCTGCACATTCGCCAACACCTCATCCTCGGGGGGAAACAGCGTCAACGTCTGGCCATTCGGTAAGGCAGTCTTGACCACCGACTCAGGAGTGACACCACGGGGTTCTGAGTCACTAAGCCAGAGCCCTAACCCTGATGTGGCCAAGCCCGCGACAAACAGCCCCAACCCCAAGCCCCGGCCCATCATGCCGTCTTGGGGGATAACCACGGCCTGCTGCAGGGAGCCGGAATTATGCACCGCTTGAAGCTGTGAGGCGCTTTGAAACTGCGGGTTTTGATAGGCCATAACGCCACCCCCCAGCATCAGCGAGAGCCCGAGCCCAGAGAGCCCCCGCGCCGTCCAGCGCTGCTGGGATGTGGATAGGTATTTCATCAGTTGGCATCCTCCTCCAGGTTGGCGGCGTCCCCCGGTTGCGTCGCCGGTGCTGCCTGGAGCTTTTGCAGTTCCAACTGCGCTGACGGCATCATCTGCTTCAGCAGGTAGACGGCGTAACGCTGATTGGTCAGCCCTTGCAGCGTTTCCGTGCCATTCGTGCGGGTGTACTGCACCGGGAACAGGGCTCTCATCGCCGCGTGATAGCGGACAGTGCCCTCTAGCATCTGCATCGGGTCATCGTCGGTAATGCCCGCTCGGTACAGCTCAACCGCGTCACCGGCATAGCGCAGGATGATGCATTCCCAGTCATCCAGCACGGCTAAGCAGCCCTTGAGGTCAATATCAGCAGCGGGGTCAGTCAGTTCAATATCACCTTCTGCCGCTTCCTTTTTGGCAAACTCGGTTAGCCGTTCAGACTCGCGGGCAATGGGATAGTCGAGATCTTTGGCGATCTGCTGTTGCAGCCAGCGATCGTACTCGGGCAGAATGTCCCGCATCTTGACGGCGGCAACGGCGGGGTTGGTGCTCTCGTCAATACCGGCCAGGGCCAGCGGGTCGAACGTGACCATGTTGTAGTCGCTGACATCGGATTGAACGGGTTCTGACTCAGCGGTTCTGAAGCTGCTGGCAACGATAAAGCCGACGCTGACCAGGGCTGTCAGCGCTAGGGGAACGCCCAGGACGAGCCGTTGAGGGGCATTCTGCACTTTCTTGAGCACGAGCTGAATCGGCCCTGGTGCAGCCTTCTGGATGTTTAGAGAAGAGAGCTTTTCGGTCGCGTCTTTCATGGGGATGGCCTCAAATCAGCAGAATCGAGAGGGCGATCGCGGTAGCCCGTACTAGGCGGCGCTGCCATCGGTCGGAGCGGATTGGGGCTTTCCCAAGGCTTGCAGCGCTTGCAGTGTGTCCTGTAATGACTGTGTCTGCTCTGTTTGAGCCATATCTAAGTCACGGGCGCGATCGCGATATAGACGTTGCTCTAGCTTCAGTTCCTGGGCTTTTTCAGCAACCTTGTTCTGTGCCGTTCGTGTCGCTTTGAGGCGCTGCTCACGGGCTTTGATATCAGCACCCATGCCTTCTACAAGCTGATCAGCGACCGCTAAAAACTGGTCGGCGACCTCGTCAGGATTCTCAAAAATCAAAGTTTCAATATCGTCGGCTCGAAACTGTTCCAGGCTGAAATCCAACCCATTCATTTCAGGCTGAGCGATGGCCTTGCAGTGGTTGCCAGTCTCCACCGTCACCGCGACTGCCTCTAATGCTGGAATGGGCTCTATGGGCTGTCCGGTAATCAGGGCGACCGCCTCAGCGTCGTAGACAATTTTGCGTTTATCGGTCGGATGCTGTCGGCCCTCAATCTTGTGGCCTAAGTGCTTCTCAGCATCGGCTTTGCGGTTGTAAACGGTTTGAAGGGATACCCCCAAACTGGAAGCAATGTCGTTCAAAGTTTGCATAAATAAGCCCCAAAGTGATTCAAGATAGATATGTACTGCAGCAAAATGATGCATAATGCTGAAGTTAGGTTAGCATAGGTGCAGCAAAATGATGCAAATAAGATTCTTGATCTTTTTTGAAGAGGATCTAGTTAAATGGAAGCGATCATAAATAGTGGTGAAGCAGCAGTGCCTAAAAGGGTGTCGGTAGACATTGAAGGTTTAGAGCAAGACATTGAAACGTGCCGGAATGATCCGGCATGGAAGCAATTAAGCCTTGCTGCGAAGCTAAGAGTCCTTATTGAGGAACGGTTACTGTCATATAAGGATGCCAATAAGTGAGGCGATTTCTATGACCCAAGCCATCACTAAATCACCAGACATTTAACGCTGGACCTTCAACAAGTGCATGGCCGCCATCGAAGCGGGGGTACTTGTCGGCTCGGAAGTGGAATTAATTGACGGAATACTTTACAGAGTGGGCATCTCATCACCAGAGCACGGATGGCTCATCGAGCTACTACGCGACTATTTGGAACCAGAGTTAGCAGGTCAGCCCGTCCGCATTCGTGAGGAAAAACCCATCTTTATCAGCGAGTTCAGTACGCCCGTGCCTGACATCTCTGTGGTGAAGCGGAAAAGCTATGCCAAAGCCCACCCACGCCCCGAAGATGTGCATTTAGTCATTGAGGTAGCCAAAACTCGCACAGCAGAGGCCACTAAGCGCAAACGAGATCTCTATGCCCAAGCGAGTATTCCTCTGTATTGGGTATTTGATGTGAGTCGCCAAACGCTGACAGTCTATGACCATCCCCACGATGGTCAGTATCGAGAAAGGCTGATGCAAGACGGTGCTTTAGAGCTGCTGGGATTGAACATCTCGGTTGCCGATTTGCTGTCATTGCTGCGCGAAGGAGAATTGGGCTGATGAGCGACATGGCCGCGATGACTTCAGTGCGAGCAGCAAATCAGAAAAAGATCACCTTTGAGCAATACCTGCTCACGCCTTACGACGGGCGGCGGACTGAATTCGTGGACGGGGAAATTATCGATGCGACTGAGCTAAGTCCCCGACACATCGATATCGTAGAGAACTTGAGAGATCGACTTAAAGCCTACATCCGATCTCATGCTCCAGATTTAGTTGTGAAGTCTGGTCCTGGCGTACAGATTCCCCAATTTGGGCGACCGGACAACAGCCGCGATCCTGACCTGCTGATCTGCACCAAAGCGCAATGGCAAGCGATGTCAGGTTTTACAAAAGCGCTATATCTCA
>ERZ1740072.528-NODE-528-length-15294-cov-8.298117_pt1 | contig 15294 bp, 9 predicted proteins | sample MGYA00581733_ERZ1740072 | MGnify/ENA primary metagenome ERZ1740072 (study PRJEB43018, sample SAMN04849741) | marine metagenome | isolation source: floating plastic debris | place: Pacific Ocean | collected 2008-08-30 | study: EMG produced TPA metagenomics assembly...
AAACCATCGCTTAGAGTAGGCCCCGAAAATGAAGTAAGATGATTACCGGTGCACATAAGATTAACTCATGCTATTTATTCAGCCCCTTGAATGCGACGGTGCAGCAGTCACTGTGGGACCAGATACATGTACTATCAGCATTAGAGCTAACATACCTAACAGATAGGCGCCACTTCTGCGTTTGTAGTAGGCAAAGTTAGAAGGGGAGAGGAGAGAACTTGAAGAGTGACTGTTTGATGCGTGCTGGTTAGCTGGATCTACGACCGTGTTCACCATGTCATGTACCTGAAAACCAGAAATTGTTAAACTGTTAATGATGGCAGTCTCCAGGCGTCATGCTGGTAGCTTTGGCAATATGGATGTATGGACTTTGAGAGCGCCAGCAACATAGTGGACATTTCTAGCCATGGAGCAAAAGTTGAATTCGTTGCGCCATCTTTGGCCAATTACTAAAACTAGCTCATCGATTTAGCTTCCAGGAAACAAAAAAGTAAGATGTCACGCTTACTTTAGCGTGAACTCACACATCATTGCCTCAGCCGCATCTCAACAACAGAAACCTGCTGAGACGATACCTCATTCCACACATAAATGTATAAAGTGAGTAATTTGATGAGCGCAAAACTGTTTGAAGAGCAAAACATTTAGATCACTATCTGTATGAGTAGTTAAGAAGTAGATAATTTGCAGGCCCATTTATCATCAAATATACGTTTGGCTCCATTTCTCGGATATATTATTGCTGACCTTCTTATCAGATGAGATGAGACCATTAGCCTGACTTTTCGTCAGAAGTTTTCTCAGAGTGATACACGGCTTCTTCTCACCGTTCTCTGTCTCCATCTCCTCACCATTGGTCGTAGTTGCTGTGCCGTTCAGCTTGACCTAAAACAGACACCAGGGTATCAGTAGATATTACAAAGAACATGAGACTAATAAATTCCGAATTAATTCATCCTCAGGCTCATGGAATAACACTGGCACAATCAAAATGCTGATCAAAACCGCCTTCATATCTCGAGATCAGTGTAGGTCAATGCCATTTTAAAGCTTATCAACAGTCTGCATATTGATAATATGCAGATCTGTAGAGCTGTCATGTTTCACAAACATGGCAAGCCAATCAGTAGAATTACACAACAAACTATGGATTTTCAGATAAACAAACTGCACAATGGCATTTCAAAACTCTTGACAAGCAGTTGAAAGTAGTTCATAAAACCAAATAAATAGGTTCCTCTGCCGAGAGTCTCAATAAGGGCACCAGCTATAATAGAGCCATGATTCCATTACTCATTGTTATGTCTGTGGGAGCTGATTAATCTACTGCCACAGCCAAGATTCTGTCCATTAAATATTTGAAACCGTGATGTAACAAAAGTCTACAGTGCGGACTGCTGCAATAATTCAATTGCACAAAACTGTTGAGGGCTTGTTGTGGCTATTTGTACCTCGGAGAGCAGACCAAGGCCGTTGGTGCTGGGTGCCATTGATGCCACATCTGCGAGCAGACTCAGAGGGTCATCAGAGTATGTGTTCAGAGTCTTAGTATCCAGTGAGGATGATAACAGTGTAGTCTGTCTGTACACATCCTGAGGGAAGGACTGTGACAGCTTACTCTCAGCTGATTGACCGTTCACCTGCGTGGTCGAGTTACCCTCAGAAACATGCTACAAACACAGCAACAGCCTTATCATAGCAAACCATACTATCACTGGCCCTGACCCAAAAGTTATGCAGACCATTTGTTCATCTGTAACCACTGATAACAGTTTACTATTCGACTACAATAAACACGGCATCAACAAGTGTTACTCTTGTTACATTGCAGTGCATTCCACTGGCTGATTGTTTCTCTCAATATTATTTGGCAAACTCGATGACCTTTGGCATATCATGCGATAGAAAACCAGTTTAGTGAACTTTGCTATACACTCTTGTCTCATAATCATCCCATTTAATGATAGTACATCATAATATTCAATTTAAATTGAATGTATCCTGTGACAGGCAAAAGTGTCTACATCATCAAATCCCATTATCTCCACAGAGAGCCCTAGTAATTGTAGGTCACGGCAACAGCTAAGATAGGCTTTTATCTCCTTGAACATTTATCACTATTAGGTAACCTAAGTATACATACACACATACACTTGAGCCGCAATAATGACTATGTTCGCAGTGGAATGCCCATTGTTGCATCACCAATGTGCAAAAACAACAGCTGTCACAGGTTTGAAGTGCAACCCAAGTATATTGACACTGGAATGTAAAACCATCACATGGTGGCTTAACTATTCAGCTCAATAACGCTATCGAAGTCAGAACCTTAAATCTAGAGCCAGGATAGGCAATGGGTGGAATCTGAAAAATGAGACCGGATTGCTGTTGCCATATTTGGCTCCAGTCGAAGGCGGGAAGCCCGACAGCTTGGGGAGTGGAGACTGATTACATCATAATGGGTACCTACCTGACCGTTACTAGTGATAGAGCGGGACTGGGTTGGGGACTGGAGTTGGTCAGCAGAGCACATACAGCTAACGTTTATGTCATGTTTTCTCCTGACATGGTGTACGAGATCTCTGGCTATTCTGAGCGCGTCGGCCGGAATAATGGATGTGAGCATCAGCTTGTCAGCCTCGTGATTCTTGTTAGTGGTACAGGAGAGCCATCGCCGATTCTCCTCACAAATGTCATTGTTGACAGTTCGGCTTTGAATCTTACGTTTGACTCGATAACAGTCGATACAGACCACAAAGCCACAGCGATGGCAGACCCAGTGGGTATTGAACAGGGTAGTGTCGCAGACATCACACATCTCACGTACGCCCTGTACAGCTCTCTTCCACGCCCTCTTGTTATCTGAAAATATCCGATGGTCAAATATGCATCACTGTTAATTGATTTGATGGTGAGAAAAGCTACACCTGAGGACGAAATTCACGCTGTGACGTTGGGATATTGGTATTTATTCTCGGGGAGAGGTCCTTTGACAGCAAAGAATAACAACCTCAGCAATAATAAATAAATTGCTAGCGATTAACACAATCAAAAGGGTTCATGATGCATAAAATAGCCTCATACTTTTAGAACAATGTATGACCCATAAAGAAAGCGAGCGGGAATAACTCTCTATTCATGGACTCCAACAAAAGAACTCGGTTGAATGATCATCTCAAAGCAATATCCAAATCAATACTATTTCTCTACTCATTTATGAGTGGGTATTATTGATATATCAGTGAGCAAAGCCACCAATTGTTATCATGCCAAGCTACATTTGGCACACAACCATTCAAGACAATCGGCTGATGTAGTCAGTATGCCATATTTGGATATGGCAAGAAGCCATTTGACATGTTTTGGTTACCCTAGTAACTCAGCAGTTTGTATAGGGAAATGAACTGGAGATTGTTAAATTATTACTCTAAAGTAGCTGGTTTGTGGCTAAGAATGCGGTTTGGCACTTGTCTCTACTTTGCCAGTATGGTGAATTCCCAACTGGCTCAAGTTATTCTATTATTCCGCCACATTTGAATAATAAACATGTTGCGATGGTACCATTATCAAAGTTCATTGCGGCAAAACTTCATCATTATAGCCTGTGATGTATCTACTAACCTGACAGCTACCCAAAACAGCATAGCCGCACAATCCACAACGCCTGCCTCCCACAAACATATCAAACCTTTCAACAAAACACTATACTGATATGTGAGGCATGATGATTATTTAGCAGCTCAGTTGGCGATGATCTACAGTGGCGGGTGGAGTAATAACTACACTAACCTGACCAGCTCACACACTCCTGTTCCTGATCGACTAGTCTACAGAACTCCTCTCCTACATTGGATATGATGTATTTGGCGGTAGTCATGTCCTGTTCTGTGATTTTCCGATCTTTTAGATGCGGCAGCCATATCGTTATATCATCCGGTTCAGCCTCATTAGGGTCACAGAACCCGGCTATACAGATTTGCCCGTTTTGTCGGAACCGCAGCCTGGATCAATAACAGGGAGAATTAAGCATCATTCTTTTTAACACAGTTTGAAATATGTTATCACAAAATCATGCAAAGAAGTCAGTCAGCCTGCTGCACTAGATTTAGTGTTTATTTATAGTGAAGGAAATGTGTTCACTAATTGGGTTGATTAACAGCCCTGGGCAGTTGTAGTAAGTATGTGTATATTTAACCTCGGCCAGTTGTGGGTACAAAATGAATCAAGTATGCCATGAGTACTATATCTCAAATCTTCTTATGAGGTTGTTATTGCAGTTTACACCAATCTAATTACATCTTACCAGCATTATTTACATTTGTGATAAAACTGCTATGAAATTACAGCCCAATCTGCACAAGACGTCATGGGCGTATTATGAGGAAAACCTCTTAGCACTCTCAGGAATCAATTATCACGGAATTGACTCAGCCCAAAGACCTTCACACAACAGGCCATACGGAAAATCTACCCAGTTTTCAAAATAATAAAACATGACTGGCAGCTAAGAGTGGAATAGTAGGAAGGCTGTGTTATCTTTGAGAGCTAGCCTTTGAGCAAACACGATAAAATATTTAGACTTGCTGGGCACACATTGGCTTTGTCTCCAGCTAAGCAAACATTCTTAGTGGGCTATCACATCTACCACTTCACACTAAGCAAAGCTAAATACAAGATTAAGTACGGCACAGTTTGTATGAGATTACAATACCCCACCAACTGACAAACACTTTGACCGCAAAATGCCTCTCTCAGTGCCGAGAGTAAATGTTATCAATTTGCATACAGGTTGATATAGTCGAAGCCTCAGGATATAATGTTCTGTAGTGTCATATTATAATCATCTTGTGACAATCTCAACAAGACCCCTGTGTCTACAAGTACCTAATAATAAGCACATGGCACCGCAAATCATGTACAAAGTACAGACAGGCTTTAGTTGCTGCTATTTTAGGGCACACCTACATTCGCCATAAGGCTGATAGTAGGGAGATAAAAAACATGTTCGATAGTTCAGAGTTTCACTGATCATCAGTTTGTCAAGGATGTTTATCCATGCAACGTCTGTCTGTAGTAACAGACTATATTTCGATGACAACTTACATTCTGAATGCATAGAAGCGACAGAATATGTTAGGCATCTTCTTGTTGCGCTGGTTTGGAGTCATTTTACACTCTCGACACTTGGAAAGCTTAGGAGCCATTTCAATACATGATCCATCCTGCACAAAAGGCTGTAATGTCTTCTTCAGTGTGGCAATGTTCACTCTCACTAAAGGCTTGTTAGCGTACGGTATAGCTGTAATAGTAAGGGGAATCATCAACTGAGTGTCATCAGAAGTTGCATAAAGCACCTACTAGATCATATTGCGACATCTAGAACACATTTCGAAAGTTTCCGATCTCATAAATTGCAGATTGATAGTTGACAACGGCATAAACAAGGTCATTGAGGTTATTTTTGAATTATCAGGATATCACTTCACGGTCTGTTTGATATAAAACACTTTCTAGCCTCCGTACTATGCATAACCTAACAACGGAACACTTAAAATCTAACAACGGACATGGAAGAGGCTCAATGATTGATTTGTGAGAGAAGACTAGAAGTACCTTCCATACTATCAGCACGGAGAGCTATCTCGGCTAGCTGTTTGATGCTGTCTTGCTCGTCATGATAAGAAGAACTTTTCATGGGAAGTGCGTCCCCTCCGGCAGCAGGCCACATAGCACCAGCGCTGCCGCTAGCTGTGGATACAGCGGAGGTGGCAGCGGTTGTGTGGTGGTATGGACCTGACGAGCGAGACAGGTTTGAGTTGTTAGAGTAGTGGCCGGAGGAGACGTCAGAGTTTTTTGCCTTCTTTTGTTGACCATTGGCGGAAGATGAGCTGGCATCTGATTTGCGCTTCTTAGCTTTGTGTTTACCAGAGCCCTGTAACAAGATATTACTCTACAGTGTAGCATTTCTAAATATTTGGTGGCTTCTGCTATTGCTGCATCTGTTAGTTCACATGTACATGTACAAGTATAATTGTACTTTTATGACCCCAAATTTTGAATTCTCACATCTGCAGGCCCACAACAACCTTTCAATCACTTGCCAGTTGCCTTCATTGGTCTATCAAACTTTTCTATGGAAACAAGGGGCAAAACCAGTGAACTCCTGAGAGAAAGTTCAATAGAATCATTTTATAGTCATTACCTTGTCAAAGTAGACACCCAAACCCATCACATTCTGATGACATTGACAGACTTGGCACTGGTCCCTATACACTTTTTGACAACATCTTTATGTGATCAAATTTCAAAACCGCTATTGATAATTGAATGGTTTGGCCAGAATAGTGAGATGACATCAGCTTTTATTGTTATAAATAAACAGGATGCGTCTTAGTTTATATTGCACTGCTATGAGCTCATGTGGCCCTCATGCTCATGTGGCCCGTGTTGAGTAACTAACCTGCTGTTCATTTTCGGTCTCAGACGCTGAAGTAGTGGTTTCGCTGTGCTGAGAGGTGTTACTGTTGTTGAGAGCACTTCCTGACACAGAGGTGGGGGAGGATGAGGTAGCCCCTCCTCCTTCTGTGTGTCGCTGTTTCCACTCTTTCTTCAGCTTCATTTTGGGATGACATGGAGTGGCATCTTGGCTCTCAGTTTTGATGCTCAGTGTAGGACTAGGTGCACTAAGGGTGTCACTATCAGTGTCCATAGTACCGTTGACTTTCTCAGATTTGACAGACTGAGTGCTAGTGGGCGGAGGAGAGGGCTGTGGCCTGGACTTCTTCTCTTTCAGGAATGCCTGGTCGACAGCGTGTTCGACTATAGATTTAAAACTGTTTATATTCATGAGAGAGGGCTGCTCACCAGGCTCCATGGACGTTGAGGCAGCGCCTGGCATGAGCGGGTTGGTCCTTGATGGTAACATTGTAGACTGCGCAGAAGGCTCAGACTTGACAGTTTGTGATTTATCTCTATTGTAACGATCAGCAGAAGCTTGGCTTGCAGCGTATATGTTACTCATGTTCATTAAAGCGCTTATACTACTGCTCGTATTGCTTGTGCTGGTAGTCGATGTGGAAGCGTGAGGTGTATACGCAGGGTTGGGTATGAGGCCCTCCTGTATAAGCTGATGAGACGGAGCGACAGAGGGCCGCGATTGCGTCGTCTGCTGACTACTCGGCTTACTGACTGCCTCCTGAGAGGAGGGATGTGATTTAGGAGATTTTGTGTCCATCGCTGCTGCTGCCGCAACTTTCTCATCTTTGATCAGCTGCTGCTGTAGCTGATCTTTTGATACATAATTACGCTGGAATGGCTGATACCCATATAAACTGTAAGCAGGTGCTGGCTCCGATTTAGGGGGTAATCGAGACAAGCCTGCTTTCATGAAATGTTCCTCAACTAATTTAGCCTCTGATGATTGCTGCTGCTGTGGTTGCTGACCCGATGAGCCAGTTTGTATGGATCTCATAAACGCTTCATGCTGCCGATTTATAGCTTTTTGTTTATCTTCAGATAAGTTGACCCCATGAGCTGCCAGTATTTGAGCCTGATATTTTTGTTGCTCTATTTCCCTTTCCTGCAATCAAACATAATCATGACATTATAGCAGAAGAAAATTGATTGGTTCTCCATGGTATGCCTGTCTGCCATCTGTCAATGACCTATATTACAACACAGCTGGACTATCATTATGACCTTCTACTCCCAAGCGATGTCAGCGTTATAATTGTACGAGTAGCTGCGATTAAGTAAGGCTGTATCAAGTGCTATTTCTCATAATATCAACATTTATTTCCATGTTGGTATTACAAGAAATCAATGCTCCCAGAGGGATTGACAGGAAAATTAAGGACTTGCTCATGAATAAGTAAATCTAGGCGTACTGCGACGGTGAGCCACATACAACAGGAAACATGAGCTAATAATCAATCACACTTGGAACATTCTGTCACTGCTTATTATTTGTGCTGCGTAACCTTTTGCAAACTGAGACAGGCAGGCAGGCATATCAACACCTGGCACAGATAACGCATAATAGTGTGAAATAATTATGTGGAAGCCATGTGACAAATGGTCGCCATACTTGGTATTACACATCGATCCTTTATACATTGACCCAAAGGTGAGCTCCTATGTATTACAAACCTGTCTCGCAGCTTCTAATCTTTGCTGATCCTTGCTTTTACTATTGATGGAGAGATCCTGGGGCTGTGTACTATCACCTCCAGCCATATTGAAACCACCCTTCTTTCCCCACATAGCCATCGCTGCGGCTGTCTGATTGATTGGAGGGGTTGTGGTTGTGTGCATCTGCAAAATAACAAACATGAAAACCATCAAATTATGATCATCAGCTCAAACTTGTCAGCAAACAGCTGCCTGCCATGTCAGTTAGCAGCGTGATGCCCGACTGAACTTGTTTTGATAACTGCAAATCAAAACTTGCTGGTATGTAATGTAATAATTTACTCACAAGATGCCACAGGGCATTGCCGTTATTGTTATGATAGGGTTAATATAGTACATCCTGCATATTTAGAGTTATACAGTAATAGGACGTGGGTATTATACAATACATACTGCAGGTCTTACTGCTAAGTATCATCGATTAATGAGGGTTAAACCTAATATTGGCACATTTCAGCAATGAACAGAGCTCTTAATCTGTTTCAAAATACCTTACAAGAACTCCCGTGTGAGATAAATGCCTGCAGATACGAAATTAATAGTGTTACCTCAAAATAGAACTAATCAATTCACATTTCAAATTGTTAACATAAAAGATCTGGTCTATGCTCAAGAACTACATAATACAAATATTATTATCGAGTGCTAGTTGTGTTTGATTGGTGTTCAGCTCATTAGTACCAGCCTACTGCAGCGGGCACAGGTGGGCTTAATCTTTCAGACTTACTCTACGTATGCTCTCATGAAAGTGCTGGTTAACTGCATCTTGAGCGAGTTGTGCAGACTCTTTCAGCACACGAGCTCGTTCCTGTCTGACGATGAGCTGTCTATGCTCTTTCTCCTTCTCGATGCGTTCCTTCTCTGCTCTTTCCTTATCCAACTTCTCTCTTGCTTCCCTCTCAGCCCTGTAGCAAACAGAAATAATTCTGATTGTTTATCATGAATAAAACATATTCTTGTATCCAAGGTGTGATTTGATGCAGTCGCATTCAATTTTAATGGCCTAGTGTCAGGAGATTAATGACTATGTGCTAAAATCCCATTTTGACAAAATGCCCAAGCTGGGAAAAGCTAGGTAAGTCGGAAATGCTTAGACATTATTGACATCACTAAGAGATAATTTATACCTTACAAATTAATGAGAGCGAAATCAGGTTTATATTCAGCTTTTGAAATATGGCCGAGCCATTAAAAACTTTACCTTTCTTTTTGATCCAGGGCCCTCAGTTCATGCTCACGTTGCAGATCACCAATCAATGGCTTGTTTTCACCAAACGGTGGCATCATCATCCAGTTAGGAGTGCTACTAGGTAGACCTGGCGGCCTTATCTGTCTGTTATATAACAGCTCTAGAGCCATCTGCTGCTGGGTGGCTTGTGCTACAGCCAGCTGCTGCTGTTGTATAAGTTGTATCTGTTGAAGCGGATTGAGACCAGGCATAGAGGCAGAGGCTTGAGCTTGTGCTTGTAGTTGACGATACTGTTCCATCAGCTGATACTGCTGTGTCAGTTGCTGAATGTTCAGATGATGCTGAGCAGCCAGCTGAGGATTGAGCATTGCTGCTGCTGCATTAGCTGCCGCTGCTCCGGGCAGGGCGGCGGCCGCTGCTGATAGACCAGCATTGGCAGCTGTCAGCGATCGAGACGTCGGAGGCAGGGTCGGCTGAGGCGGTCCAGATGGTGGTTGAGCCATCTTCCTCACCTCAGCATCCCGTTTGAGAAGCTCGGGATCTCGATAGGGCACCACAGGTGGTTGCTGTGATGCTTCCTTGTTAGTGTCTATAACCAACGGACTTGAAGCCGTGGTTACCCTCGGAGAGGGGTTCAGTTCTGGTTGTAGGTGGTGATTAGATTTTGGTTTGGCAGTTTGAGTCGACAGTACTGTCTGATTTTTCAGCAGGTGCGCTGCTGATGGATTAGCAGACAATACAGGAGTTGGTGCAGACGCGAGAGTGGATGTAGGTGTCGGATTCGATATTGGTGGAGCAGCAATAAGACCTGGATGAAGCGCTATTTTATGGCCATCCTTGTCTCTTGGTGATATAGTACTGTCATTAGTTGCCGCACTGTTGTAACCAGATGATGATCCGTCCGTACTACACTCTGATAGTTTGTCTATTCGCTGTGATGAAGGCAGACTGGTTTGAGTGTTAGTAGATGGTTGTAATTGCAGAGTTGAAGGTGGGGGTGGAGGTAAACTATTTGTTGAACCAGCACTCACTATTACACTGTCTGTACTTGACCGTTCTAAACTAGGTCTGCTACTTAAAACTGGTGGTGATGCTACTGTAGGTTGAGCGTTGCTGATCGCACCACCACTCGACGACGTCAGCACACTGTTACTTGATTCTGATATAGCTCCTAGTGCTCGTTGTTTCTTTATATGCATGTCAGATATGTTGTCTTGCTCAGAATTGGCATGTGATGTGACAGCGGATGTGGACTGAGTAGTGATTACATTCTCACTGCTCAGTGTCACTGCTTCACTAGTGTTAGTAGTAGTGCCGACAGGATCACTACTCGAGACAGATTTACGAGCTACTGATCTCTTCTTACTGGCAGGTTGCTTGTCTTTTTTCTTGTCGTCGTCCGCGGAATCTCCTCCGGTAGGTTTTCTGGTTCTCTTCTCTGCTTTAGATGGAGCTCTTTTGATGACTGAGGTATGCGCTCTGGCTGGTTCTGCTACAACAGGCATGAGGCATTAGCAATTCATCAGACATGAAATCATAATTCAGACCAAAACCATCACCATGACAACCAGTACCTTTGTGTCTTAATTTATTCCTCATTTTGGTGTAAACGTTGCTGGAATGATTTAAAGATAAAATTGTGGCTGGAAAATTAGGCACGATGTAGCTGATCGCTCACAGGGTCACGCCATTCACCACCATGCTTAGTTTTACGGATAACCTCATGATTTATGCTTTTATCTAGCCAAGCGGCACTGGTTTTGGGATCTCAGGCATTGTAAGCCATTCCGTTCCTATCAGATTATTTTACATGTCACTAGGTCATTAATCACTTGAATTGTTGCAACAAAAACCACAAGATAATAAAGGTGATGGGTTAGGCGACCGCAGCCAAGTTTTATGAAAAATCAAGCGATCTAAAAATTGTTTTTGCTTTCCTTCTAACAACAAAACCGGCTAGGCACCAATTGACAGTGACCACAATGTAATAAAGTGCAACTACTGGCGGAAACGTGATAGTGGCAGCCATTTTGTTTCTGAGCGATTCTCGCCATCTTCAACTTCCCCATCCAAAGTGATTCAAAACATCTTTCAATATTCCAACGCCACTCTTGTGATGCAATAACAAAATGGCAACACTTTATTACCAGTCATTATGCACACATTCATGGAATCACTGGCCGTTGGGCTGTAATTACAGCTAAGCAGGCGAGGGAGTCTATAATTTTCTATTATTGCATATCCATAACACAAGTATGTACTTGCAATTCACTCAATACCTATTTATCCCAAAGTGCACACTAAGCACCCTGGGCTGCCTTTCACTCATAGTGGCCGATATGATGACGATAATAAGCCCTAGCATGTGACTTGATCAAATAATCCTCGAATCTAACTAGCTTAATAACGCCGCGTGCTGTGATAGATACCTGATGAGCTTGACTGTGTTGTCTCTTTATCGACGACAGCCTCGGCAGTAGACTGTGACACAGTAACACTCTCCTTTTTGAGAACGACAGCTGGCTGTCTAGCTGTCGGTGATGACTTGCTATTATTTGTGTCGACTGAGGCAGCAGACTTTTTAGCAGCAGCTGATTTATTTCCTGTGTTATGATTCCCGGTGGAGGAAGTGTTTGCTGACGATCGTGATGACGACCCACCACGAGACTGTCCACTGCTATGTGATGACTGAACAGAGGAGGATTGGTTCACAGCTTGTTTGGTACGGCTGCTGTTTGCCTGATTACTCCCAGAATTCACTTGTGTACTCTGCTATAAAGAAATGGCATAAAATCAATAGTCTGAGAACAAAGTAGCTTAGAATGTTGGTTTAGCGTTAATAAAACTCATGGGTGATATTGTGGTCAAAGTATTCAAGCCGCTTGAATGAAAGGAAATAAACAAAATACAATCAGCAAATAGGATATTGCATTTTAATGATTGACTGAATCGAGGCAGCAATTTTCAAGAATTGTTCACTGAGGTTTGTTTATAAAAACTAACACTACTCATACTAAAATGAACTACAATGCTGCGACCTCCAGCAAATAAAGGACAAAAGCTCTCCAACAATAGCCGACATGTTATTGCATTTGAAATGACTCTCTATAATTGAACTTCAATACTCCATATTATGCCAGTAAATCTTCATATGATTATATAATATTTGAAAGCTTTTGTGACTGACCCAGTCGATTAAATATTCCACAATAGCTTGATGCAGACAAATGAAGCTGAAAAAACCTTGTTGACACAAAGATAAGAGGGTAATGCTATTCACCAGACTGAACTGTGTAAACTGCAAAGGTGAACTGTGTAAATGATAATATCCCAAAATTCTGCCAGTAAATTACGCAATATCTATGACAAACGCCTAAGCTTTGCGATAAAAACATTCCATTTTGTAAACCAAAACTACACTCATTGTATCACACATACCTCAAACAGCTCCTAAAGTACGAAATAAAACATTCCCGGCAGACGATGAAATCTCCCAGCTTGAACTATCAAATGACCGAGTTTGCAAGCGCACTAAACACAGAAGCTGTTATCAATTACTAAAATGCCTAGCGCTGTAATCAAACACGCCTGCTTTCCAAGCGACTGACTGATGATTAAAACCACAATCATTGATTGAGACATTCATGACCTACATATTGATAAGCTTTTTCTTGATTGGACAGAAAATAACTAGGTTATCTTGAAACAGACTGCATTTCAATCAATGTTCCAAAATGTTGTTCATAGTTCATCGGATATTGGAATAATGATAGCGTTGGGCGGTATTTATCTGACGATAGGGGATCGTACAGATGCAGGCAAGCTAGGTAGGACACAGGTTATTTCTCTGCAATTACAATAACATCAACCAATCAATACTTGACACTGAGCGCTGGTGGTAATCTTATCACAGTAACAGAGGAAGCTTGCCAACATGGCAAAATTCACATCAACACAACGACTGACCTCATAGCTCCGGGGAAAAACAAATAAGACGAATTGAGAAAAATACTAGGTAGAAAAAAAATACAACATCGCAGCTCCTATGAAAAAGTACGGTACCCACCACAAAGATCTGATGCTTATGTATTGAGCGTCCTTCAGAGCTTCCTGCAACAATGCTTGATTCACAGCCAGTGAATTTCTAAAGCAAACATTCTCGAAAGACCTGGCAATTCTTTACACACAAACCAACAAATTTGCATATGAATACCGCTAGTGAACGTTGAAGCTCAAATAAAATATATAAGTACTAAAGCAAATGTCTTTGTCTGGATTGTTATCGCTAGGTAAAATGAGGCAGATACCTATAGAAATATTTAATTGCTTGTCACTAAATCCTTTAGTTCGGATGGGTGGTACTTGACGATACCCATATCCATACATCCATTATTTAGCCGCATTTTCGCATACAATTATAGATTGTATGTAATCAACTGACTGAGAGCAATGTTGACTAATCTCAATAGCCACTCCTTAGAATCTGTTGCAAATTGTATAGGGCAGCGAACAATGAAACAAGGTCACCTTGACCTAAATTAACTAGGCAATGAGAATTGTGCTCCGTAATGACATCCAATGCATGGAAAATTATAATGATTCCTCTCACTACTATAATACGGCAGCATTTCAGCCTATCGATCCATCTCACAATTGCACAAACCAAATGAGAAACATAGTGAACACTCTCATACAAACCATGTTGATAGAAAAGTCGATATCAGGTTATAACATTATTAAAGAATGCTTATTATTGATTGTGCGAGGGAAGAAACACTTGCGTGTTTGCATAGTAATTATCATTATGTTCAAACTATAATAAAATAGACACTATAGCTTCGCCGCCAATCAAATCATTTTGGCTTCTAATGGCAACTGGCGACTAATCAACATCAATGTCATGAATTGTACGGGTACCAGCAAGTGTGGCCAAACCTAGACAAAGACCACAACCATCTGATGCACCGTGCCTAGATCCATTTGCAGCATATTGACATTAGATTCCTGTGTATAGATCATAGTGCATACAGACCTGAGTTACAAATACATAGACTAATATTCATCGGTAACATTTTTCGGTGAAACCATTAAATCACTTTTCATGTCACTTCAAATAAGGATGTCTCAATTCCGAACCCAGCTCCATTTTATTGCTCAATAATAATGATAAACAACAGTCAAGGGATAGGAAAAAGAGCATACCATAGTAATGCAGTGATTCATAAAATATAATAGTGCTAGTGATACTCATTTTTTACAATGTCCACATAGTTTCCTGGGGTCGACACAAACAATTGGACACAGTGATACAAGTAGGCCTAATTCATTTTCTCCTGAAGTACCATTGGCAAACACTTCAATACTGAGCCCACAACCTAGCACTACATTATAGCTGATACTTCCCACCAAGGAGTCTCTCAAACTCCTTGTACTCACACATGGTTTTAGAGGGACTTAATGAGATGTGGTTCCGTTTTCCATTCACAACTACAGCAGCTGAGTCAGTACTTGTTACTATCAAAGAAATGAAATGACAACCCATGTATCAAAATATACGGTGAGATGGTAAACTTACGGTGGTGGATTCCTTATCCTTTCCCTGTTCCTTGTCTTTATCCTTATCCTTCTCCTTACATGCGCGCCTTCTAGGAGCTATGCGAGCTTCTGTGCCTCTCAATATCGATTCCACAACTGAAGTACAAAATGTAGGAATGTAAGGGATTTTCCATGGAAGGGAAGCCGACCAAGCAGCGCTTATGTCAAGTAATGAAGGAATAACACTGCGATCAAACGAGGTATGAATGAGGCAAGTGACGTGCCGCAGTGAGACGAATTGCGCTAGCACTTTAGTAATGACTATTATTATTACCTATTCTTAGAAGGTGTCAGCCAAGATTGCAAACAGCGTCCATGCA
>ERZ1740072.529-NODE-529-length-15286-cov-5.586239_pt1 | contig 15286 bp, 18 predicted proteins | sample MGYA00581733_ERZ1740072 | MGnify/ENA primary metagenome ERZ1740072 (study PRJEB43018, sample SAMN04849741) | marine metagenome | isolation source: floating plastic debris | place: Pacific Ocean | collected 2008-08-30 | study: EMG produced TPA metagenomics assembly...
AAGTTCGCCAGATCCTCCTGGTGCAGGTCGTCAAGGAAGAACGCGGCAACAAGGGTGCGGCCCTGACCACGTATCTCTCCCTTGCAGGGCGCTACTGCGTGCTGATGCCCAACACAGCCCGTGGTGGTGGCATTTCCCGTAAGATCACCAATGCGGCAGACCGCAAGAAACTGAAAGAGATCGCCAACGAGATCGACGTGCCTACGGGTGCAGGCCTGATCGTGCGCACCGCTGGTTCGCAACGCACCAAGGCCGAGATCAAGCGCGACTATGAATACCTGCAACGCCTCTGGGAACAGATCCGAGAACTGACGCTGAAATCCATCGCGCCCGCCAAGATCTATGAAGAAGGCGACCTGATCAAACGCTCGATCCGCGACCTGTACAACCGCGAGATTGACGAAGTGTTCGTGGAAGGCGAGCGGGGCTATCGCACCGCCAAGGACTTCATGAAAATGATCATGCCGTCCCACGCCAAGAACGTGAAGCTTTATACCGAAAGCCTACCGCTTTTCGCGCGCTATCAGGTGGAAACGTATCTGGGTGGCATGTTCAACCCGACGGTACAGTTGAAATCCGGTGGTAACATCGTGATCGGCATCACTGAGGAACTTGTGGCCATCGACGTGAACTCGGGCCGCTCCACCAAGGAAGGCTCGATCGAGGACACTGCCCTCAAGACCAACCTGGAGGCTGCCGAAGAGGTGGCGCGTCAGTTGCGCTTGCGTGACCTTGCGGGTCTGATCGTCATCGACTTCATCGACATGGACGAGCGCAAGAACAACACCGCCGTCGAAAAGCGGATGAAGGATAAGCTGAAGACCGACCGCGCCCGCATTCAGGTGGGCCGCATCTCGGGTTTTGGTCTGATGGAAATGTCCCGTCAGCGTCTGCGCCCCGGTATGATCGAGGCGACGACGCAGCCTTGTAACGCCTGTCATGGCACCGGTCTGATCCGTTCAGACGACAATCTGGCCCTGTCCATCCTGCGCCAGATCGAAGAGGAAGGCACACGCCGCCGTTCACGCGAAGTTTTGGTTAAATGCCCCGTCGGTATTGCCAACTTCCTGATGAACCAGAAACGCGAGCACATCGCGCAGATCGAGGCGCGGTATGGCCTGTCTGTACGCATCGAGGGTGAACCGCACCTGGTGAGTCCGGATTTCACCATTGAAAAGTTCAAGACCGCGACCCGTGTGGTACGTGCGGTTGAGACGGCCGTGGTCTCCGTGGACACATCCCTGATGGATCAGGTGGACGAGGATGACGGCGAAGTGGTCGCAGATGAGGCGCCCGCAGCCGCAGGGTCCACACCAGTGACCGAACCGGCGCAGGAGGATGGCGAGCAGAAACCCAAACGCCGCCGCCGTCGTCGTCGTCGTGGCCGTGGTAAGGGCAACGGTCAGGACAACAACGGATCTGGCGAGAGTGAGACCAGCGAAACAGGCGATAGCGTGGAAACGCCAGTGGAGGCTGCAAGCGCAGACACTGCGGATGCGGTAACCGAAGACGTTAGCGAAGAGGATGCGCCTGAGCCCAAGAAGAAGCCCAAGCGCACGCGCCGTTCCAAATCTGCTGACAAAGCCGCGACGGACGAACCTGTTGCGGAAAGCCCCGCGCCAGACGCAGAGGACGCGGCACCTGCTCCTCAAGCCGAGGCTGCGGCCGAAACCAAACCTGCGCCCAAGCCACGCCGCACCCGGGCCAAGGCACCAAAGCCTGCACCCGAGCCCGAAGCTGTTACTGAAGAGGCACCCGCGGAGGCAGAGGTAGAGGCAACATCACCCGAGCCCGAGCCAGCGCCGGAGCCTGCGACACCCGAACCGGCAGCAACAGAGCCGGTGGTGGCGGAAACTGTCGTGGAAGACGCGCCACCCAAGCCGAAAAAGCGCGGCTGGTGGTCGCTGGGCAAATAAGATCAGGGGCGCGCCGCAGGGTGCGCCCTTTTTCCTTAGCGCACGGGCCTGCTCAGCATTTGAGGATCACGTAGGTCTGGACCGGGCCGTCGAGGTCGCTTGAGACCAGCGTATGGCCCGCCTCGGCGCAAAAGTGCGGCACATCCACAATGGCCGCCGGATCGTCGGCCTGCACCACCAGCGTCTCGCCGACCTTCAATGCCTGCAAGCGCTTGCGCGCCTTGAGAACGGGCAGGGGGCACAGCAGGCCAGTGGCATCGAGAGTGTAAGCGGCATCCTTCATACCCCGTCACTTAGGCGCGATGTTTCAGACTGTCCACAGACATGTGACTGCGCGGGGCGTGACGCGGGGCGTCCGCCGGGATAGGGGTGATTCATGTTTGGAATTGATATCATCGATGCAAGCCTGTTTCCGGCGATGAGCGTCGCGCTGCTGGCGGGGATCATCAGCTTTCTGTCGCCCTGCGTCTTGCCCATCGTGCCGCCCTATCTGGCGTACATGTCGGGCATGAGCGTGTCCGAGATGTCCGACGGACCGTCAGGGCGAAACCGCGCAACGATTACCGCGCTGTTCTTTGTCCTTGGTCTGAGCACGGTGTTCCTTTTCCTCGGCTTCGCCGCATCGGCATTCGGGGCATTTTTCCTGTCCAATCAGGTGCTGTTTTCACAGATATCCGGTGCGATCATCATGATCTTCGGGCTGCACTTTCTGGGCGTTTTCCGCATCCCGTTTCTGGATCAGGAAGCGCGGATGGATGCAGGTGATCAAGGTGGGTCGTCCTTTGGCGCCTATGTACTGGGCCTTGCCTTTGCCTTAGGATGGACGCCGAGCATCGGTCCACAACTGGGTGCGATCCTGACACTGGCCGCCTCCGAGGCGTCGGTGACGCGGGGAACATTCCTGCTCGGTGTTTATGCAGCAGGTCTTGGTATTCCATTCCTGCTGGCGGCGATGTTCATGAGCCGCGCGATGGGGTTCATGAACCGGATCAAGCGGCATATGGCGCTGATCGAAAAGGTGATGGGCGGTCTGCTGTTGCTCGTTGGGGCGGCGATGCTGTTTGGCTTGTTCACGCGTTTTTCGTTTTGGCTGCTCGAACAGTTCCCAGTCCTCGCAACCTTGGGATAGGCGGTCTTTGACGCAAAGACCGGTCAGAAATCGACGCGATTTCCTTTGAACGTGCGCTGTTTTCCGCGTCGGAAAACAACCGGAGACCGTGTCGGTCTCCGACTTCAGGTCAAAACCCTTACAGGTTCAGAGTTGCAAAAGATCACGATCTGACCCGCGTTTTCGAGCGCGCGGTATCCTCTGCGCTCCAATTCCTGCAAGAAGGCATCCCGCCCGATTAGACGGTCAATGTCGCGTGACTTGCGCCGGATCACCGCACCCTCACGCGCAGCTTTGGAGCTGAACATATCCAACAGGACAAGATCGGGGCAGGGCGGTTCACGTTGCAGGCTGTGTGTCATGGCCCAAACGCTGCCACATGTTTGGTTAACGATCCGTTAGCCGCTTGAGCACAAAAACACGTATGGCCGAGGCCAAACCGACGCCAGATGCGCGTTGAGCATCAATCTCACTGGCTAGCGCATTTATCGGTTTGCCATCCGCCTCCGCGATGTCGCGAAATGCGCGCCAGAATTCCGCCTCCAGTGACACGCTTGTGCGATGGCCTTTCAGGGTCAGCGAATGCTTTTGTGGCCCGGCGCTCATATCGTGCACCTCGACAGCCATCTTACTGGTTCAAACTCGTTAATCATTTACACACCTTACACGCTTTACGGGTGCGGTTTTCACCTAGCATTATGGCTTTTTGCTGCCTTTACCTGAGAGATCATCAGGCGATTTCAGGGCTTTGCCATCGAGATCCCGCCGCATGCGGGACACAACTTGTCCGTCAGCCGCCTTTTCAGCCTTACTGCGTCCAAAGGCCACCGCATTGGTATTCGCGCGCGTTTTTGCTTCGGCGCGCGCACGCGCCTTGCGTACTTTGTTCAGGTTAATGGGCGTTTCACTCACTTGGGACCGATCATGTTTTCAGGGCGCACAACACGGTTAAAGGTCTCTTCATCGACAAAACCGAGCGCAATCGCTTCTTCCAGCAGAGTGGTCCCGTTCTTGTGCGCCGTTTTGGCCACTTTGGTGGCGTTGTCGTAGCCGATTTCGGGCGCAAGGGCCGTCACCAGCATCAGGGATTCGCGCATAAGTTTGTCAATGCGCACCCGGTCAGCATCCAGTCCCACGACCAGGTTGTCGGTAAATGCGCTGGCGGCATCGCCAAGAAGCTGCATGGATTGCAGGACGTTATAGGCCATCATGGGCTTGTAGACGTTCAGCTCAAAATGTCCCTGAGAACCGGCAAAACCAACGGCCGCATCATTGCCCATCACATGGGCGCACACTTGTGTCAGTGCCTCGCACTGGGTCGGGTTCACTTTACCGGGCATGATTGACGAACCGGGCTCGTTCTCGGGCAGCACCAACTCACCCAGGCCACAACGTGGCCCGGACCCCAGCAGGCGAATGTCATTGGCGATTTTGAACAGCGATGCAGACACCGTCTTGAGCGCCCCGGACATCTCGACCATGGCGTCGTGGGCGGCCAGTGCTTCGAATTTGTTGGGCGCGGTGACAAAGGGCAGGCCGGTGATGTCGGCCATATGGTCAGCCACGGCCTCTGCCCATCCGATCTTGGTGTTGAGGCCTGTGCCGACGGCCGTGCCGCCTTGCGCCAGTTCATAGATGCGCCCAAGCGCGTCTTTCACCCGCTGGATACCCATGGCGACCTGATGGGCGTAGCCCCCGAATTCCTGGCTTAGAGTCAGCGGTGTGGCGTCCTGCGTGTGGGTTCGCCCGATCTTGATGATGCCGTCAAACGCCTCGACCTTGGCCACCAGCGCGGCATGCAGTTTTTCCAACCCGGGCAACAGCACCTGATGAGCGGTCATCGCAGCCGAGATATGCATGGCCGTGGGAAAGGTGTCGTTGCTGGACTGACCCATGTTGCAATGGTCATTGGGGTGCACTGGGTCTTTCGACCCGATCACACCGCCTAGAATTTCGATGGCACGGTTTGCGATGACCTCATTGGCGTTCATGTTGGACTGTGTACCCGACCCGGTCTGCCAGACTACCAGAGGAAAGTTGTCATCAAACTTGCCCGCGACGACCTCGGACGCTGCAGTGATGATCGCATCTGCGAGGGCAGGGTCCAGATCGCCTTGTGCCTTGTTCTGGGTGGCACAGGCCTGCTTGATCACACCCAGCGCGCGCACGATGGCGATGGGTTGCTTTTCCCAGCCAATGGGAAAATTCAAGATCGAGCGTTGGGTTTGGGCGCCCCAGTATTTGTCGGCTGGAACCTCAAGCGGGCCAAAGCTGTCGGTTTCTGTGCGGGTGTCGGCCATGGGGCGGCTCCTATCGGTTTGTCTTATGTGTTGCCGTTTCGTTTAGCGGGCAGGGGCCGGGCAGACAAGCGCGCGGCGCTGGGTCAGGGTCGATTTGGATAATGGGTGATGAAAGTTGCGTGATGGCACTCTATATAAAAGAAGCGCGCGTGATTTATGGGAGATTTGATCAATGCCAGCCAGCCGCACGGCCATTCGTCCCGTTCTGCATCACTCTGTCCTTGCCTTATGCACATTGATTGCCGGGCTGGCGGTGTTTTGCCTTCAGGCCCGCGCCGATGCGTCTGCCTTTGTTGGCAGCTACAGCGGGTCAGCAGAGGTTGTCGCGCTGGATGGCAGTGTGATCCCGCGCGATATGAGCGTCGAGATTTCCGAGACCAAGGATGGGTTTCGCGTCCAATGGACGTCTGTCACCTATCGCGGGGACGGATCTGTGCGCGAAAAATCCTATGAAATCGATTTTGTTGACAGTGGTCGTGACGCTGTGTTTGCCGCAGCGCAACGTAAGAATGTGTTTGGTCACGTCGTCCAGCTCGACCCGATGAAGGGTGAACCCTATGTCTGGGCACGTATCGTGGGCGAAACGCTGACTGTGTTTTCCCTGTTTGTCGGCGCGGATGGTGGATACAGCATGCAGCAGTATGACCGCACCTTGGCGGACGGCGGTCTAAATCTGCGGTTTCAGACCATTCGGGACGGACAAATTCAGCGCGCCGTAGAGACGTTTCTCGCACGCGACTAGCGTCGCCTACTTTCTGAAACTATCCAGTGACACAATTTCGGCTTCCTTGCCGTCTTCGTCCTTTTTGGCGTCATCGCTGACAGGTTTCGGTGTTGTGGCTGGTGCGCTTGGCAGGATATCAGCAGTTGCGCCCGGCACAGATGCGCCGTCTTCGTCGTCCTGTGTTTCAAAGCGCAGGCCGAATTCCACAGATGGGTCCACAAAGGTCTTGATGGCGTCGTAGGGCACATAAAGCGGCTCTGGCGCGTCACCAAAGTTCAGCGTCACCGCAAACCCGTCGTCGCCCACATCCAGCTTGTCATACCAATGCTGCATCACAACCGTCATTTCGCCGGGATAGCGATCGCTTAGCCAGTCCGCGAGTTCAGCATCCGGATGGCTTGTGTCGAAAGTGATGAAAAAGTGGTGCGACCCGGGCAAGCCGCGCTCGGCCACATCATCCAAAACTTTACGGATGAGGCCACGCATGGCCTCATGCATCAGGTTACCGTAATCAATGCTGCGGCTCATGGTTGTCCTCGCAAGCTACAGCCTCAGCATATCCCTTTTCCACGCGGTGAAAAGAGGGGGCAGCGACAAAGCCTGATTTAAGTGAGGCCTATCAGCGATACCGTGCAACCGGCCAAGGCCATAAGCCCGAGTGTGGGCAAGAGTTTCACACGCAGCCCAAGCATCAGCACCATTGCCAGCGCTGTCAGGACCACTGCCCATATATTGAGCGTGGCGACATCAGGCATTGGCAGGGCAAGATATGGGACATTGCCGACCTTCTGAAAGAACACATGCAGTGCGAACCAGACGGACAGGTTGAAGATAACACCGACAACTGCAGCCGTAATCCGCCCCAACGCCGCTGACAGGCGCGGCCGCGCAGCGATGTGATCAAGATATGGACCAGCCGCAAAAATCCACAAGAAGCAGGGGGTAAAGGTCACCCACAGCGTCAACACCCCAGCTGCCAGTGCCAGACCGATCCCGCCTTGGGTATATCCAGCAAGCAAGGCAACGAACTCGGTCACGAGAATCAGCGGCCCCGGTGTGGTTTCCGCCAGACCAAGGGCGTCGATCATCTGCGGTGTGGTGATCCAGCCATAATCCTGCACAACCGTTTGGGTCATGTATGCCAGAACTGCGTAGGCCCCGCCAAAAGTGACGATGGCCAGTTTGGAAAAGAACAAGCCGATTTGCAGCAGGAAACTTTGAGCACTTAGCCAGAGGGCGATCAAGGGCGCGGCCCAAAGGCTCCCCCAGATCAGCACCGTCTGCAGGGTGCCGGCGCGGGCAGGCGGGGGCGCGGTTTGCGCCGTGCTCAAATCGGCGGTGACATAGCCATAAAGCCCGGCGGCGATCACAATGGACGGAAACGGCAGGCCAATGACGAACAGGGCGGCAAATGCCAATCCGGCCAAAACCCACGCCGTGCGGTCACTGAGCGCTTTTTGCCCTAGGCGCAGCAGCGCCTGCAGCACGACCACGACGACAGTGGCCTTAATGCCCAGAAACGCGGCCTGAACCAACGGCACATCGCCGAACTGAACATAAAGCAGCGCAAGGGCCAGAATGACGATGGCGCCGGGCACAACAAACAACAGACCTGCCAGCAATCCACCCGCAACGCCCCGCAAACGCCAGCCGGCATATGTCGCCAATTGCATCGCTTCTGGGCCAGGCAGCAACATGCACAAGGACAGGGCGCGCAGGTACTGATCTTCGGTCAACCATTTTTGACGGGCGACCAGAGCGTCGTGCATCAGGGCGATCTGAGCGGCGGGGCCACCAAAAGACAAAAGGCCGATGCGTCCGAAAACGGAGAACATCGATTGATATGAAGGCGCGCTCATTGTCCGCGCACGCCCGGCCAGTCATGCCCTTCATTCGCCCCGTCCCGCGCCCAACGATAAAGCGCGTCGTAGAGCGTCAGGCCCGCCTTAAGCTGCTCCTGATCATCCCGGTACTGACGCGACAGCCCAACGGACATCGCCAAAAGGCCGGCCGCTTCGGGTGCCAGATCATGGCGGTTGGTGTCTGCGGCGCGGATCACCCGTGCCAGCCGGTCAAGGGCATCGGTATGCAACGCAAACTCATCGAGCATGGTGTCAAACGTGCACGCATCGCCGCGATGGCTCCAGAACACGTCCTCGACATCAAACGGAGTGGCGCCATAGCGATCGGCTACACCCATCACCTCGCTTGGGGAGACAAACAGAAAACGCGCATTGCGATCTACAAAACGCCTGATCAGCCATGGGCAGGCGATGCGGTCAATCTTGGGGCGATGGCGCGTCACCCTAAGGGTCGCACCATCGACAGGTGCGGGCAGGGCGCTTGCAGGTATGCGAACCATGTCTTTCATGTCGCGCCATCCAAACATGCCGCCCTTCAGGTATTCCGCCCGGTATCCGTCGCTGCGCAGTCGCGCGGTCAGGCCTTGGGATAACTTGATCCCGCGCTGGCAAATGATCACGCAAGGTGCTTCGCCCAGACGCCGCTTTAACCCTTCGATGTCGGTATGCGGGTGGCGCACGGATCCGGGGATGAGGAATGGATCATCGTCAAAGTCAGGATCGATCGAGATATCAAACACCTGCGGCGCATCCGGCGTGCCGATCAAGCGTAACAGTTGGGGTGGGGTGATTTCGTTTGGGGCAGCCATAAGCATGCATCCTTTTCCATGGAAACATGCGAACGTTGGGCTTGGCGCCTCACGGGGTGTTCGCGGTTACCCCATGACGGCATAGTGCCCGCGCGCGGATCGCCTCGTCATCCCTTTCGATGCGATGCTGTATTTCATTTGAGTGGTCTAAACTTGATGCGATGGCGCCCGGCGCTATCGCAAAACTGTGCCGCTCATCAGCAGTTCGTAGGCACTTTCAGGCAATTGATCGAGTTGTTCGAAAAACCTCAACAAATCAAATTGAGGATAGCTTTCGCTCAGCAATCCGTCTTTCTGGCGGCACAGTATCTGTTGGTAGGTTGTCACAGGTTTGTTGGTCGCGCGCGAGACGCAAGAAATTTTCAGGAACGCCGAACACCAGTTTCCGTCGTCGATGCTGTGTATGAAGGTCACCTTTTTGTCACGGACAAGCGCGTCGAGAATTTGCATCCACTCGCGGACTTCCTCTGGATCGACAGCGCGATCCGGAATCAGCATGTTGTCAGGCAAATCGGGTCGAAAGTAATCTGGAATGCGGTCGTAATGCAGATGTTCCCAGACATCTGTGTAAAACCGACGCAGTATAGTGGACGTTGGTTCTATCAAATCGACATCCACAAGCGTTCGAATATCAGCCAATTTGTAACCTTCAAGGCATCTTTATCCGTCATCGCAAACGGGTCCCCCCCAGCATCACAGCCATTGCATTGTCCGGCAGCAGGCCCAGCTGCTCGAAAAAAGTTAGGCCATCCAGATTGCTGTAAATCTCGATCATGCGGTCTTCGTCAAAGCGCGCCATGACCTGATTGAACACATTGATCGGTGTGCCGTTATCGATTGCGTGGCTTTTGATTTCGACGAGGGCGGACAGCCAATCGTCCTGCACCATCATCTTGGGAATTGAAAAGCTGATTGGACCAAGCAGCGGGCGCACCATGGCGACCAGCTCTTTCAACTCTTCTGCATCAAAGGCTGTGTCGCCCATGATCCCACGTGTGCGTGCGCCGGGTGCGAACAGCCGATCCAGCACGTCAAGATTTCCCTTTACCCACAGCTCTTCATAATATGTTTGGAGCGTCTTCAACTTTTGTGGCATCGGGCCCTCGCCATCTTCTTGGTATCACAGGCAAAGATAGCGTCAGGTGCTTAAGAAAGGTTCAATGCGTGGGAGGAAGTGCAGGCTTCTGTTGCCAGGTGCCTGCGAACCCCGCCTTAGGCTGCAAAGCGTAAGGACTTAATTTTCGATATTAGGAACAGCTTACGCTGCTACTGCCATCGGAGCACGATTGTCATTTGCAATTGTACAGTTTTCGCCGGTAACGGTGGCAGACAGCCGAGACAAAGCTAACCCCTTTAGACGTCCGTCGATCCTATTTCGACCCCATGATCCCCAAATGAAGGATATTTGGTGGAGTCGCCGGGTACCGCCCCCGGGTCCGATCCGCTTATTACGAGCGCGTTTATGTCCATAGTCCCGAAGGACGACCCATATATAGGCGGTTGTTGCGCGTGATGCAAACCAAGTGAACCCTGAGACGTAAATTTTTGCAGTCGGAAAAGAGTCGCAATGTACTTCAACCATGCAAGACAGAACCCTGAAAAGGCGACCTAAAAAGAACTTCGTTCATGGATTACTCCCTATTCAGAGGATCTTGTGAGCCGGAGCTCAATTTTAAAGGTTGGCCAACAGAAACCAGGCGGACAAAGCGACTTCTATCCCGCCAAACACCAGCACTTTGCCCACAGGGGGTTTGTCAAAAACCAGCGACAGCGCGCGCCCCGTTGCAGCTCCGGCAAAAGCAAAACCGATCATCGCATATCCCAATGGATCGCCCAGCCAGATGGCCGCGGCGCCCGCAGCGACGAACAAACCGCCCACGCTCGCGCGCATCTCGCTCAGCCCCATCGTGCTGTCGGTCGGGGCCAGATCAAGGGCCGACGCCGTGTAGCGCGGGGCGAGGAACCCAAACAGGCCAAAGCCGATTGTCAGGAGGGCGGCGATTACATTCAAAGCATCAATCATAAGGCAGGAGCTAGCGCGCGTGCCTGAAACAGGCAAGCCGCCGTGGCCGCACGCGATATCTGCCCTAAATCATAAGGTGCAAAACCTCTGGGAGACATCGCTATGAAACGCAAGACGGCCAAGGATTTCGACCCTAACATTCTGAAACTGTTCGACGGGTACGTGCACGGCGACATGACCAAGCGGGATTTCCTGCGTGGTGCGGGCAAGTATCTGGCTGCTGGTGTGACTGCCACAGCTGTGTTGGAAAGCTTGCAACCCAACTACGCGCTGGCCGAGCAGGTCGCGCCGGATGATCCCAGCATCGAGACGATGCGCGTCACATATGACAGCCCCGACGGGCACGGACAGATCAGCGGTCTCATGGCGAAACCCGCTGGTACAACGGACAAGCTGCCCGCCGTCCTTGTGATCCATGAAAACCGCGGTTTGAACCCTTATATCGAGGATGTTGTGCGCCGCACCGCCAAGGCCGGTTACCTTGCGCTTGGCCCGGACGGTCTGTCCCCGCTGGGCGGCTATCCCGGCACCGATGATGAGGGGCGCGAGATGCAGCGCTCACTGGATCGCACCAAGCTGTTGCAGGATTTCTTTGCCGCGTACGAATTTTTGACCACGCACGAAGGGTCAACGGGCAAGGTGGGGGCTGTGGGCTTTTGTTATGGCGGCGGTGTGTGCAATGCGCTGGCTGTCGCCTATCCCGACATGGCCGCATCTGTGCCCTTCTATGGGCGTCAGGCCGCCGTCGAGGACGTGCCGCGCATTCAGGCGCCGCTGCTGCTTCATTACGGAGAGTTGGACGAGCGGATCAATGCTGGCTGGCCCGCGTTCGAGGCCGCGCTGAAGGCGCAAGGCAAGACATATGAGGCACATATCTATGCCGATGCACCGCACGGGTTTCACAATGATACGACGCCGCGATATGATCCCGAGGCCGCAGCACTCGCCTGGGAGCGGACGCTGACCCATTTCAAAACGCACCTCACATAAGGCGGAGTGCCCGGCTGCATTTGGAACGGGCGTGATCTGATGACGTCACGATTCACCGAGCTTGGGTGTGTGTTCACCCGCACACCTCTGCGTAGCAGTGATCCGGCATGCGCATAACGTCATTCTGGTCGCGCCCTTAGAGCGCGACCAATCGTCTATTCAGACGACCGACAGGCAGGCGCATTGCGCCAGATGGTTCACCCTCTGGGTCGTGCTGCCCTGCACAAGTGCGCCGACAGAGCCGAGACCACGTCGACCCGTGACAATCAGGTCGGCATTACACCCCTTGGCGTATTCGATAATCACATTTGCCGCATCACCAAGCTCCTGATGGGTTCCGGCGACCGTCTGACCCGCATCAGCGGCGATCTTTGCACCTTCGGCGAGGATTTTGTCCCCGGCCGCTTGTACTTCGTCCGGCGACGGCATGGTGGTCGCCGCGTGATAGCCGGCTACGGCCCCCATCGCAAAGGCAACGGTCTGAGGTTGGGGCGTGTGTACAAGGTGCAGACCTGCGCCGTACTTGCCGGCCATGTCACAGGCCAGACGCAAGGCATGCTGCGCCGGTTCCGATCCATCCAGCCCGACCACGATTGTTTTAAACATCTCCGTTCCTCCTCTGCTTCGATTGGGCTACAACACTAGGGATGGGACAGGCGGGCTGCCTTGATGTGGATCAACGCCCTGACTTGGCGACGGTGCGCATGCATGCCCGTCCATTTGCAGCCCCGCCAACCGGAACAGCATTGGACAACCAACATGGATCACCAGCGCACCATCGACACGATTTCGACTGCACTTGAACAAACACCGGGAATCCAAGCGTTGTTTCTGAGTGGCAGCTATGCCACCGGACTGGCGGATAAATTCAGTGACATCGACTTTGTCATGGTGGCGGACGATGGAGCGACAGACGCTGTGTCTGCTCTTTGGCGCGACGCTGTCGCACAGACGGGTGAAATCGTGCTGTGGTGGGATCGCACCACAGTGCCCGTACTCATCAATGCGATCACTGCCGATTGGACGCGCACCGATGTCATCATTCTGAAACCAGACCAGATGGGGCACCAGACCCAAGCGGGGTTAAAGCCGCTGTTTGATCACAAAGCTCTGCATCCCACACTGGCCAAGGCGCCAAGACCTGCACAGCCCAATACCAAAAAGTTCAGATATCAGATCGAAGAGTTCATTCGCATCCTCGGCCTGTTGCATCTGGCCGTGGGTCGCGCGGAATACATCAACGGCGTACTCGGCGTGTTCCATCTGCGTGCTGCTCTGGTGGAGTTGATGATCGAGGAAACCGCTGCCCCCAATCGCGGTGGTATTTTGCATCTGAACCGGCTGATCACGGACGAACAGAAGGCCGTATTGACCGCGATGCCTGCACCTGTACCAGAACGGGAGGGGATGATCGCGGCGCATCTTGCCTATGCGGCGGCGTTCCTGCCGCGGGCCCGGATGCGTGCGCAGGCGTTAGGGATGGAATGGCCAGAAAGATTTGAAGAGGTAACTTGGGCGCGACTGCGCGACAGTTTGGGCATTAAATGCCCCTACGTGCGCGGCTGACCCTTAACCTCAAAGCTACGCGTTTTCCCCGGCCAGCGGGTCCGCCCCAAACCGGTTCGCCCCGTTGGTGCCCGACTGCACAAAGAAAAAAAGCAGGGCAAGCGCACCGATGATCGGGATGAGGATCAGCAAATACCACCAGCCAGACATGTCCCGATCGTGCAAACGCCGCACACCCGCTGCGATTGAGGGAAGGAGCATGGCCAACGAGAAAAGGCCCCCCAAAACCGAATATGGCTGCCCGTCAACCGAGCCGCCAAACAGCAGGCCGTCAACGATAGACAGCGCAAAATTCCCAAGGAAGACAAACAGTGCAAACCACCAGAATTCAGAACGCGGGGCACGTCCGCCAAAGGTGGCATAGTTTGACAAACACTTTTTGACGGCGTCCTGAAATCCCATCGGTTCTATCCTCTTAACACTACGTATTGGGCCGACCATGGAGGTCAGATGCTTTGGACACAGTATTCACGCAAGAGGTGTGGCTCAAGAGCTTTGCCTGCAACGCGCATGTTAGCGACGCAGGATCAGAAAGCCGTCCAGACCCCGACAACACCCACCACCACCAGACTAAGCGCCCAGACCAGTTCCAGATCAAACCAGCTGCGCGACAGGAACTGCAGCCCCAGCCAGCGGTGCACCGCATAGGCCAACGCGCCTCCTGAGCCAATCATTGCGATGGTGTGCAAAACGGCGACCCCAAGGGCGAGGGCCGTGGTGGCCATGAGCGCCGAGGCCGCACGGTGGCCTGCGTCAAGCTCGTCGAGCGCACAGAGGCCCAGATAGATCGGCACCAGCATCAAGGCCGCACCATGCGCAAGGGCCACCAGAAAAGACCACACGGCGAGGCGATGCGGCGGGATGCGCGCCAGAAAGCGGGGATGACTACGGGTGACGGCAAGGTAAAGGCCCATTGCAATCACGATGATCCCCGCACCGATGCGTATTTCACGCTGGTAGTCGATCAGCAGCGTCATCATGGAAAACGGCAACAGAATGCCCAGCATCGCTGCGAAATGACCCACGGACAGGGCGCCAAGGGCCGGCCAAAGTGCGCTGCGCCGACGCTCAAAAAGCGCCGACGATACGGCCAAGGGCCAGCCCATGCCGGGGTTCAGGCCATGATAAAGGCCAGAAAGGATCACGGCGAGCCAAAGGCCCGCCGCGGTTGTCATGTCCATTTAGACCGAAGGATAGCAGAAACTGTCCGTTGAACAGTCGCCGCCCTCAAGACGGATCTGGTGGCGTCGGTAGCCTTCGGGGAAGTCGACATAGAAATCCTCCGCCAGTGTCAGGCCACCGTTTTCGCCTACATGTGCCATAACCATCTGCCCGCCCTCGTCGTCGGGATAGAATTGATCATCCCACGTCGAATAAAGCGAATTGGTCCAGTAGACGCGTTTGCCGTCCCGGCTGATCTCGACCATCTGAGGGCCGTAGACGAAGGGTTTGCCGTTGGGATGCTTGGTCTTTTTAACAATGCCGCCAACGTCAACCTTGCCCGCAAGGACCGGGTTCATCGGATCAGACACGTCGTACTGGTGCATTTCACCCAAGCCCCAGCAGGCGACATAAAGGTACTTGTCGTCCATGCTCAGATCGATGTCGGTGACCAGAGGCGGGCACGCGCCAAAGCCTTTCAGCAACTCAGGCAAATCGTCCGCGTCCGCAGGGACAGGATCAATGGTAATGGTCTTTTTCGCCTGCCATTCGCCATTGTCATCCTTCCACCATGTAAAGATCGCGCCTTGCAGGTTGGTGGTGTCGACCACCACGCCGCAGAACCCGTATTCCTTGATCGGGTCGTGGGCCGGGCGGATTTCCAAGGCCATCTGGTGGTTTTCACCCAGATCGATGGACTTGGCCACTTTGCGCGCGCGCAGATCCCAGAAGTGGATCGTATGCCCATATTTGTTGGACAGGAGGTCCTCGGCAACGATGCCGTTTTCGAACTGTGGCGGCAGGCCCCATTCAGAGCTGACCATGTA
>ERZ1740072.531-NODE-531-length-15253-cov-4.568298_pt1 | contig 15253 bp, 16 predicted proteins | sample MGYA00581733_ERZ1740072 | MGnify/ENA primary metagenome ERZ1740072 (study PRJEB43018, sample SAMN04849741) | marine metagenome | isolation source: floating plastic debris | place: Pacific Ocean | collected 2008-08-30 | study: EMG produced TPA metagenomics assembly...
CAGTGTGGTGCTGTGGGGGCTTTTGCCCTTTGTGCTTGGGGCGGTCTGGGCGCTTTACTATGCGCTGCGCCGCAACCGCCGTGCACGTCAGATCATCGAGGTGCTGACGCTCGGGCCCGAGGATACCACGTTGATCCGCACGGACGCCAACGGGGCGGTGCAGGAATGGGATTGCAACCGCTACTGGACCCAGGTCACCAAGTACGCCGACGAAGGCCCCGTGCCTCACTACATCACGCTCAAGGGCAAGGGCCGCGAGGTCGAGATCGGCGCGTTCCTGAGCGAGGAAGAGCGGCTGTCGCTCTATGATGACCTGAACCGCGCGCTGCGCAGATCGGCCTAACCGCAGAGCCGGTCCTTGACCATCGGTCCGACCGCGCCGAAATCCATTTGCCCGGTATATTTGGCCTTGAGCACGCCCATGACCTTGCCCATGTCGCGGATGCTGTCAGCGCCCACTTCGGAGATGGCGGCATCGACGGCGGCTGCGGCAGCGTCATCGTCCAGCTTTTGCGGCAGGAACTCTTCGATCACGACGACTTCGGCCTCTTCCCGCTCTGCAAGGTCAAGCCGCCCACCCTCTTCGTAGGTGCGTGCGCTTTCGCGGCGTTGCTTGACCATCTTGCCCAGGATCTGGAGCACTTCGCCTTCGCCGACACCGTCATCCTGACCGGCGGCACGTGCATCGATGTCCTTGTCCTTGATGGCGGCATTGATCAGCCGCAGCGTCGACAGGCGATCGGCATTCTTGTCCTTCATCGCCTGTTTCAGGGCCGCCGAGATGCGGCCACGCAAATCTGTCATGTTCCATCCCCATGGCATCATGTCGAGTTTGTGAAGATACGGCACAAACAGGTCCCTGACAAGGCTGGTGATCCTACGTAACCCACTGGAATCAAAGCAAAGAACATTTCCGACCACGGCTTGACCGCACCTCATGCTCCCATTAAGTTCCGCGCAATTTGCCTGCCCGCACCCTGATCCAAGCTGCCCCGAGGCCACCCATGACACAGACTTCGCACCCCACCGCCTGCCTCGCCCTTGCGGATGGTACGTTATTCCATGGCGTCGGTTTCGGCGCCACGGGCCAGACCACGGCGGAGCTGTGTTTCAACACCGCCATGACCGGCTATCAGGAGATCATGACCGACCCGTCCTACGCGGGCCAGGTCGTGACCTTTACCTTTCCGCATGTCGGCAATGTCGGCGTAAACCCCGAGGATGACGAGACGGGCGATCCGGTGGCGGCCGGCATGGTGGTCAAGTGGATGCCGACCGCACCGTCGAACTGGCGCGCCACGCAGCCCCTGTCGGACTGGTTGGCGGCCCGCGGACGGATCGCCATCGGCGGCGTGGATACGCGACGGCTGCCCCGCGCGATCCGGCAGGCCGGCGCGCCGCATGTGGCGCTGGCCCATGACCCGGATGGAAATTTCGACACCGACGCACTGGTTGCGGCGGCGCGCGCCTTTGCCGGTCTCGAGGGGATGGACCTTGCCAAGGATGTCACCTGCGCGCAGTCCTATCGCTGGAACGAAATGCGGTGGGCCTGGCCCGTTGGCTACACCCCGCAGGAAAACCCAGAATTTCGTGTTGTGGCTGTGGATTACGGGGCCATGCGCATCTTCCTGCGCTGCCTCGCCTCGGCGGGTTGTGACGTGACCGTCCTGCCCGCCTCGGCCACTGCGGAGGACGTGCTGGCCCACAATCCCGACGGCGTGTTCCTGTCCAACGGGCCGGGCGACCCGGCGGCCACGGGCGCATATGCCGTGCCGATGATCCGCGATGTGCTGGCGCGCGACCTTCCCGTCTTTGGCATCTGCCTTGGCCACCAGATGCTGGCGCTGGCGCTCGGGGCCAAGACCGTCAAGATGAACCACGGCCACCACGGGGCCAACCACCCGGTCAAGGACCTCGAGACCGGCAAGGTCGAGATCACCTCGATGAATCACGGCTTTGCCGTGGACGCCCAAAGCCTGCCTGACGGCGTGATCGAGACGCATACTTCGCTGTTTGACGGATCGAATTGCGGGATCCGCATGGCCGACAAGCCTGTCTATTCGGTGCAGTACCATCCGGAGGCGAGCCCCGGGCCGCAGGACAGCTATTATCTGTTCGAACGGTCTGCCGCAGCCATGCGTGCACGCGCCGCCTAAGTCTCTCGACGCGCTGCGTCCTGGCCGGTCGGCCTCTGGTTAACGTCGTATTAACTCTGTCCGCGCAAAAGTCGCTCATGTTTTGTGGCGATTCCGGACATGAGTGACCCTCTTCTGCGCCTTCCTGCGCCGCGACCGGTCGCGCGTGCGGGACGCCCAGCTCGGCCGGTCGGGCGGCAGTTGGTCGATGCGGGTGTGATCGATCAGGGTGCGCTGCTCAAGGCGCTGAACCTGCAGCGGTATGTCGACGCCCCGCTGGGCGAAATTCTGGTCGCCACGGGCGACGCAGCACCCGAGGATGTGCTGACCGCGCTGTCGGTGCAATACGGGGCCGAACAGGTCGATCTGGCCATCGATCCGCCCATACCCGCGATGGCCAAAGCGTTGCCTGCGGCCCTGTGCCAGCGCTATGGCGCGGTGCCCTGGCGCTGGTTTGGCCGCACATTGCTGGTGGCGACCGACCGGCCTGACAGGCTGGCCGCGTTGCGGGCCTCACTGGGGGCAGACGCGCCGCGCATCCTGCCGGTCATCGCGCCGCGCGCGCAGATAAACGGCCAGATTTCAGCGCTCTACGGGGCGGAGCTCGCCTATCGTGCCCTCATTCGCTTGCCGGGTGACATCAGCTCGCGCACATGGACACTGGCCAGCACGATGGGGGCCTCTACGGGCATCTTGATGCTGGGACTACTCACCATCGGCCTGATCTATGCGCAGGCTCTGTTGGTGACCGTTTTGGTCGGCATCGGGGTGCTGTCGCTGGTGCTGACCACCGGCCTCAAGGCAGCGGCCCTTGCGGCGCAACTGACCAAGGGAGTGCCGTGGCAAACGGCCCCGCTGGCCCCGGTGCCGCTGTCCCGCCTGCCCAAAGTGTCGATGCTTGTCCCGCTCTACCGCGAGGACAACATCGCCGACGCGCTGATCACGCGACTGACCCGGCTGACCTATCCCAAGGCGCTGCTGGAGGTGGTTCTGGTGCTGGAGGCGAAAGACACGATCACACGCGACACCATTGCGCGGACCACGCTGCCCCATTGGATGCAGGTGATCGAAGTGCCCGATGACGACACGATCACGACCAAACCGCGCGCACTGAACTATGCACTCGACTTTTGCGAGGGCCAGATCGTCGGCATCTGGGATGCGGAGGACGCGCCGGAACCCGACCAGCTGGAAAAGGCCGTCGCCCGCTTTGCCCAGGCCGGGCCGCGTACGGCCTGTCTGCAAGGTATCTTGGACTACTACAATTCCAGGCAAAACTGGCTGGCGCGCTGTTTCACCATCGAATACGCGGCGTGGTGGCGGCTGGTGTTGCCCGGTGTCGCCCGGCTGGGCCTGGTGCTGCCGCTGGGTGGCACCACGCTGTTTTTTCGCCGTGACATCCTTGAGGAATTGGGCGGCTGGGACGCTCACAACGTGACCGAAGACGCTGATCTGGGCATCCGACTGGCGCGGGCGGGCTATGTCACCGAACTGATCCCGACCGTCACGATGGAAGAGGCGAACTGCCACCCCTGGGCCTGGATCAAGCAGCGTTCGCGCTGGATCAAAGGGTTCTTGATCACATACTGCGTGCACATGCGCCGCCCCCGTGCGCTGCTGCGCGACCTGGGGCTACTGCGGTTTCTGGGCATTCAGGCAATGTTTCTGGGCACCGTCGTGCAGTTTGCGACGCTGCCGCTGCTATGGAGCTTCTGGTTGCCGGTTCTGGGTGCCATGCACCCGGTCACGACGACAATGGGCAACGATGTGCTGCTGCCGCTGGCGGCGCTGTTTGTCACCTCAGAGCTGATCAGCGTCGTTGTCGGCATGCTGGCGGTGTCAGACCGCACACACCGGCATCTGCTGCCTTGGGTCCTGACCATGCCGTTTTACTTTCCGCTGGCAGCCGTCGCGGCCTACAAGGCGCTCTACGAGCTGATCGCGGCCCCGTTTTACTGGGACAAGACCCGGCATGGGCGCGCGCCTTGCCCTCAGACTTCGTCGCCGAAGTGACGCATGACCATACGGATGGGATTGGGAGCCGCCTGCCCCAGCCCGCAGATCGACGCATCCGCCATCGCAGTGCACACCTCTTCGAGCAGGGGCTGGTCCCAGGCGTCGGCCTGCATCAGCTTGACCGCCTTTTCGCAGCCCACCCGACACGGCGTGCACTGGCCACAGCTTTCGTCCTCAAAGAACCGCAGCATGTTCAGCGCCGCATCCCGCGCCCTGTCCTGATCGCTGAGCACGACCACTGCCGCTGACCCGATAAAGGTGCCGTGCGGTTGCAGCGTGTCAAAATCGAGCGGTATGTCATGCATCGTGGCAGGCAGAAGGCCCGACGACGGTCCGCCCGGCTGATAGGCCTTGAAGACGTGGCCGGGCGCCATGCCGCCTGCCGCTTCGATGATGTCGGTGATGGTCGATCCCGCAGGCAGCAGGTACACGCCCGGGCGCGCCACGCGACCAGAGACCGAATAGCTGCGCAACCCGACACGCCCGTTCTTTTCAGTGCTGTTCAGCACCTGCGGCCCTTCGCGGCAAACCCGCGCGACCCAGTGCAACGTCTCGACATTGTGTACCAGTGTCGGACGCCCAAAGAGGCCGACTTGCGCGACATAGGGCGGCCTGTGACGCGGGATACCGCGCTTGCCCTCGATGCTCTCGATCATCGCGCTTTCCTCGCCGCAGATATAGGCACCCGCCCCCCGCCGCAGCTCGATATAGCCCGGATCAACAAGACCTTCGTCTTCCAGCGCTTTGATTTCACGACGCAAAATCTCCAGCACAGCCGGGTATTCATCGCGCATGTAGATATAGGCCTTGTCGGCCTCAACCGCCCAGGCGGCGATCAGCATGCCCTCGAAGAAGAGATGCGGCACACGTTCGAGGTAGTAGCGATCCTTGAACGTCCCCGGCTCGCCCTCATCGCCGTTTACCGCCAGATATCGCGGACCCGGGTTGGCGCGGACAAAACCCCACTAGGTGCCGGAGGGGAAACCCGCACCGCCAAGGCCGCGCAGCCCGCTGTCCTTGATCTGCGCCTGCACCGCTTCCCAATCGCCGGTCTCGCGCAATGCGCGCAGGGTGTCATATCCGCCTGTCGCGCGATAGGCGGCAAGCCCCTCGTAGTCGGGCATATGCGCGTGTGTATCGCCCGCGGCGATGGCGGCCTGCACCTTTTCCGGGGTGGCAAAGTCGATGTGGTTGTGCCCCAGCTCAAGCGTCGGTGCCGTGTCGCAGCGCCCCATGCAAGGCGCCCGCAGAACGCGGACTTCGGACGCGTCCAGACCATCCTCCAGCGCGGCCTTCAGCGCCTGTGCGCCCGCCAGCTCGCAACTGAGCGAGTCGCAGACCCGGATGGTCAGAGAGGGCGGCGGTGTTTCACCTTCCTTGACCACGTCGAAATGGGCGTAGAACGTCGCGACTTCATAGACTTCGGCCATGCTCAACCGCAGCTCTTCGGCCAGCGCGCGCAGGTGCGCGGCACCGAGGTGGCCGTAGTGTTCCTGGATCAGATGCAGGAACTCGATCAGCAGATCAGCGCGGCGCGGGGCGTCGCCCAGCAAGGCGCGCACCTCGTCCCAGGCCTGATCCTCAAGCGCGCGGCCCTTTGGGCGCACACGGCCCTTGCCTTGTCCGGATTTCCAGACGCCCTTGCCCTTGTTTCCCTGATCCAACGCCATGCGCGCGTCTCCTGCCCTGATCTGCGGCGACCCTATCAGCGCATCCGGGCGCTCATCAGCCCAAAAGCGACCTCTGGCATGCCAAAGCGCGCGCCGATGGACACCACCCCGCCGCCCATCGGACACGTTTTGGACGTGATCGGCTGCTAGGTACGCCCGCGCGGCCCGTGCTAGCATCAAGCGCCTGCCAACCGGAGTGATTCTGACGCCCATGCTGCGCCTTTTGCCCTATGCTATTGCGACGCTGACGCCTGCCGCCCTGCTGGCAGCCGCATGCATCTGGGGTGGTTGGTGGGCTGCGGCGGCAATGCTGGCGATCACGGTCGTTGTCTTCTTCCTCGACAAGTTGAACATCGAGATGGAACCGAGTGCCGCGCATGGCCACCGTCTGTCCGAAGCGTTGGGTGTGGTGCATTTCGCGCTGCTGGGGCTGGCCGTCTGGTCGATGGTGCAACCTCTGCCCACGCTCGACAAGGTGCTGATCGTGCTGGGGTGCGGGCTTTATTTCGGGCAGATTTCGAACTCGAACGCCCACGAGTTGATCCATCGCAGCGCGCGCTGGCCGTTCCGGCTGGGGGCTGCGTGCTATACCAGCCTGCTGTTTGGACATCACACAAGCGCGCATCGCCTCGTGCACCACGTGCATGCCGCGACGGACCGTGATCCGGCCTCGGCCCGTCTGGGCGAAGGGTTCTGGACGTATCTGGCGCGCAGCTGGGTGGGCAGCTTCCGCGCCGGGCTCGAGGCCGAACGCACGCGGCGTGGCGCTGTGCGGTGGCCTTTGCCCTATCTGTGGTATGTGGGCGGCGCGCTGGCCAGCATCGGGTGCGCGGCGGCTCTGGCCGGCGGCGCGGGTGTCGCCGGGCTCATCGCCATTGCGGTCTATGCGCAGGTTCAGCTCATGCTGTCGGATTACGTGCAACACTACGGGCTGCGCCGGGCCACGCGCGCCGATGGTCGGGCCGAGCCGATGGGGCCACAGCATTCCTGGAACGCACCGCACTGGTATTCGTCGGCGATGATGCTGAACGCCCCGCGTCACTCCGAACACCACATGCACCCGGCGCGACCTTTTCCGGCGCTCGGCCTTGATGCGGGCACCATGCCGATGCTGCCGCGCCCCCTGCCGGTGATGGCCGTCGTGGCGCTGATCCCTCCGCTCTGGCGGCGGGTGATGGACAAACGCGCCACGCGTTGGGCGCGCGTTGCTGGCGAACCCGCGCTTGCCGCCGAGTGACGCAGCCGAAGCGCTGGAAACGGCCACAGGCATCTGCCACAGTCACGGCATGAACTGGACCCTGTGTTCCCTTGCCTTGATCCTCGCGCCAGTGATGTCGCAAGCAGACCCGATGAGTGCCGCCGAGTTCGAAGCCTACGTGACCGGCAAGACGCTCTATTACGGGCGGTCGGGCGAGGCCTATGGCGCCGAGATTTACCATGAAAATCGCCGTGTGACCTGGTCGTTCCTGGATGGCGAGTGCAAGGATGGTACCTGGTACGAAGACGGGACCAACATCTGTTTCATCTACGAAGACCGGGATGACCCGCAATGCTGGAGTTTTGAACGCGGCGCGGGTGGGCTGATCGCCCGGTTCGAGAACAATCCCGACAGTGAGGCGCTCTATGAAGCGCGGGATCTGGACGAGGAAATGGTCTGCCTTGGTCCCAAGGTCGGCTCTTGATCCCATTGAGCGCTGGCGCGCACACGATTCATTTTATTTCTGACAAGGGGCTGTCTGCCCCCTTGCGCTCCCCCGAGGATTTTTTGGGGACAAAGACAGGTTAGAAAAGGGATCCCTGGTCCGGTTCCGGATTTGTCTTTTTGCCGGAAGGCTTGCTGCCACCGACTGTCAGCCGGCCGTCGGCGAACTCGATCTCGAGGCTCGGGGCGTTTTTGGCGGCGGCCTTGGTCGTCACGATCTGACCGCCGCCGCGCACCACCGTATAGCCGCGCGCCAGCGTAGCCTTGTAGCCCAGCGTTTCGCGCAACCTGTCCATCGCTTCGAGCCGCGCGCGCAGTGTCGAGACTTGTGCGGCGCCAGCGCGGGACAGCCGGGAAAGGAGGCCTGTAATGCGGTCGCGCGCCTGCTGATGCTCGCGCTGGATCAACTGCGGGCCAAAGCGGGCGGTGCGGGCCTTGAGTTGATCGCGCCGTGTGCTTGCAACGCGTTCTATCGCTGGGGCCAGCCGTGCTGCTGCGGTTTGCAACCTCTGCGCGTTTGCCTGAAGCGGCCGGCGCAGGGTGGCGGGTCGCAGGCTGCCCGCCGCTTCGGACAGGCGCACCTTGCGGCGCTGCACGCCCGAGATCAGGGCAGGTGCCAGCCGGTCGCCCAGCACATCCAGCCGTTGGCGCGGGCCTTCGACCAGTGCCTCCGCCTTGGGCAGGGCGCGCCCCAGATCGCGCAGGCGCTGGTCGCGCCGTTGCAGGCCCGCGCTGAGCGCGCCCGTCATGCGCGCCGATGCGGTATCAAGCCACGCCATCAGCTCGTGCCGGACCGGCACGGCCAGCTCCGCCGCCGCGGTGGGCGTCGGCGCGCGCTTGTCGGAAACGAAGTCGATCAGTGTCGTGTCGGTTTCGTGCCCCACGGCCGAGATCAGCGGGATATCGGAAGCGGCTGCCGCGCGCGCCACCACCTCTTCGTTGAAGCCCCAGAGGTCTTCGACCGAACCGCCACCCCGTGCGACGATCAACAGGTCGGGCCGGGGCATCGCACCCCCCGGTGACAGCGCGTTGAACCCGGCGATGGCCCGCGCGACTTCGGGTGCGCAGGCGGCCCCCTGAACGGCCACCGGCCAGATCAGCACCTTGCGCGGGAACCGGTCGCGCAGCCGGTGCAGGATGTCGCGGATCACCGCGCCCGAGGGCGAGGTGACCACGCCGATGACCTCCGGCAGATAGGGCAGCGGGCGCTTGCGGTCCGTGTCAAAGAGGCCCTCGGCCTGCAATTGCGCCTTGCGCTTTTCCAGCAGCGCCATGAGCGCGCCCATGCCCGCCGGTTTGATGTCTTCGATGACGATCTGGTATTTCGACTGGCCCGGGAAGGTGGTCAGACGGCCCGTTGCGACGACCTCCATCCCTTCTTCGGGCTGCGTTTGCAGGCGGCTGGCCACGCCCTTCCACATCACGCCGGCAATCACCGCGCGATCATCCTTGAGGTCCAGATAGACATGGCCCGAACGGGGCCGGCTGACGCGCCCCACCTCGCCCTTAATCCGGACATGGGAGAATTCGCCCTCGATCATGCGTTTGACCGCACCAGATATCTCGGAGACGCTGAATTCCGGCGCGTTGCCCGCGTCTTCCGGATCGTCGATCAGGTCCATGTCGCTTCCTTGTGCCGCCTCGCGCATCAGCTTAGAACGCGCAGCAACAAAGGCCAAGAAGGGCGCGCGCATGAACATCCTGATCCTCGGCAGTGGCGGCCGGGAACACTCGCTGGCCTGGGCCGTCTTGCAGAACCCCAAATGCGACCGGCTGGTGGTGGCGCCCGGCAATGCAGGCATCGCGGCGATTGCCGAATGCGCGTCTTTTGACATCTGCGACCGCGGTGCAGTGCTTGAATTTGTCGAGGCCGAATCTATCGACTTCGTCATCATCGGACCCGAAGCGCCGCTGGCCGCAGGGGTGGCAGACCGCCTGCGCGAGGCCGGCGTCCTGGTCTTTGGCCCGAGTGAAGGGGCGGCACAGCTCGAAGCGTCCAAAGCGTTCACCAAGGCGATTTGCGACGCTGCCGATGCGCCCACCGCGGCTTATGGTCACTTCACCGATGCGGCGGCGGCCAAGGCGCATGTGGCGCAACAGGGCGCGCCCATCGTGGTCAAGGCGGACGGTCTGGCTGCCGGCAAGGGTGTGATCATCGCCGAGACCGTGGCCGAGGCCGAGGCGGCCATTGACGACATGTTCGGCGGCGCATTCGGCGGCGCAGGCGCCGAGGTTGTGATCGAAGAGTTCATGACCGGCGAAGAGGCGTCATTCTTTGTGCTGTGCGATGGCACGGACGTGCTGCCCATCGGCACCGCACAGGACCACAAGCGGGTCGGCGAAGGCGATACTGGCCCCAACACGGGCGGGATGGGCGCGTATTCCCCCGCCCCTGTCCTGACGGACGCCATTGCCGAACGCGCGCTGGCCGAAATCATCCGCCCCACTGTCGCGGAGATGTCGCGCCGTGGCACGCCGTATCAGGGCGTGCTCTATGCCGGGTTGATGATCGAGGATGGCGCGCCGCGTCTGGTTGAATACAACGTGCGCTTTGGCGATCCGGAATGCCAGGTGCTGATGATGCGCCTCGGCGCGCAGGCGCTGGACCTGATGCAGGCCGCAGCCGAAGGGCGGCTGGCCGATGCGCAGGTGAACTGGGCCGATGACCACGCCGTGACCATCGTCATGGCCGCCGACGGCTATCCCGGCAGTTACGCCAAAGGCGCGCCCATTGCCGGGCTGGAGGCTGTGCCGGGCGACAGCAACAGCATGGTGTTTCACGCCGGCACGGCACGGCGCAATGGACAGATCACAGCCGCAGGGGGTCGCGTGCTGAATGTCACGGCGCGCGGCCATACGCTCGCCGAAGCGGCAGAGCGGGCCTATGGCATGGTGGGCGACATCGACTTTCCCGGTGGCTTCTACCGCAGCGACATCGGTTGGCGCGCGCTTACGAAACAGGCGGCGGATCGCAGCTGACAGGCGTATCGGTGATGGCAGAGATTTCCTGCACCTCATCGCCCGCGTCATCCAGCACCAGCAACGTGCCGTCCCGCTCGAACGGGAACCAGCAATGCTGCCGCCCGGTCGGCTCGTCATCGTAGGAGAAACAGACCAGCGGCCCGTCCACCGTCACCGTGCCATAGGCACAGGTCCCGTCCGAGCGCGCCCAGACGGTGCGGTCACGGCGCAGGAACTGCTCGACCCCCACCAGGTTGTCCGTTCCCATGATGACAAAGGTCGCCGTGCGGCCCGCGACCCGGTCCAGAAAGGCGTCGGCCGTGATCTGCTCCTGCGCGGCAACCGGAGCTGCGGCCAGCAACAGGATCAGCGTAGCACGGATCATCCGCAGTCCATCGCACGCGCAAAGGCCGGGCGCGTGGTGTCCGAGCCCAGCACGCGCCAGTCAAAGCTGCCACCGTCCCAGGCGAGGGCCACCAAGTCGGACCAATTGCCCGTGGCGAGGATCATCTCGGGCCCGTTGCCGCAATCACGGATGCCGCCCGCGATGTCCGCCTCGCCGATGCGGTGGTTGGTGAGGCCCGGCAGGCTGGCGACCTCGGTCAATCTGTCGTCGGCATAGCGCCAGATGCGCAGCGTCTTGGCCAGGTGCGGCCGGTCGATATACGCGATCTCGATCGCGCCGTCCCCGTCGAGGTCCGCGGCCCCCAAGGGAGCCAACCAGCGGTTGGTCGTGCCGATATGCGGGGTCTCGGTGATCTTGCCCTCAGGCCCGTAAATCGCCAGCGCGCCACCTGCGGTCACATCCGTCTCCACCACGATCACCTCGGGTGCGCCGTCACCATCGAAATCAGTCAGCCGGGGGGCGACGTCCTCGAACACGTGATCCTGCGGCAGCGTAAAGGTGACGTTCTCGCCCCCCTCCAGCGTGACCTGCAGCGCGCCCCACTCGATTGCGTCGCCCAGAACTGCGTGGCCATAGCGGCCTGTCGGCTCTGTGTACTCCGCCGCAACGATGGCCTCACCGGCAACGGCAGCGCCCGGCAACGCCAGCCACAGGCCGCCCGCCAGCCACGCGCCGCGGGCGGAACCGCCGCACAGGCGCGACAGAGGACGCGGCGCCCGGGCCAAGATCAGATCTGCTTTTCCGGCATCTGCACCACGAGGCCGTCCAGCGCGTCCGACACCTTCAGCTGACAGGTCAGGCGCGAGCGGGTCTCGTCTGGCTCGTAGGCGAAATCGAGCATGTCGGTTTCCATCGGGTCCTTTGCGGGCAGCTTTTCGACCCAGTCGGGGTGCACATAGACATGGCAGGTGGAGCAGGCACAGGCCCCGCCGCAATCGGCCTCGATCCCGGGAATGTTGTTGTCCCGCGCGCCTTCCATGACCGTCAGGCCATTGGCGACGTCCACCACATGCTCGGTGCCGCCATGTTCGATATAGGTGATCTTGGCCATCAAAAGCCCCTTCTTTTCCTGTCCCGCAACGTTCTAACGGTGCCAAATAGGGCGCGCCAGCCCCTTTTTCAGGGGCGGTTTTCACTTTGCCTACGCGCACATATGTTCTATCTTTGTTCTCATGCGTGTGATCTCGTCCTCCGCTGGCCCCACCACATGGCCCCGCCCCCCGGCCTGCCTGCGCGCCTCCGAGCTGGAGCTGCCGCCGGTCAATGCCCGCGTGGCCGTGGCGGGGCTCGTGATCCTGCGGCAACGGCCCGGCACGGCCAAGGGCGTGATCTTTCTCACCCTCGAGGATGAAACCGGCGTGGTGAACATCATCGTCTGGCGGCACATCTACGAGGCGTTCCGCCGCGCGGTGATCGCCGGGCGCATGCTGCGTGTCACGGGCAGGATGCAGCGGGCCCACAATGTCACCCACGTGCTGGCCGAAGAGATCGAGGATATCTCGCACCTGCTCGACCAGTTGCTGGCCGAGGATACCGGCCGCACCATGGCCGCAGAGACACGGACCGAGACCTGGGAGAGCCGCAAGAGCGGCTAAGCCTATGCAGCGGATGCGCCCTGCGCTACCGTAGCCGCAAAAGCCCAGATCAGAGGCCCGAGCATGTCCTACCCCTTTCCCCCCGTCGCGGCGCTTGCCGCGCTTCTCGCCCTTGGCGCATGTGCCGAGATTGGCACCACCACCCGGTCAAATATCGACCCGGTGTCGCTGGCCAGCGCTCCGCCCGGGGCGGCCCCCGGCACCTGCTGGGACAAGACGGTCAACCCCGCCGTTGTCGAAACCCAGACCCGCAAGATCGAACTGCAACCGGCCCAGATCAGCAGCGATGGCCGCGTCCAGTCGCCCCCGATCTACAAGACCGAGACCCGGCAGACTGTCGTAAAGCCGCGTCGCGAGAACTGGTTCGAAGTGCCCTGCGCAGATCAGCTGACACCGGATTTCATCGCCTCGCTGCAGCGTGCACTGGCCGCGCGCGGGCACTATAACGGCCCGCCAACGGGCACGATCGACTTGCGCACCCGGCAGGCCATCCACCGCTTTCAGCGCAGCGAGGGGTTCGACAATCCGACCCTCACTGTGGCCGCGGCCCGCAAGCTGGGCCTGATCGCCGTCGCCCAGACCACGGACACCTGAGCACGAAAAAAGGCGCCCCGGATCAGGGCGCCTTTGGTTTTTGCAGGTATGCGCGGGGCGTCAGCCGTCCAGGGTCAGCGCGACAAAGCGCGGATCGCCCGCGCGGCGCACCAGCAGCAACAGCGACTTGCGGCCGGCTTCCTTCACCTCTTCGAGGCGCTCCTCGAACTCGACGATGGTTGCGACTTTTTGCTGGCCCGCCTCGGTGATCACGTCACCGGCACGCAGACCCTTTTCGAACGCTTCGGATGTTTCATCCACATCCGTCACGGCCAAACCGACCTGATCCTCGGCCACGCCCAGCTGCTCGCGCAGCTCATCCGTCAGCGTGCTCAGCGTCAGACCCAACACCTCTTTGGTTTCAGGCGTGTCGTCCTGCTCAGGCGCAGGCGCAGCGGCCGGCACAGCCCCTTCGGCTTCTTCCCGGCGGCCAAGTGTCACACGCAGGGTCAGCGTTTCGCCATCGCGGAACACCACGACGCGCACGGTCTCGCCGACGGGGCTGTTGCCCACCTGGCGCACAAGGCCACGCGTGTCGGCCACATCTACCCCGGCAAAGCTCAGGATCACGTCGCCGTCCTGCATGCCGCCTTCCTTGGCGGGGCCTTCGGGCACGGAGGTGACCAGCGCGCCTTCGGTGTTCTCGAGGCCAATCGCTTCGGCGATGTCATCAGTCACGTCCTGAATGCGTACGCCCAGCCAGCCACGGCGGGTCTCACCAAACTCCTGCAACTGGTCGACCACGCGGGTCACCACGTTCGACGCCATGGAAAAGCCGATGCCGATGGAGCCGCCATTGGGCGACAGGATCGCCGTGTTCACGCCGATCACCTGTCCGTCCATATTGAACAGCGGCCCGCCCGAGTTGCCCCGGTTGATCGCCGCGTCGGTCTGGATGTAGTCGTCATAGCTGCCCGACAGCGCCCGGTTGCGTGCCGACACGATACCCGCCGATACCGAGAAGCCCTGACCCAGCGGGTTGCCCATGGCCACGACCCAGTCGCCCACGCGCGCACTGTCGCTGTCGCCGAACGGCACAAACGGCAGCGGCCCGTCAGCCGCCACTTTCAGCAGGGCGATATCGGTATTGGGGTCGGTGCCGACCAGTTCGGCCGTCAACTCGTCGCCATTGAAGAACTCGATGTTGATTTCATCGGCACCTTCGATGACGTGATTGTTGGTCACGATGTAGCCGTCTTCGGAGATCACAAAGCCGGAGCCAAGCGCGGAGGACCGGCGCGGCCGGTCACCAGGGCCGTTGCGGTCCTGGAACTCGCGAAAGAAGTCTTCGAAGGGCGACCCCTCGGGCACGATGCCCTGCGGGCCGGTGCGGCCCTCGACGACGGTCGACGTGGTGATGTTGACCACCGATGGGCTGATCTGCTCGGCCAGCGGTGCCAGGCTCTCGGGGCGGGCCAGGGCGGCCAGCGCCTGCACCAGCACGAAGGCCAGTGTGAGCGCACCCAGCCAAAGGGCCCGGATGATGTTGGGGTTGGGTCGCTGTCTCGAAACGGCGATTGCCTTGGACTGCATCAGGGGGTCTCCTGCATATTTGCTTTGGGCCTTGGGGCCATCTGCACATCAGCGCGCAAAACGCGGCGCGCGCATCCGCGCGTAGCGTGCATATAGGGATCGTTCCGCGCAAGATCAAAGATGGTCCGTGCACCGCATCTTTCAACTTGGCGTGACGTCGGCGTGAAATCGCGGCACCCGCACCGCCCGGTTACAGCCCGATGAAAAAGGCGAGCCAGACGCAGATCAACCCGGACACCAGCGCCAGTGCGCCAACCTGCCGCCGCGCGCTTTCGGGCAGGCTGCGCAGCACCTCCAGCACGCGCTCAATGAGCGAAGGGGCCAGCACATAGGCCAGCCCCTCCACCATCAAGACAAGCCCGAGGGCCAGAAGCACCCAGGCCATCAGTCGCCTTCGGCGCTGCGCGACCCTTGATCAGAGCGCAGGTAGTTGAAGAACTCGCTGTCCGGCGACATTACCATGGTCGAGTTGTCCCCTTGCAGCGCACGCTCATAGGCCGTCAGCGACCGGTAGAATTCAAAGAATTCCGGGTCCGCGCCAAAGGCAGAGGCAAAGATCGCGTTGCGGCGCGCGTCAGCCTCACCGCGGATGATCTCGGCCTGACGTTCCGCGTCCGACACCAGTTCAACCGCGGTCCGGT